>PYIL01286266.1_pt1 | contig 19877 bp, 16 predicted proteins | sample 3578041 | NCBI WGS metagenome assembly PYIL01 (sample SAMN08408023, study PRJNA431606) | Marine metagenome isolate SA_KN192-05_S13_150m, whole genome shotgun... | biome: marine; feature: oceanic pelagic zone; material: water; isolation source: 150 m water sample, 0.2-0.8 um fraction ... | reverse complement strand
GACGACGGGGACGGTCATGGCGACCTGCCTATCAACCGGCGCCACTGTTCCGTGCACCGGAGCCTGCTGGATGCGGTTGAGCAGATCAGGGACTACTACGGCGTGGGGGGCGACTGATGATCATCTGTCGGACTCCACTTCGGCGGTGGCAGTCGGACCTGTCAAGGTTGACGTTGGTTGTTCTCTCACGGGACACGCAGGACGTGCTGCTTCGACAGGCGGCTTATTGGGGCGGACACCCCGGTCAGGGTCATTGGGTGTCTCACGTACTGTCGAAACATCAGATTGTCCGGCAGCGGTCATGGACTGGAGTACCACTTAGAATCGTGAGCATGTCTTGTGGTCCGGTGGCCTCGGTCTGATGGGGTGATGGGGTGACCGACCGCACCTGGGTTGATGTCCTATATCTGACCGACCTGAGGTTTCCCGGAGGGTCGTCGTCCAGCCTTATTGAGGAGGCGCGGGCAGCGTGCGATGCGGGCTACAGGGTGGGCGTCTTGCAATGCCGGTCGTCGAGCCTTCGGGCGGACCGGACATTCCATCCGGGGATCCGGTCTCAGATCGACGATGGCACGATTCTCCTTATCCGACCGGGAGAACCGGTGACATGTGGCGTTGCCATCGTCAAACATCCGACGGTGATGGTTGAGTCCATGGGTGGGCAACTCCCCGTGCGGAGCCAGGCGGTAGTGGCGTTCGTCGGACAGGTGCCATCGGACGATGACGGCACGATCTACTACGACCCCTTGGTAGTTCATGAGAACATCACAGAAGCTCTAGGAGAGGCACCGGTGTGGCATCCGGTCAGCCCGGTGGTCAGGTCCCGACTGGTGGACGTAGGTGTGCCGTTGGCCCCCAGCGACTGGGTGGAGGTCATAGATCCCGTTTCTTGGTCTATTTCCCGGGAAGGACCGATTAGGGAACTTCCTGTGATCGGACGGCACGGGCGCCCGAGCGCCCTCAAGTGGCCCGACGATCCGGATGACCTAGCCGCCGTCTATCCCCTCGATGGTCGAGCATTGGTGCGCGTGCTCGGGGGAACGGCCGGACTGGAGGCCGTGTTGGATGACGTCCCGCAGTCATGGGACGTCTCGGAGTTTGGTTCGATGGATCCCCGGGAGTTCCTCGCTGGGGTGGACTTCTTCGTCTACTTTCACCACAGGGACCTGGTCGAAGCATTCGGTAGGACGGTGATCGAGGCACTGTCTTCTGGATGTGTGGCCATTCTCCCATTGCACTTCCAGGAACTCTTCGGAGAGGCCTGCCTCTATGCGGAGCCGGCTGAGGTCGGGCCATTAATTCGGAGGCTGCATGCCGATACGGCGGCGTTCCTCGAACAGTCGCGTCGCGGGCAGGACGAGGTGACCAGGCGCTTCTCGCATCAGGCCCATGTCGACAGGCTCCTGGACCTGATTGGGGGGCCGGTGGCGGCTGGTAGCCGTGCCGCTCCATCCGCCCGGGTCCCCCGTCGTCTCACCGACCAGCGGCCGACCGTGCTGGTCTCCTGCCTTGGTGCAGGGCCAACTAGTACTGCCGACGTGATCCGAGCAGTGGTTGCCCACCGTGACAGCGCGACCGGATTCGACCCGGTGGTGCTGTGCGACTCACCTCCTCCACTCGTCGCCAATCATCTCGAGGAGGAGTTACAACTCGACGCCCGGTCACGTCAATTCGTGGGTACTCAGACCGGGATTGTGCTTGAGCTGATCGAGTCGCGTGAGTCGTTCGACGGCGAAGGCTCGTGGGAGAACCATGTTTTGGGTCGGTTGGCTGAGATCAGACGGATTCGTCGGATCTCAGCAGTTACCGTCGCTGACTTGGACCATCCTGATGCCTGGCTTGTGCTCGGGGCCTCGCCCTGATCGTTGGTAGTCTGAGGTCGCTAACTTGGGCTCGGCGGCGTGCCCTGTGCCGTATCAGCTGACCTAACCGTCGTGCTGTGACAACGTCGGATTGGATGTTCATGGGTGATGCGTTGACCGTCATCGGCTTGGGCTACGTGGGTCTGCCACTGTGCCAGGAAGCCTGTCGGAGCGGCTTCCAGGTAACTGGCTTGGATGTCTCCACGACCGTCTTGGAAGGTCTCGCTGCCGGCCGCTCGCATGTCGACGACCTGTCGGACGAGGACGTAGCGTCAATGCAGTCGGCGGGTTTCATGGTCACAGACGATCCATCATGCATAGCTTCGTCTGACGTGGTTGTGATCTGTGTGCCGACGCCCCTGTCCGACGATGGCACTCCGGACCTCGGAGCGGTGCTAGGAGCGGCCACTTCGACCGGCGAGAGTCTACGGGCCGGAACTCTTGTCGTCCTGGAGTCCACGACCTATCCAGGGACCACCGGGGACTTCGTGCGACCGATCCTTGAGAAGACCAGCGGCCTTACCGCCGGCAACGACTTTGCCCTCGCCTACTCACCCGAACGGATCGATCCTGGGAACCCGACATACGGCTTTCGTAACACTCCCAAGGTGGTGGGTGGACTAACCCAGACGTGTCTTGATGCTGCTTCCGCTTTCTACGGACGGCTCGTTGACATGGTCGTACCGACCGTGGGTCTTCGAGAGGCCGAGTTGGCCAAGCTCCTCGAGAACACTTATCGCCACGTCAACATCGCCTTGATGAATGAAATGGCGGTGTTCTGCCACGAGTTGGGCATTGACCTGTGGGCGTCGATTGAGGCGGCGGGTACCAAGCCGTTCGGGTTCCAGGCCTTTTACCCGGGACCGGGGGTCGGGGGGCACTGCATCCCTATTGATCCCAATTACCTTTCGTGGGTCGTCCGGTCGCTCGGTTACAGATTCCGGTTCGTGGAACTCGCCCAGGAGGTGTCGGAGCGGATGCCGGCATATGTTGCGAGGCGCGTTCAGGATGCCCTCAACGCGCGGCGAAGAGCGGTAAACGGGTCCGTCATCGTCCTGGTGGGGGTGGCCTATAAGGCGAATATCAGCGACCAGCGCGAGACCCCTGCCCGACCCCTCGCCCAGACGCTTCTCGCCATGGGCGCCGATGTCCGATACGTGGACCCGCACGTCGACAGGTTTGACGTGGGAGATGTCGAGGTCCAGAAGGTCGAGGACTTCCACGGCGAGATGCGTGAGGCAGATCTGGTGGTACTCCTCCAGCCTCACGATGCAGTGCTCGCCTCGGGCGCGCTCGAGGGTGCCAACCATGTGCTGGATACGAGCGGTACTCTCGTCGGCGACAACGTCGAGCGGCTCTGAGGTTCTGTCGTGCGGGTCGTGGTGGCGACTGTCGTACACCATCCGTTCGACGCCCGTATCTTCCACAGGCAGATTGGTGCCCTGCTGGATGCGGGACATCAGGTCGTGTACTTGGCGCCGTTCGAGAACGACTCAGAGCCTGTGCGGACGGGTCTCCGATGCCGACAACTCCCCCAGTCAATCCGCCGGAGTCGACTCGGGCCTCTCCGTGCGGCGGCGCGGCTGCTGTCCGAGGAAACGACGAGTGCGGACCTGGCGATTATCCACGACCCTGAGTTGACACTCCTCGACCGGCACATAGATTGCCCGGCGGTCTGGGATGTGCACGAGGACCTGCCCGCGCAGATTACCGATAAGGACTGGATCCCGGGTTCCCTCCGGGGCCCTGCCCGACTCGGTGCTCGTCTTCTCGAACGCCGTGCTGGAAGACGGTTTCAACTGATGCTTGCGGAGACTGGCTATTTGTCCAGGTTCGATCGGGGAACGGTTGTCCGTAACACGCCGGTCGTGCCAGAGACGGTTGCGGAGTCGGTGGACCTACGGGTCGTGTACGTAGGGCGGGTCTCGCTGGGTCGCGGACTGGAGACAATGCTGCATGCGATGGACCTCATCGATCCAGCCCACACTCTGCACCTCTACGGCCCCGTCGACCCAGCAGCCGAACGCCTCCTAGAGGGACTGCCGCCGACGATCGTGGTCCACGGGTTCGTTGATGGTCCGATCGCACTTAGATCCATAGAGGGCGCGACGGTCGGGCTCTCCCTGCTACGGGACCTCCCGAACTATCGGCACTCACTGCCTACGAAGGTTCTTGAGTATTTGGCCCACGGCGTCCCGGTGATTTCGACGCCACTCCCGGAGGCCCAGAGCGTCGTTGAGGAGTCGGGTGGAGGGATCGTCGTACCGTTCGATGACCCGTGCGCCGTGGCTGACGCGATCGCCCGCATGGCCAGTGGTTCGTTCCGACAGGAATGTGCAGAGAACGGGCGACAGGTGATCCGGGACAAGTACAACTGGACTGGTGATGCCACCAGGATGATGACGTTTCTGGAACAGGTGGCGGCAGGTGAGGATAGATGAGGCCTACCCGACGACTCGAGCGGTGGGGTCTGAAACGCCTATCGTGCGGGCCCATGGTCGAGCCATCGAAGCTCGACCGTTTCACTGTGGTCATCTTGTCATTCCGGCGACCTGAACTCGTCCTCCTCCAACTCATGTACTGGTCGGGTATGGCGTCACACCGTCTGACCCTCCATGGTTTGCCGGGTTCGATACCAAGGAGGGTTCAGGAAGCTGTCGATGCCCGGACGGAACTCGACTACATAAAATCCACCGCAGGCTAAGAACTAAAGGACAGTGTGAATGCAAAGAGTTCTAGTGACCACTGCCCTCGAGGGTTCGTGGCCTGACGAAGAGCCGGTTCTCTTTCTGGGTGAGTGGTGCAGGCGGTTTTCTCGTCGCGATCACTGGTCAAATCTTGATCACGAGGTTCTGACCTACCACTGGGACGACCCCTCCTTGTTTGCTGAGGACTTCCAGTATGTGAGCCGCTTGTACGAGCGAATCTTGGTGGACTTGGCCTGCACACTGAATCGACTTCTCCTAGTCGATCATGGCATTCGGTACTGGCGGATCCTGATCGGGCCCTGGTTGAGGCAGTTCATTGAGATCCTGTGTGACAGGTGGCGGTCGATCGAGTGCGTCGTCAACCGTGCAGAAGTCTCTTATACGATCGTGCTCGACGGTAGCCAATCGGTTGGCGTCCCGATGGATATTGTCGGGTTTCATAGGCTCTATAACAGCGAGGAATGGAACCACGGCGTCTATGCCGCCATTCTCAAGCGCTTCCCCCAAGTTGAACGTCGCTACAAGTACGGAGAGACCAGTGCTACGTCCGCACCTCTCCCTGCGCCACTCCACCTGAGTTGGAAAAGAGAACCTAAAGTTGCAGCCCTTGCTGCCTGGTCACGGGCTGCTGCGAGGCGAGTCGGCGACAACGGCGTTGTTCTTGTTGCTCCGTACATGTCTTGGTCTGATGAGCTGGCGGTCCACCTCAGATTCCGACAGGTGCCCCTTATCTGGAGCTTTGTACCCCAAGCAACACCAACTATGGAGCCTGGTACGCGAGATTGGTCACTATCTGGTCATCCAACCGATCCATTTGATCAGTTCGTGAGAGAGATGATTCCGGTACACATGCCTGTTGCATATTCGGATGGCTATCCGGAGTTGGTAGCCACGGTTGACGAGTCACCCTGGCCGAAGAAACCAAGACTGATCTTTACCAGTAACGCTCATATTGGTAACGACCTATTTAAGGCGTGGGCCGCAAAATGCGTTGAAGACGACACTCAACTAGTGATCGGCCAGCACGGTGGGATGTTCGGTAACCTAAAATTCTGTTCGGGCGAAGACCATGATCGTGCGATCAGCGATGCCTACCTGACCTGGGGCTGGACGGATCCGAGTGATGCCCGAGCGAAACCTGTCGGGCGACTCGTTGGCCTCAAGCCCCTCGCTTTGGCCCGTAACAGCCAGGAGAGGGCCGTCCTCGTCACCGTGACCTTCCCACAACAGGCTTACAGAGGGATGAGCGTCCCGATCGCAGGACAATGGCTGAACTATTTGGAGGATCAGTTCGAGTTCGTTGAGGCCTTACCTGAGCACATCCGATCTGCACTCCTAGTTCGCCTCTTCTCTCGTGACCACGGCTGGCACCAAGTGGAGAGATGGCAGTGCCGCTGGCCAGAAATAGAACTTGATCCGGGCAACGAATCGATTCACAACCTGATCGCGAAGAGTCGTGTCTACATCGTCTCGTACAATGGCACCCCGTTCCATGAGTCCCTTGCTCTCGGGGTTCCAACGATCATGTATTGGAATCCGGAACACTTCGAACTTCGCGATGCGGCCGCCTCGAGTTTTTCCCACCTTGAGAAAGCGGAGATTCTCCACTACTCACCGGTGTCAGCGGCAAACAAGGTTGCCGAGATTTGGGACGACCCGGATGGTTGGTGGGCCAGTGCTCAGGTCTTGTCAGCACTAAGCCTCTTCAGTGAAGAACAGAATCAATCTCCGGACAGTATTGCTGACCGTGTAACTGAAACACTTCGCGAAATAATGGACGCTCCCAAACCAGGTATTGAAACTTGAAGCGCGTAGTGATCTTGACTGGTTCAGAGTTGAGACATGAGTTCTTCAGAAAAACATTAGCAGCATCGCCTCAAATTAATGTTCTAAGTAGCTATTGTGAGACCCACGAGAATAATCTTCGTAGTCAAGTTGAAGCCAGTCGAGAGAATCACCACTTGCGATTGAGACACCTCAAAGCACGAGCAGAATCTGAAACGTTGTATTTCCAGGAATTTGTCAATAGTGGAATAGATAATTCAAAACCGATTGAGTTGAATCATGGAGCTATAAATAGTGATCGGTCTGTTGCGTCGATCATTGATTTGAATCCAGATCTTCTATTTGCATACGGGTGCTCAATTATCAGGGAGCCGTTGTTATCTACATTTTCTGGCCGCTTCGTCAATGTACACCTTGGTCTGTCGCCGTACTATCGCGGTAGTGGTACAAATTATTGGCCGCTTGTAAATGGAGCACCAGAGTACGTGGGTGCTACATTTATGCACATCGATCAAGGCATCGATACTGGCGAAATTATCCATCAAATTAGAGCAACTGCGATGCCTGGGGATACGCCGTCGAATCTAGGTAATCGTCTGATACAGAAGATGACTTTGGTGGCTGAACAACTAATAACTAGTTTCGACACTATTGTACCGATGACTCAACCCCCTGAACCACCTGATGCCAGGATGTATAGGTCGAAGGATTTCTCTGAATCCTCTGTGGCTGAGCTCTATGAGAACTTCAAGAATGGTCTTGTTGACAGATACCTTGATGAGCAGGTTGAACGGTGTGCCAGAGTCCCGATCCTGAATAATCCCGCACTTGAGAGTGAATCGTCATGAAGGCCATCATGTACCACTATGTGCGTCCGTACGACCCAACGTATCCGTACTTCCGATATCTGGATGTCAACGACTTCATTAGGCAGTTGGAGTTTCTCGGTAACCACTATGGCTTCGTCAGTGAGGAGGAATTCCTGGAGTGTGTCTCTGAGGCTAGACCCAATAGGGGAGTGGTGCTGACCTTCGACGATGGCTTTGTTGACCACTTCCAGCATGTGTTGCCAGAACTGAAACGGTTAGGCCTGTGGGGAATCTTTTATATACCGACGGCACCGTTAACTACCGATCGAATCTTGGATGTGCATCGCATCCATCTGCTACTTGGTCGATATGGTGGCCAAGAGATTGCAGATGCGCTCAATGGACTTCTTCGTGATGAAATGCTGACGCCTGGGTTGGTGGAGGAGTTTGGAAGCTCCACCTATGTCCAACAGGATAACGAAGCAAGTGTTAACTTCGTGAAGAGAACACTCAATTACTTTATCGACATCATGTACCGCACCTCGGTGATTGATGATCTTATGAGTATCTATTTTCCGAATGAGGGAGAACTCCTCCAAAGTGTTTACATGTCGAAGGCGTCACTCTCGGAAATGCACGAGGAAGGAATGACTCTTGGTAGCCATTCCGTCAATCACCAAGTTATGAGTAGGTTGACGATGGAGGATCAAGAGTCCGAGATTAGAGAGTCGTTCCATATGCTTGAAACAATCAGGGGAAGTTCATCCACCAAGACATTTTGTTATCCCTATGGAGGTTTTCAGACTTTTTCGTTGGAGACAGAGTCTCTGCTCGAAAGAGCCTCATGCCAGTTCTCCTTCAATGTGGAATCTAGAGATATTTCGCAAATGGATCTAGCCGAACGTAGGCATGCCTTACCCCGATTTGATTGCAATGAGTTCCCCTATGGAACTAGTCAAGGTATTGGGTAGGGGTACCGGCGTCGTGTCTCCTGACCAGATAACTCCGTTGCTTACAACAGATACCCCGGCGCTCCGAGAATGGTATGACCGGACTCGGGAGCGAAGGCTCGCTCTCCCGTCGAACCAGCTTGAGGCCCTGGGGCGGCTCACGATTCTCGTACCGACTCGTGAACGACAGGACTTCCTTATCCGTCTTGTCGCCGTCTGGGGCGGTACACCGGTTCGTCTCGTTCTCGTAGACGGATCCGACCACCCGGTGTCGGCAACCCATCGGGAGGTCATCGAATCGGCCGAGAACGTCTCCTACGTCCATGCCCTGCTCTCCTACCCGGAGAGGATGAAACTCGCCGGTTCCTTTGTATCGACGCCTTACGCCGTGCTGTCCGGTGACGACGAGATCCTCCTCCCCGCCGGACTAGTTGCCGCCATCCGGTTACTCGATCAGGACCCCGGGCTAGCCGGCTGTGTCGGCCAATGCCTCAGGTTTTTCCCCACACGGCGGAGTCACCGGCTCATGTTCGAGATGGGATACCCCTATTGGCGCTACCGGCGAGATGAGGGCAGCGCCGAGCAACGGATCCTTCATGCTATGGACGGATACAACGCCGCCACCTGCTACGCCGTCCTTCGGTCAGATGTATGGACTGAATCCTGGGGGTCGGTGGAGCAGTGGTCCTGCTCGACGGCGACCGAAGTCCAACAGGCGATTGCTGTTCTTGCACGGGGTCGACTTGCAACAGTTGATGAACTCTTCTGGCTGCGGTCCGAGGAGAACCCCCCTTTGGACCTGGCCGAACGTCGGCGGCTGACACTGGCCGAGTGGTGGCGCTCTGTGGAACACGCCGAGGAGTCCAGGCGCTACGTCGCCAGTTTGGCGGCGGATCTGGAGAATGCTGCCTCGATCCCCGGAGCCCGGTCGCTCGAGGTCGTGGCGAGTGCCGTGGATGCCCTTGTGGCGACCCATGATGCGATGAATCATTCGGGACAGGAGGCTCGGCGTCGCGTTGGTCGGCGGGTTGGCCGTGGTATTCGCAGCGTAGGCCTCAAACTTCTGGGTCGCTTCATCTCCGACGCCGGTCTGGTCCGGATAAGGGACTTCCTGGCCCGGGTGGGATCGGCCCTCGGGCATTCAAACGAGCGATTCCTTGGTGGACCCAGGTCGGCCGCCCGACGGTGTCCGGCAGCTTTGCTGGAGGCCAACCCCGATATGGCCAGTGTGCTTGCCGACGTGGAGACGGTGGTGGGAACCTTCCACCGTGCCCGGGCCATCAGGAGGCCCAGGCGATGACGGATTTCATCGACCGGCCGGTGGTGGTCGTAGCCGGCGTCGGCCAAATTGGCTCCCGCCACCTACAGGGTCTGGCCTCAAGTACCCTGGATCTGGAGATCCACCTCGTGGATCCAAGTTCGACTGCCCTCGACACAGCGACCGAGAGGTGGGCATCGTCGTCCGGTGAGGCCTCGGAAGGGCGACTACGGCTGCACGAATCGTGTCATGGGCTCCCCCCACGAGTTGACGTCGCCGTAGTCGCCGCTACGGCTGAGGTACGTCCGATCCTCGTCCGCGAACTCCGTGAATCAGCTGTAGTGCAATACTGGGTCCTCGAGAAGGTGCTGGCCCAGAACCTCGCCGGATTGGACGACCTGCTGGCCTCGACCGCTGATGCGGCGGGGGCGTGGGTGAACACTCCTCGCAGGATCATCGACTGGTACCGCAGGATTGGAGAGGCTGGCGCCGCACAGACTCCTGTTGAGATCGTGGTGGACGGCGGCGGATGGGGAATGGCGTGCAATGCAGTTCACTTCCTGGACCTTTGCGCTTGGTGGTCCGGCGGACGGATCGACACGGTGAACACGGCGGGCCTGTCACCCGAGTGGTTGCCCGCACGCCGGCCCGGGAACTTCGAAATCAGCGGAATGATGGAAGTTCAGTTCACCAGCGGCAGTCGCGTTCTGCTCCAGGATGCCGGGGGTGACGAACCGTTGACGATTTCCGTCAATTCCGTCAACCACGAATGGCACATCCAAGAATCGGCGGGTCGTGCAGTGCGATCCGACGGACGACGAGATGATGGCCGGCTGACTCTCCAGAGTGAACTGACCGGCGGTCTGGTCGACAGTTTACTCAGGTCGGGTGGTTGCGGACTGCCGACCCTGGCCGAGGGTGTGGACCTCCACCGACCTTTTCTTTCCGCAATGCTCAACCACTGGCGGGCGACTGGTCACCCGGGGGCCCAGTCGGTTCCAATCACCTGAGGGGATTAACAAATGTCTCTCTGGATTGTGGGTGCTGGACCCATGGCGGTCGCGTATGCAGACGTGTGCTCGGCAATCGGCGTCCCATTGGAGGTGATCGGACGAGGCGACCGGTCGGCTGATGCTTTTGAGGCAGAGACGGGACTGCCCGTCCGTCGCGGCGGTCTCGAGAGAACCTTGTCCAGATGGCCCCCACCCACCTCGGCGATTGTCGCAGTGCCCATAGACGGTCTTGCAACCGCGGCCGGGCTTTTGGTGGGATCGGGAGTTGGACGAATCCTTGTGGAGAAACCAGGCGGGCTGGACTCGGTCGAGATCCGGAATCTGGCACGGAATGCCCGGGACAGTGAGGTGGAGGTACTCGTGGGGTACAACCGTCGTTTTCTGGCTTCCGTGACAGAGGCCCGTCGACTAATCGAGGCCGACGGGGGACCCGTGTCCTGTGCGTTCGAATTCGGTGAACGGACAAACCTGACAACAGATCTGGACCTGCCGGCCCGGGTGCTGAGTCGCTGGTTTCTGGGGAATTCGAGCCATGTCGTCGACTTGGCGTTCCACCTCATCGGCTGGCCGGCCGAACTCTCAGCTACCACTTCGGGTGGGTTGGATTGGCACCCGGCGGCATCCCGATTCCATGGATCGGGCACTACTGACCGAGGTGTGACCTTCAGTTATCAGGCGGACTGGTCGGCCCCTTCTAGTTGGAGGGTGGAGGTCGTAACCGCTCGGAGAACGCTCATTTTCCAACCACTCGAGAGTCTCCGGATGGTGGTGGCTGGCACAGATTCGGAACTGGAGGTCAACCTTGCTAATTCCGGAGACCTGGACCACAAGCCCGGACTCTTAGATCAGGTGCGTGCGTTCCTCGTAGGCGACGACCGTCTGCTCTGCGGCATCCAGGAGCAGGCGGCAAACTGCGAGACCTACGACCGGATGGCAGGCTATGGCAATGGGGTGCTCTGACATGCTGCTCACAAAGCGACTGTCTAGGAGCGCTCAGTCGGATCCCGGTGGGGAGGCGACGTGAGTACAAGGGTCCTGGTGACTGGAGCTGATGGATTCATCGGCTCTCATCTGACGGAGATGCTTGTTCGAGCCGGCCACGAGGTCAGGGCGTTCGTGCAGTACAACTCTCTCGGCTCGCGCGGTTGGCTGGACCACTGTGATCCGAGCGTGGCGGGTGAGTTCGAGGTGTTCAGCGGGGACGTCCGGGATCCGAACGGTGTGCGGACGTCGATGGCCGACTGCTCCTCGGTGCTCCATCTGGCTGCCCTCATCGGTATTCCCTACTCGTATCACTCCCCGGATTCCTATGTTGACACCAACGTCCGCGGCACCCTGAATGTTGTTCAGGCAGCACGTGATTTGGGAGTCGAGCGAGTCGTCCACACGTCGACAAGTGAGGTGTACGGCACCGCGTTGGAGGTGCCGATCACCGAGGATCACCCGCTTCGCGGGCAGTCTCCGTACTCGGCGTCGAAGATCGGTGCCGATCAGATTGCCTGGTCGTTCCACACCTCGTTCGGGCTTCCGGTGACCATCCTTCGACCTTTTAACACTTATGGTCCCAGGCAGTCAGCTCGGGCGATCATTCCGACAGTGATCACCCAGATCGTGGACGGAGCGCGGAACCTCCGCCTCGGGGCCCTTCACCCGACCCGCGACTTCACCTACGTGATGGACACAGCCTCGGCGTTCGTCGCAGCGCTGTCGGCTGACGAGGCGGTGGGTGAGGCGGTCAACGTAGGGAGTGATTTCGAGGTATCGATCGGAGATGTGGTCGATGTGATCGCCTCGGTAATGGGCGTTGATATCGATGTGACTGCTGATGAGGACCGACTCCGTCCGGCCCAGAGTGAGGTCGAACGTCTCTGGGCTTCGAACGAGAAGGCTCGCCACTTGCTGGGCTGGACACCCGATCTCGGCGGGAGGGAGGGCTTCCGCCTAGGAATCGAACGTACGGTCGCCTGGTTTGCGGATTCTGCCAACCGAGTGTCCTACAGATCCGGGCGCTATCAACTGTAACGGCTCAGCGGCGTCGATTGAGGCGATCGACGTGGCAGAATCGCCCGTGGCAAAGGGGGAGTTGGACGTGTCGACGACCATTGAGATTGCCGGACGCCCGATCGGTGTTGACCATCCACCCCTGGTCATCGCTGAGATCGGCATCAACCATGGAGGGGACCTCGGTGTGGCCATCGAGATGGTCGATGCTGCTGCTGATGCAGGCGTGGAGGTGATCAAGCATCAGACACACGTTGTGGACGATGAAATGAGCGGTGCAGCTCGTCGGGTGATTCCGGGGAACACCGAGGAGTCGATCTACGACGTGATGGCCTCGTGTGCTCTCGATGAGGACGAGGAGGCCCACATGAAAGACCACGTGGAGTCCAGGGGCATGGTGTTCCTCAGCACGCCATTTTCGCGGGCTGCTGTCGACCGGTTGGTCAAGCTGGAGGTCCAGGCATTCAAGATCGGCTCTGGGGAGTGCAACAACCTGCCTTTGCTGCGGCATGTCGCGGCCCAAGGCCGTCCGGTGGTTATGAGTACCGGCATGAACACCATCGAGAGTGTGGCTAGATCTGTCGCTGTGCTCGAGGAGCTAGAAGTACCGTTCGCACTCCTGCACACGACCAACCTCTATCCGACGCCGCCCCACCTCGTTCGTCTTGGGGCGATGGTTGAGTTGGCCGATGCCTTTCCCGATGCGGTTATCGGGTTATCCGACCACACGACCGACAACATTGCCTGTCTGGGAGCGGTTGCCCTCGGAGCGTCCATACTCGAACGTCACTTCACTGACCACTACGGCCGGACTGGGCCCGACATCGTGTGTTCGATGGATCGTGACCAGTGCGCCGAGCTGGTTCGCTCCAGCCGGATCCTCCATCAGGAGCTGGGTGGTACGAAGGGACCGGTGCCCGAGGAACGGGTGACTATGGATTTCGCGTTCGCCACGGTCGTGACCATCCGTCCGGTGGCTATGGGCGAGCCTTTCACGGCTGAGAATCTCTGGGTCAAGCGGCCTGGGACCGGGGGGATTCCAGCTGCTGATTATGAGCAGGTTCTGGGTCGGGTTGCCTCCCAAGCGATCGGTGTTGACATCCACCTCTCGGTGGCCGATGTCGTCGGGCTGCCAGCTGACATCGGGAATGGGGCCTAATGCGCCGGGTATGTGCTCTGACTGGAACCCGGGCCGAGTACGGCCTCCTCCGGTGGATTTTGGAGGCGATCCGCGAGAGCCCGGAACTGGACCTGCAGATCATCGCCACTTGCATGCACCTGTCGCCGGAGTTCGACCTGACCTATCGGGACATAGAGGCCGATGGTTTCACTATCGACCGGCGGGTGGAGATGCTTCTGAGTGGGGATACGCCGTCTTCGGTCGCAAAGTCGATGGGGCTCGGCATGATTGGGTTCAGCGATGCCCTTGCCGAGCTGCGGCCGGATGTCCTCTTGGTCCTGGGCGACCGTTTCGAAACGATCTCATGTGTGGCGGCTGCCATGGTGGCGCGGATTCCAGTTGCCCACCTGCAGGGTGGAGAGTTGTCTGAAGGTGCGATCGACGAGGCAATCAGGCATTCGATCACCAAGATGTCCCACGTCCACCTCGTGGCGGCGGAGAAGTACCGGCGACGCGTCATCCAACTCGGTGAACACCCTTCGACCGTGCACCTTGTCGGCGGTCCGAGCCTTGACAACATCCGATGTCTGGACCTCTTGGGGCGACAAGATCTGGAGGAGTCCCTGGGGATCGAGTTCGGGCAACGGAATCTTCTGATCACCCTCCACCCGGTGACGCTGGAGGAGGCCACTGCTGAGGCACAGATGGGGGAACTCCTTGCCGCGCTGGGCGAAAGACCGGATACCCGCCTCCTGTTCACGATGCCCAACGCCGACCCGGACGGGCGGATACTCTTCGACCTCCTTGAATCGTTCGTAGCCGAACGACCCGGAGATCGTGTCTTCACATCGCTAGGACAACTCCGTTACCTATCGATTGCGGCTCAGGTCGACGCAGTGGTCGGGAACTCTTCCAGTGGTTTGACCGAGATTCCCAGTCTTGGCGTTGCCACCGTGAATATCGGTGACCGACAGCGCGGCCGGTTGAAGGCACCGAGTGTGGTCGATTGTGCTCCGGATCGGCAATCGATCACCACTGCGCTGGATCTGGTCGAGACCGAAGGGTTCCAGGCGGTGCTGGCCTCGCGTGAGAACCCCTACGATCCACATGGAGATGGAGAAACCGCCCGCCGGGTGGTCGACGTACTTACTTCAGTGGATCTAGACGGCGTGGTGAAAAAGCGCTTTTTCGACCTACCTGAGTCTGGACGATGACCGCTCCTTGGGTTGACGGTGATTGGCGCCGGGCTGTCCTGCCGCTCGATTCGACCGTCGAGGAGGCGATCCGTTGTCTTGACGAATCGCACCTCCAGATCGTCCTGGTAGTGGATCGAGGGACACACCTGATCGGAACCCTCACCGATGGCGACATTCGGCGTGGCCTCCTGAAAGGGATCGGCCTCGGAGACCCGATTGGCGTTCTGGTGCAGCGTGAACCCGTAGTCGTATCCGTCGGGGTCAGCCGGGATGAGATCCGCCAGATCATGGAACAGCGGCGTATACACGAGATCCCGATCGTTGACGCTGACAATCTCATTGTCGGTTTGGCCGCGTGGACTGCCGCGGGTCCGCGCGTGGACCGGATCAACCTGATGGTCGTCATGGCTGGAGGGGAGGGGACCCGCCTTCGTCCCCTCACCGAGGATTGTCCCAAGCCACTGCTGCCGGTCGGCGGTCGACCGATGTTGGAGCACATCCTTGAGCGTGCGATTGCCGAGGGTTTCAAGCGGTTCGTGTTTGCGATCCGGTATCTCGGACAGATGATCGAGGATCACTTCGGGGATGGTGGCGACTGGGGCGTTGAGATCGACTACCTCCGCGAAGAAGAGCCCCTGGGCACGGTTGGGGCACTGAGCTTGTTGAAATCGGGTCCCGGTGAGCCATTCATCGTCTCCAACGGTGACGTACTGACCGCCATCCGATATGGAGAGATGCTGGATTTCCATGTGAGTCAGGATGCGACTGCCACCATGGCCGTTCGTCTCCACGAGTGGCAGCACCCATTCGGCGTGGTCCACACAGAGGGACTTGATCTGGTGGGCTTTGAGGAAAAGCCTATTGGGCGAAGTCACGTCAATGCTGGGGTCTACGTGCTGGATCCATCGGTCCTATCGGCTTTGGATCCAGAGAAAGCCTGCGACATGCCTACCCTGTTCAACCGCCTTCGTCAGCTCGGCCGGCGGACTATCGTCTATCCGCTTTATGAGCCGTCGCTCGACGTCGGCCGGCAGGACGACTACATGTCTGCCCAGCAGGAGGTCGGCCACAATGGATGACATGTGGTGGCGCCGGTCCGGTGGTAGACGATCCGCCTAGAGTTCTGACGGTAATGGAAGCCACGGTCACTCAGGCTCCACCGTCGGTGGAGCGGGCGCTGATTGTCGGTTCAGGGTCTATTGGAGTTCGCCACCGATCGGTCCTGGAGGGGTTGGGCGTCGATGTCCGAATGTTGAGCAGACGGCCGGGAGTCGGCGACTTCGCCGATGTCATCGAGGCGGTCGATTCATTCGTTCCCGGGTATGTCGTGGTGGCGACCGAGCCGGATGATCATGTGGCGGCAGTTGACCGGTTGGCCGAGGCGGGCTTCGCCGGACGAATACTCGTCGAGAAGCCATTCGCCGAACTGGCTGTCGAGGATCCGTCCGACCGGTTTGACTGGGTGGGGGTCGGTTACAACCTGCGGTTCCACCCGGCCGTGCTCGCTCTACGTGCGGCTATATCCGGCCAACGGGTGCTGAGCGTTCAGGGTAGGGTCGGCCAGTACCTGCCCGACTGGCGGCCGGGGAGGAACTATCGGGAGACGGTCACCGCGGGTCAGGCGGGCGGTGCACTCCCCGAGCTCAGTCACGAGTTGGACCTGGTGGCATGGCTGGTTGGGCCGACAACTGTCCTTCGAGGCTGGACCATCAGATCCGGTGAGCTGGATATCAGACGTGAGGATCTGGCTTTGTGCGTGTTGGGCCTGCCTGACGGTGGTATCGCGTCGCTCGAACTGAACTGCCTCGACCGGCAGCCCACTCGGCGACTCGTGGTTTCGACGGTAGAGCGGACCGTCGAGCTCGACCTGATGACGGGGCTGGTTACCTGCGGTGATCAGGTGCTGCACGACCGTCACGTTGAGCGAAACGAAACCTTTGCAGCCATGCACCGTGCGGCTATCAGCGATGGACAGGGCGTGTGCTCACCGAGTGAGGCGATTACCGTTGTTCGACAGATAGAGCAACTTCGGTCAGGGCCGGTCACCGAATCGGCTGGTGGCCCAGTCGGTGATATCGGGTCGCAGGCGGGAGCGGATGGACGTTATGGGGACTGAGGGTCGAGTTGTGGTCGGCGCCGTGTTTGCCCGTGGTGGCTCCAAGGGCGTGTCTCGCAAGTGTCTCCGTGAGGTCGGTGGCCGCTCACTGCTTGAGATCGCCATCGGGCATGCGCAGGCTGTCGAGCGGGTTGATCGTGTGATCGTTTCGACCGACGACCCTGACTATGCCGCGGTCGCCGAATCTGCTGGTGCCGAGGTTCCGTTCCTACGGCCTGCCGAACTGGCCTCCGACGTCGCAGCCGAGATCGATGCGTGGCGTCACCTGGTAGCCCATCTAGATGAGGAGGGCCGTCGGCCCGACGTCTTGGTCACCTTTCCAGCCACGGCGCCCCTCCGAAGCCCGGTGGATGTCGATAGCGCCCTCGACCTGTTCTTCGAGACCGGCGCCGACCTCGTGGTGACGGGGACGCCTGCAGCCCGGAGTCCATACTTCAACATGGTCTCCATCGATGCCGATGGCTGGGCGTCGATTGCGATACCTACCGGGAACCGGGTGGTCCGTCGCCAGGACGCACCTGAACTTTGGGACCTTGCGACGGTGGCCTTCGTTGCCGACACCACCTATGTGCAGAATACGAGGCACCTTCTAGATGGACAGGTAGCCCTGTCGCCGGTTCCGATCGAGAGAGCCATCGACATCGACACTGAGTTTGACCTGAGGCTGGCCGATCTGCTGGCTCGAAACGGTGGGACTTGACTGCAGTGGACTTTGGCTCCCTAGCCGATCGCGTCGTCCTGGTCACCGGAGGTGGAGGCCACATTGGTGGCGCCGTGGTACAGGCCCTTCTGGATCTTGGATCCCGTGTGGCTGTAGTGGACCTGGACCCCGGCGAGCAGTCGGACGACCAGCGCCTGGATCTGGCAGTGGACCTGTCGGATCTCGAAGTGGCGGCTGATGTACCGTCGGCTGTGGTAGATCACTTCGGTCGCCTGGATGTCGTCGTTGCAGCCGCTGCGGTTGTCTCCCATGGTGGGGCACGTGACACTGGCTGGAACGTGCCATTCGAGAAACAGGACGCGGGCCTGTGGTCGTCGGCTCTGGACGTGAACGTGACATCTACCTTTGCCCTCGTGCAGGCAGCGGCCGGTCCGTTGGCGGTTCATGGCGTCGGTTCAATCGTGCTCGTCAGTTCCCAGTACGGCTTCCTCGCGCCGCAGACGGCGATGTACGAGGGAACGGGCCTGCAGAACGTGGCGGGCTACGCCGTCAGCAAGGCAGGTCTCACCCAACTCGCCCGATGGTTGTCGACGACCCTGGCCCCTGATGTCCGGGTCAACTCGGTGTCGCCTGGTGGGATAGCCCGAGACCAGCCCGACGAGTTCGTCTCGCGTTACGAGGCTCGGACACCACTCGGTCGGATGGGAGAGGAGATCGACATAGTGGGGCCTGTCCTATTTCTGGCATCCGATCTCTCTCGCTACGTCACCGGCCATGATCTCGTGGTTGATGGGGGGTTCTCGGCATGGTGATTGAGGAGGGATCGTGCCGTCGGCCGCTACGTGGGTTGACATCCCGTATGTGACGGAACTCCGGTTCCCGGGCGGATCCTTCATCGAGCCTCGTCGAGGAGGCGGCTGCTGCTGGGTCGGTGTGCTCCTGTGCGCCTCGCCGAGAATCAGGGCAGACCGTACGTTGCACTCGGGTATCCAGCTCCTCGTGGACGACGGGACACTTCCGTGATCCTCCCGAGTGAGCCGGGCGACTGTTCCATTGGTGGTTTGACGTCGCCATGATGTGGGAGGCCTACCTGACCGGTCACCTGACTGGCGCCACTGCCACTAGCGCCACGGGGGTCGAGTGGTGGGCTCGGTTGCGAGACGGAAGCCCGAGGGATCGCGGCTGAGGTCAGGGTGGTAGGCAGGATCGAGTTCGAGGTCCGAACCCCACCGTTGCTTCATTCGTCGGTATTCCTCGGCGAGCCGGGCCGACCGGTGCGGATCGTCGTCGACCCCCCGACTCACCGACTCGTGATGGCGGAGGACGGCATGCGGAGTGAAGACCACCCGCAGGTTCGCCCGCCTGACCCGGAGGCACAGGTCAATGTCGTTGAAGGCCACCTCCAGGCCTTCGTCCATGCCGCCGAGGTCGTCCCAGAGTTCGCGTTCGATCACGAGGCAGGCACCGGTCACTGCCGCCACCTCGTGGGCGACGGTGAGGCGACCGAAGTAGCCAGGATCGCCATGCAAGCGGTGCTTGTGACCATGTCCCATGAAACCCCCGAGCCCCGGATGGACCCCGGCGTGCTGGATGGAGCCGTCAGCGAATAGCAGCAGCGGTCCAACCACTCCAACCTCAGGGCGTGATACCTGGCCGACCAGTTCTGTTAGCCAATCCGGGTCCAGAACCTCGGTGTCGTTGTTCAGCAGACAGACGACCTCACCGGTCGAGGTAGCAACGCCGAGGTTCACCATGCGGGAGAAGTTGAATGGCCCCTCGTAGGTGACGACAGTGGCCTCACCGGAGTCGACTACTCCGTCCAGCAGATGTCGGGCCCGTCGCTGGGTACTTGAATGGTCGACGATCACCACCTCAATGTCGGAGTGGTTTGTTCGATGTCGAACCCCATCGAGGCATCGCTCAAGCATTCGTCCACGGTCTCGAGTTGGTATCACGACCGATACGCGCGGTATGGGCGCCGGTACCGGCCAGACGACCCGACAGGTTCCCGTGTTCCGGTCTACGACCGTCCGGATCTGTCGTTCAGCCAGGTGTCTGACCACTGCATCGGCATCCGACGCGATCCCATATTCGGCTGAGATTGACGAGAGCACATGGGGTATGTGGTGGATCTGATCTCTTGTCAGGTCGCGCGTGGCGGATAACAGCAGGTCATGGAAGGACGCTGGAACGCGGGTACCGGACACCTCCTCTAGGTGGTCGATCCGGATCGCCAAGACCGGTCCCACGTAGGCATGCCCCAGTGCCAGGTCGGCGTTCCAGTCCGGCTTGAGGTGGGGAGCGATCGGGAGGCCGTTACGCCCGACGATCTCATGGTCCGCGTAGACGACCACGATGTCGGGCCGACGAGAGACTGCGTCGGAGAACGCAAAGGTGG
>PYIL01034813.1_pt1 | contig 20048 bp, 18 predicted proteins | sample 3578041 | NCBI WGS metagenome assembly PYIL01 (sample SAMN08408023, study PRJNA431606) | Marine metagenome isolate SA_KN192-05_S13_150m, whole genome shotgun... | biome: marine; feature: oceanic pelagic zone; material: water; isolation source: 150 m water sample, 0.2-0.8 um fraction ... | reverse complement strand
CATACTAAAAAACTCGAAAAATAGTCAAGCAAAATTCATTGCATTTTCTTCTGGGGGAATGATAAAAGAATACGCGTTAAAAAATAAAATAAATTACCAAGAGATTAAAATGGAACATTCTCCACGTGCATCATTCTCACAATATATTTTTACTATGCTAAAAACATTAGAATTAGTCATTCCTGTGAAAAAATCTGATGTTTTAGATTCTATATCTAAAATGGAAATGGTTCAGAAAAATATCTCTTCTAACAATTTAAGTGAAAGTAATACAGCATTAAATCTTGCAAAGTGGATAACAGGAACACCTACACTTTATTATCCTTGGGGATTAGAATCAGCTGCCATTCGTTTTAAAAATTCGCTTCAAGAAAATTCAAAGATGCACGTAGTTACGGAAGAAGTTATCGAAACATGTCATAATGGAATTGTTTCTTGGGAAAGGAATTCTAACGTACAACCAATTCTTATTCAGGGACATGATGATCATTTTAAAACCATAGAAAGATGGAAAATTCTAAAAGAATTTTTTAATTCAAAACAAATTGAATATAAAGAAATTTCTTCGGTGGAGGGAAATATTATTTCTAAAATTGTAAATCTAATTTATCTGCTTGACTATGTAAGTATATACCATAGCATAATTTCAGGGATTGATCCCAGTCCAGTATCTGCAATTGATTTTATTAAAGAACGCCTGAGTAAATGATGCTGATTATTTATCAACTAAGTTTAAAACTAATTTGAATAGTTCGAATATATTGAAAATCACAATAGGAATACCAGCATATAATGAAGAAAAAAATATTGCGTCAGTTATCACAAAATTAAAAAAAATCACTAATTCAATTATTGTATGCGATGATGGTTCATCAGATATGACATCTAAAATTTCTAAAAATTTAGGTGCTGTGGTTATTTCTCATAAAAAAAATATGGGTTATGGAGTAGCAATAAATTCAATTTTTCAAAAATCTAAAGAAATGAATAGTGATTTACTGGTGACGTTTGATGCTGATGGTCAACACAGAATAGAAGATATTGAAAAAGTTATTGAACCAATAAAAAACAATGATGCTGATTTAGTAATAGGTTCTAGGTTTCTAGATAAAAAAAGTAATGTTCCTAACTATAGAAAAATTGGAATTAAGGTAATTACTCAGGTAACCAACGCATCAATCAAGAAAAAATTGACAGATTCACAAAGTGGATTTAGAGCGTATAATCAGCGGGTTTTATCACAAATATCTCCATCAGATGTGGGTATGGGAATTTCAACTGAGATTTTAATTAAATCAAGCTCCAAAGGATTGAGAATTACAGAAGTTCCAATAACGGTACTTTACGAAGGAGATACGTCAACGCATAATCCTGTAAGTCATGGGACATCAGTTCTAATTAGTACAATAAAGTATACTTCAATTGAACATCCACTAAAATTTTATGGTATCCCATCTATAATATTTCTAATTATGGGAAGTTCATTTACTTATTTAGCAATCCAATTTTATTCTGAAGTCGGAAGATTGAATACCAACATTACATTGTTAGCTGGAGCGACAATTTTGATTGGAATTGTTTTATTGATATCAGCAATTCTTCTTTTCTCTTTAGTAAGTGTAGTTCGTGATAGACATTAGATAGAAGTAATTAAATTCGTTGTTTCTCCAGAAAACAAGATGAAGACAGCTAATGCAAATATCTACAAGGGTTATCATGAAGTGGTTACAGATCATTTTTATAAATGGGAAAAAGCGCAGTCTAAAAGATATTTTGAATATAGAAAAAAATGGGTAAATAATGCAAAAAATTTAATTGTTGAAGATTTTCCATTACATCTAGATATAGGAATTACTAATGTTTGTAATTTAAAATGTACATTTTGTGCTAGAACAGTACTTGTAAATGAAGATAAATTTAGAGAACCAGCTCATATGAATTTTGAATTATTTAAAAAAATTATTGATGAAGCAATTGAAATTGGCACTTTTTCTGTCAACTTGAATTTGTTAAATGAACCATTAACAAACCCCGAACTTGTAAAAATGATCAAATATGCAAAAATGAAAGGAATTGTTGATGTACATTTTCATTCACATGGGGGACTTTTGACTGAAAAAAAATCACTTGAATTAATTGATTCTGGGTTAGACAAACTTTTAGTTTCAATAGATTCTTCTAAAAAAGAATCATATGAAAAATTACGAGTGTTATCTAAATTTGATTCAGTAATTAGTAATCTAGCACGATTCAAAGAAATAAGAGATAGTCGTAAAAGTCTTCATCCACTAATAAAATGTCTTTTCATTGAATTTCCTGGAATTACTCAAGAAGAAATTCAAGAAAATTTAGAGTTTGGTTTAAAGTTAGCCGACTGTGTAGGATTTCAGGAATATATAGATCCAACTAATACTATTGGGAAAAAAAAGGAATACGAACGTGATTACCAATCATCCTTTGCGTGCCAACAACCTTTTACACGGTTATCTATCGCTGAAGATGGAACTGTTTCCCCCTGTTGCCTAGATCATGAATTTGATTTGTCTGTGGGTAATGTTAAAACTAAATCTATCACTGACTTATGGAAATCAAAAGAAATGGAAATGATAAGAGATAAACAAAAAAATGGGAAATTTTTTGAAATTCCACGTTGTCGAAATTGTCAAATGGCTACAGATGCAGATGAAGGAATACCGACACAATTTGAAACTTATGGCCCAACCATCTAGAATAGATAAAAATAGAATAAAAATCTGAGTAATAATGAAAAAAAGTAAACTTATACTTATAATCGCTAGAAAAGGTAGTAAGGATAACATTTCTCGTCAAAACCTTAGATTGGTAAATGAAAAGCCTTTGATATATTATATAATTAATACTGCAAAAAAATATCAATCAGCTGATGTTTTTGTATCTACAGATTCAGAAGAACTGAAAGAAATAGCATTATCAAATAATGTCAAAGTGATCAAGAGGCCTAAATCACTCATAAAAGATTCAACTACGTTAGAAGAAATTAGTTACCATGTTTTAAACGAATTAAAAAAAATGAATAAAAACTATGAAAAATGTATTGTATTACATCCAAAATTTCCATTAATTGAAGTGAGTACAATTAATAGATTTTTTTCACAACTTAGCAAACAAAAAAAATGTGTTTTTGGATTTACATCAAATAATGAACATATTTTTCAAAAAATTAATTCAAGAAATCAAAGATTGCTACCTTTAAAAAATCATAATCACAACATAGTAAAACAGGAAAAAATTGTTGCATTTGATTGCGAATTTCTTATTAATAATAAATCATTTCCCATAATCAAGCATGGTATAAAGATTCCTGAATCCGAATTTTTAGAATTAGACAGTTATCATGCATTTGGTACATTTGAAAAAATTATTACAAGAAAAAAAATTCTGATAAGAGTCCATGGTAGTGTAAAGATAGGTTTAGGTCATGTGTATAACATGTTGACAATTTTAAACCATCTTAGAAACGAAGAACTGTTAATTGTAATGGATAAAAAAAGTAGTTTAGGTTCAATCAAATTTAAAGAACATCTTTATAATTTGAAATATTTCTCAAATGAACAAAAATTATTTAGAATTATTGCAAGATTCAAACCAGATATAATATTCAATGATATTCTAGATACATCATCTAACTACATGAAGAAATTAAAGAAAACAAACTCATTTTTAGTTAATTTTGAAGATTTAGGTGAGGGTAGAAAATATGCTGATCTGATATTCAATCCCATTTTTAATACAGCCTCAAAAAATTTTAAAATATTAACAAGGTCTCACAAAAAATTAAAAAATGAATTTTTTGGAAGTGATTATGCATGCGTAAGAGATGAATTTCGTATGTGGAAAAGAGAGGGTCAAAGCAGAGAGGTGAAAAACATATTGATTAGCTTTGGTGGTGCTGATCCATGTAACCATACAATGCGAATTTTGAATATTTTTTATAATTCAAAATATAAAAATATCAAACTAATAGTAATTTTAGGAATAGGTTATTCGGCAAAAAAGAAATTACAATCTTTAATTAAGAAAATGGAAAGAGATGGATTTCATATTACAATTATAGAAAAATCCGATTTTCTTGCAAAGCATATTAGGAAGGCAGATTTTGCGATTGCATCAAACGGTAGAACTATCTTTGAGATAGCAGCACTCGATGTTCCACTTATTGGAGTCTCGGTAAAATCTATAGAACAAAATCATTCCTTTATAGAAGATGCAAAAGTTGGTTTTCACGTGAATTTCTATAAAAAAATCGATGAAAAATTAATGTTGAAGAGAATAAATCAAATGATGAGTTTTAAAACACGTCAAAAATTTATTCAAAATTTAGAAAAAATTAATTTGCTTGATGGGATTAATCGGGTAATAGATAAGATCATGCATGAATATGAAATAAAGAAGTAAAAATTACCAAGAAGTCCAACCTCCATCAATAACTAAATTTGAACCAGTCATGTAGGATGAAGCATCTGATGCAAGAAATAAAATTGCGCCAACATATTCATCTTTTTTAGCCATTCTTCCTAGCATAGTTTTGTAAGAATAATTTTTAATAAACGAATTACCTTGATTGTTTTCAACGCCGCCAGGTGATAAAGTATTAATGCGAATACCTGTTCCTTGCCAATATGATGCAAGATATCGCGTAAGATTTAGTATTCCACTCTTTGTAGCAGCATAATAAACTGCTGAGTTCTGACCACTTTTTCCATAAATTCGCTGATCTGCGGCAACAATCCCATACGTTGATGCTATGTTTATTATCACACCCTGTTTTTGTTTAACCATAATTTTTCCTACTTCCTGACAAGAAAGAAAAATTCCCGTGAGATTAACTGAAACTGCCTTATCCCATAATGACAAAGGTAAATCCTCAAATTTTATTTGACGTTCTTTACCAACTTTGCCTAAAAATGCCGCATTATTAATCAAAACATCGATTTTTGAGAATTTCTTAATGGTTTTTTTCACCATGTTCTTAATTGATTTTTGATCAGTTAGATCTAATTTAATAGGTAGTATAGAATTTTGGTATTTTTTTTCTAATTGTTTCGCGATGTTTTTGCAACCAGCATAATTAATATCAGCTAAAACCAAATTAGCACCAGCCTGACTTAGTCCCTCTGCATACTGTGAACCTAACAGACCAGCTCCACCTGTTAAAATTACGGTTCTATTTGAAAGATCAAATAATTTTTTTATATTCATTTATCCTTGTCAATACAATCTTTTTAATAGTTAAATAATTTCCTATTGATCAATTAATTTAGTTTTTTGAATCATTACAATAGTTTATTAGAAAAGAAAAGAAACTGTTAATTATCATTTTGGAATTAACTGTATAATGTTGAGAGAACTTACTAATTCAAAAGAATTACAAGAAAGAGCAAAAAATGTTATACCGCATTTAACTGGAACTTTTACAAGAAGTGCACATAGTTTTGTTGAAGGTGTGTATCCAGTTTACATAAAATCTGCAGCAGGTTCTCATTTTACGGATGTTGATGGAAATAAATATCTAGATTATTTGTGTGGTATTGGTCCTATAACTTTAGGTTATAATTATCAAAAAGTTAATGATGCAATTATCGCTCAACTAAAAAATGGTATATTGTTTTCTTTACCACATCCACTTGAAGTAGAACTCTCGGAATTAATATCACAAACAATTCCACATGCAGAAATGGTAAAATTTGAAAAAACTGGTTCAAATGTTGTAACAGGTGCAGTTCGAGCTGCTAGATACATCACCAAGAAAAATAAAATTGCCTATTGTGGGAGCGGTGGAGTTTGGCATGATTGGTGGGCTGCTGTTGTTAGTAGAGATGGTGGTATTCCAGAATTTAATAGAAATTTAATTAGCATTTTTGATTATAATGATATAGAAGGACTGGAACAGATCTTTGAGGATAATCCAAATCAAATTGCGGCAATTGTTTTAGAGCCAACAATCTTTGAAAAACCAGAGAAAGACTTCCTCAAGAAAGTAAGAAAAATTGCAGATCAAAATAATGCTATCTTAATTTTGGATGAAATTGTTACTGGTTTTAGATTTGATATTGGTGGTGCACAGAAGTATTTTGATATAAAAGGTGATTTAGTTTGTTTTGGAAAAGGTATGGGAAATGGATTACCTATATCTGCAATAACTGGTCCTACTGAATTTATGAAAAAATTTGATGATTTGTGGGTTTCCTCTACAAATAATCCGGAAACATTGTCAATGGCAGGAACAAAAGCTGTGATTAATGAAATGAAAGAAAAGAATACAATTTCACATTGTTGGAAAGTTGGAACTAAATTATTTAATAATTGGAATAAAATTACAGAAGAGAATAATCTAAACGTAAAAATGATTGGCTATCCTATTAGAATGAAAATTGAATGTAAAAATTCACAGAATAAAATTTCTGAATCATTAAAGGCGTTGGTTTTACAAGAGATGGTAAAAAAAGGTATTTTTTTCCCTCCTGGCCAATGCTTTCTCTCATATTCACATTCTGATGATGACATTGATCATACTTTGCAAACACTGGAACATGTGTGCCAAGAAATCAAAAACAAAGTGAAGAATGATGATTACGAATCACATCTAGAAGGAATACCACCTCAAACAGTTTGGACTATGAAAATAAAGTCTACTAAAAAAGTAAAATAATCAAAATTATCTCATTTTACTACTTTATCATTATCATATAATTTTAAATGTCCTTCATTTCTCATTATTCCAGCATTAATTTTTAGTAATTCAGAATTTTTTGAAAGTATTTCTATTATTTCTTTCATTGAAAAGTTTGTTTTTGGTTTCATTATTGAGTAGATCTTTCTAATGAATTCTAGGTCTTTTTGTTCATCAACAGTCCATCTATATTCTGATAAATCTTCCTGGTTCTCATAACTAAAAATTTTAAAGTTTTTTGGATTTTTCGTAATGTATGTTGTAACTAATTCTCTTTCGGAGCTCCATTTAGCATTCTGCGCAGCCATTTGTAATGTGTTAAATGAATAAATTTCCACATCTAGTCCATCAGGATATTTAGGGTTTATCCTATTTGAAACATAATCATAATTATTTTTTAGATAAAATTCTAACATCTCCTCTACAATATCAGGGTCTATTAGTGGACAATCACCTGTAATTCTAATAATTGGATCCGCGTTATTTTGTAATGCGCATTGATAATCTCGATCTAGAACATCTATTGAATCGCCTACGAATGAACCAATCGAATTTTGCTTTGCAATTTCAGTTAAAATTTTGTCATTTTCTTCTTGTGTTGTAGCAAGAATTATTTGTTCAACAGATTTTATTTGTTTAATCCTATCAATTACATAAAAAATCATAGGCTTGCCTTCAATTTCTGCAACAACCTTATTTGGTAATCTGCTAGAGCCAGTTCTAGCTTCAATTATCACAGTTATCTTTTTTTTATTCAATTTGAAAGCCCATTATTAGAAGATAATTATTTTGTTGAGTATCAAAGCAATTAATTCTTAGATTATATCATCCCAATGAATGGCACTGTCAATTTGAATTTCTTTGTTAGCTTTTTTACCTATAACACGCTTCATAAATTTTGGCTCAATTCCCTCTGCAGGTCTTTTAACACCTAATACATCAGATGTTAATATTTGTCCTTCTGATATAGTTGAATTTGCTGTAATTGACGTTCGAATAGAATATCTTCCCTCAATTTCTGATGGTCGAGGAATTTTTTTACCATCTCCTTTTATTTTTTCAATCTGACGTATTTCAGAAATAAGCTTTTTCAGTCCTGATGGATCAATTGAAAAAAATTGATCTGGTCCATCCATTTTTTTATCAAGCGTAAAGTGCTTCTCAATGATATTTGCACCCAAACTTACTGCCACATGATCCACTAACGTAGATTCTCCATTATCTGAATAACCAATTGGACATTGAAATTTTCCTCTCATTACATTCATTGCATCTAAATTTGCTTCTTCAGGTGAAGTAGGATAATGTGCAATGCAATGTAGCAGTGCAATTTTATCATTACCTTCGTATAAACAATGATGTACAGCTTCCTCAACTTCTTTCATAACTGATAATCCAGTAGAAATAATCATGGGTAAATTCATTTTTGCAACATGTTGTATTAATGGAATATTAATCAAGTCTGATGATGCTATTTTGAAACAGGGAACACCGATTTTTTTAAGATGATCTGCGCTTTCAATATCAAATGGAGCAGAAAAAAACGTAAGATCTACACTTTTTGCATAATCTTTTAGTTCTCCAAATTCATCATATGCTAATTCTGCACCTTTAAAATTAGGAAAATACATATTTGATTTTCTTACAAATGATTCAGTTTTGTATGTTTGAAATTTAATTGCACTAGCACCAGAATTTTTAGCCTCATCTACAAGTTTTTTTGCTAATTTAATATCACCATTATGATTCAAACCACCTTCAGCAATGAAATATGTGGGATGACCTGGACCAATTTTTTTGCCATTAATCTCAATAAATGTTTCAGTCATAGTAATCTATTATCTTGAAATTATACAATTAAATATTTTGTTCAATTTGTTCTAACTAATTTGAATAATACACAGTTTAACTATCATTATTCTTTTCAAAAATAAACGATTTTTCTTTAAATCCAAGTTTTTTAATAAAATCAATTGACGGTTTATTATTAATATTTACTATCGCAAAATATGCTCTTCTAGGATTTTTTTTTATCATTAATTGCACAGAAGTTTCACCAAATCCCTGCTTTTGATATTTTTTTATAATATGATAAGCAATTGTATTTTTTTTATTAATGTAAACATTTCCTACAATTTTATCTTCATTGTTAATCACCATATACCATTGATCATATTCATGGTTTTCATTTTCATAAAGATACTTCATTACAAATTTTTTTGAATTTTCAAATGATGGAAGTGGGTTGCCAGTAGTACTTGCATTAGGAGTCTCCAGAAATTCTTTCAGTTGTTCGTATAAAATTGGTATATCTTTTTCTTCGACCAATCGAATTTTACAATTATTCATGAAAGATGGATGTTGTTATATGGTTTATAACTCAATAGTAAAAAAAGATGGAAATGTTATTATTGCAATTTTTTTATGAATGCATTTGTAACTTTTTCAAACTCTGATTTATTCGCTTGTAAGAAGTACTCCATTTTAGAATCACTCACATCTACGTCAATTAAATGTCCGCCGAAAAAAAAGTAATCATGTTCCATGGTATGAAATCCATGTTGATCAAATTCGAATGAGTTTTCATCGAATAATGAAATATATCTATCCAGATCTGCTTCATTGACTTTTTTATTTAATGACATACGTATCGCTTTTGGAAGTTCGTCAAATGATTTGATGGTATGAACTGAGGGTAGTATAGAATAAGCATGTTCTGCAAAAACTATAGAAGGTTTTTTGTAGAAAGCAGCTTCGAGTGAAGCAGAACCTGCGATGGTTATCACTAAAGATGTTTTTTTGTATATTTCTTTAGGTAAAACAGAAGGATGAAGAAGTCGGACATTTGGAACTGCCATCATATCTTTATATTCTGAAATAGGCCTCCAATGACGTGTCACTTGAGATGGGGTTTCCTTGACATATAATTTGTAATCTATAGGTAATGATTTTACGATGTGCCGAATATTTTCTAATTGATTAGTGTAATATGGCGCACCAATTAACAAGTTTCGTTCTTCATCAACAGCCAATGGAAAATATACAAATTTTTCATCATAGTTTAGTTCTGTCAAAAAGTTTTTGTTCATGAATTGTTGCCTAGATCGTTTATTTAAGGAAGATTTTACTTCATGAATTATTACACGTGGTTTAGTTCGGCCATAGTATGTATAATGTGTTTTCGCGTTACTATTATCTGAAGTAAGAAAGTTCATGGCGGCTTTAAATTTTCCATATCTTGATGTTGCGAATTTGTTTGACAGAGTCTTTAGCTGTTCATATCCACTAAATGAGTGAAGCCAATTTTGCATTTCTTCAAAGGAACGACCATTATTTTTTATATCATCTAATTTTTTTGTTGAATCAAATTTTCGAGGTTCTGATGAAATAACGCATTTATAACCTACATTTGGTTGACTTAACATTAAAACTTTAACCCCAATTTTTTTACACATCCTATAAAGAATTTCATCTTTATGTTGATTAGTTTCTTTTGTAATGAAAAAATTGGGTTTAACATTATCAAGAATTTTTTCAAATAATCTACATTCTTGTTCCAAGATTAACAGAATTTCTTCGGTAGAAAATTTATAAAAACGATTAAAACGATGAAAAATTCTTTCATTTGTAGCTAACTCCCAGAGATTCAAATCATATTTTTTTTCAAAGGCAGAAAGATAATTGTGATCAGGCTTTGTTTGTCTTTTTGTAGTATGATCAAAGTAAAACCAAGTTTCTTTAAAATTCACTAATTTTTGGGTTTTAAAAAAATTTTTTGTTTTATTCGTAATAGCAATTATTGCATAAAAATCAGCATTAGTTTTCTCTTGTAAATAATATGCTAAAACAAAATCGAAGAAGTCAGAGTCTAACCAAAAAAGAATTTTATTTTCCATAGCCACATCAATGATAATTGATAATTAACTTTTATCTGTAATTAGTATTTTTATTCTATTCTATGATGAAAATTGTTTTTATCTGTGGAGTAAAATCGGCATAGTAATATGACAACAATTAAAAAAATAAAAAATATAGCAGCAGTAAGCAGTGGTGATATTTTCGGTAGCGCCATGTCTGCAGTTTTTTGGTTTTATCTTGCATCTCAAATTGACCCTAGCTCATACGGTGAAATTTTTTGGTTTTTGGGAATAGCAGGTATTTTTAGTACTATAGCGATGTTTGGTACTATAAACACTATTACAGTTTATACTGCAAAAAAAATTCAAATTCAATCAACACTAAATTTTATTTCATTATCTGCAAGTGTGATACTATCATTAATTGTCATAGTACTTTTTCCATCATTTTATACAATTGATGTAGGAATTATTTTAATTGCATATGTAATTAATACACTTGCAATTGGAGACTTGCTTGGAAGAAAACAATACACGGGTTATTCGAAATACACACTTGTACAAAAAGGTCTTACATTAGGATTAGGATTTTTATTTTTTTATTTTTTTGGATATGAAGCAATAATTTTTGCACTTGCGTGTTCATATATGTTTTACATCAAAAGGATATATTCCATTTTTAGAGATATAAAAATTGATTTTAGTTTAGTAAAGCAAAGAATAGGATTTATCACAAATAATTATTTTACATTCATTTTAACGGGTGCAGTTGGAGGAGGCCAAGTTGATAAAATTATTGTAGCACCACTTCTAGGTTTTGCGATTTTGGGTAATTACAGTCTTGCTCTTCAAATAATTAATGTAATGATGATATTCCCAAGTATTCTTTACAAATATTTACTTCCCGAAGAATCAACAGGAACTAGCAACAAACAAGTGAAGATTTTTGTTATAATTTTTTCAATTTCCGTATCTATTTTAGGTATATTTATTGCGCCAATGTTAATTGAAAACTTCTTTCATAAATTCATCGAAGCTATTGATGCAATCAAGATAATGAGTTTAGTAGTAATACCTGGTAGTATTGCATTAATTCTCGAAGCACAGTTTTTAGGGAAAGAGAGAAGTAAAATTGTAATTATTGGTACTGGCATCTCGTTAGTTTTTCTAACTATAGGAATGATTGTTTTAGGAAGTTGGTTTGGAATAACTGGAGTAGCATGGAGTTTAGTTATTGCCACAACAGCAAAAACCACTTTTTATCTAATAAAAAACTTCTAGAGAATAATTAAAGAGAACCTTATGGTTTGTCTTTTCCATAATATCCTTTACCAGACCAACCGGTCTCTTTTGAATATCCTTCAAAGTAAACCTGTATAGCTTTTCTTTCTACATCTTTTGTAATATAACGTGCGCCATGAGCCGAATATGGACCGTCTTGTAATATTACCATTGTATTATCCAGATTACATGGTTCGAAGATGATTTTTGACTCATCTACCTCTGATGCAACATAAGTTCCACCAGGATCACCTTTTTCCCATCCTTTGGAAAAATAAAAGAAAACTATCAGAGTAGATGGACCATCATTATGAATATGTGGTAGCTGAAACCCTCCCTTATGATATAACATAAAACGGAAAGTCTTCATTTTGTCAACAGCTACCCCAGAAAATTTTTTGAGTGCATTCAAAAATTCATCGGAATGTAAGAATCTATAGAATTTATTCCATTCTGGACTTAATTTTGGATCCGAATCTTGTCCTACATAATGATCCGGATTGTATTTTCCCCATCCACGATAAAATTGATGTTTTGAAAATTTAGTACTTGTAGACCAATACCCATCATCTTTTTCATATTCAGGATAAGTTTCAAATAGTTTCTCATAGAAATCACGTTTAAAGAACTCTTCAATGAATGCGTATTTGAATGGCTTATTATTTTTGAATGTTTTCGATTGTTGAAAAAAGTTTTCCAAATCGCAAATTTCATCAAAATTTTCCAATTCTAATTCTCCTCTAAGATTTTATTATTCATTTTGTAAAGTACTGATGTTAATACCATTTTATAATATTTTTTTATCAGTGGGCTAAGTATCTTAGTTTTTAAGTTTAACTTCAAATCAATATTAAAAGAAACATTAGAGCCAGCACCCGTTTTCAAAAATATTGTTTGGATTGTAGTACCTTTTGCAGGACCAGAAATAATGTCAGTAATCAATTCATTATCATTTTTCTTTTTGTGCACTGCTTCCTGAACAATTTCTTTCTTTACAATTGTTGAAAAGACCATTGTTTCTTCAGTTTTAGTTTCATTGTCATTTTGTTCTAGTATTCTAACAGATTTGAGTTGATCTGGCAAAAACATTGGAAGATTTTCAAAATCTTCCGATAATCCAATTAGTTTGTCAATAGGTGCAGGAACATTCATAGAAAAAGTAAGCATGAATCGCATTTTTGAAAAAACGATTTAAACTTTCCTTATATAACTTTCTAATGGGTTTTAAGAAAATTACAAGTTTCAAAAAACTTCAAATTTAGATATATCTAACTAATTTGGTGGAAATTTTTTTATCTTGTAAAAATTTAGTGTAAAAAATGTCTAAAAATTTCAATATTGCCGATAGAGAAATTGGCGATGGTTGTTCACCATTAGTAATTGCTGAAATAGGTATTAACCATGATGGTGATTTTGAAAAAGCTAAACAAATGGTAAACGATGCTTATGAAAATGGTGCAGAATGTGTAAAGTTTCAATGTCATATTATTGATGACGAGATGATTCCAAATGATATTATTCCTTCAAATGCAACGGAGTCAATTTGGAATCTAATGAATAGGTGTTCGTTTTCAGAAGAACAAGAAATTGCATTAAAAAAATATACAGAAGATTTGGGAATGATATATCTTAGTACTCCATTTTCTCGTGCTGCTGCTGATCGATTAGACAAAATGGATGTCTGTGCATACAAAATTGGTTCGGGGGAATGTAATAATTTTCCACTTATCTCACACATTGCATCTTTTTCTAAACCAGTAATACTAAGTACTGGAATGAATGATATGGATTCAATTTCTAAAAGCGTAAATATTCTAAAAAAGGCAAATATTGATTACGCAATTATGCACGTAACATCGATGTATCCTACACCATATGATAAAGTTAGATTGAATGTTATTACTCAGCTTAAAGAGAAATTTCCTGACACTATAATTGGATTAAGTGATCATAGTTTCAGAAATTATACTTGCTTTGCAGCAATTTCTCTTGGTGCATCAATTCTAGAAAAGCACTTCACTTCTGACAAAAACTGGTCTGGTCCAGACATTCCTATCTCTATAACTCCCGAGGAATTAAAAGACCTAATTGTAGGCAGTAAGGCAATTTTTAATTCTTTGAATGGAAAAAAAAACATTCTTGACGGCGAGAAAGAAACTGCTAAATTTGCTTACGCATCAATTGTCACAACCAATGACATAGAAAAAGGGGATTATTTCTCAACAGATAATATTTGGGTTAAAAGACCAGGAACTGGACAAATAAAAGCAGAGTTTTTTGATGACATTTTAAACAAAAAATCCAGCAAAAACATTAAAAAAAATTCACAGTTGGAATGGAGTATGGTTGATGGCTAAAAAAATTGTTTTTTTGACTGGAACTAGGGCTGATTTTGGAAAATTAAGTCCTTTAATGGATGCTGTTGAATCAGATGATACTTTTGAATGTCATATTTTTGTAACAGGAATGCATACGCTTGAAAAATATGGTAATACGTTTGACGAAATTCAAAAAAAAGGCTACAAGAACATAACTGTATTTGACAATCAAACTGATGCTAGTCAGCAGGACATTATTCTAGCTAAAACAATTATTGGTTTTTCAGAATATATCAAAAAAAATTCTCCTGATATGATTATTGTACATGGCGATAGAATTGAGGCATTAGCGGGTTCTATAGTAGGTTCATTCAATAACATTTTGGTATCACACATTGAGGGTGGTGAAATATCAGGAACAGTTGATGAATTAATAAGACATGCTGTATCAAAACTTTCTCATATTCATTTCACTGCAAATGATGAGGCTAAGGAACGACTCGTTCAGTTAGGTGAATCAAAAAATAGTATATTCACGATAGGCTCACCAGATATCCATGTTATGACTAGTGTTGAATTACCTACCATTAATGAAGTGTTGAATCATTACGAAATACCATTCAAAGATTTTGGGGTTTTCATTTTTCATCCAGTAACAACTGAATTAGGCACATTAGCCGAACAGATTAATGAAGTAATTTTATCTTTAATAGAATCAAATAAAAATTTCATAGTTATTTATCCTAATAATGATAGTGGAACAGAAATAATTCTTGAAAAAATTCACGAATTAGAAAATAACAAGAAATTTATGATTTTTCCATCAATACGTTTTCTCTATTTCTTGACAATTTTAAAAAATGCACAGTTTATTATTGGAAATTCTAGTGCTGCAGTAAGAGAAGCTGAGGTTTTCGGAACACCAGCAATCAATATTGGTTCTAGGCAAAAAAATAGGAGTAAAAATGAAGAAATTGTTAACGTAGAGCCAAAGAAAAATTTGATTTTGGATGCAATTCATTATATTGAAAATAAAAGATTTGATGAAAAGAGTTTTTTTGGTTATGTAGAAAACACAACAGAAAAATTTTTGGATGTTTTACGAAACCCTTTAGTTTGGAAAATTTCTATTCAAAAACAATTCATTGATATACAAAAAAGTGGATCACAATGAGGCAGTTGAAGAAAAAGATGGAAACGTTATGAAACCGATCTGTTTTATTGGCGCCAGAGGTAGTTCAAAAGGTGTACCTAAAAAAAATATCAGGATGATTGGTGGAAAGCCTCTTTTAGCATATACAATTGAAAAAGCACTAAAATCTAAATTTTTTAGTCACACTATAGTATCTACTGAAGATTCTGAAATAATAAAAATTTCCAAAAAATATGGTGCTGATGTCCCATTTATTAGACCAAAAAAATTAGCTACAAATAATGCGTCAATGGAAGATGCTTTGTTACACGGAATAAAAAAATTAAATTCATTAGGTTATCTGTTTGACACCATAGTTCTTTTAGATTGTACAGTACCATTTTTGCAAATTAGTGATATTAAAAAAGCAGTTGGTCTATTAAAAAGAAAAAATGCTGATGTTGTTTGTGGTGTTTACAGGCAACATCTGAATCCATATTTCAACATTGTAGAAATCACAAAGCATGGATATCTAGAACTCTGTAAAAAATTAAAACAAACACCGGAGAATAGACAGGATGCTCCGACAGTATATCAGATGAACGGTCTCTATGTTTTTAATTCAAAGAGATTTCTTAAAAAAGGCAAATCAGTTATGGAAAAAATGATACCATATGAAATACCTATAGAAAGTGGTTTGATGATCGATACTGAATATGAATTTAATATCGCAAAACTTATTTTAGAAAGCAGAAGAAAGCATTGACTATAATGGATTGCATGAAAATATGATAATTCAATCTTTCAATTAAGCAGTTTATTTATTCTTCCAGATTTCAAATCTTGATCATCCTCCGATTTTTTGATGATTTTTTCATTGCAAGCGCAATTTTCATTGTTTTAATCCCTTCATCCAAATTGTTAATAGTTTGTTTTCTATTTTTTACACATTTCAGAAAATGTATTATTTCATCTATGTACATTTCATTTCTTTGAAATTTTTTTAACGCTAAAACAACTTCCCATACTTTTTTTCTATTTTTGAATAATCTAATTTCGTTTTTATCCGAATTCCAATAAATTACACCTTTAGTTCCTTTAATTTTACAACCTCTGAATTCTGGCCTCTGAAAAAAATCTAAATGAAGCTCCGCCGTAATATTATTTTTGAATTCTATTATACTAGAACAATAATCTTCCGCGGATATATCTAAATCACTAAATTTTCCAGAAACGCTAAAAATTGATTTTGGATTACCAAATATCCAATACAGATAATCTATATCATGTATCATAGTTAAAATAATCCCTCCGCCTAGTTGTCTATCACTGGCATACCCTTTCCTATAATCTTCATGAGGATGCCAATCTGGTAAATATGAACCATTTTCAGATTGTATGGAAATTACCTTACCAATCTTTTTTTGGTTAATTAATCGACGTATCTTAATAATACACTTATGGAACCGAAGATTGCATCCCATTTGGGTAACCAATTTTTTTTGTTTTACAATCTTTTGAAGTGTTTTTATTCCGTTTGTAGAATTTGATAAAGGTTTTTCAATAAACAAATCTAATCCTGACTTTGCCATTCTTATTGCCATAGGAATATGAAATACAGTTTCATTAGTGATGAATGCTACATCTGGTTTTTCTAACAAACACTTTTCTAAAGAATTTAAAACCTTTATTTTTTTATGATCTAAGAATCTAATGTTTTTCCTTCTCGAATATACAATTATCTCGCAGTTAATATTGTGTATAAGATTGTTAATATGGCGTTTTGCAATAGAACCAAAACCTATAATTAGAATCTTCATGAAAAATACTTTCCAGTGATGGTTTTATCCTTATCTGCTTAATACTATCATTCTTTGAGAGGCGATAACACAAATACTATTTTTCTATTACCAAAAGCACCCAATTCATATTCAGTAAAAATTTCTTTAATACCATCATCATTTTTTAATTTTAGATTTTCTTCAGTTTTTGTTTTTATAATGACGCTAGAAACTAGTTCGAATCCAGTTTTTTGAAAAAATTCTTTCCATTCATAGAACCTGTATTCGTGTTCACCATTCTCTTTTCGTGTCAGTTTTTCATCCAATTTACGGTAATTCTTTTTTAAAAACTCCTCATCGTATGTAATATTTAGAATTCTTTCTATTTCTTCATCAGAGGTTGAATTATTATGAGCACGATCAATTATCATGAATATTCCATCCTTTTTTAAAACCCGTTTACACTCTTGTAATGTAATTACTGGATCTTGAGAATGATGCATTGCATCCCAAGATAGAGCAAAATCAGCTGAATTATCAGGCAATTCTAGAAAATTATAATCTCCTACCACAGAAACAACTTTTTCATGTTGATCTTTTAGAATTTGTTTTTTTACAATTGGCTGACATAGTTTAACTACGTCCTCAACTAATTCTACACAAAAAATCTTTTCAACATTAGGATTCTTTGCTAGAGTTGATGAGATGCACCCAACCCCCCCTCCAAGATCAATTCCAATTCCTTTGATCTTGTTGTAAACATTTGGAATTAATTTCATTGTTTTTTCTACTTCAGGGCTATCTATGTACACATATTCATTGATTATAGCATCATATCCTTTTTCTGATGTTTTTTGTGCTAAAATTTTGTTACCTAGATATTCCTGATTGGCTATAATCTGTTTGTCATATTTCCACACTAGCAAAGTAGATTGACTACCTCAAATTTTTCTATTATATGTTATGATTTGTTACTAAGTACTGTTCATATATACAAGAATTTTATGAAACAAGGATATGAAATATTGTTCAAAATGTCTGATGCCAGACACACGACCTGGAATAAGATTTGAAAATGGTGTGTGTATTGGCTGTATTCATTATGAAAAACAAAAAACAACAGATTGGACCATGCGAAGAAATGAACTTGAAAAATTGTGTCAAAAATATAGAAATTCAAATGATAGTGATTATGATTGCGCAATAGCGGTCTCAGGTGGTAAAGATTCACATTTTCAAGTTTATTATATGAAAGAAGTAATGAAAATGAATCCAATACTATTAACTGTAGAAAATATTGATTCTACTGAAACTGGAAGAAAAAACCTTCATAATCTAGAAGAGAGTTTTGGTTGTGATACTGTTAGTCACAAGTTGGATCGTGATGTATTAAAAAAACTTACACTGCACACCTTTGAAAAATATGGTACACCAACATGGTATATTGATTCCTTAATCTATGCTTTTCCAATTAAAAAAACAATGGAATTGGGTTTAAAATTACTTGTTTACGGTGAAGATGTAAACTATACGTATGGAGGGAAGTATGATCAGGAAACTTCATCGGCGTTAATGCAACCTATGAATGATGTTGTAAAATCAATACATAATGAATTGCTAAAAGATAAAATTGTATCAGAAAAAGAACTGGAATCTGCAACAATTCCAAGCGTTGATAAATCCAAGGATTACGGTCTAGACCCAATTTATCTTAGTTATTTTACACCATGGAATTCACATCACAATTATGAAGTTGCTAAACGCTGGGGATTTCATCATTTGGGTCATGAATACAAACGAGAGGGTACATTCGAAGATTACAACTCTATTGACTCTATTACATATCTGTTAAGTGAATTTTTAAAATATGCAAAATATGGGCATTCATCTGCAACACAAATGGCATCAAGATGGATTCGTTATGGAATGACGACTAGAGAGGAGATGATTTCTACAGTTAAAAAATATGATAAAATTCTTGATCAGGGAATAGTGGATGGTTTTTGTTCGTTTGCAAATATCTCAGTAAGAGAATTTTATGAAATATTGGATAAATGGTATAACACTGAATTATTTGAACAAGACACAGATAAGATCTGGCATGAGAAATTCAAGATCGGAACAGGATTGTAAATTTATCTGATTAATTTAATGAGCTTAGGATTTCCGCAAATTTTTTAGATGCGATTCCTGGATTGGCTAAATAATTTGATAGATGACTTTTTGTATTTTTAATTAAATCGTTTTTCACATTTTCATTAAATAATAATTCAGATATTGGTTTTTCAATATCATCTGAATCCAGATGTGATAAAATTGCTTTTTCCTTGATACAATCAAATTGAAAAATCTCATTTTTTATCACTATGTTCATAGTTGGAATATTCATAATTAATGATTCTAGAATGGCAGTAGACAATCCTATACCATGAGGTTCAATGTGTATTACAGCATCCGCTGTCTTTAATTGTTCAAGAATTGGAGTTGTGTGAAAAATGGGTATGGTTTTATCATTTTGCTTAAAAACTTCCTTGATAAATTGATTGGATGGATCTTGGGTTGGATGAAGTTTAACAATAATATCTGTTTCAAATTTGTGTAATATTTGTATAATTTTTTTAATGAGTTTTTCATAGCGCAAAAATGTTTCAGTATCAGTCAATCCACTATAATTTACGATTGGGGATGGAAGGATCAAAACTTGTTTTTTGTTATGCTTTTTAGTTTCTTTTTTTATATCAAAAAAAATGTCATGTCTTGGACTACCAACTTGAAAAATTCTTTTCTCATCAACCTTTCTGGAATTTTTTATATACTCTTTTTCTATTTTCCCCCACACTGCAATTTTGTCCTTAAATCTATCATACATGTGGAAAATATCGAATCTTGATACATCGTCGACAAAATTTGCATATCCATGTCCTAAAAGTATGTTTGAAATTTTATTATTATTCATTTTAAGAATAGCAT
>PYIL01027292.1_pt1 | contig 20108 bp, 20 predicted proteins | sample 3578041 | NCBI WGS metagenome assembly PYIL01 (sample SAMN08408023, study PRJNA431606) | Marine metagenome isolate SA_KN192-05_S13_150m, whole genome shotgun... | biome: marine; feature: oceanic pelagic zone; material: water; isolation source: 150 m water sample, 0.2-0.8 um fraction ... | reverse complement strand
TGGATGACCTAGGGGAGGCCGCCCGGTGGGGGAGAGAGCGGGGCGTTCCGGTGCTGTCCGATGAGTGCTATGTGGAGTTCACCTGGAGCGGCCCTCCCCGGTCGATTCTGCAACACGGTGTCGAAGGGGTGCTAGCTGTGCACTCGCTGTCCAAGCGGTCGAACCTGGCCGGCTTGAGGGTCGGTTTCTATGCCGGCGACCCCGACCTGGCCTGGTACCTGCGCGAGACCCGCCGCCATCAGGGTTTCCTGATTCCGGGTCCGGCCCAGGCGGCGGGGGCGGCAGCGCTGCGGGACCAGGCTCACGTGGAGGTCCAGGCCGCCCGCTACCGGCGACGCCTGGAGGTACTCGTCGAGGTTCTCGGGGCCGTGGGGGTCGAGGTCGGGATGCCGGAGGGCGGCTTCTACCTCTGGGCGGAGGCGCCGGGAGGTGACCACATGACCTTTGTCCGGCAGTTGGCCTCAGAGCTCGGGGTGCTAGTTAGCCCGGGCACCGTCTTCGGCCCGGACGGCGCCGGCCGGGTCCGGGTGGCCGCCGTGGTCACCGACGACGACCTGGAGGTGGTACGCCGTCGGGCTGACTCCCTCGCCGGCTAACCGTCCTGTGCGCACCGGAATCGGTCCCGATTGACGCGGGGCCTGGCAGTAGCCTCAGCACCATGTCCGACCTCCAGGCACAGATCGAAGAGCTGTGGGCCGGGCGCGCTGACCTGTCGGTCGACGACGTCGGGGCCAACGCGGCCATCCACGCCGCCATCGACCTGCTGGACACGGGGCAGGCCCGGGTGGCAGAGCCCGACGGTTCCGGGGAGGTGGTGGTCCACGAGTGGCTGAAGCTGGCCATCCTCTTGCTGTTCCGCCAGTCCCAGATGACCACCATCGAGATGGGCCCCTTTGAGTTCACCGACAAGATCCCCCTCAAGACGGGCTGGGCGGAGCGCCGGGTACGGGTGGTTCCCGGGGCGCAGGCCAGATGGGGCAGTTACCAGGGTCCTGGCGTCGTGATGATGCCCAGCTACACGAACATCGGCGCCTATGTGGGCGATAACACCATGGTCGACACATGGGCCACTGTTGGGTCTTGTGCCCAGATCGGGCGAAACGTCCACCTCTCGGGTGGGGTGGGCATCGGCGGCGTGCTGGAGCCGCCCAATGCTGTGCCGGTGGTGATCGGCGACGACTGTCTGATCGGCAGCCGATGCATCGTGGCTGAGGGCGCCCGGGTGGGTAACGGAGCGGTGCTGGGGGCTGGGGCGGTCCTCACCGGTTCCATCCCGGTGATCGACGCCGAGACCGGCGAGGAGATCTCCCGAGGTGTTGTACCCGACTGGTGTGTGGCCGTGCAGGCCACCCGGCCGAAGGTTTTCGAGGGCGGAGAGTACGGACTGCCGTGCGTCCTCGTGCTCAAGCGCCTAGACCCCGGCGAGCGCCACGACAAGTCGACCCTCAACGACGTGCTGCGTCGTCACGGCGTCACCACCTGACATCGGTCTTCCTGCCGTGACCGACCTGCTGGCCCTGACTGCCGAGCTGGTCGACATTCCGTCGGTCAGTTTCGACGAGGCCGACCTCGTGGCTCGCCTGGAGGCCGAGCTAAGGGCCGTACCGGGGCTGGGCGTTGACCGCATCGGCGACAACCTGGTGGCCCGGACCGACCTGGGTCGTGACCATCGCCTCATCCTGGCTGGTCACACCGACACCGTTCCTGGTGACACGACGGGGTCCCGCCTGGACGGTGACACCCTCTGGGGGTTGGGGGCCGCTGACATGAAGGGCGGCCTGGCCGTGATGCTGGAGTTGGCCCGGACCGTGTCGGAACCGGCGATTGACGTGACGTGGGTGTTATACGCCCGTGAGGAAGTGGCCATCGCCCACAACGGCCTTCGGGAGTTGTTCGCCGAGGCTCCGGACCTGCTGGACGGTGATGTGGCCATCCTCGGAGAGCCGACCGGTGGAGCCGTCGAAGCGGGCTGCCAGGGGACGATGCGCTTTGAGGTGACCCTGGCCGGCACCCGGGCCCACACGGCCCGGCCGTGGATGGGACGCAACGCCGTCCACCGCCTGGGAGGGCTACTGGACGCCCTGAACGGCTACGAGCACCGGGAGCCCGTGGTGGACGGCTGCCGGTACCGGGAGGCCCTCCAGGCCGTGCACGTCGAGGGCGGGGTGGCCGGCAACGTAGTGCCTGACCGGGCCATGGTGCGGATCAACCACCGTTATGCGCCGGACCGGACTGGCGACGAGGCCGAGGCTCACGTGCGGGGGTTCCTGGCCCCGCACCTGGAAGAGGACGACGAGGTGGATTTGGTGGACCACTCGCTGGCCGCCGCCCCGGGGCTATCTCATCCTCTCCTGCGGGCCGTTGTGGAACGGAATGGCCTGAAGGTGGGGGCCAAGCTGGGTTGGACCGACGTGGCGTTCTTTTCCGAGCGGGGGGTGCCGGCGGTCAACCTCGGTCCGGGGGAGTCGACGCTGGCCCACACAGCGGACGAGCGGGTGGAGCGATCGTCGTTGGAGTCTTGCTACGAGGTGCTCCGAGACCTGCTCCTGAACGGGGCCTGAACCGGACCTGAGCGGCGCGTTACCAGGTCAGATCCGTCGGAGGACGGTGACCACCCGGCCGTAGATGGTGACCTCGTCGGCGGACCGACGGATCTCTTCGTAGGTCGGGTTGGAGGGAACCAGAACGATGGTCGAGCCGTCACGGTGGAAGTGCTTGACGGTGGCCTCCTCGCCGTCGATGCCGGCAACCACCAGGTCGCCAGCGTCGGCGTTCTGCTGGACCCGGGCCACCACATGGTCGCCGTCGAGAATGCCGGCACCGATCATCGAGTCGCCTCGCACCCGGAGCATGAAGAGCTCGCCATCGCCGGTGAACTCGGCTGGCAGGGGAAGAGACTCCTCGACGTTCTCTGCAGCGATGACACCCGTACCGGCCGCCACGTCGCCCAGCAGGGGTACGTGGCGCACGGCTCCCCGGTCGACCGCAGCTCCGCTCACCGGATCGAACCGCACCTCGATGGCTCGGGGCTTGCTCGGATCACGTCGGATGAAGCCCCGGTCCTGGAGGGTCGCGAGGTGGGAGTGCACCGTCGATGGGGAGGTGAGGCCGACCGCCGCGCCGATCTCCCGGACCGACGGTGGATAGCCGCGCTGGCGGGTCTCGGCGTCGATGAACTCAAGGATCTGCTGCTGTCGCTTGCTGAGCCCTGTCTCGGTCATGGTGCGTTCTTTCCGCTGATCGACCGACGGGTGCCGGTCGATTTGACAACGAACATATGTTCGATACACTGATCACCGTGATCGAACACCTGTACGCCGAATACATGTTCCCCGAACAGACGTTCCATGTCAAGGACCCTATGCCGGCCTCGGGGCTGGCCTGTCACACCCGATCGTCAGGATGGATCACATGGACACGATGACCCTCGACACCCGAGCCCTCCAGCTTCCGCTCGACTTCTCTGACGGTGCCGGGCCCGCTTCGCCATACCGGCCCTCTCCGGCTCCGTCGGCCCTACGGCGCTTGGTAGCCGACGTCCTATCGGCCGAACCGGCTGCAGTTGCCGTCCGGCGCGAGGTGACCCCGGTCCGTCCGACGGCTACCAGCCTGACCGTCTACCGCCGCCGCCGCCTGCTGGTTGCCGTGACCCTCGGCCTCCTAGCCTCCGCTCTCTCCCTCCTAGGCGGCGAGCTGGTCGCCCGGGTCACTGGCACGCCCGGGTCGGCCGTCGTCGAGGCGGCAGGCGAGCCCGTGGTTTATGTGGTCCAGCCGGGTGACACGCTGTGGTCCATCGCCGAGCGGATCACCCCGGACGACCGCGACATCCGCCACACCGTGGACCGCCTGGCCGCGTCCACCGGTGGGGCGATGCTCCAGCCTGGACAGCGGGTCGTCCTGCCCTTCAGCTGAACCAGCGTCGTTGCCGGGTTCGATCCCGTGCCTAGGAGACCAGGTACCGGCAGAAGAGAAACCCGTCCTCAGATAGCACCCGGTGCAGACCGAGGCGGATCGGCACGGCCAGGCTGGGACCGTCCAGCAGGCCCCGGCCCCCGAGGCCCACGCCACCGACCAGCATCGGCGAGATCGATACGCACAGCTCGTCTACCAGGCCTGCAGCGAACAGTTGGTGGTTGAGGTGTGGCCCACCCTCGCACAGCACCGTCCGCGCTCCGATGTCGTTGAGGGTGGCCAGGAGCCCGGTCAAGTCCACCAACGTCTCACCGCACACCACTAGCTCGGCCAGCGGCTCCAGGGCAGCCCGGCGGTCGGCGGGAGAACTCGAGACGGTGGCCACCAGGGGTGCCGGATCACCGGGGTCGTTCTCGGCAAACAGGGGGAGGGTGGGGTCAAGGTCCAGGGAGCCGGACACCACCACCAGCCGGGGCCTCGGGGCCCTTCTCTCAGCAGCGCGTTGGGAGGCCACCGGATCGACGGGGCCTTGAGGTGGTCGGTAGCCCTCGGCTCGTACGGTTCCTGCGCCGACCAGGATCATGTCGGACAGTCCACGGAGCGCCTGAAAGACGCGGCGGTCGCCGGTTCCACCAAGGCCGCCTGACCGACCGGCCACCGTCGTGGCACCGTCCATGGAGGCCACCATGTTGACGACCACCCACGGACGACCCGGGGGAGCCGGGCGGTCGTCGTCGAGATAAGCCTCGACTGGGTCGACCTCGGGCCCGTCGCTGGGGTGGAGGATTCGCACGGCGTGACGGTATCCGGTCCAGGCTGTGGACAACCCCGTGGTCGTCCACCGGGAATTCCACAACCAATCCCCCTATCGGTCCACAGGCTGGTGTCCGTAGGTTCCCCCTCGTGGTCGGTGGCGGTCGGCTCGGCACGAACCATCACTCCGACCCGTTGGGGTGACGCTGGGGGGTCCGCACCATCCGTCGCGACGGGTGGAGCCCGGGTCTCCTCGACCTGGGCCAGCCGCTGTCGGCCACGACCTCAGAGGTCGTCGGGGCGCCGGAAGGGTGTCACCGAGGGGTCGTACCATCGGTACGAGTCGACCTAGAACCGATACGGGCCGTAGGAGGACGGAAAGGCATATGTCGCTGGCATCGGAGCGGGGGATCTTGGGGATTCGCCGCTGTTTCACTACCCCGGATACCGACCCCTACGATCAGGTGGCGTGGGAACACCGAACCTCCCGCCTGGTTGACCACCGCGACGGCAGTGTGGCCTTCGAACAGGACAACGTCGAGGTGCCGTCCTCCTGGTCGTTGAACGCCACCAACATCCTCGCCCAGAAGTACTTCCGGGGGCCACTAGGTAGCCCAGAGCGCGAGGGCTCGTTGCGCCAGGTCGCCGACCGGGTGGCCGGAGCGATCGCCGATTGGGGCCTGCACGACGGCTATTTCGTCGACGGTGACGAGGCCGACGCCTTCGCCGCCGAGCTCCGGTACCTGATTGTGACCCAGCGGGCGGCCTTCAACTCGCCCGTCTGGTTCAACATTGGCGTGGCCGGCGTACCCCAGCAGGCCTCGGCCTGCTTCATCCTCTCCGTGGACGACGAGATGTCGTCCATCCTGAACTGGTACGTCGAGGAGGGCACGATCTTCAAGGGCGGTTCCGGTTCTGGCGTCAACTTGAGCACCATCCGGTCTAGTCGGGAGACTCTGCGGGGCGGCGGAGAGGCCAGCGGACCGGTGAGCTTCATGAGAGGTGCCGACGCGTCGGCCGGCACCATTAAGAGTGGAGGCAAGACTCGACGGGCGGCCAAGATGGTGATCCTTGATGTTGGGCATCCCGACGTCGGAGACTTCATCTGGTGCAAGGCCCGCGAGGAGCACAAGGTTCGGGTACTGGCTGAGGCCGGCTTCGACGTTGGCTTCGACGGCGTCGACAGTCACTCGATCATGTACCAGAACGCCAACAATTCGGTTCGGGTGACCGATGAGTTCATGCGGGCCGTCGAGTCCGACGGCGACTGGGACCTCCGGGCAGTTACCGACGGTACGGTCATCGAAACGGTTCGGGCACGCGACCTCTTCCGTCAGATGGCCCAGGCGGCGTGGGAGTGCGCCGATCCCGGTGTCCAGTTCGATACCACCATCAACCGTTGGCACACAGCGTCCAACTCCGGCCGGATCACGGCCAGTAACCCTTGCTCCGAGTACGTCCACCTGGATAACTCGGCCTGCAATCTGGCCAGCCTGAACCTACTGGCCTTTCTCGGATCTACCGACGACGAGACGGCGGCCATCGGAGGTTTCGACGTGGACGGCTTCTGTCACGCCGTCGAGGTGATGTTTACCGCCCAGGAGATTCTCGTCGGCAATGCTGACTACCCGACGGTAGCCATCGGGGAGACCACGCGGGCTTTTCGCCAATTAGGTCTCGGCTACGCCAATCTGGGCGCTCTCCTGATGGCCCTCGGTCTGCCTTACGACAGCGAGGAGGGCCGATCAGTAGCCGCCGCTGTCACCTCCCTGATGACCGGACATGCCTACCGGACTTCGGCCCGACTGGCCGATCGGATGGGCCCCTTCGACGGCTACGAGCACAACCGAGAACCAATGCTGGGCGTCCTGGACATGCACCGGGAGGCCGCTGAGATGCTCGATGACAACGTGGCGCCCGAGCTGGTGGATGCTGGCCGGACGGCGTGGTTCGAGGCCTGTGCGCTGGCTCAACGGGTTGGAGTGAGGAATAGCCAGGCCACGGTCCTGGCCCCCACAGGCACTATCGGCCTGCTTATGGACTGTGACACCACGGGTATCGAACCGGACCTCAGCCTGGTGAAGCACAAGCGCTTAGTTGGGGGCGGCACTATGTCGATCGTCAACCGCACCGTTCCGCGTGCGTTGGCCCGGCTGGGCTACGACGACCAGCAGGCGGCCGCCATCCTGGCCTGGATCGATGAGCACCAGACGGTGGTCGGCTGTCCGGAGGTTCGGGCCGAGCACGTGGCCGTGTTCGCCACCTCCATGGGCGACAACCCCATCCAACACATGGGTCACATCCGGATGATGGGAGCCGTTCAGCCGTTCCTGTCCGGGGCCATCTCCAAGACTTGCAACATGCCCGAGGACGTCACCGTCGACGACGTCGAGGAGCTGTACTTGGAGGCGTGGCGGCTCGGCCTGAAGGCGGTCGCCATCTACCGGGACAACTGCAAGGTGGCTCAGCCCCTGTCCACTGGCCACGGATCGATGCCAGAGCCGGCCTCCGCCGTCGAGGACGTCACCGCGGCCCTGGCCGAACCGGTCCGTCGTCGGTTGCCGCGGCGCCGCCGGTCCCGCACCCTCGAGTTCCGGGTGGCGGACTGCAAGGGCTTCGTCACTATCGGTGAGTACGACGACGGCCGTCCGGGGGAGGTGTTCGTTCGCGTCTCCAAACAGGGTTCGACCCTGGCCGGAATCATGGACGCCTTCGCCATGTCGCTCAGCCACGGCCTGCAGTACGGCGTTCCACTCCGGGCCTTTGTCGACGCGTTTACCGGGATGCGGTTCGAACCGGCCGGGATGACCGACGACCCCGACCTCCGGATCTCTTCCAGTCTCATCGATTACCTGTTCCGACGCCTTGCCGTCGAGTACCTGACCCTTGAGGAGCGAGCCGAACTGAACATCCTGACCACGAGCGAGCGAACCCAGCCCACCCTCCCCGGTGTGGAGGAGTCCGTCACCGAAACCCGTCAGGGATCCGAAGTGCCGCCTGACCCACCCACCGTTCCGTCGGCTACCCAGTTTGCCGCTCACCTGGCCCTCGGTTCCCCGGGCGCTTCCGGAGCCGACGCCCCTCTGTGTATGCAGTGCGGCGTGTCCATGCAGCGCGCCGGGTCCTGTTACGTATGCGCCGACTGCGGTGCCACTAGCGGGTGCTCGTGACCGGTCGGCCTGAACCTGAGGTTTGCTGATGGCCGTATTGCGGTTCTCCTTCGGAACGATGGGCTCAGGTAAGAGCACCTTCGCTCTCCAGATCCACCACAACTTGAGGCAGCGCGGTCTGCAGGGGATTCTCTGCAGCCAACTAGACCGTTCAGACGGCAAGGTATCCAGCGCCTTGGGGGTCTCGGCTGACGCTGTGGAGGTCGGACCCAAGTTGGACCTGTTCGAGATGGCCTTGGCTGTGGCATCCCGCCGGGGCAGCCTCGACTATCTGGTTTGCGACGAGGCCCAGTTCTACCGTCCCGAACAGATTGGCCAACTGGCCCGCATCGTCGACGAGTTAGGCGCTGACGTGTTCGCCTTTGGTCTGCTGACTACCTTCCAGGGCGAGCTCTTCGAGGGCACCAGGCGGCTGTTGGAGTTGGCCGATGAGCGGGTCGAGGTCCAGGTTGAGGCCCGCTGCTGGTGCGGATCGCGGGCCACCCACAACGCCCGCCTGGTGGACGGTGTGCAGGTCTATGACGGCGAGTTGTTCGTTGTTGACGATCCGAATGACGACCGGGTGGCCTACGAGTTGCGTTGCCGACGCCACTGGCTGTCCGGTCAGGCTGGCCCGGTTACTGGCCAGGGAGAGGCCCCGGAACGGTCCGAGTCAGAGGCCGAGCCGGCTCGTCAGGTGGTTTGACAGGTCCCCGACCAGGTCTGCCCGGTAGGTTCGCTCGCTGAACCTCCAGGACCCGTCCACCATCTCGAACCGGTCGTAGTAACGACCGCTGATGACCGGTTCCAACGGCCCGTCGTCGACCTGCTGGAACACCGTATAGGTGCTACGGCAGGTAGCCGTTTCCGCCTCTTCGTCGACTTCCAGGATGGGGGTACCCACCAGGTGTCGGGTCCGTGGGGTTCCGTCGGCGTGAATCCGGACCAGCGAGGTCCAGAGAGCCAGCAGCTCGTCGCGGTCCACGACCACCGGGGGCTCAGTATCAGCGTCCAGGATCACCCGGGCGTGGGCGAACAGGTCGACGCACTCCTCGAGGCGGCCAGCGTCCATCAACTCGGCGTATCTGTATAAGAGGTTGGTGATCAGCGTGTCGGCGGTGGTCACCGCAGGAACCTAACCCCAAACGCCGATCCCGAACCGCCGTGGAGTGGGCGATAGCGTGCGCCCATGACCAACTACCGGCCGCCGTTAGCCGACATTCGTCTGGTCCTAGATGAGATCGCCGATATCGCCGCCATCTGCGAGTTACCCGACTTCAAACACGTGGACCCGGAGACCGTCGACGGTGTCCTAGACGAGCTAGGACGTTTCGTGGCTGAGGTCGTGGCACCGGTCAACCGGATCGGAGATGAGGAGGGTTGCTCGGTTGCCGACGGCGTGGTCACCGTTCCCGATGCGTTCGGCAAGGCGTGGGACAGGTACGTCGAGTCCGGGTGGGGGGCTATCTCGCAGGACCCGGACTATGGGGGCGGAGGTTTCCCGGGCACCGTCCAGACGGTGATGACCGAGATGCTGGCCACCGCCTCACGGGCCTGGTCGATGGGGCCGATGTTGACCGTCGGAGCCCTGGACGCCCTGCACACCTTCGCTGACGAGGGCATGAAGGAGACCTACCTGCCGCGCATGGTGACCGGCGAGTGGTCGGGCACCATGAACCTGACCGAACCACAGGCCGGTTCCGATGTGGGCGCCCTGACCACCCGGGCCGTACCCGGAGACGACGGCACCTACCGAATCTTTGGGACCAAGATCTTCATCACCTTCGGCGAGCACGAGCTTGCGGAGAACATCATTCAGCTGGTCCTGGCCCGAACTCCGGACAGCCCTCCGGGCACAAGGGGTATCTCCCTTTTCGTGGTCCCTAAGTACCTCGTCGGAGACGATGGGAGTCTGGGGGAGCGCAACGACTACACGTGCGTGTCGGTTGAGCACAAGTTGGGCCTACATGCCAGTCCGACGTGCGTGCTCTCGTACGGAGACGCGGGCGACGGTGCCGTGGGCTATTTGGTAGGTGAGGAGCACCAGGGCATGCGGTACATGTTCAAGATGATGAACAACGCCCGTCTGGGGGTGGGCGTGGAGGGCCTAGCTGTCACCGAGAGGGCCCTGCAGCAGGCTGCGGACTACGCCGGAGAGCGACGCCAGGGGCGGGCCATCGGTGGTCCGGCCGGCGAACAGGCGGTCATCGTGGATCACGCCGACGTCCGACGGATGCTGCTGACGATGCGGGCCTACGTCGACGCCATGCGGTGTCTGCTTTACCTGAACGCGGCGACCCTCGACATCGCCACGCACCACCCGGACGAGACGACCCGCGAGAAAGCCTCCGAGAGGGCTGAGTTACTGACGCCCATCTCTAAGGCTTGGTGCACCGACGTGGGCGTCGAAATGGCCTCATTGGGCATCCAAGTCCACGGGGGATATGGCTACATCGAGGAGACAGGGGCCGCTCAGCACTTCCGGGACTCCCGGATTTCGCCCATCTACGAGGGCACCAACGGCATTCAGGCCATGGACCTCGTAGGTCGTAAGTTACCCATGCGCGAGGGCGGGGTTATGGGCGACCTTCTGGTCGAGATGGCTGCCATCGATTCTGACTTGGCCACAGCGGGTGAGGATTTTGTGACCATCCGAAACGGTCTGGCCGATGCCCGGTCGGCCATGGAGGAGGCCACCTCGTGGCTGATGGCCCACGGGCTAGCTGACCCGAACGACGCTCTTGCCGGTGCCACTCCGTACCTGAGAATGTTTGGCCAGTTGGCGGGTGGGTGGCTTCTGGCCCGCCTCGCCCTGGGTGCCCGCCGCCGGCTTGACGCCGGCGAGGGTGATGCCGACCATCTGGCGACCAAGGTGGTGGTCGCTCGCTTCTACGCCGAGCAACTGCTACCCGTGGTCCGCGCCCAGCTAGGGGCGGTCACTGCCGGCGCCGAAGACCTGTACGCCGTGCCTGCCGACGGCTTCTCGGCCTGATCAGGACAGTCCACAGTGGTGGGGTCGATGGTCGGGTTGCTTGGAGCCCTCCCCAGCCCGTCGACCAACTCGCTCTCGATCGGACCGCTGGAATTGCGGGCCTACGGCTTGATGATCGCCCTAGGTGCTCTGACCGCTGTGGCCTGGAGCCGGCGACGTCAGGCGGCCCGGGGTGGAGACCCGGAGGACATGTCGACCATTGCCCTATGGGCCGTGCCGGCCGGGTTAGTCGGATCACGGCTATACCACGTGGCCACAGACTGGCGGTCCTTTCAGGGACGGTGGGAGGACGTGCCGGCACTTTGGCAGGGAGGCCTGGGTATCCCGGGAGGACTGATGGCCGGTGTGGCGGTCGGCGTCCTGGTGGCCCGACGCCGTGGCCTGTCCATGGCCGGGGCGATGGACGTGATGGTGCCGACCATCCCGGTGGCTCAGGCCATCGGCCGGTGGGGGAACTGGTTCAATCAAGAGGTGTTCGGCAGGCCGACCGATCTGCCATGGGCGCTGGAGATCGATGCCGCCCACCGTCCGCTTGGCTACTCGGGGGCCGCGACCTTTCATCCGACCTTCCTCTACGAGGGGCTGTGGAATGTGGCGCTGGCCGTGTTCCTGGTGCGGATCGAACGAAGGGGGGTCTTGCGACCCGGATACCTGGTCGGCCTCTGGGTCTTCGGCTACGGGCTGGGCCGGCTCTGGGTGGAGGCACTCCGGGTGGACCAGGCCTCGCTGATCGTCGGGGTTCGGGTCAACACATGGATGGCTCTGGCGGCCATCGTGGTGGGTGCCGTGGTGACGTGGACCGGACGGGCGACCAGGTCGCCAGCAGATGCCGGGAACGACAGGATCACGACATGACCATTGACGATCTCCCGCAGAGGACCCTGAAGCGAGTCGAGCGGACCTTCGCCTTCCTCGACATCAGTGGCTTCACCGCCTACACGGATAAGGAGGGTGATGCGGCGGCCTACGACGTGATCCGTAACTTCAGAAACGCCGTCCGGCAGGTGGCTTCGGAGCGAGGGGTGCGGATGGCCAAGTGGCTGGGCGATGGAGCGATGATGGTTGGGGTCCATTCGGAGGACCTGGTCGAAGCGGTCATCGACATCGAGCGTCTGGTCGACTACACCCGGTCGCCCCGACCCATGCGAGCTGGTATCGCCCGGGGGCCGGTGCTACTTATCGACGGCGATGACCACGTCGGAAGGGCGGTGATTCTGGCTTCGCGACTCTGTGATCGAGCGAAACCCCACGAGATCCTGGCCCAGGTAGGAACGGTGAACCTGGAGATGGTGAACGCCGAGGCGGCCCCCTTGGGTCGCCATGAGATTCCCGGATTCGTCGAACCCATCGACCTGGTCCGCCTTACCCCGGTGGGCGGCTACTGAGCGATCAGTGTCCGAACGACCGCACCGGGGTGCCGGACTCACGCCGTTTGAGACAGCGGTAGCCGCCGTGCTGGCTGACCTGACGCCCGGTGAGGTGGTGACCTACGGAGAAGTGGCGGCCGAGGCCGGACATCCGGGGGCCCATCGGGCCGTCGGTCGCTTCCTCCGCGACCACGACGGCTACCCCTGGTGGCGGGTGGTGACCTCTACCGGCCGTCTTGTCCCGGGTCACGAACTGGAGCAGGCCCGGCGCTTAGCCGCCGAGGGGGTAGCAACCGCCGACGGTCGGGTTCAACCCGTCTGAGTTTCTGTCGCGTCGAGCAGTCCGCCTGCCATGACGGGGCGCCGGTAGGCTGGGCGGTGCCCTCCCGGGTCCCGTCGGTCGCTGGTATGCCGACACCGGGTCGGATTCGTCACCCAGCGGAGAGTGGTGACGAGACCCGCCGACAAGCGGGTGACGACACGGCGGCTCGGTCGCCGGGAAAACAGAGCAGTCCCATGACGACGACTCAGTTCGCCGACCTGGGCATCGACCAGGACCTGGTTGATGCCCTCGCCGAGCGGGGAATTACCGCTCCGTTCGAAATTCAGGCCCTGGCCATACCAGACGGCCTGGCTGGTCGCGATGTATGTGGCAAGGCCAAGACCGGCTCGGGGAAGACACTGGCCTTCGGCCTCCCCCTGATTCAACGCCTGCCGCAGGCCAAACCCCGGTGCCCCACCGGCCTTACCCTCGTGCCCACCCGGGAGTTGGCCGTCCAGGTCTGCAAAGAACTGGCGCCATTGGCCGCCGTTCGAGGCCTGACCGTCGAGGCCATCTATGGCGGTGCCCCGATTGAGAAGCAGACCGCCGCTCTGGCCAAGGGCGTGGACATCGTGGTGGCCACCCCCGGCAGGATGATCGACTTGATCCAGCAAGGCGAGGTCTTGGTGACCGACCTAGAGGGCGTAGTCATCGACGAAGCCGACCGGATGGCTGACATGGGCTTCATGCCCCAGGTCGAGTGGATTCTCCGGCATGCCGAAAAGGACCACCAGACACTGTTGTTCTCGGCCACGCTGGATGGGATGGTCGGTGCCCTGATCAGCCGGTACCAGAACGACCCAGTTACCTACCAGGTGGCCTCCCGGGAAGTCACAGTGGCCGAGATGGAACACCGGTTCCTGGCCGTCCACGAGATGGACCGGGTGAGGGTGGCGGCCCGGATCATCGGGGCCTCAAACCGGACCATCATCTTCTCTCGCACCAAGTGGGGGGCCGATAAGTTGACTGGCAAGCTTGTCGGCGAAAACGTGAAGGCGGCCGCCATCCACGGTGACTTGCGGCAGGCCCAGCGGGAGAAGGCACTAGCCGATTTCATTGCTGGGAAGATCGAGTGCCTGGTGGCCACCGACGTAGCCGCTCGCGGCATCCACGTAGACGACGTGGACGTGGTCATTCACTACGACCCTCCGTCCGACGCCAAGACATACGTCCACCGTTCCGGACGGACGGCGCGAGCCGGTGAGTCAGGCATGGTGGTCAGCCTGGTGCTCTGGAACGAGGAGCTGGAGGTCCGAAAGTTGCTGCGACGCCTTGGGATGAAGCAGCCCATCGTGGAGGTCTTCTCCAACGACGAGCGGCTCGATGACCTGATGGCCTGGGACCCGGCCGCCGAGGCCGCCTGACCCCGACCATGATGGGACCCGGCTGGCGGTGACCGACCGGCAAAACGATCGGGAGGCCGACCGCCTAGCTGCCGAGGCGGCTGCAGTTTTACAGGGCGCTGACGACCGTCGGCGCCGTGGAGCCTTCTTCACACCCCCCGACGTGGCGGCGGGCCTCGTCGGCCACGTGGTCCGGGGGGGAACGGTGGTCGATCCGGCCTGCGGGGCTGGGGTGTTCCTGCTGGCCGCCGCCCGACGCCTCTACGAGGACGGTTGTGCCGATCGCCAAACCCTGGTGAGGCGGTGCCTGTTCGGGGCCGACGTAGATTCGGCTTCGGTGGTCGCCACCCGCCGGATCCTGGCCACGTGGGCCGGCGTTGATCCCGACGAGGTAGTCGGTGTGGTGGTTGGCGATCCGTTGCGGGATAGTTCGTCGGTGTGGCCGGACCAGCCACCCGACGGTTTCGACGGTGTGGTCGGAAACCCGCCGTTCTTGTCCCAACTACGGTCCTCCACCGCCCGGACCGACCAGGACCGTGTTCTCCTGAGGGAGCGCTTCGGATCTCTGATGGGGGCCTACACCGATGCGGCCTGGCTATTCCTGTCTGTCGGGCTGGACCTCCTGGCCCCCGGAGGCCGACTGGTGCTCATCCAGCCGCAATCCGTGCTGGCTGCTCGGGACGCCGGGCCGGTACGCGACCAACTGGCCACCGAAGGTCGACTCGTCGGGCTTTGGTTGGATCGCTCGGGGGTATTCGCCGGTCGGACCGAGGTCTGCGCACCGATCGTAGAACGGCGGACCAGGGCCGGCGGGCTCGACCCGGAGGTACTGCTGCTGGCCGACCGAAGAGTGGAGCCTGCCGGAACAGTGGCGGCACCGGTCTCTGGCCGACCCTGGGGCCCTCTGGTGGCCGGTCTGCTCGGCATTCCCACTGTGCCCCGGGCCGGGCCCAAGACAGTCGCCGACCGGGCGGAGGTGACGGCCGGCTTCCGTCAGCACTACTACGGATTGGTCGGGTCGGTCCATGAACAGACCGGGTCCGACGACGACCGACCGCCGCTGGTCACCACGTCGGCGGTGGATCCACTTCGGTGCCGCTGGGCGACTACCCCGTGCCGGTTCGACGGGCGTCGATGGCGTGCCCCGGTGGTCGACCGGGCGATGGTGGCTGAGCGCTCGCCCGAGGTCGCCGCCTGGCTGGATCGTCGCCGCCGACCCAAGCTCCTAGTGGCCACCCAGACCGCCGTCCTGGAAGTTGTGGTCGACCCAGTGGGCGATCTGGTGCCGCTCACGCCGCTGATTGTGGTCGAGCCCGAGGTAGACGATCTGTGGCACCTAGCGGCGGCCCTCAGCGCTCCGGTCACTGCCGCCCACGCTGCACGTCGCTCGGTCGGGGCTGCCCGGACCGCCGGCCGGATCAAGCTGTCGGCTGGCCAGGTAGCCGACCTGCCACTCCCGAAGGACCAGAGAGCGTGGGATACCGGATCCCAGTTGGCCGAGAGGTTGCACGCTCTCGGGGCTGACGCCCCGTCGGAGGTCTGGTTGGCCTTCGGCGACACCATGGGTCGGGCGTACGGTGTTCACGACGAGAGCCTTATTTCGTGGTGGTGGGACCGCCATCCGGCCCGGAGGGACGTTTGATCCGGGGTGGTTGAACACCTGATCAGATGAGGTGGCGGAATTCGTCATGTCGGATGGTGGCAACGGGGGCCTACACTGTTCCTACAGACATCACGAGTGGCCCGGTTCGCCGGGTCCAGCAACCTGGGACGGACACCCAAGGTGCTCGCTCGCCGGTAACGGTGAGGATGTGGCCCGGAAGGGCAACGAAGTGTCCGCCGGCGAGCCTCCGGGTTCCGCCGTCGGCGCAGAGCGCTGAAGTCCTCCCGGTCAGGAGACCGGCTTTATGACGCACGAACGGGCGAGCGGTGACGGAACCTCCGTCGACCAGCCTCGTCATCCGCGCGCCTACACATCTGACTTGCCGGTCACCGGGGCCTGGTTCCCGGGCGATCCGGTGGGGAACCGACAGTTCGCCCCGGTGGGCTCCGGTCGCCCCTTCGTCCTGGAAGGCGGCGGTGTCCTGTCCGACGTCACCATGGCGTTCGAGACCTGGGGAGAGCTGTCGCCAGCAGTCGACAACGCCATACTCGTTTGCCATGCCCTGACCGGCGACAGCCATGCCTACGGAGAGGCAGGTGATGGCCACGCGACTGAGGGTTGGTGGAACGGCATCATTGGGCCCGGTTGTGGAATCGACACCGACCGTCACTTCGTGGTTTGTGTGAACTCGCTGGGTGGATGCCAGGGGTCCACCGGTCCGTCCTCGATCAATCCGGCGACTGGTGTCCCCTACGGTTCGTCCTTCCCCACGGTGACCACCCGCGACATCGTCCGATGTCAGGCAGCGGTGGCCGACCACCTGGGTATCGATCGGTGGCTGGCCGTGGTTGGAGGGTCCATGGGTGGGATGCAGGTCCTGGAGTGGGGCGTGATGTTTCCCCGCCGAGTCCGGGCCATTGCCCCGATCGCCACCACACTGGAGGCCACCGCTCAGCAGGTGGCGTGGAGCGCCGTGGGGCGTACCGCTCTGGCTCTTGATCCCCGTTTTCGGGGCGGCGACTACTACGACGCCAAGCCGGGTGACGGTCCGTTCGCCGGACTGGCTATTGCCCGGGCGGTGGCCCAGATCACCTATCGAAGCGCCGAGGTGTTCGACGACCGGTTTGCCCGCGATCTCGTGGATCCCCGGGAGTTGTTTGGCCAGTGGGACCGGTTCCAGGTCGAGTCCTACCTCGACTACCACGGAGAGAAATTGGTACGTCGATTCGACGCCAACAGCTACCTGGTGCTTAACCGCACCATGGACCTGCATGACCTGGCCCGAGACCGCGGCAGCATGGAGTCAGCGGTTCGACGCATGGCCGGACTACCGGCGTTGACCCTGAGCATCAGCTCCGACGTTCTGTACCCACTACCGCAACAGGAGGCCATCCGGGACGCTCTTCGGGCGGCCGGGGGTCGCTGCGACCACCACGTGATCGAGAGCCCGGACGGGCACGATGGCTTCCTGCTGGCCACTAGCGAGGTCGGTTCGTACCTGGCGAGCTTCCTCCAGGAGGTGGAGGGCTCATGACCAAACCACGCCACGACGACGGGCCAGAGGTCCGGCCCGAGACGGCGGCCATCCTGGCCGGACGGGCCAACGACGAGCGGTCACTGGCTCCCGTCCTGTACCCCACGTCGACCTTCGAGTTCGACACGGTGGAGCAGGGTCGTGACCTGGCCACGGCACTGGCCCCGGAACGGTTCTATAGCCGATATGGGAACCCCACCGTCCGTGCCTTTGAGGACACCATTGCCGAGCTGGAGGGTGGAGAGGCCGCCCGAGCCTTCGCCTCAGGCATGGGGGCCATCAGCACCGTGGTGCTGGCCGTCTGCTCGTCTGGCGACCACATCGTGACCCAGCGCCAGCTGTACGCCGGGACCCAACTGTTCTTCCAGACGGCCTGTCCTCGGTTGGGCATCGACGTGACCTTCGTAGACGGGACCGATCCAGAGGCGTTCGCCGCCGCCGTAGTTCCCGGCAGGACGATGCTGGTGTTCGCCGAGACGCCTGCCAACCCGCGGCTAGACTTGGTGGACCTCGACGCCTTGGGGGCTATCGGTAACGCCTTGACGGTGGTCGACTCCACGTTCGCTACCCCGCTCGGGCAGACCCCGCTGGCCCACGGGGTGGACCTGGTCCTCCACTCGGCCACCAAGGGAATCGTCGGCCACAACGACGCCACCCTGGGCGTAGTGGCCGGCTCTGACGACTTGCTGGCCTGGCTATGGGGGTTCGCTGTGCTCCACGGGGCCAACGCTTCGCCCTACGACGCCTACAACGCCCACCGGGGTGTGCGAACGCTAGACGTCCGACTCCGAGCCCAAGCCGAGACAGCCCGGCGTTTGGCCGACTTACTCGAGAGCCACGGGGCCGTCGCCGGGGTGCGCTATCCGGGGCTGGCCTCCCATCCCCAGCACGAACTGGCCGTCCGCCAGATGCGATCCATGGGCGGGCTACTGACCTTCGACCTGGCCGGAGGGATCGACGCCGGAGAGCGGTTCGTAAAGGCCACAGTGATCGCCCGCCAGGCCACCTCCCTTGGTGGTCCGGAGACGCTGGTTTGCCACTCGGCCACCAGTACCCACGTTGGCCTAACCCCGGAGGAGTTAGCGGGGTCGGGAATCGGCGAGGGGACGGTCCGGGTTTCGTGCGGTTTGGAGCACGTCGACGACCTGCTGGACGACTTCAGTCGGGGCCTCGAGGCCGCTACCGGCTGACCGGCATCCAACGAACGCCCCGTGCCGGAGATCCTGGAGGTCGAGGCCTACCGCCGCCTGGCTGAGCGAGTAGTCGGACGGACCATCTCGGCCGTCGAGGCGCCCGATGCCTGGTTCGTGAAGGGCGGCGCCACCACCGAGGCTGTGGCCGTCGCGTTGGTGAACCGCCGAATTACAGCTTCGCGCCGGCACGGCAAGGTGCTCCTCTTGGATTCAGGCGGACCAACCCTCGGACTGCGGTTCGGTATGACGGGACGCCTGCTGGTCGACGGCGAGGCAGCCATCCGATACCTGCAATGGGGAGGCCGACGGTCCGATCCGACGTGGGTGCGGTTCGGCCTGCAGTTCCGGGGTGGGGGACGCCTGTGGATCGACGATCCGCGCCGTCTAGGTGGCGTGGAATTGGAACCCGACGTGGGGGGCCTCGGCCCCGACGCCTGGACGGCCACGACAACGGAGTTCGAGCAGGCGCTAGCTGGTGGACGAGGACCGGTGAAGGCACGGTTACTAGACCAGGCCCGCCTAGCTGGCCTAGGGAACCTCCTGGTCGACGAGGTCCTATGGCGGGCCGACCTGTCACCCCATCGGCCGGCAGGGTCGCTGAACATCGACGAGGTTCGCCGGCTCCGCCAAGTAGTTCGACGGGTACTGGACCAGATGGACCGGCGGGGCGGCTCCCACACGGGGGACCTGTTCGACGCCCGGAGGCCGGGTGGCGTTTGCCCACGTGACGGTACTGGCTTGCGTCGGGCCACGGTCGGCGGACGAACGACATGGTGGTGTCCGGCCCACCAGAGCTGAGCTTCCCAACTACCATCGCGTCCCGGAATAGGGGGCAGCCCGTGACCCAGAGGCACTGGACAACCACGAGACCATTGCGTGCTGGCCTGACCGCCGTGGTGCTGGCCGGCGGGATGCTGGTGGGTCTAACCGGGCCCGCCCTCGCCCAGGTCACCACCGTCGAGACGGTTCCGCCGGAGGTCGACGAAGACGGTCGGACGGCGGGAGACCGCATCGATCGGATCGTGGTCACGCTGCGGGTGCTGGCCGGTGTCGTCCTGGTAGGGACCGCCGCCTACTGGTGGCAAACCAGGCCCGCCAACCGTCCGCCCCGAACTACCGCTGGCGATCTGGAACTAGAGGGCGAAGATCGCGAGGACCGGATGCCGACCATCGAACCCCCGGACGAGGTCGAGGAGGTCACGCTGCTCCCGGCCGTCGGACCGGTTGCAGAGTCGTCCGAGTCCCCTGAGGAGGACTGAGCCGTGTCCAAGCCGGAACTAGACCTGGATGCCATGGTGCAGCGGTTCCAAGAACGCGCCGCTGCCGTGCGGACGCGGACCCTGCCGCCGGTGGGCGGCGAGGAGCGCCAGCGGTTCATCGACCAGGCCCAGGCCGACTTTCAAGACTTCGCCATCATTGGCGACGCTGAGGCCACCTTGGACGATGGGATCCTGACCCTCCGCATCGACCTCAGCGAGGGATCTGAGGGCTAACCCCCCGCCGACCCGTAGACGCTAAACGGGTGGCCGTCCGGTATCGTTCCGGGCTGACGCGGACGTAGCTCAGCTGGTAGAGCATCACCTTGCCAAGGTGAGGGTCGCGGGTTCGAATCTCGTCGTCCGCTCCACGGGAACCCCCTGCTCAGCAGGGGGTTCTTCTGTTTTTGTTGGCTTGAATAGGATCTCGCGGCCCTAGCGGCTGGAACGGAGGATGACCGAGACGTGCGTAAGCCCCCAACATCTCTGGCCGTCGCCGTACTCCTAGCCGTTGCCGCCTCCTGCGGCTCTGACACGCCCGAGCCAGTGGCCCGACCGGCCGCAACCACCTCGACGACTGCGGCTCCGACGACTGCGGCTCCGACGACTGCGGCTCCGACGACTGCGGCTCCGACGACTGCGGCTCCGACGACTGCGGCTCCGACGACTGCGGCTCCGACGACT
>PYIL01025374.1_pt1 | contig 20492 bp, 17 predicted proteins | sample 3578041 | NCBI WGS metagenome assembly PYIL01 (sample SAMN08408023, study PRJNA431606) | Marine metagenome isolate SA_KN192-05_S13_150m, whole genome shotgun... | biome: marine; feature: oceanic pelagic zone; material: water; isolation source: 150 m water sample, 0.2-0.8 um fraction ... | reverse complement strand
TTTATTTTGCCTGAATATGGATGGCGGGGTATGTTTATGTTTGGCGGAGTTATTACCATTGGTATGGTAGCGGTTGCTTGGCTAATGATACCAGAATCCTTGAAATACCTCTTTGAGAAGAGACCTAGTAATGCGCTGAATAAGATCAACAATATTCTCTCCAAGATAAAAGTGCCACCTATTGAGGAATTACCTGAAGTTGTTGAAGTGAGTAAGAAAAAAACCTCATTACTTGGGAATATGAGAATGCTCTTATCGCCAGCTTTTCGTAGATTATCTTTGACGCTTTGGACGTCATTTTTTTGTGCTTTTGGAACTTTGTATTTTTTAATGAGTTGGATTCCTAAATTAATGGAGAACGCAGGTTATGACATGGCAGCTGGAAGAAATGCCTTCTTTTTATTTAATTTAGGTGGAGTGATTGGTATCTATTTGTTGGGTTATCTTTCAGTTAAATGGAAATTAACAAATCTTATTTTTTACCTTTCTCTTGCCTCTGCGGTAAGTATGATCGTTTTCGCCTTAGCCCCAAATCAATTAAATACTCTTCTATTTATGATTGTGATCATAGGGATACTTCAGCAGAGTGCATTTACTGGGTTATATGGCGTGGCAGCAAAGGCTTACCCAACAGAAATTAGGAGCACGGGGGTTGGTTGGGCTATTGGTTTAGGAAGAACTGGGGCGGTTGTTGGTCCTGCGGTGGCTGGTTATTTGATTTTGGCAGGGTACGATATGTCTGCCAATTTTATTTTCTTTGCTATACCAATGATACTTTGTGGTCTAATAGCTTATCGATTGCATATAGATTAAACCACTTCTAAAAATTACTGGGAACGAGGGGAATCAATGTTTGAATGGCTAGAATATTCGTCTTTATCGGTTTGGGTCGGAGAATCTCTATGGGGCTATCCGATAATGCTGAGTTTGCATGCTATAGGCCTAGCAATTGTGGTAGGTATATTTACGATGTTCAATTTTCGTGTGTTGGGGTTGTTTAAATCAATTGAATATTCTGCATTTCTTGATTTTTTTAAGCTCGCCTGGGTGGGTTTATTAATAAATGCTGGTTCTGGGTTCGCTTTATTTTGTTCGCAAGCTACATTTTATATAACTAATACTCCTTTCTTGGTAAAGATTTCATCAATATTCATTGGTTCAATTTTAGCTTTTAGGATTCAATCAAATCTTCGATTAAATGCAGAGAAATGGGATAGTAAGGTGGCAGAGCCAGGAAGCAAGGATCATTTGTATGCTCAATCTTCATTATTATTTTGGGCATGTGCTATTTTTGGAGGAAGGTTAATCGCTTATTTGTGATTGAGGGAAGAATATGGCTCAAAATCTAATTCAGCTACTAGAGGGCAGTACACTAAATATTTGGGTATTATCGACTGCTTGGCTTTGGCCTTTGTTGGAGATTCTGCATTTTGTAGGACTATCATTATTGCTTGGTGCTATGTTAGTTATTGATATTCGTTTGGCAGGATTTGTGCAAAAGATGCATATTCAAAGAACCCATGATTTATTGCCTGTCGCCGGAATTGGTTTTTTAATTAATACTCTAACCGGCGTATTGTTTTTTGTGGGTGATCCGGCTCGCTATGCTATTAATGTTGGGTTTCAAATTAAAATGCTGTTGGTGTTGATTGCTGGGCTCAATGCATTGTGGTTTGCTATTAAGATTAATCCGGAGATGCATCGATGGGATCCATATGCTGACACTAATATAGCTGCAAAGACGGTGGCTTATGTATCCTTGATAGCGTGGTTTGGGGTTTTGTTATTGGGCCGTTTAATTCCTTATGTGAGTACAGGCTAGATAAAACAATTCTTTTGTTCGTTGATCTGATTGAGTATATTTTCATTGAAGAAATTTTCCAGTAGATCGGCCTTATCAAGTAAAAATTTTCGTATTTATTTTTCAGGCAATATTTTGTCTGTGTTAGGTATATGGGTGCAGCGTTTATCGCTTGGTTGGCACGCTTGGGAGTTAAGTGAGTCGGCTCTAGTTGTGGGTTTGGTGGCCGCTGCCCAATATATTCCATTACTATTTCTGACACCTTTTTTTGGTGTATTTGCTGATCAATTTAAACCCAGATCCAGCGCAATCATCATGCACGTAATACTTATGCTGGTTGCGTTTATATTAAGTTTTTTGACATTTATCGATGTTATGGATGTTACTTACCTGATCGCTCTATCTTTACTTTATGGTATTGCGAATAGTGCTTATTCACCGGTCCGTTTGGCTTTGATTCCAGTTTTAGTCTCTTCAAATCAATTATCAAGTGCAGTAGCGATCACCTCAGCAGGATTTAATTTATCAAGATTTTTGGGCCCAGGAATCGCTGGTTTTATAGTCACTTTTTATGGCTTAGGGTTTGCATATTTAGTGAATGCCATTACATTTATTCCGGTCATAATTTCATTAACTTTGATCAAGGTAGTCAAAGACAAGAAGAAACGTGATCTAAACGAGAGTTATTTCCAAAAATTAAATGAAGGATTTAGATATACGCTGAATCATGATTTGATTAGGAATGTTATTTTGATTGCAGGTGTAAGCAGTTTCTTCGGGAGGGGGCTTATTGAATTATTACCAGTATTTGCCGCCGTCATTTTTGAGGGTGGCAGTGATACTCTGGCTTTATTAATGGCTGCATCAGGTTTTGGCGCGGTAGTGGCAAGTTTTATTTATATGTCAGGCGTACTTGACCAAAAATTAAGCAAAGCTGTTTTGTATGGAGGTTTTGGTATGACCTTGTCTTGCTTGTGCTTTGCCATGACTGAATCTTTATTTTTTGGAGTAATTGTGGTGTCTTTTGTTGGTTTTTTTATCACTTTTGTTGCGGTGGGCTCGCAATCAGAGGTGCAAATGAAAGTGGCTGATGAGTTGCGAGGCCGAGTTTCGAGTTTATGGACAATTGTTGTATTAGGTGGTCCAGCAATCGGTAGCCTTTTTGCTGGAATATTAGTGGGTGAGTTAGGCGTTAGGTTAACAGCGATAATTTTTTCATTGATTTGTTTATCGTTGCTGCTCTATATCCAATTCAGTAGAGTCAAAAAGACCAAATTCTAAAGATTCTTTTTAATCACCATGCACAATACCTGCAGCAATTCCTATTTCCGGGGCAACAGTATAAAAATCAAGAGTAGGGCTTTCTCCGCCAGCAGATTGATGAGCCGATGTTGCGGCGATCCATGTTTGCAGTTCCATTGAACCAATACCCGCTTCTTTAACGAGTTGATGCTGATCCCATTCGTCAAATTGATTAAGCTTGGATTTAGTTAGAACTTCCAAAAAGCGTTTATCAGCTTCTTCGTTTAATCTCATGTCTGCAGCTGTTCTCTCTCCTCGCACGATCATTTCTGCTCCCTCAAGATGCATTTCTTCTAGTCGTTCAATCCATTCTTCAGATGAAAGGGATGATGCATCATCGCCTCCAGATTTCTGCCAAGCATTAACTTCAGCTGGACCATCATCAATTTCTGGGTAGTAACGTCTGGGATGATGAGACATTCCGCCTGAAGCTAAAAGTAACACTCTCTTGTTTGTAGATTTAGCGTAACGACCAATTGCCTCTCCCATTAGACGAGTTCGACGAAAAGGCACAAATGGTTCACAAATACAGTTAATGAAAATTGGAATAACTGGTTTTTCAGTTAGACTGCCACACATTTCGTGAATCGTTTGTGAAAAGGCATGATCAATCGTCATATTGTTTGAAGTGGCCGGATCAATATCGTTATTACGCAGAAAATTAACGACATCAATTGCTGCATCTGATGGCACATTCAATTCACCAGAAAAACCACCAATATCTTCAGTTGCTGTTGCAGAAATACCAACGCAAAATGCAGGCATCAGTTTTAAAAAGAAGCCATTAAAGTGATCGGAACCAAAAGCAATCACTAATTCTGGGTCGAAATTATTAACTGCTTCTGCACGATCTTTGTATGCTTGTTGCAGTGCATCCCAGTCTTTTGGCTCTTGGGCATAACAATGTAGGAGCGGACTATGCGAGGCGCACACAAGTGAGGTGGTCATATTTTTACTCCTTTTTTGTTATGCATTTCTTTATTAATTAGGGTTATTTTGGAATAAAGAATACAATTAGGCAATATAATCCGAGTACAATCTTATTATGAATCATTCTAGTTTATGGGTGAAATGCAATAAAAAAGCCCTGTATTTTTGTTTATCTGTTGCGTCAATAATGCTTATGGAGGCAGTTTTTGCTCATGGCGTGGCTGGAAAAGATGCGGCGTATCTACAGCAAAATAATGGGCAAGCGTTATCCGTCTTTCTTTACTTGGGCGCAAAGCACATGGTTACCGGGTACGATCATTTGTTGTATTTGTGTGGCGTTATTTTCTTCTTAAATCGGTTAAAAGATGTAGCTTTATTTGTCTCTTTGTTTGCGTTAGGGCACAGCATTACGCTTCTTTGGGGTGTATTAGGCGGTATGCATATTAATCCATTTATAGTTGATGCAATTATTGGTTTATCGGTAGTTTATAAAGCATTGGAAAATCTAGATGGTTTGAAACCGATATTAAGGTATCCACCTGATCCCAAGATTGCCGTTTTTTGTTTTGGGTTGGTGCACGGTTTGGGTTTGGCGACAAAATTACAGGACTTTTCCCTCTCAGAGGATGGATTAATCGCAAACATTATCTCCTTTAATGTTGGTGTAGAAATAGGTCAGTTAATCGCATTAATTTGTGCGCTCTTTTTAATAAATTCATGGCGCATACAAGGCGGTTTTTATCGACATGCCAGATCATTTAACTTTGTTTTAATTTTCCTGGGATTCCTGTTGGCGCTTTATCAAGTAGCCGCTTATTATTTCTTTTTCAGCAGTTAATAAATCTTTTCAAATGATTATTTTTATGAGAGTAGATTGATGTTGGGGTATAATTTTTAATGTTATTAAGATAATAAAATTGAAAGCATAAGGTCACTAAACAGAGGAAAGTTTTTGTATGTCAATGATCAACAAAGTAATTGGGATATTATTAGGCGCTATATTGATTATGATTTTATTTGTTCTGCCCGCTGAATATGGAATTGATCCTACAGGCGTAGGTGGAAAACTTGGGTTGCTTGATTTATCAGAAAGCGCTGAAAGTAATGTTGTTGAAGAAGTTGAGGTGAGTATTATAGAAGGCACTTACCCAGGTATTCCTAAAGAGTTTGATTCTTGGTATCCGGACACGCTTGGCGAGCCATTTTCAAAAACACAAAATAATGTTTTTTCTTCTAAACAAATAATTATTGATCTTCAAAGTGGTGAGCAGGTTGAATATAAGGCGGTTATGCAACAAGGCGATGCGCTCATTTATTCATGGTCTGTTGATAAAGGTATCGTTTATACAGATTTTCACGCTGACCCAGGTGAGGGTAGAGAACAATATCCTGATGAATATTTTATCCGCTACCGTGAAAGTGAGACGGCAAGTAGTAGCGGTTCAATGGTTGCACCTTTTTCCGGGAATCATGGTTGGTATTGGCTTAATATCGAAGAGCATCCGGTTCAGATAACATTAGATGTTGTGGGGTTTTACTCAGAAATCAAAGAGCTTGGAAGGTCATTTCAATAAAGTGAGGTCCTTAAGCATTATGGGTATCGTCCGTACCCAATGTCTTTATCGATAACAGCAACACCGTTTTCTTCAGCATAACTCGACCAATCAGCAATTAATTCTCTAAGAAGATCTCCATTATGTTTTGAGATATCAGTAGATTCTGTCGGATCTTTTTCGGTATCAAAAAGCTCCCATTTGCCACTTCCTTCAGGTGGCCAAGTCAACACAGCCTTATATTTACCTTTTATCAATGCTCGGTTTCCATATAACTCCCAACCTATCGGTTGATTATTATGGATTGAATCAGATTTATTGGTAAGAAAATTGAGGGCGGAACGACCTGACATTGGCAGTATGCCTTCTTTGGTAAGATTAGGGTAGACCACGTTTGCCATTTCTAAGATCGTCGGTGCAATATCCATCACAGTCATTACAGAATTTTTTTTGCTATTTTTAAATCGATCTTTGGTGCTAAAAAAGATAGCAGGTGATTTTATGCCGCCTTGAGTGGTATAAGATTTGTAGATTTTATAGGGCGATACCATTGCCTGGGCCCAACCTGCACCTAACCAGACATAAGAATCTCTTTTGCCCATATTCTCGATACGGTTGTCAAATGTTGCAGGTATCCAATGTTTATTGTCACCCATTTCATTGATTGCATTTCCTTCTGCACCATTATCAGAAACAAAAATAATAATCGTTTCTCTATCGATATTCTTATTTACATAATCAATAACTCTACCGATGTGATAATCCATCAATTCAATCATGGCTGCGTGAAGTTCAATTCTTTTTAATTCTATTTGCTTTTGGTGTACGGAAATATTATTCCAATTTCTAACGACTCGATTAATGGGTGGTAATATAGTGTCAGTTGGTAATATCCCAAGTTCTTTTTGACGTTCGAAACGTGTCTTACGAATTTCTTCCCAGCCAGAGTCATACACCCCTTTATACCTATCTATCCAATCGTCAGGAACATGCAGAGGCCAGTGAGGCGCCGTGTATGCAAGGTATGCAAAGAAAGGGTTCCCATCATTCGGTTTATTTTCAATGTAATTTAATATTTTATTTGTATAGTCTTTTGAAGAGTAGAAATCATCTGGAAGTTCTTCTAAGCTTCTGCCATCTTCATAGTAAGTGGCAATTGGTTGGCCAGAGAAGGTTCCTCTTGCATCAGAAAAATGACTTGCACCACCGTCAGCGATACCAAAATATCGATCAAAACCTTGGTCGGTGGGTAATTTTCCACTTGATTTGCCTAAATGCCATTTGCCAGTCATGTAGGTATGATAGCCAGCCTCATTGAGAATTTTAGGAAATGGAATCACAGCATCGTTTAGGTATCCTTCGTAACCAGGTCGTCCTCTTAATTCTGGCAATCTTTGCAAAGCTGCTGAATTTGTCCCCAGTCCAGCTCGATGGTTATCTACTCCGGTCATTAACATGGCCCGGGTCGGACCACACGTGGGAGCGGTGTGATAGTTGGTTAATTGAATACCTCGTTTGGCGATAAGATCCAGATTGGGTGTTTTTATTTCGCTACCGAAAATTCCAAGATCCGAGTAACCCAAATCGTCTGCAACGATTAATATGATGTTCGGTTGTTCGTCAGCAATGGCGTTATGATTATAAAAAAGATTTAAGCACAGATTGAGTAAAATAATTATTGTGCTCTCTTTTTTTATAAATACCATGGAATTAATTCCCTTTATGTTGTTTTTTTTGATTATACTTTATTTCATATGACATAAATATTGTTATCCGTAACTGGGTATTTATAATAAATGAATAGCAATCGAGTATGTATTTAGCATGATTCGATAGCAAATAGATTGATTAAATAAAATTTAGGAGGTTAGTAATGTCTGATTATGGGCTTATAATAAACGGCCAGAAAGTTTCTTCTGACAATACATTTTCTGTTATTAATCCGGCCAACGAAGAAGTGTTGGCTGAATGTCCAATTGCCTCAAAAGCACAGCTTGATGAAGCAGTAAATGCGGCAGCAGAAGCATATAAAACATGGTCGAAAGTTGCCGATGAAGAGAGGGCTGCAGTGTGCGGTAAGATTTCAGAGGCCATCGGTTCCCATTCTGAAGAGTTGGCAAAACTTTTAACTCAGGAACAAGGAAAACCTCTTGAGGGGGCTGGTTCACGTTTTGAGCTTGGAGGGGCTGCCGGTTGGGCAGGTTATACAAGTACTTTAAAACTTCCAGAAAAGGTAATTGTGGATGATGAGAATGCAAAAATAGTACAAACGAGGAAACCGATTGGTGTTGTGGGTTCGATTCTTCCTTGGAATTGGCCTCTTATGATTGCGGTTTGGCATATTGTGCCTGCCATTAGGGCGGGTAACACAGTTGTCATGAAACCTTCACCTTATACTCCATTGAGCTCTTTGAGGTTGGCTGAAATTGTCAGCGCTGTGTTACCACCAGGTGTATTAAATTGTGTTACTGGCGAGGATGAACTAGGACAATGGATGACTGAACATCCAAATATACAAAAAATTATATTTACTGGGTCTATTCCAACTGGCAAGAAGGTAATGAGTAGCTCTTCAGCCACCTTAAAAAGATTAACATTGGAATTGGGGGGCAATGATGCAGGAATTGTATTGGATGATGTTGATCCTGCGGTTGTTGCTCAAGATATAATACAAGGGGCTTTTTTAAATAATGGTCAAACTTGTGCCGCACTCAAGAGATTGTATGTGCATGAATCCATTCATGATGAGCTGTGTGAAAAATTATCTGAAGCCGCGTCGGGCATCCCAATGGGTGATGGATTGGATGAGAGTAACTTACAGGGACCGATTCAAAATAAAATGCAATACGATAAGGTTGTTGATCTATTTGAGGATGCTAAGAAACAAGGCGGCCGTGTTCTTTGTGGAGGAGATATCCCAGACGAACCTGGCTATTTTATGCCTTACACCTTAGTTGCAGATGTGACGGATGGTATGCGTATCGTTGATGAAGAGCAATTTGGGCCGTTATTACCCATAATTAAATACTCAGATCTTGATGACGCAATAAACCGAGCTAATGCCCTTGAGACCGGCCTAGGCGGATCAGTTTGGTCATCCGATCTTAATCGTGCAGCAGATGTTGCAAGTCGATTGGAGTGTGGTACTGCATGGGTAAATGGTCACGGCGGAATAGCACCTAATGTTCCTTTTGGCGGTGTCAAATGCTCGGGAATTGGCGTTGAATTCGCTGAAGAAGGTTTGCATGAATACACCAATATCCAGATTGTTAATGTCGCAAAGGCTTGATTAAATGACCAATATCTTATCCCGGATAGGTCCGGGAATGATGCTTGCTGCTGTTGGTGTAGGGGTTTCTCATTTGGTCTATTCAACACAAGCAGGGGCCGATTATGGGCTTTCTCTGTTGTGGTTGATTATTGCAGTAACATTAATTAAGTATCCAGCATTTCGTTTTGCAGTTGACTATGCCAATGCAACTGGTGAAAGCCTGGTTAGGGCTTATGGAGAAATAAGCAAATTGGCGCTTGTTTGGCTGATGGCAGGTTTTGTCGTGGATACCTTTATTGCTACCAGTGCCGTAGCAATGGTCACTGCAGGGTTGTTTATCAATATATTTGATGTCTCTTATTCGGCCCCTCAGGTAGCCATAGGAATTACTTTATTTTCAGCGATCATTTTAATGAATGGTCAATATGCAAAAGCGGAAAATATAGTTCGGTCATTAGTACTAGTCTTTTCGCTCCTCACTTTAGCAGCTGTATTATTTGCATTACCTCTCCTTGGAAGTAACGACAGACCAATATTTGCAGATATTGATATTAATTTGGAATTGTCTTTATTTGTTATAGCTGTTGCTGGCTGGATGCCAATGCCCACCAATGGTGCCGTTTTGTTTTCTAAATGGGTTTGCGAGAAAAGAAAGTTGAATGCAGCTGAATTTAAAGATGAAGTGGCTGTCAGGGATTTTAAAATTGGTTATTTTTTAACATTGTTTCTGGCTGTTTGTTTTGTGGTGATGGGTACTGCAGTTCTGTTTAAAACAGGTAGGCCTGTCCCAGTTACTCCCCCTGAATTTGCTTCTGAATTGTTTCGTGTTTTCACTGAAACGATTGGCCAGTGGTCCTATCCAATCATTGCCAGTGCAGGGTTGGCAGTAATGTGGTCGACGCTGATTGCTCTGATGGATGTCATGCCGCGTTTAACGGATAGGTTATCAGGCATTATGACTGGAAGACAAAAAGATTTGCCTGATCGTTACAAGTTATTTTCAGCTATTCAAGTGACTGGAATTGTAATAATTTTATTATTTTTATTGAGCAGCTTTAAAGCCTTCCTTTATTTCGCAACCAGTGTGGGATTAATTGCGGCACCAACCATTGGCTATTATAATTACAAAGCAATAACCTCATCAAAAATACCAGAAAAATATCGGCCTAAACCTTCTTTGGTTATTTGGAATTGGGCTTGTATTGTTATCATGACAATGTTTGCAATAGGTTTTGTGTATACAAGGATCGCAGTGTGAGTAAATTAGAAAAAATGTCCGGAGGCAAAGCCATGGTTATGGCCGCAAAGGCCAATGGCATTGATACGGTTTTTGGCCTCCCAGGTGCTCAGACGTATCCAATATTTGATGCGTTATATAATTTACCTGAGATCAAGACAATAATTCCTCGTCATGAACAAGGCGCTGCTTATATGGCTTACGGTTACTCCAAAGCTACGGGCAAGCCTGGGGCATTTTCTGTGGTTCCAGGCCCAGGAGTGTTAAATACGACAGCCGCATTATGCACTGCAGCTGGAGGCAATGTGCCGCTATTATGTATGACAGGTCAAGTGCCTGCTGAGTTTTTAGGTAAGGGCAGAGGTCATCTGCATGAATTATCCAGCCAAACAGATACTTTAGAAACCATAATAAAATATGCAGGACATATTGCTGACCCAAGTGAGACATCATCTTTTATGAATGAGGCTTTTCGAATTATGCAAAGTGGTCGTCCTGGGCCAGTATCGGTTGAGATGTGTTGGGACACAATGGCTCAACAATGGGACGTTGAGATGATGCCCGGCAATGATGTCATTGATAAACCGGAGCTAGATAAGGATGCCATTAATGATGCAGCAGACATTATAGCAAAATCAAAAAATATCATGATTATGTGCGGATCCGGCGCTCAACATGCCAGTAAGGAAATTAGACAATTTTCTGAATTGTTAGGCGCGGCAACGACTTCTTTGAGAAGTGGGCGGGGTGTAGTCAGTGAAGACAGTGATGTCGGTGTATCGTCAGCTGCCGCGAGGAAACTGTGGGATGATACCGACCTTCTGATTGGAATTGGTTCTCGTCTGGAGCTGCAGTATATGCGTTGGCTATCAATGATGAAGTATTACGATCGCTCACCTCCTGGATGGAGGGGCTCGGTCACTCCAAATGCACCAAAATTAATTAGGATTGATATTGATCCCGAAGAAATGGTTCGGTTGAAACCTGATGTTGGAATTATTGCTGATTCGGTTGATGCTGTTACCGCTTTAATAAATAAAGTGAATAAAAAGGGTTTCAAGAAAGGTGATTTAGATAGGATTGCAGCAACTAAAGTAAGAATGAGAACCGCGATAGAAACAATTCAACCACAAGTATCCTATTTAGATGTTATTCGAGATGTATTACCCAGAGATGGTTACTTTGTAGAGGAGCTATGTCAAGCTGGTTTTACTTCCTATTATGGATTTCCTGTATACGAACCAAGAACTTATGTTTCATCAGGTTACCAAGGGACATTGGGTTTTGGTTTTCCTACCGCAATGGGCGTTAAAGCAGCCATGCCGGAAAAATCAGTTGTCTCAATTATTGGTGATGGTGGATTTATGTTTGCAATGCCAGAGCTTGCAACAGCAGTTCAGCATAATATTGGTGTTGTCACTGTAGTATTTAATAACAATTCTTTTGGGAATGTACGAAGAGATCAAAAAGACCGATTCCAATCCCATATTATTGGAGCCGATCTCACAAATCCCGACTTTCTTAAGATAGCTGATTCATTTGGAGTAGAGGGTTATCGGGTAGCTTCTCCAAAAGAATTTAAACCGGCGTTGATTAAAGCAATCGACCAAGATCAACCTGCAATAATAGAAGTGCAGATTGAAAAGGATTCTGAAACAAACCCATGGAAATATATTCATGGTTAGATTGATGTAAATAGCTTCAATTTCTGAATTGATTGCATTCAACTAGGAGGGTAAATTGAGCGGTAAGATTTCAAGAAGAGATTTTTTAAATGGCACTCAGATAGCCATTGGGACGTCCATGTTATCCCCTTTTCAAAGTGTGTTAGGGTCAGCTAATTCAGATTTCTCTCTAGCAGATGATTATTATCCACCTTCATTGACCGGTTTGAGGGGCAGTCATGATGGTTCTTGGGAAGTCATGCATTCTAGAGTGCTTGGAAAGAAATGGCCAACGACTTCTTATGAAGAAAAATATGATTTGGCAGTTGTAGGGGCTGGCATAAGCGGATTAACAGCTGCATATCATTATCAAAAGAAACATCCTCAAGCAAAAATATTGGTGATTGATAATCATGATGATTTTGGAGGACACGCCAAGCGCAATGAGTTTAATATAAATGGTGAAATGAGAATTGGGTATGGTGGTACCGAAGCAATTGATACACCTTCTTCATATAGTAGTGAAGCAAAAGAATTAATAAAAGAAATTGGCATAGATGTTGAGAAATTTTATGAGGCTTATGATCAGTCTTTATATTCATCTATGGATTTAGGTAAAGGCATTGTTTTTGATAACCAATCTTTCTCTGAGCAGAAATTGGTCACGGGTTATAACAAGATTCCTTGGGAAGAGTTTGCAGCAAATTCACCCATGAATGAAAAGGCTAAAAGTGATTTAGTGAGACTTTGGACAGAGAAAAAGGACTATTTGCCGGTATTGTCAGATGAAGAGAAACACAACCTGCTAAGTAAAGTGAGTTACTATGATTTTTTAAAAGATTACGTAAAAGTCGACCAACAAGTATTAGAGATGTTTAGACGTTGGGGTATGAGCTTTTGGGTTGTTGGAATAGATGAAGTGCCAGCAACTTCAATACAAAGTTATGATGGCGGGATGCCAGGGCTTAATCAGACTCTAAAGAGGAGCGGGTATCGAGGCGATGAGCCTTATATTTTTCATTTCCCGGATGGAAATGCGTCAGTGGCTCGTTTATTGGTCAGGAAGCTTATTCCTGAGGCTGTTCCAGGATCAAGCATGGAAGATGTTGTTCTCGCAAAAGTCAATTATGCGTTACTGGACAAGAATTCTTTAACCCGCATTCGATTAAATTCTACGGTGGTGAATGTTTCGCATAATCAAGATTCAAGTGCCGTTGATTTGACTTACGTTAGGAATTATCAAGCCCACACAATAAGAGCTAAAAAATGCATACTTGCGTGTTATAACAGCGCCATTCCTTATCTTTGTTCAGAGTTACCAAAGAAGCAGGTTGAAGGCCTTAAATATAATATTAAAGTTCCATTGACTTACACAAAAGTAATGATTCCAAATTGGAGGGCTTTCGCAGAATTAGGGTTGGATTTTGTTTATTATACTAATGATTTCTTCAAACAAGTGGAACTTGATTACCCAGTTTCAATTGGTGGTTACAAATTCAATAAATCGCCGAATGACCCAATGGTTCTGCACATGTGTCACTCTCATCATTCCATTGATATAAAAGGACCAGATCAATGGAAGGAAGGCAGAAGGAGATTGTTATCAACTCCATTTTCAGTGTTTGAGGATCACGTCAAGAGTCATTTAGATCAAGCATTAGGTAAAGCTGGATTTGATGCAGGGAAAGATATCACCGCAATAACAGTCAATCGATGGCCGCATGGCTATTCTTATTCGAATGATTTGTTGTGGGAACCTGATTGGCCTAGTGAGGAAAGCAAACCATGGGTAATAGGAAGACAGCAATTTGGACGAATCGCCATAGCCAATTCTGATGCTGGTGCTGCAGCAGATACTAATTCAGCTATCACTCACGGTATTCGCGCTGCAAACGAAATGCTTTCTCTCTGATCTATTATTTCATGAACAAATCAACGTTTTCCGTGGGTAAGACTCGTTTTGATCAATATCAATGTATCTCAAAAGATATCGAGACAACGATGACATACTTAAAATCCTCTTCTTTTGTTTCCAGTCCAATAATTAAGTCAGATCAGAATATGATTATATTGGACTTAAGTGTTGGCGCTGATCTCTGTGGGGAACCTATAACTGGATTATCCGCACAACAATTTAATAGTTTGATAGAGCGTTCAATTCACGCCGCGAATACAGAATTTGCATATGGCAGATGGGGAGAGTCACGAGATATATACTCTAACGATTTATTTAATTCAGTTACAGAAAGTAGGCATGAGAAACGCAGTATTCATCTGGGTATCGATATTTTCTGTCAACACACAACGAAAATATTCTCCCCGCTGGATGGTACTGTATATATCAAAACCAACAATAAAGCTGAACTGGATTATGGCCCTATGCTAATCATTGAGCACAGTAATCATAACGGAGGTGTTTTCTATACTTTATACGGGCATCTTTCTTCGCAAGGTATTGCTGGCATTAAAGAAGGACAAAATGTATCTGCGGGCCAGTTAATTGCTGAAGTAGGCGCTCCCCCAGAGAATGGAAACTGGCCCCCTCATCTGCATTTTCAATTAATCATGGATTTATTGGATTTGGGTTCAGATTTCCCAGGAGTAGCATTTCCAAGGGAGCGTAATATTTGGCTTAATCTTTCACCTTGCCCATCTATGTTTTTTCCAAGTGCATCATCATCCATTAATTCAACCATTGATATTTAAATTTTTTGAACAGATAGGAACTTAATTATGGAGTCATTGCAATTTTTGGATTTTTTGGCGATGTTATCTTATTTTCTTGTCTTGATATGGATTGGTGTGTCTGTCGTCAGAGCAAAAGAAAAAAACAGTAAAATTGATTCTTTCTTAGCTGCTGATAGAAATATGAATCTGGTTCAAACAACAAGCAGTGCTGCAGCCACAGATATAGGTGGAGGATTTAGCATAGCCATGGGAGGGCTTGGTTTTACATTGGGCGTTTCCGGATCATGGATGATTGCTGTATCTGGACTAAGCGTTGTAATGGTCTCTTTTTTAATGGTGCCAAAAGTTAAAAGATGGTCAGATAAAGTGAAAGGCTTGACCACGGGTGATTTATTTGAAGCAAGATTTGATCGCCGCACTGGAACGTTAGCCGCTGTTGTTATTGGCTTGGCTTGGTTTACTTTTGTTGGCGGACAAATAATTGCTGGTGGAAAGCTTTTACAAGTTACATTGAACATGAATCTTACATTTGCTGTATTGCTTTCAGGAGCAATTATTTTAGCTTACACAACTATGGGTGGCCTTAAAGCTGTTATATATACAGATGTTTTTCAAATGTTTGTGTTGATGATAGGTATTGTATTTATAGCTGTTCCCATTGGCCTTATTGAAGTAGGTGGTTGGGGCGCCATGGTTGAGAAATTTAACTCTTCACCTGAAACAGAAGATTTATTAAATTGGGGTGCTGTTGGTTGGCAGCAAATGCTAGGGTGGTTTTTTGCGGTTTTCCCAGTTTGGTTTATTTCAATTGCTGCAATGCAAAGAATTGTGGCAGCGAGAGATGTTAAAACTGCCCAAAGAGGTTTCTTTTTAACTGGCATACCTATCGAATGGCCATTGTTTGCAATTGGTAGCACCATGATCGGCTTGATTGCCAGATTCTTAATCCCAGATTTAGCGGATCCGGAATTGGCCACTCCAATGATTATTATGCAATTATTGCCTGCCGGTATCGCAGGTTTAGTTATTGCGGCATATATTGCTGCTGTTATGTCTTCTGCAGATTCTTGTTTAATGGGACCGGTCGCAATATTTACGAATGATATTTACAAGAAATATTTAAAGCCGCAATCCTCCCAGGAACAATTGGTTAGAGTGGCAAGATACACCACAATTTTTCTAGGTATATTGGCAATTGCAACGGCATATTTAATCCCTAATGTTTTGGATTTAATCTTGTATGCTTATACTTTTGGTTCTGCTGGTATCTTTTTTCCAATGCTTGGTCTCTTGTTTTGGCGAAGAACGACAGCCACAGGTGCTTTTTGGAGTATGTTACTAGGAGGTTCTTCTGCGGTCATTTATTCGATATTAGGTGAACCTTTTGGCTTTGCAGCCTCTTATTTGGGTTGGTTAATAGGATTACCTGCACTCATTATAGTTTCTTTATTGAGTGAACATAGCCTTGAAGAAGATGTTGATCTATTTAAATAATCAAGTTTTAGAAATTTACATAAACCAACCGATGCCGAGATAGAGAAATATACTTATAAGACCTAAGATTAATGCGTATGGCATCTGTGTTTTTATGTGGTCAATGTGATCAGAGGCTGCACCTGTAGAAGCTAAAATGGACGTATCGGACAGAGGTGAGCAATGGTCACCAAAAACACCTCCTCCTGCAATTGCTGCAATGGTGGCGTAGACCATTGTATTGAGTTCATTGCCTGAGAAATTGAATGCTAATGGTACCGCGATGGGTATCATGATTGCATATGTTCCCCATGAAGTTCCGGTCGAAAATGCCACAAATCCTGTTATAAGAAAGGCCAACATAGGTAAGACTTTTGGAGTCAACCATGATTCCGTGACTGAGACAATATAGCCGGCAGTATTTAGCATCGCTGAAAGATCATTTAATGAGTATGCTAAGGCTAGAATAATAATGGCTGGCATTATTCCTTTAATGCCAAGCATGGCCGTATTTATGATTTCATCAAGTGAAATACCTTGGATTCGCATAACCGTTCCTGCAACAAATGAAGACAACAAGAACGCTTCCATTGGTTTGGCAGAGGCAGTGATTATAAAGGATCCTACAGCAAAACAAATCACAATTAGTACAGGAAAAACAAAATTCCAGAACAAACTGGTTTTTATGTCTTTATGCGGTTCGATATTGGTCAGTTCTACGCCCATTAATGGAGTAGCCCCATCTCGCAATACTTTATTTTCATAAAGCGCACGATTCTCGGCTTGTTTCATTGGGCCAAAATCCGGTATGGCATTTATTGCAATTAATCCCACCATGGCAACAGCTAAAATGGAGTATATATTAAAAGGAATTGCTGCTATAAACACCATCATTGCATCACCAGCTGTATTAATAGGACCCATACCTATCATAAGTGTTGCGACCAGAACAGCCCATCCAGTTATTGGCACTAGAATACTCACAGGCGCAGAGGTTGAATCGCAAATGTAGGCAAGTTTTTCTCGAGAAATCTTAAAACGATCAGATAAGCTTCTCATTGTAGAACCAACAAAAAGAGGGCTAAAATAATCACTAAAATAAACAAACATTCCCATGAACCAAGCAATTAATTGCACACGAATCCGCGTCATTTTCTTTGACGCAATATATTGGGAGAAGTTATGTATGGCCCCAGTTCTTTGAAAAAAAGCAATCGAGATGCCAATAAAAAATTCGAGCAAGAGCACCCAAGAAAAGTCAGTGTTTCCCAGTGCATTTTTGAGCAGGTTGGGAAATCCAATTAAACCCTGACCAGAAACGACGACACCAATGAAACAAGCCATCGCTAAGGAAAATATGGTGTTTCTTGTTAAAAAAGCCAAAAATATTGCTACTGTTGCAGGTATTAAAGACAATATTCCGAATTGTTCAATTGAATCCATATTTTTTATTAGTACTATTTTTTGTTTAGTTGATGTGGTACTTAAGTTTCATCTTTTGCTCTTATTCTTTCTATCATTGAAATCAATTTAAAGCCAATTTTTCTAAATGGTTCCGGTGGCATCCAGCTGGCCATACCAAAAAGTTTGTTGATATCTGGAACTGAATGATTATTGGCTAAATCAGCCAATAAACCCCCAAATAATGTACCTTTAACAATTCCTCCTCCATTGCAACCTGAGGAAATATACATATTTGAGTTAATCTCACCCCATAAAGGTCCTCCATTGTAGGTGAACCCAGTTGTTCCACCCCAAACACTCTCAAATTTAACGTCTTTTAAGCCTGGAAAGCGTAATCTTAAGCTGTGTAAAAGTTTTTCTGCGATCAATGTATTGTTTCCTTCGGTTCCATAATCATACAATGATCTAATCATCAGTCTGTTATCCGGTGTTTTTCTGAGAGTACATCCAAGTCTATGCGTTGGAAGGATGCCCCAATTGTTCTCTGCACCTAACATATCTTGAGAATTCTGATCAAGTACTTCGGTAAGACCAATGTATGTATAAATGGTTGACACATAACTCTTTCCAATACCTAATTGCCCGCAGAATGCATTATTAGCAATAATGACTTTTTTAGTTTTTATTGATGCATTTGGAGTCTCTATTTGCCAGTATGAATGATCTTTTTTAATTTCCAGTGCGGGTGTATTTTCATACAAATGGATTTCATCTGGTAAGTTTTGAGCAAGAGCTCGGATCAAAGCTGCAGGCTGCGCAAGGTAACAATGCGGACTGAAAAGACCCACTTGATAAAAATCAGTACCAATTCTTTCCTTTAATTTATTTTTATTTAAGTATTCATGCTCTAATTCTGATTTTTCAAGGAAGTTTTGATATTTTTTTAATGCCTTAATACCAACTTTACCTGCAGCTGCTCTGTACGTTCCAGTTCTATATATTTGACAGTCGATATCCGAGTGAGCAACAGAATCTATGATTCTTGTCATTGTTTCTGAAATTAATTTATTGCACTTGGACATGCGCTCCATATCTTTAGATGTCGCATCATTGGCTAATGAAATTTCTAGAAGAAAACCTGAATTTCTTCCAGGGTTTCCCTCTCCAATGGTGCTAGCATCGATAATAGCTATTTCGTCATTGGGGGCAATTTCATGCCAACGTTTTGCAGCACCAATTCCTGTGTAACCAGCTCCAATGATGGCAACGTCTGGAGTTTTGTCATGCATTAATTCTTTTGTATCTTGTCTTACAGGAAGTAAGGAGTTCCAACCGTTTTTGTTCTTGTAGTTAATGTAGTTGTTATTTTTTGTTAATGCATCTCTTCTCATTGTTATGTGAGTGTAATGTTATTTGTTGTGATTTTGGTAATTAAATTTGCAGATAATTTAAATTATACGGACAATTAATAATTCAATGTAAATGGAGCCTTATCATTGTGATTAAAACAGATGTTGTCATCATTGGTGCCGGGCCATGCGGATTATTCCAGGTGTTTGAATTGGGTCTTTTGGGCTTGAGATCAGAGATAGTTGATTCAATTCGCACTCCAGGCGGTCAATGTGCCGAACTTTATCCGGATAAACCTATTTATGATATCCCGGCTATACCCGTATGCACTGGCGAAGAATTAACAGAGAATCTACTTAAACAAATCGAACCTTTTGATTATGGTATAACGCTCAATGATGAGTTATCGGTTCTTAATAAACAAAAAGATGGAACTTTCATGCTCGAAACAAATTCTGGTAAGAAATTTCAATCTAAAGCGGTGGTTATAGCTGGAGGAGTTGGATCTTTTCAGCCAAGACAATTGAGGTTGAGTAATGCAGATGAATTTACAAATAAGTCATTGCATTACAAAGTTAAGGATTCAAGCAAATTCAAGGGAAAGAAACTTGTGGTATTAGGCGGCGGTGATTCCGCTCTTGATTGGGCCATTGACCTGTCAGCATCCGCCAGAGAGTTAACACTCATTCATCGACGTGGTGAATATCGTGCTGTTTCGTCTTCAGTGAAAAAGGCAAGACAGTTATGTTCTGAAGGTAAGATGAATATTATTGATAATACCAAAGTAACTAAAATGACTGGTAAAAATGGAAAGCTCACTTCTATAAAGATTTCACAACAAGATGTTGAAGAACAAGAAATTTCAGTTGATCATCTTCTTGTCTTTTATGGGTTGTCGCCAAAATTAGGACCAATTGCCGATTGGGGATTGGATATCAATCGAAAAACAATCAATGTGGATACGGAGAAATTCCAGACATCTGAAACCGGTATTTATGCTGTCGGTGATATCAATTTATATCCTGGCAAGAAAAAATTAATCCTGTCTGGTTTTCATGAGGCAGCTTTGGCTGCATTTGCCATAAAACAACAGATTGAGCCTGATAAGAAGGTTCATCTACAATACACCACAACGAGTTCTATTATGCATGAACGCTTGGGTGTTAAAGAATAACTTTTGCGGCAATTGAACTTAGATCATACAAGAATCTCTTAGCTTCTCAATATATACCACAAAGTCCTGAAGATTAAATTCAACTGAGACTGCTGGTTCTGAGTATGGTTCAACTTCTACTTTGAGTGTAGTTTTACCAAGCAGTTTGTTTATTAGTAATTTTGACTGAGAAAGAGAATCTTGACGAGTTATCTTGCCCGTTTTATCTACGTTAAATTTAATCCAAGTCATTTTTTCTTTATCAACTTGTAAACCAATTTCAGTCTTGTTAAATGATGATATAAATCTTTTCCAGTTGATTTGAAGAACTGGGTCTGGATTGTTCTTTGTACAATAGAATGTCAGATTTGGGAAAACTTCTTCAAAGGTCGATTCATTTATAATTGATGTGATTGAGGCTTGACTAATTTGTGTCATGTAATCAGGATTGGATTCATCTTCTACAAAGGACCATTTACCAGAATGATCCTCTGAAAGTAGTGGGGAAAATAAAAATATACCCATTAAAGCAATCAGTCGAGATAGATATTTCATTTTTCAAGCCTTTTAATATGTGTGAATTAGAATGCATAATTAAACACGATACATTTTAAAAATTTTTTTGATATTGTAATCATAATGCGAAAAAAATTCCTATCGGAGATT
>PYIL01122811.1_pt1 | contig 20672 bp, 19 predicted proteins | sample 3578041 | NCBI WGS metagenome assembly PYIL01 (sample SAMN08408023, study PRJNA431606) | Marine metagenome isolate SA_KN192-05_S13_150m, whole genome shotgun... | biome: marine; feature: oceanic pelagic zone; material: water; isolation source: 150 m water sample, 0.2-0.8 um fraction ... | reverse complement strand
GTCGAGTCCCAATGGGCCGCTGGTAGATTGTCGGCTCCTCGGGGCTATAGCTCAGTTGGCAGAGCGCTTCCATGGCATGGAAGAGGTCGAGGGTTCAATTCCCTCTAGCTCCACGTGACGCCGCAGGTCAACGACCTGCGGCGCTCTCGTTTTCGGCTAAACGGTCGTTTCCAAGCCCCTGGGCGTAAGTGACCTCCGTCTTACGATGGCCGGCAAACCGGTACAGCCGCAGCGAGTTGGCTACTACGAACACTGACGAAAATGACATTGCTCCCGCAGCGACCATGGGGCTGAGCACACCAGCGGCGGCCAGCGGAACAGCGGCCACGTTGTACGCGAAGGCCCAGAACAGGTTGCCCTTGATGGTGGCCAGCGTGCTACGGGCCAGGGCGATGGCGTCCACCACTACCCGCAAGTCGCCGGATACCACGGTCAGGTCCGAGGCCTCGATGGCCACGTCGGTTCCGGTGCCCACGGCGATACCCAGGTCTGCCCGGGCCAGAGCCGGTGCGTCATTGATCCCGTCTCCCACCATGGCCACCACCGATCCGGCATCCTGGAGGCTTCGAACCTCGGCCTCCTTGCCGTCGGGCAACACCCCGGCCACCACCCGATCGATACCGACGGCCGTCGCCACCGTCCGCGCTGTGCGCTCATTGTCGCCAGTCAGCAATGTCACTTCTAGGCCCAGTTCGCGGAGCCCGGCCACCGCCTCAGCACTAGTGGAACGGATCTCGTCGGTCACCACCAGGACACCGTGGGCCGTTCTGTCCCAGCCAACTACCACGGCGGTGTGTCCGGCATTCTCGGCATCCTCAAGGGCCCGGTCCAGATCTATCGAGACATCGTCAAAAAGTAGGCGGCGGCCGACTAGTACCAGCTGGTCGCCAACCACGGCCCTTACACCAAGGCCCGGGAGGTTCTCGAAGCCTTCGATCGGGTCGCGGTCAGCAGTGGCGGCAGCTACTGCTGTAGCAACCGGGTGCTCGGAGACCGCCTCCACCGAGGCGGCGCGACGGAGTACGAGGTCGGGATCAGTTCCCGGTACCGCCACCACCGATTCGAGACGCATCCGTCCCTCGGTGACCGTCCCTGTCTTATCCAGGACGACATGGTCAATCCGGCGGGTGGCTTCCAGTACTTCGCCTCCCTTCACGATCACCCCAAGCTGGGCGCCCCGACCGGTGCCCACCATGATCGCCGTGGGCGTGGCTAGGCCGAGGGCACACGGACAGGCGATAACGAGGACGGCGACGGCCGCCGTGAACGCCTCCCCTGCTGACCCGTCGGCTAGCAGCCAGACGATCACCGTGGCCAGAGCCACACCGAGAATGGTCGGGACAAACACGGCCGAGATGCGGTCGGCCAATCGCTGGATGGGGGCGGTTGAGCTCTGAGCCCGCTCGACTAGTCGCATGATCTGGGCCAAGACTGTTTCCGAACCGACACGGACGGCTTCGATGATCAGGGAGCCGTTGCCGTTGATGGTGGCCCCGACCACCTCGTCGCCGACGCCCACCACTACGGGCATCGGCTCCCCGGTAATCATCGAGGCGTCCACAGTGGACGATCCATCCAGTACCCGACCATCCACCGGGACCTTCTCACCGGGGCGGACTGCCAGCCGCATGCCGACCCGGATGTCATCGACAGATACCGGGACCCCGTTTTCACGGCGGGCTTCCCTCACACTCAGGCCGGCTAGTGCCCGGAGGGCGTCCCCGGAACGCCGACGGGCCCGAGCCTCCAGCCACCGGCCGAACAGGATCAGGGCCACGATGACTGTGGCGGTCTCGAAGTAGATGTGGCCGCTCCCTAGGGCCAGAGCAACAACCGACCAGGCCCAGGCGGCCACTGTTCCCATCGAGACCAGGGTGTCCATGGTGGTTGCCCGATGGCGGAGGTTGTGGATGGCTACCCGGTGGAACGGCCACCCGATCCCCCACACGACCGGTGTGGCCAAGAGGCCGATTACCCATTGGACACCCGGAAAGTCCAGAGCCGGGACCATGGAGAGCAGGGCGACGGGAACGGTAAGGATGCCGGCCAGGATGAGCCGCTGGTTGGAACCGTCCACCTCGCGGTCGTCTACGACTCCCTCCACCGACGGTTCGACCTTCACCTTGTAGCCGAGTCTCTGGACGGCCTTGTCAAAGGCCCCAGGATCCACCTTCTCTGGTTGGTAGGAGATGGTCGCCCGCTCAGTGGCGAAGTTGACCTGGGCGTCGGCCACTCCATCAAGTTCCGATAACCCGCGGCCGATTCTGGCCGCACACCCGGCGCAGGTCATCCCGTCGATCGGCAGGTCGATCGTCCTCGTCATCACCTGTTCCATCCGTCTGGCGTGGTGTCCACTCCTCGCCGCGCTACCATACCCCCTACCCCTATGGTTGGCTACTCTCCCTCCAAGGACGACTTCCTCGTCCGGCTGCGTCGAATCGAAGGTCAGGTCCGTGGCCTCCAACGCCTGGTCAACGAGGACACATACTGCATCGACGTCCTGACCCAGATCTCGTCGGTGACCAAAGCACTACAGGGTGTCGGGGTGGCCCTCCTAGACGAACACATCCGACACTGCGTGAGCGAGGCCGTTCAGGAAGGGGGCGACACCGCCGACGAAACGGTCGAGGAGGTTGTGGCGGCAATCCAGCGCCTCCTTCGTTCGTAGGACCTCCCCCTCGATACAATCCCAACGCGGTCGGAAGACCGAAGTCCGGTGTGATTCCGGCACTGTCCCGCAGCGGTAATGCCGTCGCCTTCCGGCGACGACGAGTCCGAACCAGCTTCCACCGCGCTAACCAGAAACCCTCGAGGCAAGGGAATCGGTTTGGCCGACGGACAGCGGTCCTGTCGATCGGGCGATCCCTCCTCGACGACAGGAGGATCCACCGTGATGGCCCGCATGATCCTTGGCCCACTGATGGTCATCCTCACCGCCTGCAGCGGCACCGAGGCCTCCAACGCTATGTCCGGCACCCCAGCCGCCGTCGAGCCTGCCGGCCCGGAACGCATCGTGTCTATCTCCACGGTGGCCACCGAGATGCTGTTCGCCATCGGCGCCGGCGACCTTGTCGTAGCCGTGGACTCCATGTCCAACTACCCCGCCGAAGCGCCAACTACCGACTTGAGTGGCTACCAGCCCAATGTCGAAGCAATCCTCGGCTTCGCCCCGGACCTGGTGGTCCTCTCCTACGACCCGGGCGACGTAGTGGCCGGCCTGGAAGCTGCTGGGGTCACCGCCCTTCTCCAGGGTGCGGCGTACGCGCTGGCCGACACTTACCACCAGATCACTGCTCTGGGTGCCATTACCGGCAATGTCGACGAGGCGGCCGCTCTCGTGGCTGACATGCAGACCGAGATGGCCGCCCTGGCAGCTTCGGTCCAGGAGCGCGATGAGCCGCTCAGCTACTACCACGAGTTGGATGACACCCTCTATACGGTGACGTCGTCGACGTTCATCGGTGAGATCTACGCCTTAGCCGGGTTGGTCAATGCAGCCGATGCCGCTGACCCAGACGGTGCCTCGTGGGGGTATCCGAAACTGTCGGCCGAGCACCTCCTCGACGCTGACCCCGATCTGATTTTCCTGGCGGATACCAGATGCTGTGGCCAGACGGCGGCCACGGTGGCTGAGCGCCCGGGTTGGGGGATACTCACTGCAGTTACCAACGGTGCCGTCGTCGAGTTGGACGACGATGTGGCCTCCCGGTGGGGACCGCGGATCGTCGATCTCCTCCGGGTCATCGTCGACTCGGTCAACGCCATCAGTTGAGCCGATCCAGATACCCCCGATGACCTCCAAGGCAGACCGACTGAACTCCGAGGGTGGCGGGCAGTCGCTTCTCGGGATCCGCTGGCTCCTAGCCGGGGTTGGTGCAGTCCTAATCTCCGCGGCGGTCAGCGTGGCTAGCGGGCCGGTGTCTATTCCCCTCGGACAAGTGGTCCGCGAACTCCTTGACCACCTCCCTCTCCTCGAGGTCGACTCCTCCTTGTCAGCCGCCGACCGGGCCATAGTCTGGGACCTTCGAGCACCCCGAGTGGTCTTAGGTCTGCTGGTGGGAGCACTGCTGGCTGGATCTGGGGCTGCTTACCAAGGTGTTTTCCGGAACCCATTGGCCGACCCCTACCTGCTGGGAATCGCTGCCGGGGCGGGCCTGGGCGCCACCATCGCCATCGTGGCCGAACTCCGGGATGTCCTCGGTGTCGTGGACCCCGTCCCACTGGTCGCCTTTGCCGGGGCTCTAGTGGCCGTTGCGGCAGCCGGTACCTTGAGTGTCCGGCGAGGGCAGATCGGCTCACCGACCACCCTCATCTTGGCCGGGGTGGCTGTGGCCAACTTCTTCACGGCCATCCAGACCTTCGTCCAGCAGCGGAACTCCGAGACCCTTCAGCAGATATTCGCCTGGATCCTGGGTCGCCTGTCGACCGCCGGATGGACCGAGGTGCAACTGCTGCTCCCCTACGCCGTGGTTTCTGTGGTCGGCCTAGTGCTAGCCATCGGCCCCCTGGACGTTTTGGCCGTCGGTGATGAGGAGGCCAGCACGCTCGGCCTACGACCCCGTGCTGCCCGTCGAGCCATCCTGGTTGTGGCATCGCTGGGTGCGGCAGCGGCTGTGGCGGTTAGCGGGCTTATCGGATTCGTTGGCCTTGTCGTTCCCCACGCCGTTCGTCTGGTGGCCGGCACCACCCACCGACGGGTTATACCCCTCTCCCTGTTGTTCGGTGCCGCTTTCCTGACTCTGGCCGATGTCGTGTCCCGTACCGTCCAGGCCCCGGCTGAACTCCCTATCGGCGTCATCACCGCCTTCATCGGAGCTCCGTTCTTCCTGGTCATCCTTCGTCGGCAGGTGGCCTCGTGAGCAATACAGCAGGGGCCATCAGCGTGGCCTGGTCGGGGGTCTCTGTAGACCTGGGAGGTCGGACGGTTCTCGACTCCATAAATCTGGAAGTGGCCGCCGGCTCCTGGACCACGATTGTCGGCCCCAACGGCGCCGGTAAGACCACGCTGCTTCGTGCTCTGGCCGGCACTGTCGCACATTCGGGGACAGTCCGGGTCGGGCCAGCGGACACTTCAGAACCCTCCGGGCGAAACCGAGCCCGGCTGTTAGCCGTAGTCCCCCAACATCCTGTGATCCCACCAGGCATGCAGGTGTTTGACTACGCCCTCCTCGGACGATCCCCCCATCAAGGTCTCCGGTTTTCAGCATCCGCCAAGGACCGTCGATCTACCGACGCGGTGCTGGACCGCCTGGACCTCACCCCGTTCAGCAACAGGGCTGTGGATTCCCTGTCGGGTGGCGAACGTCAGCGGGTAGTCGTGGCCCGGGCCTTGGTTCAGGAGACGCCGGTCCTAGTGCTGGATGAGCCGATGTCGTTCCTGGACCTCGGTCACCAGTTAGAGGTGCTGGAACTGGTAGCCGAGCTCCGGGCTGAGCGGGACCTGACCGTGATCGGCTCGCTGCACGACCTGTCGGTGGTCGGCCAGTTCGCCGACCGGATTGCCGTTCTAGACACCGGCCAGTTGGTTGCCGACGGCCGTCCAGCCGAGATCCTCACCCCGAAACTCATTGCACGCCACTGGGGGGTCGACGCTCGTACCGAGGTCGACCCCGAGGGGGCGGTGACGGTGACGGTCCGCCGTCGTCGTCCCGCCTGACCGGTCAAGCGGGTTGCCATTCCAAGCGGGGGCAATCCGACCACAGGCGTTCTAGGTCGTAGAAGGCCCGGGCCTCCTCATCCAGCAGGTGGACCACAAACCCCCCGAAGTCCATGAGAATCCACCGACAGTCATCCCGACCCTCTACCCGCACCGGTTTCGGACCGTCCAGAAGGGTTAGCTGTTCCTCCACCTCGTCGGCGATAGCCCGGACCTGCCGGGCCGTCCCTCCGCCCGAGATCACAAAGAAATCGGTGATCGCTAGGACGTCGCCGACCTCGATGACGACCGTATCTCGGCCGAGCTTGTCGTCGGCCGCCCGGGCCGCCTGCCGAGCCCAGTCAGCCAACGTGGGCTCGGCGGGGTTTGTCGGGGTCGGTTCGGGCACGGGAAGGAGACGCTAGCCCGCAGGCCTGAAGTCGGCTCCAATCACCACGGTCAGGTCAGCCACTGGGCTGATGTTCTCGTCGAACAAGACGCCTCCGCCGAGGGAGGCTGCCAGATCGTTGGCTGCCCCAGCCAGGATCGGATCCCGATAGACAACCCGGGTCTGGATCACACCGTCATGGCGGTAATTCCCTACCACTGCCAAATCCACTCCGGCCCGAAGTACCCGCTCGCGCGCCGGGGCGTCGAAGGAGGGATCACCGGTTCCGTTCAGCAGCCGGACCGTCGGTCGCTGGCCGGGGACCAGGGGGATCGGGAATGGGAACATCTGCACTACCAGGTCAGCCAACGCCGCTTCATCAGCGATCAGCTGCGAACCGAGGTCCGTCCCGACCACCACCCACGAAGGAGCCACCAGTCGGACCGAGCCTCCGGCCACCGACGCCATCAGGTCTACAAGGTCAAGCTCCAAGTTCGGGAGGCGCTCCAGCGGATCTCCGGCACCCACCCGCATCAGCCACGCTGTCCACCAGGCGCTCTGTCGCTCCAGCCGCCCTAGCCCGTCGGCATCATCGGGAAAGGCCAGGAGATCCACTACGTCCGATGGGGCCACGTCCACCCGACCTGCCGGAAACCGGACCACCGACGTGCCGTCACTCGCCGTGACCACAAGATCGATCGGTAGGTCTACGGACACGGGGCCCGCTGGTCCGGCCAAGCTGGTCCATCGGTCGGGGGTCATCAGCACAGCGGCTGTTACTTCGACCTCCAACATCCCGGTCACCGTTTCCCGAACATGGTCGATTCCGCCCTCTCGGTGGCGCTCCACCAGACGGCATGGCGAAACTTCGCAGCCCTGCGCCCTCACCTCGGGCGGGACTAGGAGAATCGTCCCCCCTCCTCCCGTCCGGTCGGCAGTTGTCACCACCGCTACCTGAACCAGTTCTCCGTCGTCGTCCTCGGTGGCCACCAGCATCGACCACGTCTGTTCGACGAATGCCTCAAAGCCCGGCGCTGAGGGATCGGTCTCCGCCTCGCGGGTCTCGCCACTTTCGCTATCCAGCACTGTTGATAGCCCGTCAACTAGGAGTACTCCCGCCCAGATCAGGGCAACCACCAGGAAGGCCGGGAACCCCCACCGCCACGCTGCAGGCAGGGGTGATGCCAGATGGTCCCGGTCCTTGTCCGGCGGGGTATCGCCGTTCGCGAGGTTGGTCACCGACCGGCCCCGTAGAGTCCGTGCTTAGCGATCACGGTCACCACAGCAGGGGGGACGGCAGATTCCAGACTCTGGCCCGCCGACACCATTCGTCGGAGGTCGGTACCGGCTAGATCCGGAAAGGAACCGTCAAGGACCTGGTGGTCCCAGCCAGCAGGAGGGTGGTTTCCCTCGTATCCCGGTCGCTCCATCACCACGATCGTCGCACGGCGGCGGACCTCCTCGGGCCGCACCCAGGTATCCAGCCCAGGTGCCACGTCACTACCCACCAGGACGAACAGTTCCGCCTCCGGGTAGTCGGTGCGATACTCAGCCAGGGTGTCTGCCGTGTACGAGGGCCCACCACGTCGCACCTCCCGGTCATCCAGCCGGACGCGATCCATGCCGTCGATTGCTGCAGCAGCCATCGCGAGGCGAATATCCACCGGGGACACCTCCTCCACCACCCCATCCCCGGTCGGCGAGGTCTTTTGCCACGGGTCGTTAGCCACCACAAAGACCACCGAATCTAGATCCAACGCCCTGAGGGCCTCGCGGGCAGCCGCCAGGTGCCCGAAGTGCGGTGGATCGAAGGTGCCGCCGAGAATACCGATCCGACGCGGCGAGATGGAGGGCGCGGAGCCGGGCACGGGCTGATGTTACCGAACCGCCGTCGTTCTCCCGGTCGACCCGGTTCGTCATGGAATCGTCGCACACATTCGCTGACCTGCTTAAACGGGCATTTAGACGGGAAGATGAGCCCTATGTCACCCCGCTGGACCCTTCACAGTGGGTCCCATTTGTGCTTGAATGTTCGTCAAGTAAGTCGCTGGAACCGCCATGACGAGCGGTCTGGTCGACGGATTAGTCCCTCCGAGATCCCTGAGTGGCAACGGCGCGCGTCGTGTGCCCCACCAAGAGAAGAAAAAGAGCAAGAGAAAACATGAGTGATTCCGTAGGCCAGTACCTAAACGAAATCGGCATGGTTCCCCTCCTGAACGCCCAGGAGGAAAGAGAACTGTCCCAAATCATCGAGGCTGGAGCAGCCGCCCGAGTCCGCGAGGACGCCGGGGAAACCGGTCGCGAGGTCAAGCGTGCTATCCGGGCCGCCGACCGAGCCAAGGACCGCTTCATCCGAGCCAACCTGCGCCTGGTGGTGAGCGTGGCCCGCCGCTATCCGTTGCCCCCCGGCATGGAGCTTCTGGACCTGATCCAGGAAGGCAACCTTGGCCTGGAACACGCCGTCGACAAGTTTGATTGGCGGAAGGGCTTCAAGTTCTCCACCTACGCGACCTTCTGGATTCGCCAGGCAATCGGCCGGGCCCTCGACCAGAAGGCCAGCCTGGTCCGCCTGCCTGGCGACCGCTCAGCCAGCCTTCGAGCCGCCCTGCGTGCCGTTTCCGGAAACGGCGACGAACTGGACGAAGAGCACGCCCGGCTCCACCGACTGACCACTCCGACCTCGCTGGATCGCACCATCGGTGATGACGACAGCAACGAACTGGTTGACCTCCTCCCCGACTCCGCTGACGGCCCGGAACTCCAAGTTATGGCCATGGCCGAAAACGAAATGGCTACCCGCCTGTTGGACGTTCTAGACAATCGCGCCCGCTACGCCGTCGAGCAACGCTTCGGCCTCACCGACGGACGTAAGCGCAGTTACCGTGAAGTTGGCGAGGACCTGGGCGTGACCGCGGAAGCCGCCCGACGCCTGGTCAAGCGTGCCGTGATCACTGTGCGCGATCGAGCCACTGAGGTCATTGACGCCGCCTGACCTGGCCGCCAGCACCTACGGGCTGGAAAACCGCCTGCGGCCTCCTGACGGCCGCCCGTAGGCTGAAGCCGTGAACAACCCCAACCCTCCGCGCTCTAAGACCGACTGGACCCCCCAGTCCTGGCGCGATCGCGTGGCCCTCCAACAGCCCCAGTGGCCGGATGCCCACACCCACCGCCAGGTCCTCGACCAGTTGAGTGCTCTCCCTCCATTGGTCTTCGCCGGCGAGGCTCGAGAACTCACCGAGCAACTAGCTGCTGTCTCTGAAGGCCGAGCCTTTCTCCTCCAAGCCGGCGACTGTGCCGAATCCTTCGATACATCCGCCGACTCCATTCGCGACCGGCTCCGGGTCATTCTCCAGATGGCAGTGATCCTCACGTACTACACCGGCGTACCCGTGGTGAAGGTCGGTCGGATCGCTGGCCAGTTCGCTAAGCCCCGTTCCAGTGATACCGAGACAGTGGATGGCGTTGAGCTCCCTTCCTTCCGGGGTCATATCGTCAACGACATCGGGTTTACGGCCGACGAGCGGGCCGCCAACCCCAAACGACTCCTCCTGGCCTACAACCGAGCCGCCGCTACCCTGAACTTGCTACGGGCCTTCACTAAGGGGGGATTCGCCTCCCTCTCGCGAGTCCACCAGTGGAACCGAGAATTCGTGGCTGACAGCCCGGCCGGACAGCGTTACGAGAACCTGGCCGACGAGATCGACCGTGCCGTCCAGTTCATGTCAGCTTGCGGGGTCAACAGCGACACCCTTGCCGATCTCCGTCAGGTCGACTTCTACACCAGCCACGAAGCCCTCCTGCTCGACTACGAGGAGGCCCTGACCCGTTCCGACTCGCTGACCGATGACTGGTACGACTGTTCGGCTCACATGTTGTGGATCGGCGAGCGGACCCGCCAGTTAGACGGCGCCCACGTGGAGTTCCTGCGGGGCGTCGGGAATCCGTTGGGCTGCAAGTTGGGCCCAAGCGCCACCGTCGACGATGTGCTCGCTCTATGCCGGACCCTTAACCCAGATGACGTCGCGGGTCGGCTCACCCTTGTCACTCGCATGGGAGCCACCAGGATCGTGGACGACCTGCCACCCCTGCTAGATGCAGTCAAGACGGCCGGACACCCCGTGGTATGGGCCTGCGATCCGATGCATGGCAACACCTTCACCGCCGACGACGGTCGCAAGACTCGACACTTCGATGACGTCCTGGCCGAGGTATCCGGGTTCTTCGCCGCCCACCGGTTCACTGGTACCCATCCGGGTGGCGTTCATCTGGAGCTCACCGGCGACGACGTTACTGAGTGCCTGGGAGGTGGAGCCGCGGTGGAGACAGCCGACCTTGGCAGCCGATACGAAACCATGTGCGACCCCCGACTAAACGGCAGCCAGAGCCTCGACCTGGCGTTCCGTCTGGCCGAGCTGTTGCGCAACGGAACCCGCTAAACCACTGACCTAACCAGAGGCGACTTAGACCAGATTCTCGACGAACCCCTCTAACTGGCGCAGGTTCCGAACCTCGTGCACGCTCTCACACCAGGTGCCGTACTCCCCCACGATCGAATCGCCGGTATCCCAGTACGCCTTGGGTTCAGGATTCAGCCAGAACACTTTCCGGGCCCGGTGCTGGACCTCCTTGAGGATCCATGACTGGGACGCGTGGTAGTTGTTCCGGGCGTCACCGAGTACCAAGACGGTCGTCTTGGGTCCCACGTCTTTCCCGTACTTCTCCCAGAACACGCCGAAGGCGTGCCCGTAATCTGAATGGCCATCCACCCAAACGACGTCAGCCTCCGTGTTTACCCGATGCACGGCTTCGCCGATGTCCTCCACGCCCTCAAAGAAGCCGGTGACCTCGTCTAGGCCGTCGATGAATACGAAGGACCGAACCTTGGAGAACTGACTACTAATGGCGTAGACGAGATGAAGGGTGAAGCGAGCGAAGGCGGCCACCGACCCAGAGATGTCAGCTACCACCATGATCTCCGGCTTGGCCGGGCGCGGGAACCGGAACTTGGGCTCGGCTGGGACACCGCCGTAGCTCAACGAGTGGCGCATGGTGCTGCGGAAGTCCAACGGCCCTTTGCGACCGTGGCGGCGTTTGCGGGCCAGGCGGACGGCCAGCTTTCGGGTCAGCGGGTAGATGGCTTTGCGCAGATTGGCCAACTCCTCTCGAGAGGCGTGCATGAAGTCCACGTCCTCGGGTAGGGGCTTACGAAGCGTCTTGGCCATCGCCTCCGCTCCCCGATCCGCCACGAGGCGCCTACGTATTTCCGCCTCAATCTCCTGTTTGAGGCGGTCCAAGCGATCCTGAAACTCGTCTCGCTCCAGGTGCTCTTCTAGGCGAGTCAGTTCGTTTGGCGCCTCGTCCCGAGCCGCCTCCATCAGCCGGTCCAACATCCCGTCGAGGTCCAGATTTCGGAGCGTCCGGTACAGGTAGTAGGTACCACCGACCGGTCGACCGGGTTCCATCCCGGCAAAGCGCATCACAGCTTGACGGGCCAGGGCCCGGAGCATGGCATCGTCGCCGTTCATCAGAGCCTTAAACAGCATCTCGGCCAGTTGTTCAGGGGTGAGGGCCGACATGCCGCCACCCCCGCCACCGGTCTGGCCATCACCCGCCATATCCGCTTCGTCGGCATCGTCGACTATCGGGTCGCCCGACTGTCCGGCATCCACAATCGAGTACTCCGGGCCGCGCAACGAAAAGTAAACCTCGAACACCACCTCGAAGGCCCGCCAGTGAGCGTGATTCTTGACCAGGGTGGCCCCCAAAGCGGATTTGAAGGCTTCTCGATCCTCCAGCGGGATGTGGGTTACCGCCTCCATGGCATCCAGATTCTCGGTCAGGCTGACGGGGAGGCCAGCGTTACGGAGTTCCGAGATGAACCCGCTCAAGAGGTCCAGTAGTGGCTGGTCGGCCGACGGTTCCGTCGTCGGTGCGGTGGCGGTCACCAGCCGGACTGTTCCGTGAACCTCAGGCCGAGGTGTCGGTCAACTCGGCCGGGTTATCCGCGAACTCCTTGACCACCTTGTCGATGTCGGTTCGGTACTTGAGCAGCACGTTGACCGTGTCAGTGGCCGTCTGGGCGTCGATCTGATCGATACCCAGGAGGACCAGTGTCCGAGCCCAGTCCAAGGTCTCGGATACCGACGGATCCTTCTTAAGGTCCAGCTGGCGGATAGAGCGGACGATACGGGCCACCTGGTCTGCCAGGTTTTCGTCCACGCCAGGAACCTTGGCCGACACGATCTCCCGCTCCCGTTCTAGGTCGGGGTAGTCGATGTACAGGTAAAGGCACCGGCGTTTCAGGGCTTCAGAGAGTTCTCGGGTCCCGTTGGAGGTCAGAAAGACCAACGGGACCTGATGGGCCTCCACGGTCCCCAACTCCGGGATCGACACTTGATATTCCGAGAGAATTTCCAGCAGAAGGGCCTCGGTCTCTACCTCCACCCGGTCCACCTCATCGACCAGCAGGACGACCGGCTCGTCGGCTCGGATGGCCTCCAGCAACGGTCGGGGGAGGAGGAATTCCTCGGAGAACAGGTCCTCTTCGACGTCAGACCAGGTGGAGCTATCGCCCTCGGCCTGGATGCGCAGCAACTGTTTCTTGTAGTTCCACTCATACAAGGCCTTGGACTCATCCAGGCCCTCGTAACACTGCAGACGGATTAGGCGGGCCCCGGTGATCTCGGCCACGCTCTTGGCTAGTTGGGTCTTACCGGTTCCTGCCGGCCCCTCCACCAGTACCGGCTTACCTAGACGGTCCGCTAGGTACACGATTCCTGCGGTTCCTTCGTCGGCCAGGTACTTGGCGTCAGAAAGAGCCTTTCGAACACCGGACACGTCGGCGAAGCGGTGGTCGGTCATGGCAATCAGGCTACCGACCGGTTACTTGGCCACCTCCACCGGACTTGGGTCCCGGCGTCCGATCAGTCCCGCGTCTGTCCGTCACCGCGGATCACGTACTTCTCTGTGGTCAATTGTTCCAGGCCCATGGGCCCCCGGGCATGCAGCTTCTGGGTGCTGATCCCGATCTCGGCACCAAAACCGAACTCCTCACCATCCACGAATCGGGTCGAAGCGTTCACTACCACGGCTGCCGCGTCCACCTCGGCAGCGAAACGGGCCGAGGCCTGCTCATCGGTGGTGATGATGGCCTCGCTGTGTCCCGATCCGGTCTTGTTGACGTGCTGAATGGCCTCGTCCAGGTCGTCGACCACGCGCACCGATAGTTTGAGGTCGCCGTATTCGGTGCTCCAATCATCCTCGCTGGCCTCTCCCATGCTGGGCACCACAGCACGAGCTCGCTCATCGCCCACTAGATCTACGCCGACCAGGGCCTCAACGGCCTGGGGCAAAAAGCGATCGGCTACTGCAGCATGCACTACCAGGCTCTCCGCCGCGTTGCAGACCGAGGGGCGCTGCATCTTGGCGTTCACCAGGATTTCAGTGGCCATATCTAGGTCGGCCGACTCGTCGACGTAGACGTGGCAGTTCCCGTCCCCGTCAATTACGTAGGGAACCGTGGCGTTATCCAGGATTGATCGGATGAGCGACGGCCCGCCTCGGGGAATCAGACAGTCCACGTAGCCCCGCTGCTGCATGAACTCCACGGCGGCCTCGCGACTCACGTCCTCCACCAGGATCAGGGCATCAGCCGGGAGGTCAACGTCTTCTAGAGCCGAACGAATGCTGGTCGCGATAGCCCGGTTCGACTCTAGGCCCCCCGACGAACCGCGTAGGAAAGCCACGTTGCCTGCCTTCAGGCAGAGCCCAAAGGCGTCGCTGGTCACGTTGGGACGGTTTTCGTAGATCATGGCCACCACACCCAGAGGCACTCGGACCTTGGTTAAGTGCAGGCCGTTGGGGCGGGTCCATTCAGCGGTCACTCGACCCACAGGATCGGACAGGTTGGCAACTTGTCGTAGTCCAGAAGCCATTCCAACGACCCGTCCTGCATCCAACTGCAGGCGGTCCAGGAAGCCGGGAGCCATCCCGTCGGCCTTCCCCCGGGCCACATCTTGGGCATTGGCTTCCAGGATCCCATCTCGGTTGGCCTCCAGGTAGTCAGCCGCCGCTCGAAGGCCAGCATCCTTCTTGGCGGTAGTCGCGATGGCCAGAATCGGAGCAGCGTCCCGGGCCCGATGGGCCAATTCAGCAACAGTGGTGGTCTTGCTCACCCGTAGAAGGCTACCGAGGCGGCCCGGGGCGCCGAACGCCCGCGGGTACCGTGGCCCCAATGGAACCGGCGGCTGGCGACCCCCTGAACCCTCGCCCTCGACGCGGCTCTTCGGCAGTCGCCTCCGGCATCGCCCTGTCTCGTCTAGCCGGTCTAGTCCGTGAGTCGCTTCTCAGATCAGTTCTAGCCCTCGGCCCGGCGGCCGACGCTTTCGCTGCTGCCCTACGGATTCCGAACCTTCTCCAGAACCTGCTCGGCGAGGGCTCCCTGTCAGCGTCGTTCATTCCCGTCTACAGCCGGCTGCTTGGCGAAGGTCGAGACGATGAGGCCGGAAGGGTTGCCGGAGCGGTGGCTGGTCTCCTCACTGCTCTAGCCGGAGGCCTAGTGGTAGTGGCCATCGTGTTGGCTAGGCCTCTTGCCGTATTGCTGGCTCCGGGTTTCGAAGGGCGACGGCTGGACCTCACCGTTGACCTCATGCGGATCACTACCGGTGGCCTAGGCCTGCTGGTGCTCTCCGCATGGTGCCTCGGCGTGCTCAACAGCCATCGTCGCTTCTTCCTCCCTTATGTGGCCCCCGTGCTCTGGAACACCGCCCAGATTGCCGTGCTGGCTGTTGCGGCCTTCGGCGACTGGTCACCTCGTCGGGCTGCTGTGGCCCTGGCCTGGGGACTGGTGGTCGGTGGTTTTCTCCAATTCGGTGTTCAGGCAGTGGCCGTCTGGCGCCTAGCCCCCGATCTCCGACCATCACTGGGGAGAGGGATTCCGGCAGTAGCCGAGGTCCGACGCCGATTCGGGCCTGCCGTGCTCGGCCGAGGCGTCCTCCAGATATCCGGCTACCTGGACCTGGTCCTGGCCTCACTACTGGTAACCGGTGCCGTGGCCGGACTCCTCTCGGCTCAGATGCTCTACAGCCTGCCTGTTGCCCTGTTCGCTACCAGTGTGGCGGCCGCCGAGCTCCCCGAGATGTCCCGTCCCGAGGGCCGCCTCCGATTGGCCGAGCGATCCCTATCCGCCCGTCGGAAGACCGCCTTCTTCGTGGCCTTTTCCACCGTGACTTATTTGGTTCTGGGCGAGGCCATTGTCGGAGCTCTCTTCGGCTGGGGGGCGTTCGACGCCGACGACACCCGGGTGGTGGCCCTGGTGTTAGCCGCCTACTCGCTCGGTCTTCCCGCCGTAGCCTCATCGCGAATCCATCAGAACACGCTTTATGCCACGGGTGACACCGTCGGGCCGGCCCGGATTGCCGCGCTCCGGGTGGCGCTAGCCGCCGCCGTGGGCGTAACCCTGATGTTCCCGCTGGACCGGATCGCCGTACACGGGGCCGTCCTGGATTCGGTGGCGACCGAGGGTGGCTGGTTCGGACCGCTGGGGTCAGGGATTCGGAGTGGTTCGCCTGATCCCCACCTGGGGGCGGTGGGCCTGGCCCTCGGTTCGGCCGTGGCGGCGTGGATGGAGTTGGCCCTTCTGGCTCGCCGTTGCCGGACCGTATTGCCTGACCTGTCGGGTCCGTCGGCGGTGATGTCCCGGCTGGCTCCCGCCACAGCCGCCGCTGTCGTGGTGGCTCTCGGCGTCCGTTGGGGGGCGTCCGGGCTTCCCAACGTGGCCTTGGCGCCCCTTGGGCTGTTGCTGGTCGGGTGCACCTACGTTCTGGTCGCTCGAGCTACCGGAGTGGCTGAGGCCGATCTCGTCCTGGCTCCCGTTCGGCGGATGCGAACGCGCTGACCAGTTCGGTGTCGGGTCAAGTGGGGAGCACTACCAGATCATCGGCGTGGATGGCCTCGTGGGCCATACCCTCCGGCAAGTCAGACGACCGTCGGCCCAGATGGGCCCGTAGTAGCCCGGCATCGTGCTTCACGATGCCCTTAGCGAATACTGCTCCGTCACCGTCACAGACCTCGACTGCCGCTCCGGCTTCGTAGGAACCCTCTACTGCTACCACCCCGGCTGGCAGCAGCGAGACCCGACGTTCCTCCAGAGCTCGGCGAGCCCCGGCGTCTACGGTAACCCGACCCGAGGATCCGACGGCGAAGGCGATCCACAGGCGACGTGCTCCTAGCGTGGCCTCCCGGGCCCTGACCACGGTGCCCACGCCGACCGTCCCTTCGCAGGAGTCGACCATTACCCCAGTCCGTTCTGCGTCAGCGATCACCGTACGGACGCCCGACCAACTGGCAATCTTGGCCGCCGCCAACTTGGAGGCCATGCCTCCGCTCCCCCGAACCGAGCCTCCTCTCCCGGCCAGGCCCTCCAGCTCGTGGTCGATTTCCACGATCTCCTCGATGAGGGACGCTTCACTGTCCAGGCGAGGATCGGCGGTGAACAGCCCCGGAGTATCGGTCAGTAGGACCAGCGTGGAGGCCCCCACCAGGTGGGCCACTAGGGCGGCGATGCGGTCGTTATCGCCGAATCGGATTTCGTCGTCGGCAATAGCATCGTTCTCGTTCACAACCGGTACGACCCCCAGCTCCAGCAGGCGGGTCAGGGTCCCACGGGCGTGCAGATACTGGGCCCGCACGAAGAAGTCCAATGGGGCTAAAAGGACCTGACCGACGATCAGATCGTGTCGCCCCAACTCCTCCCGATAGGCGCGAATGAGGCCACCCTGACCGACCGCCGACACGGCCTGCAAAGTCACCGGGTCTCGGGGGCGACGGTCGCCGCCCAGACCCAACTCGGGGAGTCCGGCAGCGATCGCTCCGGACGTCACCACGACCACCCGACGGCCCGTAGCCCGCAGAGCGGCTACCTCGTCGCACAGCTTGGCCACCATGGCGCGGTCAATGACGCCCTCGTCGTCGGTGATCGACGAGGTGCCGATTTTGACCACAGCGGTATCGTTCCGGTTTGCCATCAGCCCTCTTCGTAAGTGAACTCGAGTCGACCGATACGGACCGGCTCCCCGTCACGCACCCCCGCCCGGACTAAAGCCCGGTCGACGCCCATTCTTTTTAGGCGGTCGTGGAGATAGTCCAGCGCATCGGGGTTGGTCAGGTCATTTAGGTTTGCCACCCGAGCAACCCTGCGGTCTGCGACCTCCCAGGTTCCGTCCTCGCCTCGCTCCACCACCACGTCTTCGGTAGGCGGCCTGTGGATCACTACAGCAGGCCTCTCAGGGGGGGCTTCCCGGGCTATTTCCACTAGGCCCCCTATCGCGTGGACCAGTGATTCCAGGCCCTCTCCGGTGACAGCCGACAGGCGGTCCCCGTCGAAGGTCGTACTTGCTTCCGCCACGTCCGCCCGGGATCCCACCACCAGACGAGGACGCTGCAGCAGTTCGGGCTGGTAAGCACTCAACTCGCCCAATATCACCTCAAGCTGGCGGGTTGGTTCCTCCAGGGCGGTAGGAGCCAGGTCGACCAGCACCAGCAGGACGCGGGCCCGTTCGACGTGACGTAGGAAACGGTGGCCTAGACCTCGTCCCTCGCTGGCACCCTCGATGAGGCCCGGGATATCAGCCACCACGAACTCGGGACGGCCTTCGGGACGGACCACCCCGAGGTTGGGCTCCAGTGTGGTGAACGGGTAGTCGGCAATTTTCGGCTTAGCGGCCGAGATTCTCGAGATCAAGGTGCTCTTACCTACGTTCGGGTAGCCCACAAGCGCCACGTCGGCCATCAGCCGGAGTTCCAGGGTCAGCCAGTGCTCCTCCCCGTCCTCGCCTTGTTCAGCGAAACCGGGGGCTCGTCGACGGTTACTTAGGAACTTGGCGTTGCCGTGCCCGCCCTGTCCGGCCTCCGCTCCCAGCCAACGGTCGCCATGCTGCACTAGGTCGGCAAGCATCTCGCCGCTGTACAGGTCGCGAACTGTGGTTCCTTCCGGGACCTTGACCACCAGGTCCTCGGCCGCCCGACCGTGGCGCTTGCCTCCTGAGCCGTGGGTGCCGTTACCAGCCCGCCGGTGAGGATGGTCGCGGAAGGCCAGGAGCGAGGCCACGTTATGGTCGGCCTCTAGCCAGACCGATCCGCCGTGGCCACCGTCACCGCCGTCTGGACCGCCCTTCGGGACATGGGCTTCACGGCGGAACGACACTGCACCCGCCCCACCGTCACCGCCACGGATGTTGAGCCCGCATTCGTCGACGAACTGGGACATGGAGCGAGCCTACTGAGCAACTTCCGGCCGGACTGGACGTCGGCCCTAGGCGCGGAACGACGCAACGTCAGGCGGCGCGTCGCAATCGCTCGGCTGTGGTGACTGTGATCCGGTCTCGTCAGTCGGTGAGAACGTCGACCAGCTTGCGGCCAGCTCGTCGACCAAACTTCACCACGCCGTCAGCTGTCGCGAACAAAGTGTCGTCGCCACCCAGGCCCACGTTGTGTCCCGGATGGAACTTGGTACCCCGTTGGCGGACCAGGATGCTGCCGGCACTCACCCGACCGCCGTCGTAGACCTTGACCCCTAGCCGCTGTGCATTGGAGTCCCGGCCGTTACGAGTCGAGCCGCCACCCTTGGTCTTAGACATGCTCTTAGCCCCTCGTGATCCCGGTGATCTCGATCTCAGCTAGATGTTGCCGGTGGCCCCACCGTCGGCGCTGGTTGCTCTTGTTCTTGTAAGTGAAGCCCCTGATTTTCTGTCCCTTGGCATCTCCCACGATGCGAACCGACACGCTCGAACCGACGAGGGCCTCGGGGGTGGCCAGCACGTCGTCGCCGTCCACCACCATCACGGGGGTCAACTCGACGTCGGTATCCACGGCTCCCAGACGCTCGACGAGGACTCGTTGGCCCTCTTCTACCCGGTACTGCTTGCCGCCGGTGGCAATCACTGCGTACATAGTGCGGTCAGGTTATCCGGGGCCATCAGTGGCGCCACCGCCGCCAGAGCGACGGTTGCCTGAAACACAGCAAATGCCGTTCACCGGCGGCCGGCCCGACCTGATCCGGCTAAGAGGTCATCGTCCAGGATTCGGCCACGGCCCCGACAGTCCTCGCACGCGGTGGCGAACGACTCCAACAGGCCCTCTCCGATCCGCTTGCGGGTCATCTCCACTAGGCCTAGTTCGGAAATGTCGAAGACCTGGGTTCGGGTCTTGTCCCGACCCAGGGACGAGCGCAACGTGGTGGCCACGGCCTCCCGGTTCGCCTTGACCTCCATGTCAACAAAGTCGATCACGATGATGCCTCCGATGTCGCGAAGCCGGAGTTGGCGAGCGATCTCCTCAGCAGCTTCCAAGTTGTTCCGGAACACGGTCTCCTCAAGACTCGACCGCCCAACGTTCTTTCCCGTGTTGACGTCGATCACCGTCAGGGCTTCAGTGTGCTCAATGATCAGCGATCCACCCGATGGCAGCCACACCTTGCGGTCCAGCGCCTTTCGTAGCTGCTCGTGCACGTGGTGGCGTTCGAAAAGAGGCAGGGACTCGATCTCCGGGTCGTGGTAGGTAATCCGGTCCACTAGGGCTGGGTTGACGCTCTCTACGTAGGTCCGGACCCGTTCGAACATCTCCAGATCGTCTATCACCACACCTCGGAAGTCCTTGTTGAACTCCTCACGGATGAACCGGAAGGCCATTTCGGGCTCACGGTACAAAAGGCTCGGGGCTTGCGACCGTCCGGACAGGGCCTCGATTTCCTCCCACTGCTGGACCAGGCGGCGGACGTCCCGCTCGATCTCCTCAGCGGTGATGCCCTCGGCAGCCGTCCTTACGATAATCCCGTGCTGCTTAGGCTTGGTCCGGTCCAGGATCGACCGGAGACGTTTCCGCTCGGAATCCGACAGACGTTTGGAGATCCCATAAGTGCTGCTGTTGGGCACCAGGACCACGAAACGGCCGGGAAGAGAGACCTCCTGGGTTAGTCGAGCCCCCTTGTGGGCGATCGGGTTTTTGGTGACCTGAGCCAGGATCGTCTGCTTTGACTTAAGTACCTGCTCGATACGGGGCCGACCCTTGCCCTCGAAGTCGGTGTCCGCGTACTGGAGATCGCCCTGGTAGAGCACTGCGTTCTTAGGTGTGCCGATGTCCACGAACGCAGCTTCCATACCGGGAAGTACGTTCTGAACCTTGGCCAGATAGACGTTGCCGTGGATCTCGCTGATGTCGTCGGCTGGACGGGACAGGTAGTGCTCGATGAGTTGTCGTCCCTCCAGCACGGCGATCTGGGTCACGCCGCCGTTAACGCTGACGCACATGAGGTAGCGGCCGATGGGCTTACCCCGTCGCTCCCGGCCTCGTCGTCGTTTGAGGGTGTCCTCATCTAGTTCTAGCGGTCGATCGTCTGTAACAGCCTCCACAGGACGGTTACCGTTGCCCTGTTGTCCCCCGCCGCTGCGACCGCGTCCACCCCTTCGTCGTCGACGTCGACGCCCTCCTCGAGAGCCCGGTTGGCCATCTCCGCTGTCGCTACCGGCCCCCGATCGACTGTCACCGACCTTGGGGGCAGGTCGACTGTCACCGACCTTGGGGGCAGGTCGACTGTCACCGACCTTGGGGGCAGGTCGACTGTCACCGACCTTGGGGGCAGGTCGACTGTCACCG
>PYIL01316000.1_pt1 | contig 20840 bp, 19 predicted proteins | sample 3578041 | NCBI WGS metagenome assembly PYIL01 (sample SAMN08408023, study PRJNA431606) | Marine metagenome isolate SA_KN192-05_S13_150m, whole genome shotgun... | biome: marine; feature: oceanic pelagic zone; material: water; isolation source: 150 m water sample, 0.2-0.8 um fraction ... | reverse complement strand
GGCCGCTGAGGCTCCGCCACGGCGGCTGGGATGACGGTCGCCGACCCGCACTAGGTTCACCGTCACCCCAATTGCCCGGAGGCAAACTATGTCCGACTTTGACTTCGGCAACCTCGAATCCTCCGACCTCGGAAAGCCCCTCGACCCAGCCGGGTTGGCCCGTTGGGGGCAGCGGGCTGTGGCCTTCCTCATCGACCTGCTCCTCAGCGTCGGTGTTTTCCTAATCCCCACCATCGTCCTCTTCGCTGGTTCCGCGGCGGTCGGTGACGACGACGCCGGATCCGGGGCGGTAGCCGTCTTGGCCCTAGTGGGCTACCTCGCGGCCACGGTCTGGAGCTGTTGGTTCTTCGGCTACCGACAGGGGATCACCGGGACCACTCCCGGCAAGCGTCAGCAGGGCCTCCGCCTGGTCGACGCCGAAACCGGCCGTCCGCCCGGCGGGGCTCGTGGCGTGGGCCGGTGGCTCGTCCCCGGCCTCATCAATACCGTCGTCGGGGTTTATTCGATCATCGACTACCTGTGGCCCCTGTGGGACGTCCGCAACCAGCGGGTCACCGACAAGATGTTCCGCACCCTGGTGGTAGGGGACTGACCATCGTGGGATTCTGTTTGGCCAACGTGGGTGGTCGCGGCGCGCTTGTTGATGGTGACTACTACTACGACCTCGAGGAGCTTGCCGACGGGGCGCTCAGCCCCGACCCCATGGCCGCTCTCACCACCCCGGACCTCCTCGCCGAACTGGCCTCCGGCCTCGGCTGCCATCAGCCCACCGGTTTGCTGACCGAGGCCACCCTCGGCCCACCCGTTCCACGGCCCCGTAACTCCTACGGGGTAGGTCTCAACTATCGGAGCCATGCCGAAGAAGCCAGCATGGAGATCCCCGACGTGCCCTTGGTGTTCACCAAGTTCCCGTCCTGCATCACCGGACCGTTCGACGAGGTGCGACTCCGCAGCGACCGGTGCGACTACGAAGGCGAACTGGTCGTGGTTGTCGGCTCAGGTGGCGCCGACATCGACCCTACCGACGCCTGGGATCATGTCGTCGGCCTCACCGTTGGTCAGGACATCTCGGACCGGCCCGCCCAGTTCATGACCCAACCTCCACAGTTCAACCTTGGAAAATCTTTCGACACCTTTGGGCCCATTGGTCCCGTGGTTGCTTCTCCCGACTGCTTCGACGACCCCGACGACCTGACCCTCACCACCCACGTCAACGGTGAGACCCGCCAGGACGACCGCACCTCCAACATGGTTTTTTCGGTGGCCGACCTGGTGGCCTTTCTCTCCCGGATAACCACCCTGGTCACCGGCGACATCATCTTTACTGGCACCCCGGACGGGATTGGGGCGGCCCAGGGCCTGTTTCTGGCCGACGGCGACGTGATCACCACCACCATCGACGGGATCGGCACCATGGCTAACACGTGTGTCCGGGTCGCCGACTGGAGGTAGCGGACCAATGGACCTCGGCATCGCCGGACGGACTGCGCTGGTTACCGGTGGCTCTGCCGGTCTCGGTCTGGCCAGCGCTCAGGCTCTGGCCGCTTCGGGTGTACGTGTCTGCCTCGTAGCCCGGGGCGCCGAACGGCTAGCCGTCGCCGCAGCAGGACTGGCCGACGGCGGCGCCACCATCATCGCCGATCTGTCCGACCCAGCTGCTGTGGAGGCCATGGTGACCGAAGCCAGGGCCGCTCTCGGCCAGGTCGACATCCTGGTGGCCAACGCCGGCGGCCCACCCCCGGGAACTTTCGCCTCCACCGACCTTGACGCCTACCCGGCCGCCCTCCAACTGAACATGTTGTCCACCATCGCCATGTGCAAGGCCCTCGTTCCTGACATGCAGCAACGGGGGTGGGGGAGGGTGGTGGCTATCACCTCGGCGGCTGTGCGGGAACCCATACCCCAGTTGATTCTTTCCAACACCGCTCGTTCCGGACTCACCGGTTTTCTTAAGACCACCGCTCGTGAGGTGGCCTCCGACGGGGTGACCGTCAACTCCGTCCAGCCCGGCATCCACGCCACCGACCGCATGGGCCAGCTCTACGACGACCTCGACGGGTTGGCTGCCACCATTCCCAGTGGCACGGTTGGTGACCCGGTCGACTTCGGGCGCGTCGTCGCCTTCCTGTGCTCGGAACCGGCCCGGTTCATCACCGGCGCTGCCCTGCCCGTCGACGGGGGCGCCGTCCACGGCCTCCAGTAGGTTCGGTAGCCGGAAGGGGAGCCAATGGCCGACACTGCAGGCAGCACCGGGTTCCACCACGTCGCTTACGCCTGCCGTGATGGGGAGGCCACCCGGCACTTCTACGAGGACCTCATGGGCATGCCGCTGGTCCATACGGAGGTCAAGGCGGTCGAGGGGGGCTTCTTCCGGCACCTTTTCTTCGACACCGGCGACGAATCCTGCATCGCCTTCTTCGAGGTCTCGGGTGTCGGTGAAGCCCCTGGGTGGCGCAGCGACGTCTCGGTGGGTAACGGACTGCCGGTCTGGGTGAATCACGTGGCCTTTGCTGCTGACGAGGTGCGTATGGCCGAGGCCCGGGGTCGGCTCGACGCCGCAGGCATCACCCCCCTAATGGAGGTGGACCACGGCTGGTGTCACTCCCTCTACTACATGGACCCCAACGGAATCATGGTTGAGTTCTGTCGGGACACCGGGGGCTTCGCCGCCGATCCCGCCGCGGCCGCCGACCGGCTCACCTCCACCGAGGACACTGACGCCTCCACCGTCATCCAGGAGGTCACCCGGGAAGGCCTCCGGGGCTTCGACCCGCTGCCCGCCCAACGGACCGACCAGGTCGAGACCTGAGGTGCCGCGCCTCCGCCAGGTCCGCCGGGACGACCTCCATCCAGGGGCCGAGCCGGTTTTCCAACTGGTGTTCGGCGACCGCGACCCGGTGGATGAGCCGGGCACCGACACCGGTACCCCGGGCGACTGGTGGACCACCTTCGCGCTGGTTCCCGACGTCTTCGACCACGCGGTGGCCGGCCTGGCCCTATACCGCTCTCCCCGGAGGGTCCTCGACCCGCAGCTGCGCGAACTAGGCCAGACCAGGGTCGGCTGGTGCGTAGGCAGCCGGTTCGTCTACTCCCAGCACTGCAAGTCGTGTCGGACCGTCGGCCTTACCGAGGAGCAGATAGCGGCTATCCCGTCCTGGGAGACCGCGGGATGCTTCGACGCTGTCCAACGGGCCGTTCTGGCCTATACCGACTGCCTGGGCAGTCAGCACGGCCGGGTCCCCGACGGACTGTTCGACGCACTGTCCGAGCACCTGTCCGACGAGGAGATCCTCGAGTTGACTTACATCGTCGCCACCTACGGCATGCACGGGGTGATCAGTCGGGCCCTCCGGCTCGAATACGACGCCGACGAAGACCAGCCGTTGGTCGAGGTGCCCGGTGACCACACCAGCCTTGGGGTTGCCCACACCCGCGACCGCGTTCGGGCGATCCTTGATGAGAGGGGTACGACCGAGGACTAACTAGTTGCCGGTCAGCCGTTTACTGAGAACGAGCTGTTCTCGTTGATCTCCCGGTTCCTGGAGTAGAAGCCCATGTTCATCTCCAGGCCGGTGTACACACCGGTTACCCGTACCGGGTCGGCATCGTGGTTGTGGCCGCCTTCCACAGCGTCGATCAGTTCGGCCATGCAGTGGCCGGCCACCGGAGCGTTTTTGAACTGGTTGCCGCTCGACCCGATGGCCACGTAGAAGCCGTCCAGGTCGGTCCGGTCGTAGATGGGGATCCAGTCGTCGGACACGTCGTAGAGGTCGACCACGCCCTTTTTGTCCGGAGGCACTCCGAGGCTTGGCATACGACGGGCCAGCCGCAGTACCTGGGCGTTCCACTGGGCGTCGCTGACCTGGTCGTCGTAATCATCGGGGTCCTCCACCCATACCTGTGGGTCGCAGGCCGGGTCTTCGGATCCGATCAGGATGTTGTTGCCCGACTCGGGGCGTATGTAGATGGCCAGGTCGGCGTCCGAGGTGTGGATGCCGTCCCGCTCGTAGTCGATCCCCGGTGGGGAGGGCACGTGGTGCACCTCGTGGCGCAGGGCCTTGGTCTTGATGTTCATTGAGTCATACACGCCGGCCATCTTGTTGATGACGAATGAGTGGGGGCCGGCCACGTTGACCACTACCGGGGCGTCGACCCTGGTGCCGTCGGCCAGGGTGATCCCGGCCACCCGGTTGCCGTCCTGGCGTACGTCGACCACCTCGGTGTTGAACCGGAACACACCGCCTTGGGCCTCGGCGGCCCGCTGCAGGTTGTGGGTGGCTAACTGAGGGTCGCTGACGTAACCGGAGTCAGGGGTGAAGATCACTCCCATCACCTCACCCTCCGGCTCCTCCCAGAACCGGTCGTCCTCGGGCCGGGATGGCTCACCGTGCACGCCGTGTTCGAAGAACGGGAACCGCTCGGTCAGCATGTCGGTGTCCCACACCTCGTAGGGAACTCCGATCTCGTCGAACATGGGCCGGACCTTCTCGTGGTGGCCACCTTCCACCATGAACAGCAGCGTGCCGCACTGGTGGTACAGGGCTAGACCACGCTCGTCGTCGGCCTCCAGGTAGTTCGGCCAGTCCTTCCAGTAGGAGAAGCCCTCGTAGGCCATAGCCACGCCGTCGAAGGTCGAGTAGTGGGCCCGAACGATGGCACACGAGTTGCTGGTCGACCCGTAGCCCGACGAGGGCAACTTGTCGACGTTGAGGGTGCTCCAGCCCCGCTTTCCCAACTCAAAGGCCACCGCGGCACCGATCACCCCGGCTCCGATAATGATGGCGTTGAAACTCTCGTCCTCGCTCATGAAAAGACCCCGCAGTCTAGGAGCCGGCCGCCGCTACAGCCGTCGGTCGGCCGGAGCGTACAGGGGGTCGGGCTGAAGGCGGTCACGGCACCGCTCAACTGGGACTTCCGGCCCGAATACCCACCGGGATGGCTCGACTGTGACGGGCGCTTTCCTAGTACCACGCATCGGGCACAGCCTCCTTCCTCCCGGCGACAAAACCGGTCAGCGCCTCCTCCACGTCGGGCGGGAGATGGGGCTGCTGATAGTCCGTCAGGCGAGCCTTCCAGTCGGCGTTGGCTCGCTGGCGGGCGTCCAACTCTCCCTCCTCGCGCCACTGTTCCCAGGACGCTGAGTCTCCGAATTTGGCCTCGTAGTAGGCCGACTCGTAGTTAGCCAGCGTGTGAGCGCTGCCCAGGAAGTGGTTGCCGGGACCCACCTCCCTGAACCCGTCGAGGGCGAAGGCGTTGTCATCCAGGTTCAGTCCCCTGAGCAGGACGTGCATCATGCCGAGGCGGTCATTGTCGAGCACCAACTTCTCGTAGTCCATGACCAGGCCGCCTTCCAGCCATCCGGCGGCGTGGAGCACGAAATTGGTGCCCGACATCAAAGCGGTGAGCAGGGAGTCGGCGCTCTCCTGCGCTGACTGGGCGTCGGGCAACTTGGACGACGTGAACGAGCCGCCACAGCGCACCGGTACGCCTAGACGGCGGGCCAACTGACCTACCGCGAAGTAGGCCAGCCCCGCCTCGGGTGTGCCGAAAGTCGGCGCGCCTGAGCGCAACGACATCGTGGTGAGGAAGTTCCCGTAGACCACCGGCGCCCCAGGTCGTACCAGTTGGGTGAGGGCCACCCCCACCATGGCCTCGGCGTGGGCCTGGGCGATAGCGCCCGGCGGGGTGACCGGCCCCATGGCTCCCCCCAGGATGAACGGACAGACCACTACCCCCTGGTTGGCGGCGGCGTAGATCCTCATGACCCGGGTGACCTGGCCATCGAACACCAACGGCGAGTTCACGTTGATGTTTCCCATGATCACGCAGTTCCCATCGACGAACTCGGGGCCGAACACGATGCGAACCATCTCGATCGAGTCCTCGGCCCGTTCGGGGGCGGTGACCGCGCCGAGCAGCGGCTTGGTTGAGTACTGCAGGTGGGCGGCCACCATGTCGAGGTGACGCTTGTTGACCGGAACGTCGGTCGGCTCGCAGATCACCAGGCTTGAGTGGTGCGTCCACTCCAGGGTCTGGTTTATCTTCACCAGGCGTTCAAGGTCTTCCATCGAGCCGTAGCGCCGTCCGCCGTCGAGGTCGCGTACAAAGGGCATTCCGTAGCCAGGGGCGAACACCGTGTGGTCGCCCCCGATGGTGACCGATCGCTTGGGGTCCCGGGCGTGCTGGACGAACTCCCGGGGGGTGCTCCGGGTCACGATGTCGCCCACCAGGCCCGGATCGAAGTGCAGTCGCTCTCCGTCGACGGTGGCGCCAGCGTCGCGGAACAATCCGATGGCCTCCTCGTCGCCGCGGATCTCGATTCCGACCTCGGCCAGGATCCGGTCAGCATGCTCCTCGATAAGGTCGATGGCATCCTCGGCGAGCAGGTCGTAGTAGGGGATCTTCCGCTCGAGGTGTTGCACGGCCTCGGCCGTTTGCTGACGGCCCCGGCGGCGGCTACCCCGGTTTCGCCCCACCGCTCCCATGTCCTGCCACCCTCCGTGTACGGGCCGTGAGGCTACCGTCAGGTCATGGGTGACGGGACCGCAAGATCCGGCTGGGAGGCCGACGCGGCGACTCTTGACGGAGCGGATCCGCTGGCCGCCTACCGGGAACGGTTCGTAGTCGCCGACGACCGACTGGTCTACCTAGACGGCAACTCGCTGGGCCGGTTGCCCAATCGGGCCCTCAATCTGGTCGCCGAAGTGGTGAGGGACCAGTGGGGCGGCCGGCTGGTTCGCCACTGGAACGAGGGTTGGCGGGAGGTCACCGGTCGGATCGGTGACAAGATCGGGCGGCTGGTCGGCGCGACCCCCGGTGAGGTGGTCTTGGCCGATTCGACCACGGTGTGCCTCTACAAGGCAGCCGTGGCTGCCCTGCGGGCTCGACCCGGGCGCGGAGTCGTGGTCACCGATGATGCCAATTTCCCGTCTGACATACAGGCGTTGCGCGCCGCCGCCGCCACCGTCGGCGGCGGGCACACCGTGGTGGTGGTACCCGGCGACGGCGTGGATGGTCCGGTCGACGCCCTCGTTGATGCACTTGACGACACGGTGGCCCTCGTGTCGCTCAGCCACGTTGCCTACCGGTCCGGGTGGTGCTGGGACTTGTCAGCGACCACCGCCGCGGCCCACGCCGTAGGCGCGCTCGTCCTCTGGGACCTGTCCCACTCGGTCGGGGTGGTGCCCATCGACCTTGGCGCGGCCAAGGCGGACCTGGCTGTCGGATGCACCTACAAGTACCTGAACGGTGGACCCGGAGCTCCCGCCTTCGTCTACGTGCCCCATGATCGCCCCGAACTGGTCAACCCGGTGGTCGGCTGGCAGGGCAGCGACGACCCGTTTCGTTTTGACCCCGACGCCGGCCCGGCCCCCGGGGTCGCCGGGTTCGTCACCGGCACTCCGCCCATTGTGTCCGCCGCCCTCGTCGAGCCAGGCGTCGACCTGGTCCTCGAAGCAGGCGTCGACGCCATCAGGGCTAAGTCGGAGGTCCTCACCCAACGCTTCGTGGCCCTGGCCGACGAGAAGTTGGCCTCCCTTGGGTTCAACCTAGCCACCCCCCGGGATCCGGCCCGGAGAGGCTCGCACGTGTCGTTAAGCCACCCCGATGCCCGCGCGGTCGGCCAGGCCCTCATCCACGAACAGGACACCATCGGTGACTTCCGGCCTCCCGACATGCTCCGGTACGGCTTTGCGCCTCTCTACAACACCTACACGGAGGTCGACACGGCGGTCCAGCGCACCGCTGCGGTAGTTACCGACGGTGGCGCCGACCGGTGGCGGGGTGTTGTCCCGGTTGTGCCCTAGCCACCGTGCTTCTGTCCTAACTGCCGAAGGCCTCGGCCACCCGGTCGGCGACTAGCTCGCTGATCCCGAGTGCTGCGGTGGCAGCCGGCGACGGTGCGTTCACCAGGTGCAACGACCGTTCGCCCTCTACCAGGGCGAAGTCGTCGACCAGGCCACCGGACCGGTCGACGGCCTGGGCCCGTACCCCGGCCGTACCGGACGACAGGTCTGCTGCGTCCAGGTCGGGCACCAACCGGCGGGCCGCTTCGGTGAACCGGCGCCGACTCAACGACCGGGCCAGTTCGGAGAGTCCGGGTCGCCAGTAGCGGGCCACCAGTCGGGCCGTGCCCGGCCAGATGGCCATCGACAGGACGTCGCGTACTGACACCTCGTGGCGTCGGTAGCCCTCCCGAGCCAGGGCCAGGACGGCGTTCGGGCCGGCGTGCACCCGGTCGTCAAGGCCCCGGGTCAGGTGCACACCCAGGAAGGGGAACCGCGGATCGGGTACGGGGTAGATAAGCCCTCTCACCAGGCTGGCTGAGGGTTCGGACACCTCGAGGTACTCGCCGCGGAACGGCAGAATCACCGCCCGGGGGTCGCTGCCCGACCGGCGGGCCAGCCGGTCGCTGTGTAGGCCGGCGCAGCCCACCAGGAACCGGGCGTCCAGGGGTCCTTCGGAGGTCTCGATTCTCCAACCGCCCGCTGTAGGGGTACCCCGAAGCGCCTCCACACCTGTCCGGACGGTCCCGCTGGCTGCCCTCACCTCTTCGGCCAGGGTCCGGGCCACGGCAGCGAAGTCGGCCCGGCCGGTGGACGGCACATGTAGAGCCGCTACACACCGCACGTGTGTCTCCAGTTCGCGGGCCTCCCCGGGGGACAGTTCGGCCACGGTCACCCCATTGGCCCGGGCCCGTTCGGCCACCTCGTCGAGCCGGGTCCTCTCGGTCTCGTCGGTGGCCACCACCAATTTCCCGCACCGGTCGTGGGCAATTCCACGCTCGCTACAGAACTCGGCCATCCTTTCGCAGCCCTCGACGGCCAATTGGGCCTTCAATGAACCCGGTTGGTAGTAGATGCCTGCGTGGAGGATCCCGCTGTTGTGGCTGGTCTGGTGGGCGGCCAGCGTCGGCTCCTTGTCGAGTACCACTACCGACGCGCCGGCCAACCGGACGGTGAGAGCCCGGGCCGTGGCAAGGCCGACAATCCCACCGCCGACCACTACCACGTCGATCCGGGTGGTGCTCATGGGTCGACGCTACCGGTGCCGGGGCGTGGCGTCGGGGGCAGTTAGCGAGCGGCTAGGGCCTCCAGCGGGTCGGTGACCTCCAGGCCGAAGGTCTTGGCCACCGCCGGCTCGCAGATCCGGCCCGCGCACAGGTTCAGGCCGGCCAGCAGGTGTGGGTCGGCCAGTAGAGCAGCCTCCACGCCCCGGTCAGCCAGAGTCGACACGTATCCGAGGGTGGCGTTGGCCAGGGCCAGGGTGGCCGTGCGGGGCACTGCCCCGGGCATGTTGGCCACGCAGTAGTGGACCACCCCGTCGACGACGAAGGTTGGATCCGAGTGAGTGGTCGGTCGGGAAGTTTCCACACAGCCACCCTGGTCGATGGCCACGTCCACTATCACCGAGCCGGCCCGCATCTCGGCCACCATCGCCGCGGTGACCAGGCGGGGTGCCCGGGCGCCAGGTAGGAGTACGGCGCCGACCAACAGGTCGGCCTCGAGCACCTCGGCTTCTAGGTCGGCCGTGGTGGAGAACACGGTGCGGATCCGGCTGTCGAAGCGCTGGTCGAGAGCATCGAGGATCTTCGGCTCGCGGTCCAGGACGGTGACCTCAGCCCCTAGTCCGACGGCCATCTCCGCGGCGTTCCGGCCCACCACGCCACCGCCGATCACCACCACCCGTCCGGGCCGGACACCGGGCACCCCGCCGAGGAGTACCCCGGTGCCGCCCTGGGGGGCCTCCAGGCAGCGAGCACCGGCCTGGATGGACATGCGCCCGGCGATCGCAGACATGGGGGTGAGCAAGGGCAGCCGGCCGTCCTCGTCGGTGACCGTCTCGTAGGCCACACAGGTCGCGCCCGAGGCCAGGAGGTCATCGGTTTGGGCGCGGTCGGCGGCCAGGTGCAGGTAGGTGAACAGGGTGTGGTCGGGACGGAGCATGGCTCTCTCGTCAGCACGAGGTTCCTTGACCTTGACGACCAGCTCGGCAGTGTCGAACACCTCGGCGGCCGAACCGGCGATTTGAGCGCCGGCCTCCTTGTAGAGGCGGTCCCCGAAGCCGGCGCCAAGGCCGGCGCCCGATTGGAGGGTGACCCGGTGGCCGCGGTTGGCCAACTCCCCGACCGCCGCCGGGGTCAGGGCGACCCGGCGTTCGTCGGCCTTCGTTTCGGTCGGAACCCCGATGTCCATACCCATCCGCTCGGCCTCCCCGGCCCGCGGGCCCACCCCGGGCCTGGGGTCCAGGCTACGGGACCGGTTGCTCACCTTGATTGTGGCGAACAGCGCTATTTGCTAGAGCAGCGCAATAAATAGGCGTGTTAGTAGTATTCAGAGCATGGAAAATGCACAGCTAGTCATTGACCACGTGGATCGAGCCATCCTGAAACTGCTCCAGGATGACGGCCGGGCAGCCAACGTGGACCTCGCCGACGCCGTCCACCTTTCAGCGTCCGCCTGTCTCCGACGGGTCCGCCGCCTCGAACAAGGAGGGTTCATTGACCGGTACGTGGCCCTCGTAGACCCGACCGCCGTCGGCTTCGGCACCGACGTGTTCGTCGAGATCACCCTCGCTTCCCAGGACGAACCCACCCTTGACGCCTTTGAGGCCGCGGTCGCTGACCGGCCCGAGGTTCTCAGCTGCCACCTGATGGCAGGGAACTTCGACTACCTGCTCCACGTGGTGGTGCGTGACGTGGGCGACTATGAGACCGTTCACCGAACCCACCTGGCCCAGTTACCCGGCGTGGATCGCATGCGGTCCAGCTTCGCCTTGCGGTCGGTTTGCGACCGAACCGCCTATCCGATCCGCGACGCCTGACCGGATGTTGCTAGGCGCACTAGTACAAGGACTGAGCCCAGAACGCCGCTTACCGCGTAAACCAGGATCGGCCCATCGGCCACCGCCCAGCCGAACACCCCCCAGACCGTCGACTCGGCACCGGACAAGCCCCACGTGGCCGGCGAGACCCCTGAGAGATCCGACGACCGCCAGGCCCGAACTACCGCCGGACCCATCTGAACGCCGTAGCTGATCCCCAGCACCACTCCTAGGACCATCCAGCCGGCCGAGGCGAACACCACCGCGCAGACCACAGCCAGTGCTCCGGCCCGGATCAGCGCCGGCCGCTGTTGCGCCCTATCCAGGGGTAGCAACACCCGGAGGGCCACCGCCTGCTGGGCAACTAGCGACACCTGCAAGGGAAGCACCAACCACAGATCCATCTCGACGCAGTAGGCCACCCAGCCACTGTTGAGTACCACCCCGAAGCCCAGCCAGGTAGCCGACACGCCAGCTGCGGCTCGGGTCCGCACTAGACGCACCACCTGGGGCAGCATCATCACCCCTGACAGCATGGTGGCCACCAGGGCGCTGAGGACCTCGACGATCGACACGGTAGGCAGGCTAAGGGTGGATTATCTGCCCGGGTGGGCCCCAACTGACCGGGACTCAGGCGGTGATACCGAAGCGCTCCAGGCCGAAACACTCGATGGCGTTGCCCCGCATCAGCTTGTAGATCTCCTCATCGCCGAGACCCGCCGCGTCGCAGATCCGGGTAGCAACCTCGAGGGTGTGGGGGAACGTCGAATCGGCGTGCGGAAAGTCCACCTCGAAGCAGATCTGGTCCATGCCGATGACATCCCGGTTCTTCAGGCCGGTCTCGTCGTCGAATATGCAGCCCCAGATGTGGCCCGGTATGTAAGTGCTGGGTGGTTCCGGCAGGTCGATCCCGAACGAAGCATCGCCCCGCTCGGCCCAGATCTTGTCCATCCTCTCGATGACGTAGGGCATCCACCCCACCTGGCCCTCGGCGTAAGCGACGCGTAGCCGCGGGAAACGAACAAACACCCCAGAGAGGATGTAGTCGCACATCGATCCCATCGCGTTGGCGAAGGTGATGGTCGACGACACTGAGAACGGCGCATCTGGCGAGGTGGCCGGCATCTTTGACGACGACCCGATGTGCATGCACACCACCGTGTCGGTTTCATGGCAGGCCGTCAGGAACGGGTCCCAGAAGCGGTCCTTATCGTGGATCGACGGCAGGCCCAGGTGGTAGGGGTTTTCCGAGAAGGCCACTGCGAAGGACCCCTTGTCGGCACAGCGGTGTACTTCTAGAGCCGCGGCCGCCGGGTCCCACAGGGGGATAAGCGTCAGTGGGATAAGTCGACCCCGGCCGTCGCCGGCGCACCACTCGTCGATCATCCAGTTGTTGTAGGCCTGGACACAAAGCAGTGCCAGTTCCTTGTCCTCCCGCTCAAGAAACGTCTGCCCGCAGAACCGGGGCAGCACGTTCGGGAAACAGAGAGAGGCGTCAACGTGGTTAGCCGTCATGTCGGCCAACCGGTCGCCCTGCTTCCACCCGCCGGGCCGGATCTGGTCGAAGGTCACCGGCTCCACGTCAAGAGTCTCGAAGCCCGAGGCTGCCGAGAGCTTTGGGAACGGATAGACGAGGTCGTCGTAGAGCCACCAGTCGCACTCGGCACCGCCGGGCACGCCCTTCTGGTAGGTGAACTCTCCACCCTCGAAGTTGAACACCGCGCTGTCCCGCTCGACCCGCGGGCAACGGTCCTGGTACTTGGCCGGCAGGCGTGACGTCCACAGGTCGGGGGGCTCGACCACATGGTCGTCCACGGAGAGAATGCGGGGAATGTCAGCCATCGGCGCTCCTGACGGACTTTCTGATGCCTCGACGGTACTGCCATCGGAGCCCCACGGATACCGACGGCCGGTGGGTCTTCCTAAGTGGCTGGCCCCCTAGCGTGGTCCGATGTCTCGGCGAGCCGTCCCGCTGCTCACACGCCGATTCCTAGTCGTATGGGCCTCGTCGCTGTCCTACTTCATGGCCGTCGGCACCACCTGGCCGGTCATTCCGGTGTTCGTAGAGGAGGAACTGGCCGGCGGACCCGTCGCCGTGGGTGTCTCAATCGGCGCCGCCGGTCTGGCTGCTGCCTTCTTCCGGCCCCTCCTTGGACCGGTCGGTGATCACCGGGGCCGCCGGTTCATCCTCGGTTGGGGCGCGGTGGCGGCCGCCGCGTCGACCCTTCTACTGGTCCCCGCGGGGGCCGTGCCGGCAGTTGTGGCCGCCCGGCTGCTTTTTGGTGTCGGGGAGGCCGGAGCGTTCATCGGAATCGCAGCCGCCCTCCAGGACCTCGCCCCAGCGGCCCGCCGAGGTGAGGCGGCCTCCTATTTCGGAGTCACCGTGTATATGGGTCTGGCCGTTGGCCCAGCCATGGGCGAGGCCCTTGCAGAGGCTGGCGGAGCCGGCCGGGCTTTCGCGGTGGGTGCCGTCATGTATCTGATCGCCGGCCTTCTTGGGATGGCCGCCCCCGGTGCCCCCAACCCGCTCCCCGCCCGGGGTTCGGTCCAGTGGAACCTTCACCCGGCAGCCCGCCAACCCGGACTAGTTCTGTTCATCGGCCTTATCGGCTACGCGGGATTCCTGGCCTTCATTGCCCTCCACGCCTCCGACGTCGGTATCGAAGTCACCGGATCAGTGTTCACCCTGTTTGCCGTGGTGGTACTGACCGTCCGACTAGTCGGCGCACGGATCCCGGACCGACTCGGGGCGCTCACCACGACCAGGCTCGCTCTGGGCTTCTCCGCAGTCGGACTGCTCGTCCTAGGAGCCTGGCGCGACGCCTCTGGCGTTTACCTCGGCACGTTCGTCATGGCCGTTGGTCAGTCCTTCCTGGTCCCGGCCCTGCTGGTGCTCGTTGTCGACAGGTCTCCCGACGCCGAGCGCAGTCACGCCATCGGCTCGCTCAGCGTGGGTTTCGACCTGGCCGTTGGTCTGGGTGGCTTCTTGGTCGGGGGGGTGGTGGCCCTTACCGACCGGGGAGGCGGGTTCCTGTTCTGCGCCCTGATCGCCGCGCTGGCTCTGGTCGGCTCGGGGACCCTGTTCGGGTCTATGGGCGTTCCAGCCCGTCGAGTCGACCCGCCAGAGGCCACCGGAGGGCTGTCGCACTAGTCCGGTCCCACCGGCCATCCCCTCCGGCGGTACCCTCGGCACGGATCGCCGGGGGACCACGGGGGCAGGAGACCATGGCAGTTGACCAAGCGTTGGCCCAGGAACTGGTCAGCACCGTCCGGGCTTGGGTGGACCGGGATGTGGTGCCCAACGTGGCCCGTTTCGAACTCTCCGACGAGTTCCCCCAGGCCATGTTCGACCAGATGTGCGAGTTCGGCCTGTTCGGAGCGACCATCCAAGAGGAGTACGGCGGTCTCGGTCTCGACGTGACCACCTACGCCCGCATCATCGAGGAACTGGCCCGGGGCTTCATGTCACTGGCCGGCATTCTCAACACCCACAAGATCGGGGTAACCATGATTACCCGGTTCGGAACCGACGAGCAGCGTCGGCGCCTCCTACCCCGGATGTGCGACGGTTCCTTCCGGGCCGCCTTCTCCCTTTCTGAGCCCGACGCCGGTTCCGACACCGGGGCGATCCGCTGCAGGGCCGAACGGGACGGCGACGAGTGGGTGGTCAACGGCACCAAGATGTGGGTCACCAACGGCACCCGGGCCTCACTGGTCATGCTCATGGCCCGCACCCCCGACGAGGGGATCACCTGCTTCATGGTGGAAAAGGACCCCGGCGAGGCCTATGGCGGGATAACCGTCTCGAAGAAAATCGACAAACTCGGCTACCGGGGCCTCGAGACCGTCGAAATGTCCTACGTCGACCACCGAGTGCCCAATGCCAACGTGTTGGGGGGTGACGACGGGGTCGGCCAGGGCCGCCGCTACGCCCTGTCGGCCCTCGAGTTGGGGCGGATCAACATCGCGGCCCGGGCAGTCGGCGTAGCCCAGGCCGCCTTCGAAGCGGCCATGGCATACGCCCAGCACCGCGAAACATTTGGGCGGCCCATTTTCGAACACCAGGCGGTCCAGTTCAGGCTGGCCGAAATGGCCACCAAACTCCAGGCCGCCCGACTTATGACCTACGACGCCGCCCGAAGGGCTGACGAGGGTGAAAGGGTCGACATGGAAGCAGGTATGGCCAAACTGTTCGCTTCCGAGGCGGCTTTCGAGATCGCCATGGATGCCATGAGGGTCCACGGAGGCAACGGCTACACCACGGAGTTCCCCGTCGAACGGTATCTGCGCGACACTCCGCTAATGATCATCGGTGAGGGCACCAGCGAGATCCAGAAAATGGTGATTGCCCGCAAGCTCCTCGAGCGGTATCCAGCCGAGTGAGCCGACGGGTCGGATCGCCGGTACCAGACACCCCGCTTGATGACGGCCAGGAGAACGCGAGAGGCGATCGGTGAGCGAGACCATTCCGGCCAGGGGCATTCCCGGCCAGTCGAGCACCTCCATCCTGGGTAACGCCGTGTTGCGCCGTGAGGACGCCACACTTATCCGTGGTCGGGGCGAGTTCGTCGCCAACCAGCCCTTCGACGATCTGATCCACGCCCACTTCGTGCGCTCCACGGCCGCCCACGGCGAGATCCTTTCCATCGACGTGGAGGATGCCCGGTCCATGCCCGGCGTGGTGGCCGTCTACACGGCTGATGATCTTGGCCTGGACGACCGACCACCTCCCATGGGCTTTTACGCCGTCGAGGCCATCCGGCCGTTCCTAGCCCGTGACCGGGTCCGGTTCGTGGGCGAGCCGCTCGCCGTGGTGGTGGCTGAGACCGCCTACCAGGCAGCCGATGCTGTTGAGTCCGTCTGGGCCGATGTCGAGCCGTTGACCGCCGTGGTCTCACTCGACGACGCGGTGGCCGGCGAGACGGTGCTCTTTCCGGATCGGGACGACAACGTCATGTGGCAGATCCCGTCGGCCGGGGCCATCGACTTCGCGGACTGCGAGGTCGTGGTTACAGAGAATCTCTGGAATTCGCGGGTCGCCGCGGTGTCAATCGAGCCACGGGTGGTCGCCGCGTCGTTCGCCGACGGGAAGCTCACCTTTTGGGCCAGCTCGCAGGGCACGCACGACTTCCGGGACGGCGCGGCCAAGTGCCTGGGCATGGACCCGGCCGACGTCCGAGTGCTGGTGAAGGACGTTGGCGGAGGGTTCGGGGCCAAGGGGATGATCTCCGAGGAGGAGGTCATCGTGGGCCAGTTGGCCCGGCTCATCGGCCGCCCGGTGCGGTGGGTGGAGGGCCGGACCGAGAACCTCTCCGCATACGTCCACGGACGAGCCCAGGCCCAGACCGTGACGATCGGCGGCAACCGTGACGGTCGGGTTACCCACTACCGTCTCGATGTCGTCCAGGACTGTGGGGCCTATCCCAAGTGGGGGGCGTTCCTGCCCGAGTTCACCAGGCAGCTGGCCAGCGGGGTCTACGACATCGCTAACCTGGAGTTCTCGGCCGTGAGCGTGGCCACCAACACGGCTCCCACGTGCGCCTACCGGGGGGCTGGCCGACCCGAGGCCACGGCGGCAATCGAGCGGGCCATGGACCTCTTTGCCGCCGAGGTCGGCATGGACGTAGCCGAGTTGCGGCGGGTCAACCTGCTGGCCTCCGAGGCCTTTCCATACACCACGCCGACCGGTACCTCGCTGGACAGTGGCGACTACGAGGGCTCGCTGGACCGGGCGCTAACCGCCATCGACTACGCGGGTCTGCGGGCCACCCAGCAGCGACGCCGTGATGCCGGGGACCCCGTCCAGATGGGCGTCGGCGTGGCCACCTACGTGGAGATCACCGGCTTCGGCGGGAGCGAGTACGGCGAGGTCCGGCTCCGGAGCGATGGCACGGTGCTGGCATATACCGGTGCCACCCCCATCGGGACCGGCCACCACACCACGTGGGCGATGATCGTCGCTGACCGGCTGGGCGTGCCCCTGGATTCGATCGAGGTGTTCCACGGCGACACCGACGCCATCCCGTCCGGCGAGACCACCGGTGGTTCCCGTTCCGTCCAGATCGCCGGATCGGCAATGGCCGACGCGTCGGAGAAACTGGTCGATCTGGCCCGTGAGGCCGCGGCCGACCTGCTGGAGGCGGCGCCCGGTGACGTGGTGCTGGACCGCGAACGCGGCGCCTTCCACGTGGCCGGGACACCTGCGGTGATCCGGTCGTGGGCGGAGATCGCCACGGCGGCCGACGAGGAGCTGGCCGGACTGTCGGACCATTCCCAGGACGGGGCGACCTTCCCGTTCGGCACTCACATCGTGGTCGTCGAGCTGGACACCGATACCGGACAGGCCACCATCGACCGGGTGGTGGCTGTCGACGACTCCGGTCGGATTATGAACCCGCTGCTGGCCGCCGGACAGATCCATGGCGGGCTGGCCCAGGGTATTGCCCAGGGCCTGTTGGAGGAGTTCCGCTACGACGAGGAGGGCAACCCGCAGACCACCAACCTGGCCGACTACACCGCCGTGTCGACCATGGAGGTCCCGAGCTACGAGCGAAGCTTCATGGAGACGCTGACGCCCAGGAACCCGTTGGGCGCCAAGGGCATCGGTGAGTCGGGGAGCATCGGGTCGACTGCAGCAGTGCAGAGCGCGGTGATCGACGCGTTGTCGCCGTGGGGGATCCGCCACCTGGATATGCCCATGACCCCTGAGAAGGTCTGGTCGGCTATCGCCACCGCGTGATCCGGTCGCCCCCCCTGCTTTCATCTGGGGATCGGTCGCCTTTCCGGCCCGAGCCGAGCGGCCGCTAGCGTCGACCATGATGGCTCCCCCAAATCCGCACCTAGTTGCCCGGATGCAGGGCCACCGCCTGTCGATTTTCGCCGAGATGTCGGCGCTGGCCGTCGAGACGGGGGCCATCAACATGGGGCAGGGTTTTCCGGACACCGATGGTCCGACCGAGGTGCTCGACGCAGCGGTGGCGGCGATCAGGGCTGGACACAACCAGTACCCGCCGGACCGCGGCATCCCTGAACTCCGTCGGGCCGTGGCCGGACACCAGGACCGGTTCTACGGCCAGGAGGTCGACCCGGACGACGTGATGGTGTCGACGGGGGCCTCGGAGGCCATCGGAGCGGCGATCATGGCGCTGGTGTCCGAGGGTCAGGAGGTGGTGGTCTTCGAGCCCTACTTCGACCTGTACGCCGCGGTCATCGCCTTGGCCGGTGGGGTGCGACGGGCCGTCACCCTAAGGGCCCCCGACTACTCCTTCGACGAGACCCGGTTGGCTGCGACCATCGGCCCGATGACCCGCCTCATCCTGCTCAACACGCCCCACAACCCGACGGGCAAGGTCTTCTCCCCGGAGGAGCTGGGGGTGATAGCCCGGCTGGCCGTAGAGCACGACCTGCTGGTCGTGACCGACGAGGTCTACGAGCACATGACCTACGACGGTAGACCGCACCTTCCGATCGCGACCCTGCCCGGGATGGCGGATCGCACGGTGACGATCTCGTCCGGCGGCAAGTCGTTCGGTCTAACCGGGTGGAAGGTGGGCTGGACCCACGGCCCGACGGAGGTGATCGAGGCCGTCCACACCGTCAAGCAGCACCTCTCGTTCACCAGCGGTGCCCCGTTCCAGCGGGCCATGGTCACCGCCCTGGGCCTGGGCAACGACTACTTCGAGGGCCTGGCCGCCGACCTGTGTGCCAAGCGGGATCTGGTCTCGGCCGGGCTAACCGCCGCGGGCCTCGAGGTGTACGACGCGCCGGGCACCTACTACCTGACCGCCGACGTCCGGCGACTCGGCTACGACGACGGCATGGACTTCTGCCGGGAGCTTCCGGGTCGATGTGGCGTGGTGGCCGTGCCCAACCGGGTCTTCTACGACGACGAGGAGGCCGGCCGGTCCATCGTCCGGTTCGCCTACTGCAAGCGCTTCGAGGTGCTTCACGAGGCCATGGGCCGCCTGGCTGGTCTGGCAGCCTGAGACCATGAGGATCGCGGCGCTGCAGCACGACATCGTCTGGGAGGACGCCGCGGCCACGTGTGCCCGCCTGGTCCCGATGATTGCCGAGGCGGCAGCCGAAGGAGCCGGCCTCATAGTCCTGACCGAGATGTTTGGTCCCGGCTTCTCGCTGGCTGCCGATCGGATCTCCGAGACTCCGGGCGGCCCGACCGAGCAGTTCATGGTCGACCAGGCGGCTTTTCACGGCCTGTGGATCGGCGGCTCGATCCCCACCCGGGACCGCGACGACGTACACCCGGTGAACCGCTTCCTGGTGGTCGGCCCGGACGGCACCCGGCACCACTACGACAAGCTTCACCCGTTCACGTTTGCCGACGAGCACGAGCACTACCGCGCCGGCGACGAGCCGGCGACGGTTGACATCGGTGGGCTGCGGGTCTCGCTGTTCGTCTGCTACGACCTCCGGTTCGCCAATGCCTTCTGGGAACGTGCCACCGGGACCGACGTATACCTGGTGGTCGCCAACTGGCCGGCCTCCCGCCGCTACCACTGGCGGACACTGCTGCGGGCCCGGGCAATCGAGAACCAGGCCTACGTGGTGGGCGTAAACCGAGTGGGAGAGGCCGAGGGCCTGACCTATGCGGGCGACACGGTAATCGTCGACCCTCTCGGCGAGCCGGTTGCCGAGGCCACCGAGGGAGCCGAGGTGGTGGTGGTGGCCGACGTCGACCCGGCTCGGGTGGCTGAGGTACGAGCTGCCTTCCCGTTCCTGCCTGACCGACGCGGCTGATGGCCGCCCCAGCCGTACTAGCCCGGTCCCGGGCATTGGTGGAGCCGGCGTTGGTCGCCGCAGTTAGCGAACTGGCCGACGAACTACTCCCGGCCATCCGCTACCACTTCGGTTGGGCCGACCCGGACGGTGCCCCGGCCGACGTGGACACCGGCAAACGACTCCGACCGGCCCTGACCGTGCTGTCGGCCGAGGCCGTCGGGGCTGAGGTTTCGGTCGCTCTACCCGGAGCGCTAGCGGTCGAACTGGTCCACAACTTCTCGCTGATCCACGACGACGTCGTCGATGGTGACACCGAGCGCCGGCACCGGCTTACTGTGTGGGCGGCCTTCGGCACCGACGAGGCGCTCATTGCGGGCGACGCCCTCCACACCCTGGCCTTCCAGGTTCTTTTGGCCGAGGCCGACCCGCCTCGAGTGACCGCGACCCACCGTCTGGTGAGCGCCACCACGGCGATGATCGCCGGTCAAGCAGCTGATATGGCCCTCGACGACCAGTCGGTAGTCACCCTCGAGGACTGTCTGGCCATGGAGGCGGCCAAGACTGGCGCCCTGCTGGGCTATGCGTCGTCGGTAGGCGCCGTGTTGGCCGATGCCGACCCGGTGACCGTCGACGCTCTCGATTCCTACGGACGCCAACTGGGTCTGGCCTATCAGGCGATCGACGACGTGCTTGGTATCTGGGGCGAGCCCGAGGTCACCGGCAAGCCGGCGGGCAATGACCTGCGGCAACGTAAGAAGTCGATGCCCGTGGCCGTTGTGCTCTCCGCCGGTGGTACGGCGGCCGCCGACCTGAGTGCCGTCTACGGGGGTCGGGGCACCCTTGACGACGACGAGGTAGCCCGGGCCGCCGCCATCATCGAGTCGGCGGGCGGCCGGGAAGCCACCCTGGCCGAGGCCGGCCGGCGACTAGAGGCGGCCCTGGTCTCCCTCGAGGGGGTGGAGCTCGAGCCCCGGGCCCTAAGAGAACTGGAGGAGGTGGCCCGTTTCGTAGTTGAACGCGAAGCCTGACCAGTCCGTGCCTGTCCGGCCTGTTCCACCCGGGGCGGCTCTACTTCTTTCCTATAGCCGTCGGACGGCCCCTAGCCGGACTGCCGCTCGCCCCTCCCTGCGGGAGGCGTCCAGGTCTACCGAACCTTCTAGAACCCACTCGTCGAACCCCTCCGGATCGGCGATCCCCTGAATGACCGGCCAGGACGACTCCTCCGACTCCTCCACCCGGAAGTAGGCCGGACCCCGGGCCCGGGCGTCGGTGGGCAGATCCAG
>PYIL01294586.1_pt1 | contig 20996 bp, 19 predicted proteins | sample 3578041 | NCBI WGS metagenome assembly PYIL01 (sample SAMN08408023, study PRJNA431606) | Marine metagenome isolate SA_KN192-05_S13_150m, whole genome shotgun... | biome: marine; feature: oceanic pelagic zone; material: water; isolation source: 150 m water sample, 0.2-0.8 um fraction ... | reverse complement strand
CGCCATGGGCGAGGGACCGATGCAGGACACCCTCGAAAATCTTGCCCCTGGAGACGAACAGCCACTAGTGGCCGACGACGGGACCACAGTGGTAGCGGCACCTGGTGACAATGGAGAGATGGTCTTCCTCGACGCCGACGGAAACCCAGCGGTCAAGGAAGATGGCACGAATTACACGGCATCGGACATGGCGGCCATGGTCGTCGACTTCGACGGCGAGGAGTGAGGGCTATGGACGCGATGATGAAAGATGTCCAACGGTCACCCGGCCGCCTGACGGTCAGCGTGCTGGCCTTGGCCCTTGCAGTTGCTGCCTGCGGTGGAGGGGGTGACGAGGATCCGGCGGCCGCCCCCGCTACCACGGCAGCCCCTGCCACTACGGAGGCCGAGACCGCAACGACCACCACGGCAGCCCCTGCCACTACGGAGGCTGAGACCACAACGACCACTGAAGAGCCGTGCCGGCCGGCGCCCAACGCCTCGTGTGCTGGCGCTGATCTGGCTGGCGCCAACTTGGCCGGCATGATCCTTCCCGGCATCGACTTTTCGGGGGCCAACCTGGAGGGGGCGCTACTGAACGGCGCCATGCTGGCTGGCGCCAACCTGACCAACGCCAACCTGGCTGGCGCGACGTTGTCGAGCACCAACCTGGCCGGTGCTGACCTCTCCGGGGCTATTGCCGCCGGCGCTGTCTTCTATCGCACCAACCTGACAAGCGCGAACTTGGTGCTGACCGACCTGACTGCGGCCGTGCTCATGGAGGCGGACATGAAGTCGGTCAACATGACTGGTGCCTCCATTCAGGGCCTTGTTGACCGGCGGACGTTCTGGTGCAGCACCATCTATGTGGACGGCACTCTCAAGAACGACAGTTGCCAGATAGCGACTGGCTGAGGACCGACTCAACCTCGCGAGCTGGTTACTCGAGGATGGTTCCTTTCTCAGCGGTTGCTGGCCACGACATAGATCGTTGCTGACCAGAATGGCCTCTATGGCCATCGCTTGAATCCGCGAGTCCCAGGCTGTGGGCAAGCCGTTCGGTGACGACGATGACTCTGCTGGAGATGGCGCCAAGCGGAAGCACCAGACATGATGTTGGCTGGCCACCGGTACACTCGGGCACCGTTCCGACATACCGATTGTCGGCACAGACCAATTCACCCCCACCCACCCACGGTCGCCTTCGGGCGCGAGGCGGGGGCGAGACGAACCGATGGGAAGGGAGACCACGACCATGGCTGTCGTGACAATGAAGCAGTTGCTCGAAGCGGGTGTCCATTTCGGACACCAGACCCGCCGTTGGGACCCGAGGATGAGGCGGTTCATCCACGGCGAGCGGTCCGGCATCTACATCATCGACCTCAAGCAGACCCTTGAGCAGATCGAGTCGTCCTACACCTTCGTCCGTGACCTCGTCGCCGGCGGCGGCCGGGTGCTGTTCGTCGGCACCAAGCGCCAGGCCCAGGAGGCCATCCGCTCCTATGCCGAGAAGTGCGGCATGCCGTACGTGAACCAGCGTTGGCTGGGCGGCATGTTGACCAACTTCCAGACGATCTCCAAGCGGATCGCCAAGATGTCGGAGTACCAGCGCATGCGCGACTCCGGCGAGTTCGAGGCGATGCCCAAGAAGGAGGCGCTGATGCTGTCCCGCGAGCTCGAGAAGCTCGAGCGGAACCTCGGCGGCATCCAGCACATGGAGCGTCTGCCTGACGCCATCTTCGTTCTCGACACCGTCAAGGAGCACATTGCGGTGACCGAGGCCAACAAGCTCGGCATCCCGGTGGTCGCCGTGGTCGATACCGACTGCAACCCGGACGTCATCCAGCACCTCATCCCCGGCAACGACGACGCCATCCGTTCGGGACGTCTGCTCTGCCGGGTCGTCGCTGACGCCATCGAAGAGGGTCGCTACATCGTGAACGCCCGTGGCGGCGACGACGATGGTCCGACGCTCGACGGCGAGGAAAAAGCCGCTGCCCAGACTCAGGCTCGCAACGAGGCTGCCGCTGCCGCTGCCGAACGCGAGGTTCGTGTAGCCACCGTCGCCGAGGCGACTGCTGTTGAAGAGTCCGCCGTTGAGGAAGATGCCGAGGCGACTGCTGTTGAAGAGTCCGCCGTTGAGGAAGATGCCGAGGCGACTGCTGTTGAAGAGCCCGCCGCTGAGGCCGGCACCGACGAGGAGCAGGCCTGACCATGGCTGACATCGCCGCCAAGGACGTCAAGGCACTGCGTGATGCCACCGGCGCCGGGATGATGGACGCCAAGAAGGCGTTGATCGAGTCCGACGGCGACTTCGAAGCCGCCGCGCAGATGCTCCGAGAAAAGGGTCTAGCCAAGGCGGCCACCCGCTCGGACCGTGACAACGTCGAGGGGGCCATTGGCCTCGTGGCTGATGGTCAGCGGGCCGCCCTCGTGCACCTGAAGTGCGAAACCGACTTCTCGGCGAAGTCCGACGGATTCCTCTCCCTCGTCGACGAGTTGACCAACGCCGTCCTGACCGAAGGCGAAGGGGCGGTCGATGCCCGCTCATCGGCCATTGACGACCTGCGCCTCTCCATCAAGGAAAACATCGAGGTCGGCCAGGTTTCGCTCATCGAAGCTGGCGACGGCAACATGATCGACACCTACCTGCACGTCCAGGACGGGCGCGGCGTGAACGGCGTGGTGGTCGAAGGCTCCGGCGTCGACCAGGAGACCCTCCACCAGGTGGCGCTCCACATCGCCTTCGCCAAACCCACCACCCTGACTCGCGACGAAGTCCCTTCTGACCTGGTCGACAAGGAGCGGGCTGCGCTGCTTGAGATCACCAAGGCCGAGGGCAAGCCCGAACAGGCCTGGGACAAGATCATCGAGGGACGGCTCACCGGCTGGTTCCGTGAGACCGTGCTCCTCGAACAGGGTCTCCACGGCGACAAAACCTCGGTGGGCGACACCCTTGCTGGTGGAAGCATCGAGCGGTTCGCCCAAGCCTACCTAGGCGCCTGAACGTGAGCGGGGGCGAACGGATCCCAGGTCGCTGGGGCCGGGTGGTCCTCAAGGTCTCCGGTGAAGCCTTCGCCGGCGAAGCCGGCTACGGCATCGACGGCGAGATCGTCGGTCGGATCGCCCAGGAGATCTGCTCGGTCCGGACCGAATTCGAGGTCGACATCGCGGTCGTAGTCGGTGGCGGCAACATCTGGCGCGGAATGTCGGGAGCTGGTGCCGGAATGGACCGCGCCCAGGCCGACTACATGGGAATGTTGGCAACCACCATCAACGCCCTCGCCCTTCAGGACACGCTTGAACAGATGGGTCAGCCGACCCGTGTTCAGAATGCCGTCCACATGGCCCAGATCGCCGAGCCGTACATCCGTCGTCGGGCCATCCGGCATCTACAGAAGGGCCGTGTGGTCATCTTCGCCGGTGGAACGGGTAACCCGTTCTTCACCACGGATACAGCGGCCGCGCTACGGGCGGTCGAGATCGAGGCCGGAGCGGTCCTGAAGGGAACCCACTCGGGCACCGACGGGATCTACACGGCCGATCCCAAGTTGGATCCTGAGGCAACCCGGCTCGAAGAGGTCACCTACCTCGAGGTGATCCAGAAGGGTTTGCGGGCAATGGACGCCACGGCCATAACACTCTGCATGGACAATGCCCTGCCGATCGTCATGTTTGACCTGATGGCCTCGGGTAACGTCCGAGCCATCCTCGCCGGAGAGTCGGTGGGCACGCTGGTCTCGTAACCGGTCGGCCCGGTCGGCCCGTCGACCGGGATACCGCCGGGCACCGCGCCCGGTGGCCATCTGGTGGCCCACGGGTCGCCGGTGGGCAGGAAGGCCGGATGGACCGGGGGATGCAGTGAGCGACGAAATGATCCAGATGGTGCTCGACGAGGCCTCGTCGAGCATGTCCGACGCCGTGACCCATTCCCGTCGGGAGTTCTCCACCATCCGTACCGGCCGTGCCTCATCGTCCATCGTCGAAAAGATCATGGTGCTGGCCTACGGCGTCGAGATGCGGATGCAGGAACTAGCCAGCTTCTCGATCCCGGAGCCCCGACAGCTGCTGGTGACGCCCCACGATCCGGCCAACGTCCCCGCCATCGAGAAGGCGATCGTCCAGGCTGATCTGGGCCTAACCCCGGGCAATGACGGTCGAAGCATCCGACTCTCATTTCCGATGCTGACCGAGGAACGACGGCGAGATCTGGTACGCATGGTGAACGGAATGGCTGAGGACGGAAAGAACCGGATGCGGGGTTTTCGACGAAACGCCCGCAAGGACCTCGATGATCTCGAGGGCTCGGTCTCCGAGGACGACCTGAAGTGGGCCGGCAACCGCCTTGACGAGATCATCCACGGCTTCGAGGCTGAGATCGACAGTGCACGGCAGGCCAAGGAAGACGAACTGCTCGAAGTGTGAGCCGATAGATGACTGACTTCATGAGGACCGACGAGACCGGAGGACGAGGGTGAATACAGACCAGGGTGGCTCCGGAGACGGCAGCTTTGAAGAGATCCGGATTCTCGGTCTCGATGCTCCCGCCGATGATGTCGAACCGGGTCGCTCGGTTTTCGGCGGTGACACGCCGGGCGACGAACTCCCGCATTGGTCCGCACCGCCGGCCGGCGACGTGAGTGGCGAATCGGGAGGCGGAAGCGACCCGTGGAGCGGCCTCGATGGCGGTCCCCGCTGGTCCGACGACGTCCCCGACGATCACGAGTCCCAGCAGCCGGTGGGCGACGACCTTGATGCGGCTGCTGTGTTTTTCGACGACGGGCCGTTGATCACCTCGACGTCCGCCGAGTTCGATCCTCCGCTGCTGCCGCCCGACGAGCCGTTGCCCGACTTCAGCGAACAGGCCGAAGGCGGAACGGTGCGCGAACCGGCACCTGCCGATCCGGTGCCCACCGCACCAGTCGCCCCGGGCCCCGACCGGGGAATCCCGGCGGCCGGTGGCCGCGACATGACCATGGCGGTGGTGACCGGTGTCGGTCTCGGAGCATTAGCCCTAGCCGCCTTCCGGATCGGCACTGATGCTTCCGTCGCCCTGGTCACCATCCTGCTGGTGCTGGCTGCCGCCGAGTTCTTCATGGCGCTACGCCGCGCCGGCTATCAGCCCGCCGCTCTTCTCGGTGTGGTGGCCGTCGGTGCACTTAATCTCGCCGCCTACTGGCGATTTGAGGCCGCAGTTCCGCTCGTGCTGGGCCTCACCGTGCTGTTCAGCCTCTTCTGGTATCTCACCGGTATCGACCGTCAGGCCCCGCTGCTGAACGTGTCGGTGACCCTGTTCGGCGTCCTCTACGTCGGGTTGCTGGGGTCGTTCGCCGGGCTGATGCTGACCGACCCGAACGGCACTGGGATGCTCCTGGCCGCTGTGCTCTGCACCGTGGGCTACGACACCGGCGGACTGGTTGTCGGTCGGATGTTCGGTCGTAGCCCGTTGTCGGCCGTGAGCCCCAATAAGACCACCGAGGGCCTCATCGGCGGTATGGCCGTGAGCTTCGCCATGGCCGTCCTGGTGGTCGGACAGATCACCCCGTTCGGTCAGGATCCCGGTGACCTCGGCTCAGCCTTCGTGCTGGGCATCGTGGTTGCTCTGGCGGCCCCGTTGGGCGATCTCTGCGAATCGATGATCAAGCGTGATCTCGGGCTCAAGGACATGGGCACCATCCTCCCAGGCCACGGTGGACTCATGGACCGCTTCGACGCCCTGCTGTTCGTCCTGCCGGCCACGTACTACACGGCCCGGCTGATGGACCTGTTCACCGGCTGACCCGGTCGATTTCATGCCCCCGACCTCGGTGGCCGTGCTCGGTTCGACAGGTTCGATCGGCACCCAGACCCTCGACGTCGTGGCAGCGCGCCCCGACGAGTTCGACGTGGTGGCCCTCGGAGCCGCCCGATCCGTAGATCTTCTGGTCGAGCAGGCGAAGGCCTTCCGACCGGAGGTGGTGGCCATCGCCGACGCATCCCTCGGTGGCGCCGTGGAGGCAGGTGTTCCGGCGGGGACCACGGTGCTCGCAGGTCCGGATGCCATGGCCGAGGCCGCTGTGTCCGCCGATGTGGCCATCAACGGCGTGGTGGGATTCGCCGGACTGCCGGTCACCCTCGCTGTCCTGGCCGCCGGTCACCGACTTGGCCTGGCCAACAAGGAGTCGTTGATCGCCGCGGGCCCGGTCGTTCAACGGGTCCGGGCCACGCCGGGCGCCGAGTTGTTGCCAGTGGACAGCGAACACTGCGCCATTCACCAATGCCTCCGGGCCAACGACGTCGACGAGCGGGTGGACCGCATTGTCCTGACCGCCTCCGGTGGTCCGTTCCGGGGTCGGACCCGCGCCGATCTGGCATCGGTAACCGTTGAGCAGGCACTGGCCCATCCGACGTGGTCCATGGGCCCCAAGATCACCGTCGACTCGTCGACCCTTATGAACAAGGGTCTCGAGGTGATCGAGGCCCACGAGTTGTTCGGCACCGACTACGACCACATCGACGTGGTGGTTCATCCGCAGTCGATCATCCACTCGATGGTGACATTCACCGACGGGGCCACCATTGCCCAGCTCTCGAACCCGGACATGCGACTGTGCATGGGTTATGCGCTGGCCTGGCCGGACCGCCTCGACGTGCCATACGGAGCGATCGACTGGGCGGTGCTGGACCGGCTGGACTTCGAAGCACCGGATCGCGATGCCTTTGGTTGCCTGGATCTTGCCTTCGCTGCCGGTCAGGCCGGTCGAACGGCACCCGCGTGGCTTAACGCAGCCAACGAGGTGGCCGTGGCGGCCTTTCTCGACGGGGTGCTCTCGTGGGTGGGTATCACCGAGTTGCTCACCGACGTGCTCGAGGCTTGGCCGGGAGACGAGGCCACCGACGTCGATGCGGTCCTGGACGTCGACCGGCGGGCACGTGAGGCCGCCACGGCCCTCGTCTTATCTCGGAGCTGAACCCGGTGCGTCCGGCAGGATCCACAGACCACCGCATCCGTCTAGCCCTGATGGCTGGCGCCCTGGTCTCGTTCACACTGATTGGGGGTTGGCCGGGCTTGGTGGTGGTGATGTCGTTCGTCGCCATGTTGACGCTCCACGAGCTTGGGCACTTTCTTGTGGCCCGATGGGCTGGCATGCAGGTAACTGAGTTCTTCCTCGGATTCGGACCCCGGTTGTGGTCGGTCCAGCGGGGTGAGTGCACCTACGGGGTGAAGGCGATTCCGGCGGGTGCCTACGTCCGTATCACGGGCATGACCAGCCTCGACGAGGTGGATCCGTCGATCGAACACCGCACCTATCGGGCCCAGTCATACCCCCGACGGCTGGCTGTGGCCCTGGCTGGCTCGGCCACGCACTTCGGCGTGGCTCTCCTGTTGTTGTTCGTGCTGTACAGCATGGTGGGTACGCCCGATCCGAATCGCTGGATGGTCGGCGAGGTGGTGCCCGACACGGCAGCCGAGGCCATCAATCTGGAAGTCGGTGATCGGATCTTGTCCGTCGCCGGGGTGGAGGTCGATGACTTCGGCGCATTCGGCGTCGTCGTCCGGTCGTTGCCGGGCGAGACGGTGGAGGTGGTAGTCGACCGCGACGGGACGAGGACCAAGCGTGTGGCGATCATCGGGGAGCGACTCTCGCCGGATGGAACGACCCACGGTTTCTTCGGGGTGGGACGCGCCCGGCCGCTGGTCACCGTCGGGCCGGTGGCGGCGGCGGGGGAGGTCGTCGGGCGATTCGGTGACCTGACGATGATGTCGATCGATGGTCTCACATCGTTTTTCACGCCCGACGGGTTATCGCGCTTCTTCTCAGGGGCCCTTCCCGACAGGGCAGCATCCGATGGAGCATCGTCGGACGGGGTGTCGACCGGCGTCCCGGCGGACCCGGAGTCGGGCTCCGTCCGGTCGCCTGCTGTTGGATCTTCGACCGTGCCCTCCGACGCCGACGATGAGCGGTTGCTGTCGATCTATGGCGCGGCTCGTCTGGGTAGCGCCATGCTGGCTGACGGCTGGGCTACCTACCTGTGGTTCCTCGTTCTGGTCAACGTGTTCATCGGGGTGTTCAATCTGGCGCCCCTTCTTCCGCTGGATGGGGGACACGTGGCCATCGCCACCTACGAGCGCCTCCGGTCGTTCGGCGGGCGCCGCCACCGAGCAGATGCCGCCAAGTTGGTTCCGGTGACCTGGGCGGTGGTGTCACTGCTGGTTCTGGTTGGGATGGTGGCCTTGTACCGGGACATCGTTGATTTTCCGGATCTGGGCTGACCCACAGATCCAGCCCGCTACCGGCTCATGCGCCAGTTCCCGGGAATGGGCCTGCCGGTAGCCTCGGGGCATGGAGGTTCAGGCAGGTATCGAACGTCGGCTGACCCGCCAGGTGATGGTGGGAGACGTCCCAGTCGGTGGGGGTGCCCCCGTCACCGTGCAGTCCATGACGGTGACCCGGACGGCTGATCATGAGGCCACGCTCCAGCAGATCTACGACCTGGCCATGGCCGGCGCCGACATTGTCCGGTGTACCTGCAATGAACTGGAGGCCGCCGAGGGCCTGGCCCGGATCGTGCCCCGGTCGCCGGTACCCATCGTGGCCGACATCCACCATCAGTACCGGATGGCCCTCGCTGCATTGGAGGCCGGTGTGCACTGCCTCCGCCTCAATCCGGGCAATATCCGTAAGCCCGAACACATCCGGACGGTGGCTGCCGAGGCCCGCGACCGTGGCGTCCCGATCCGAATCGGGGTCAATGGTGGTTCGCTGCACCCCGACCTCTACGCGAAGTACGGCGGGAAGGTGACCGCCGAGGCCATGGTCGAGTCGGCCCTCGACGAGATCCGCTACTTCGAGGACGTTGACTTCAACCTCATCAAGATCTCGGTCAAGGCATCCAGCGTTCCGTTGATGGTCGAGGCCTACCACCAACTCTCGGAGGTCACCGACTATCCGCTCCATCTCGGGGTGACCGAGGCTGGACCGCCGCCGGCAGGACTCATCAAGTCCTCAGCGGGAATTGGTGCCCTGCTGGCCCAGGGGATCGGCGACACCATCCGGTACTCGCTCACTGCCGATCCGGTCGAGGAGGCCAGAGCCGGGCGAACCCTGTTGGAGGCCATGGGCCTGCGCGAGCGAAAGAATGTCGACCTGATTGCTTGCCCCAGTTGCGGCCGGGCCGAGATCGACGTGGTAGCGGTCGCCGAGGAGGCGATGGCGGCCTTCGCTGATCGCGAGATCCCGTTACAGGTGGCCGTCATGGGCTGCGTGGTTAATGGGCCGGGAGAGGCACGTGACGCCGACCTGGGAATCGCCGCAGGGAACCGGCGGGGCCACCTGTTCATCAAGGGTCGCAATGCCGCGGTGGTCCGTGAAGATGAGATGGTCGACGCCCTAGTCGAGTGGGCCGTGTTGATCCACGAGGAGGGCGCCGAGGCGGCGCTAGCACGCGTCGATACTGAGAAGGCCCGACGCGAGGCCGAAAAGGATCGTGACCGACTGCTGGCAGAGCAGGGTGACGACGCGAATGATGCCGGCACCAAGATCGAGCTCATCCGCCGTCACACCAGTTGAGGCCGACGGCTTTGACGAGGGCGTGACCGCCCCGTTACTGGCGCAGCAGCGGCGCCCTCGCTGTCCGAGCGGCTCGACGGTATGATTTCCGGTGCGTGCATCGCCGGTTTCCGACGAGGCGTGGGCTCTGCCCACGCCTTTTGTTTTCGGTGCTGACAGTTGTACCGCCGACAACCGAGGAGTGCCCACCGCAGGGTGGACACCGAAAAATCGTGTACACCCTTTGGTGGGCACCGGAAAACAGGGAGGGCGAAATGGCAGTGACCGATCGGATCGATGCGCTGGCCGCTCCCCTGTGCGACCGTGTCGGCGTCGAACTTCTGGACGTGGAGTACGAGGGCGGCGTGGTGCGCTTGGTGGTCGACCATGCCGACGGAGTCGGCATGGACGCTATTGCCAGCGTGACCCGCGAAATGTCCCGGGCCCTCGATCATGAGGACCCGATCTCGGGCACCTACACCCTCGAGGTGACCAGCCCGGGGCTCGAGCGGCCCCTCAAGCGTCCCGAGCACTTCATCCGTTCGTTGGGCGCCGAGGTCACCATCAAGACCGCTCCTGGCGTGGACGGTGACCGTCGGATCGCCGGCGTGCTCGCTGCTGCCGACAAGGACGGCATTGTCGTTCGGGCCGAAGGTGGCGATGAGCGGTCGCTCCGACATGACGAGATCTTGAAGGCGCGCACCGTCTTCACCTGGACCCCAGAGTCGAAGTCGGCTCGAAAGGGAGATGATCGGAGCGCCGAGGCTGCTCCGGGAAGGAAGGTTGGGTCATGAACCCCGACATGATGGAGGCCCTGCAGGCCCTGGCGATGGAACGGGGCATCTCGATCGACGCCTTGTTCGCCGCGCTGGCCGACGCACTGGAATCGGCCTACAAGCGGATGCCTGGAGCCCACGAGTTCTCATGGGTGACCATCGACCCGGACACCATGGAGATCCGTGTTCTGGCTCAGGATCTCGACGAGGAGGGCGAACCGGCGGGCGAGGAGTTCGACGTCACCCCTGACGGCTTCGGCCGTATCGCCGCTCAGACAGCCCGCCAGGTCATGGGTCAGCGGATCCGCGAGGCCGAGCGTGACCTCAAGTACGAGGAGTACGCAGGCCGCGAGGGCGACATCGTCACCGGCATGATCCAGCAGACCGACGCCCGTTACACCCTGCTGGACCTGGGCCGGGTCGAAGCACTACTGCCTCAGGCCGAGCAGGTGCCATTTGAGCGACCCGAAGCCAATGCTCGCCTGAAGGCGTACATCGTCGAGGTCCGCAAGACGGCCAAGGGCCCCCAGATCGTCGTGAGTAGGACGCACCCGGGTCTCATCAAGCGCCTCTTCGAACTCGAGGTTCCCGAGATCGCAGACGGCGTAGTCGAGATCCGTGCATGTGCCCGTGAGCCAGGACATCGAACCAAGATCGCGGTGTGGTCCAACGACGGAAACGTTGATCCGGTCGGCGCCTGCGTCGGCGCCCGTGGATCCCGGGTTCGAATGGTTGTCAACGAGCTGCGTGGCGAGAAGATCGACATCGTCCCGTTCTCTGAGGATCCAGCCGACTTCGTCATGAAGGGCCTGTCACCGGCCAAGGTGAAGGAAGTCCTCATCGACGAGGAGACCGGCACCGCCACGGTGATCGTGCCCGACTACCAGTTGTCCCTCGCCATCGGCAAGGAGGGCCAGAACGCGCGTCTGGCCGCCCGGATGACCGGTTGGCGCGTCGACATCAAGAGCGAGACCCAGGTCGCTCAGGAAGCTGCCTATGTCGACGTGGAGTGGGCTGAGGGTGAGTGGATCGTCGATGACGCGACCGGTGAACAGGTCTGGAAGCCCGCTGAGGGCGGCCCGGCCGTTTCGGCCGGTGAGTGGACCGAGGCGGCAACCGATTCCGGAGAGGAAGAGGAGTAGGCGCCGGCGGTGGGCCGCTTGACTGATGCCGACACCTCGGCATCAGTTCCCCGACGGAGGTGCGTGGCATGTCGATCCTCGGTGCCGGCTTCCGAGTTGCTCCGGATCGGCTGGTCGGTCGAGATGGCCGGACCGGCGGTTGGTCGGACGTTGCCTGGACGCGGCGCCTGGGTGCATCCCGTGTCGGGTTGCCTGCAGGCCCTTTGTCCGGCCGACCTGACGAGGGCGTTCCGGCGGACCGTGACGTCAACACAGGTCGCTGGGCTGGTCACCCAACTGGTTCCTCCTCTGGTTGGCCGGTCGGAGAGCGTCCCGGCAGCGTCGCCGTTGAAATCAACGGCATCCAGGCGGTCCGGGGACGGGTGATCCACCCCACCAACCGATAGCGTCAGGCAGCGGCTCCCCGACAACGGGGCCCCGTGGTAGCCCTGATGGGCTGCAACGAAATACCCCCCAGAGGACCCCGAGAGAGAACAGGACGTCGAAGCCTCGTGCCGAAGAACATCCGCGTCTATGAATTGGCGCGAGAGCTGGGAATGACCAACGCCGAGGTCCTGAACCTCTGCGAGTCACTCGGCATTGGGGTGAAGAGTCATTCCTCCGGTTTTGTCGAGGCGCAGGCCGACCGGGCCCGCCGGAAGGCCGTGCGCGAGGGCCTGACTCGAGATGTGCAGCCCGAGGAGCCGGGCAAGAAGCCCAAGAAGGCACCGAAGAAGGCACCGACCCCTGAGCCCGAGCCGACCCCTGAGCCCGAGCCGACCCCTGAGCCCGAACCTGTTCTTGAGACGGCGACTGAACCAGAACCTAAGACGCCCCTCGAGACAGAAGAACCCCGACGAGTCATCTCGTCCAGCGGATCCTCGGCCCCGACCAAGAGGACTGTCGAGGCAGAGCCCGCCCCCGAGTCGGCCCCGACAGCGACGCCGACGATCGACGCGGACGATCGTTCGGGGACCTCTGACCCGGCCGTCCCTGATCTCGCTGCGAAGGTGGCCGATCCGAACGCGCCAGTCGTGCCACCCGTCGGTTCAACCCCTCCACTCTCTTCGTCCGGGAAGCCGATTCCGCCGCCTCCCGGCCCACCGGTTTCCTCGTCGGGCAAGCCAATTCCGCCGCCTCCCGGCCTGGGTGGTCGTTCTACTGCTGAGCCGGCCGGTGGTCCGACAGGCGGTCCCCCCGGCCGTCGTACCGGTCCGCCACCGGTGGGCCGACGTCCACCAATGGGTGGCGGTCCCCGTGAATCCGTTCCCGGTGCCGGCGGTGGCCCGGCCCGTCCTGGTGGTCCCGGCGGTGGTCCCGGTGGCCGTCCTGGTGGTCCCGGCGGTGGTCCCGGTGGCCGTCCGGGTGGTCCCGGTGGCGGTCCCGGTGGGCGTCGTCCCCCGCGTCGAAAGGGTCGTCGTCGCCGCCGCCGCGAAGAACTCCAGCCGATGGACGTGCCGTCCTACACGCCAGATGACACCGCAGTGCCCGAGGGTGAGATCGTCGTCGAACGTGCCTGTACCGCGTTGGATCTCGGTCCGAAGATGAACCGCACGGCGGCCGACGTCGTCCGGTTCCTCATGCAGCAGGGCGAGATGGTGACCGCTACCCAGTCACTGTCCGACGACATGATCGAACTGTTCGCCGCCGAATTGGGCGCTGAGATCCGCATGGTCGACCCCGGTGAAGAGCAGGAGGTCGAACTCCTCAAACTGCTCGACATCGTGGATGACTTCGATGACGACGAGGCACCGATCCGTCCACCGGTCATCACCGTGATGGGGCACGTCGACCATGGCAAGACCAAGCTCCTGGATCAGATCCGCAGCGCCAACGTCGTCGACGACGAGGCCGGCGGTATCACCCAGCACATCGGCGCCTACCAGGTGGATCGGGACGGCAAGTCCCTGACGTTCATTGACACCCCGGGTCACGAGGCGTTTACCGCCATGCGAGCCCGTGGTGCCGGTTCAACTGACATCGTGGTCCTGGTGGTCGCCGCCGATGACGGCGTCATGCCCCAGACCATCGAGGCGTTGAATCACGCCCGGGTCGCCGACGTACCGATCATCGTGGCCGTCAACAAGATCGACCGTGAGAACGCCGACCCCCAGAAGGTCCTGGGCCAGCTAGCAGAACACGACCTGGTGCCCGAGTCGTGGGGCGGTGACACGATCTGCGTCGAGGTCTCAGCGCTGGAGAACCTGGGAGTCGACGACCTCCTGGACAACCTGAACGTGATAGCCGAGGTCGAGGACCTCCGTGCCGATCCCGACGGTCGATCCCAGGGCGTGGTGCTGGAGTCCTTCCTTGACATCGGACGGGGCCCGGTGGCCACCGTGCTGGTCCAACGGGGCACCCTTAAGGTGGGAGACCCCCTGGTGGCCGGTGCGGCATGGGGTCGCGTGCGAGCCCTCGTCGACGATCAGGGCCGCCCGGTCAAGGAGGCCGGCCCGTCCGCACCCGTGCAGGTACTAGGCCTGTCTGACGTCGCCGATGCCGGCGAAGGCTTCGTGGTGGCGCCCAACGAGAAGGTCGCCGGCCGGGTGGCCGACAAGCGGGGCCACTGGCGTCGTCAGGCCAACATCGGTCGTGACGCCCACGCCCTGTCCGGAGGCGCCCGACTCGAGGACATCTTCGAACAGATCCAGAAGGGCGAGGCGGCGACGCTGAACCTGATCGTGAAGGCTGACGTGAACGGCTCGTTGGAGGCCGTCACCGGGAGCCTCCGCAAACTGGAGCGCGAGGACGTCCGGTTGGCCTTCGTGCACAGGGCGGTCGGTCGTATCACCGAGAACGACATCCAGTTGGCCGCCACGTCCAACGCCACCATCATCGGCTTTAACGTCCGCCCGGAACGTAAGGCACGAGAGATGGCCGAGGCCGAGGGCGTCGAGATCCGCTCCTACGAGATCATCTACAAGCTGATCGAGGACATTGAGGCTGCCATGCTCGGCATGCTCGCCCCCAAGTTCGAGGAGGTCGTGACCGGCGACGCCGAGGTCCGTGAGATCTTCTCGGTGCCGCGGATCGGCAAGATCGCCGGTTGCTACGTCACCAACGGAACGATTACCCGTGGTTCCAAGGTTCGTTTCCTGCGAGAGGGAACGATCATCTGGAAAGGCGAGATCAGCTCGTTGCGTCGCTTCAAGGAAGACGTCCGCGAGGTCCAGTCCGGCTACGAGTGCGGTATTGGGCTCTCGGACTATCAGGACCTGAAGGACGGCGACGTGATCGAAACGTTCGAGGAACGGGAGATCGCCCGCACCTAGGGCCGATCATGGGACGGAGCGCACAGCGTCGACCTCGCTTCGGTGGTTCGACCCGTGGCTACCAGCGAACCGATCGACTCAACGAGCTGCTGGTCCGCATCCTGGCCGGCGAGTTGGAACGAATCGACGACGACCGTCTCGGTTTCGTGACCATCACCGGTGTGGAGACCGACCAGGACCTGAGCATCGCCCGGGTGTTCCTCACGGCCGACATCGACGATGCCGAGCTCCTGGAAGCCATGGCCGACCATCGGCCCCGGCTGCAGCGGGCCATCGGTGACCAGGCTCGGGTGCGACGGGTTCCGCCGTTGACCTTTGTGGTCGACGACACCGCCCGCTCGGCCGACCGCATCGAGGAGATCCTGCGCGGGATCGGACCGACCACCGCCACCGACGCCATGGATGCCGCAGCCATGGAGACAGCCGCCATAGCTGGGGAACAGTCACCCGAAGGCGACCCTTCCGAGGAAGAGTGACCATGGGGGGGCCCATTTCTGGGAGACAGGCCTCTGGTATGCCAGCCCCGGAAGGTCTGGCGGTCATCGACAAGGAGGCCGGCTGGACCAGCCACGATGTGGTGGCTAAGTCCCGTGGTGTGCTGGGCACGCGCAAGATCGGCCATTCCGGCACTCTGGATCCTGACGCCACCGGCGTTCTGGTGCTCGGCGTGGGCCGGGCCACCCGGTTGCTCAGATTCCTGACTGCGCTGGGCAAGGAATACACCGGTCAGGTCGTCCTGGGTGCGTCGACGTCCACGTTGGACTCGTCGGGCGATGTGACGGCCACCTTCGACATGGTGGCGGTGACCCCAGCCGAGGTGGCCGACGCCGCCACACGATTCGTGGGGGACATCGAGCAGATTCCACCGATGGTCTCGGCCGTCAAAGTGGGGGGGCGACGACTCCATGAGATCGCCCGGGAAGGTGGCGAGGTGGAACGTGCACCCCGCCCGGTCACCGTGCACCGATTCGATGTGACCCCGGCCGATGAGCCAGGCGTCTACGACGTCGTCGTGACCTGCTCATCAGGAACGTACGTCCGGACACTGGCTGCCGATCTGGGCGAGGCGCTCGGCGGGGGTGCTCATCTCCGGAAACTGAGGCGCACCGCGGTCGGGCCCTTCACCCTCGCCGAGGCCCATCCCCTGGAGTCACCGGTGCTACTCCCCATGGCCGAGGCCTTCCGCGACCTCCCCGCCGTGGTGGTCGATGAAGCCACGGCCGTCGACATCTCGTATGGCAGGCCCATGGACGCCGAGGCGCTTGGCCTGGGCTCAGCGGGGCTCGATGTGGATGGTCCGTGGCCAGTGCTGGGCCCCGATGGGAGCCTGTTGGCCGTGTACGGACCCCACGGCGACCGGCCCGGGCGAGTGAAGCCCATCATGGTGCTGGCGCCCACTTCCTGACCAGGTATTTCACCCGCTACCCGCTGGGCAATCCAGTGGGCCGGTCCCGGCTGGCCGGAGGTCGGTGGCTAGCCTCACCGCCGTGGAGATCCGAACGGAGCTCGCTCCCCATCCCGCCGATGCGCCGCGCACCGCGCTGACCATCGGCGCCTACGACGGAGTCCACGCCGGGCATCGGCAGGTGATCGCCAGGGTTCGTGGCCTGGCTGCTGAGCGGTCTATGGCCTCAGCGGTGGTTACCTTCGACCGCCATCCGGCCAGCGTCGTCCGCCCCGAATCGGCGCCACTACTCCTGACCGACCCGCAGCAGAAGCTCGAGCAGTTGGCCACGACTGGAGTGGATCTGACAATGGTCGTCCCCTTCGACGAGGACCTGGCCTTGGAGTCAGCCGACGAGTTCGTGCGACACGTGCTGGTCGGCTGCGTGGGCGCCGGCCTGATCGTAGTGGGGGAGGACTTCCACTTCGGACACCAGCGGCAAGGCAACGTGGCCCTCCTCCGAGAGCTGGGAGAGGAGTTGGGCTTCGAGGTGCTGGGTATGGGCCTGGTCGGCCTCGATGGGCAGCCGACCCGAGACCACGAGCAGGTGTCGTCCACGTTCATCCGACGGGCTCTGTCGCGAGGTGACCTAGAGCGGGCCAACGCCATGCTGGGCCGCCCGTACGAGATCCGGGGCCCGGTGGGTGGCGGCGACCGCCGGGGTCGCGAACTCGGCTTCCCGACAGCCAACGTCCGGGTCGACCCGGCGATGCTGTTACCCGAGGACGGCGTATACGCCGGCTGGTACGAGCGGCCCGACGGATCCGTACACGCAACAGCGATCTCGTTGGGCACCCGACCGCATTTCTACGACGATGGAGCCCGCCTGCTGGAGGCCCACCTGCTTGACGCCAATCCGACGGAAGCGAGCGACACGGGTGATGGCGGCCCCGACCTTTACGGCGAGGAGGCTCGTGTGCGGTTCGTAGCCCACCTCCGTGGCCAGCGGACCTTCGACGGCGTCGACGCCCTCGTGGACCAGCTCCACCGGGACGTGGTCGACACCCGCTCCGCCCTGGCCTGATTGGACGGCCCCGGTGGACGTATTGGATGTGGTGCTGTTGGTAGTCGGCGGCCTGTTTGCGGGCTGCGTGAACACCATTGCCGGGGGCGGCTCGCTGCTCACCGTCCCGCTGTTGATTCTGACCGGCGTCCCGGGCGATGTGGCTAACGGGACCAATCGGGTAGGGATCCTGACATCGAACGTCTCGGCCGCCGAGGCCTTTCGCCGTCAGGGGGTGTCGGGCCTCAGCCGGGTGGTGCCGGTGCTGGTGCCGGTCGTAATCGGTTCACTGACCGGGTCCCTGCTGATCTCGAGAGTCGACGCCGAGGCGTTCGAACGGGTCTTCGGCATCATCATGATCCCGTTGCTCCTGCTGTCGCTGCGACCGCCCAAGGTGCAAGTCGCGACACGTCCGTGGTCGGGGCCGGTGGCCGCCGTCGTCTTCTTCGGCGTCGGACTCTATGCGGGCGCCTTCCAGGCGGGTATCGGTCTCCTGATGGTGCTGGCCCTGTCGCGGTCGGGCCTCGACGTGGTGGTGGCCAACAGCGTGAAGGTGCTGGTCGTCCTCGCGGTGACGTGCACTGCGCTCCCGGTGTTCATCGCCGGGAGCCTCGTGGACTGGCAGCCGGCATTGGTGTTGGCTGGCGGGTTCGGGGTGGGGGGTGCGCTTGGTGCCCGGATCACCGTGGCCGGTGGAGAACGGGTGGTGCGGCCCGTTCTGACCGTTGCCGTGCTGGCCATGGCTGGCCGTCTGCTGGGCCTGTACTGATAGCCCGCCTGCTGGGCATCGACTGACACGCGGATACGATGCCCGGCACAACAGAGTCCTCGGGGTTGGGTGAAAGTCCCGACCGGCGGTGAGTCGGCTTCGGTCGACGCAGCCCGCGAACCCCACCGAACGTTCCTCCCCGGAGGACAGCTGGTAGGGCCGATCAGGTGCGAGTCCTGGGCCGACGGTCAGAGTCCGGATGGGAGAGGACGTCGGATGCGGTGGCGACGCCGTGGACCGACCCGGTGACCTTCGGGCGCCGGGTGTCAGGTCCTGTCTCGTCGGCCGGGTCCCGTCGGCTCCCGACCTGCCCCGAGATAAGGGCCTGCCCTGGGATGGGCCACGACAAGACGGGAGCGCACGGTACAGATGTTCACCGGAATCATCGAGGAACTCGGCACCCTCCGATCTGTCGACGCTGTCGGCGACGGGCGACGCCTCGTGGTCGACGCTGCGACAGTGCTCGATGACGTGACCCTCGGTGCCTCCATTGCCGTCAACGGCTGCTGTCTGACGGTAGTCGAATGGGGCGACGACTGGTTCGCCGTGGATGCCGTGCCCGAGACGTTGGACCGCACCACGGTCGGCGACCTGTCGACCGGTGACAGGGTCAACCTGGAGCGCCCGCTGGCTGCTGACGGACGGTTCGGTGGCCACGTGGTCCAGGGCCACGTCGACACGGTCACCGACGTGGTAGCTGTGGCCGACCAGTCCGACGGTTCACGCCGGCTGACTTTCCGTCTGCCCGGCGAACTGGCCGGCCAGATCGTGGAGAAAGGTTCGGTGACCCTCGACGGCACCAGCCTCACCGTGGCATCGGTCGGGAACCCGTCTGTCGAGGGGGCCACCTTTGACGTGGCGCTGATCCCGCACACCCTGGAGGTCACGACGTTCGGTGGCCGGTCGCCCGGTGACCGCTGCAACGTCGAGGCCGACGTCATTGCCCGCTACGTGGCCGGCCTGCTGGCCGCCGGGCGCATTCCCGTACCTGAAGATATTTCGACCCCCGAAGAAAATGGAGGCGACTGATGCCGCTGTCCAGCATCGAAGACGCCATCGAGGCTTATGCACGTGGCGAGTTCCTGGTCGTCGTCGACGACGAGGACCGTGAGAACGAGGGCGACCTCATCATCGCGGCCGACGCCATGACGCCCAAGAAGATGGCGTTCATGATCCGGCACACGTCGGGCGTGATCTGCGCCCCGATGTCAAACGAGCGGGCCGACATGCTCGATCTGCCATTGATGGTGCTCGACAACACCGAGTCGATGCGCACCGCGTTCACCGTGTCGGTCGACCTGGTGGAGGGCACCTCTACGGGCATCTCGGCGTCGGATCGCTCGGCCACCGTGGCGGCCCTCGCCGACGGGTCCCGGCTGCGTACCGAGTTCGCCCGCCCCGGCCACATCTTTCCATTGCGGGCCCGGGCCGGCGGGGTGCTCAAGCGTGCCGGTCATACCGAGGCCGCCGTCGACCTGTGTGCCCTGGCCGACCGCCAGCCGGTTGGCGTGCTGTGCGAGATCGTGAACGACGACGGGACCATGGCCCGGGTGCCCGACCTGGAGGTCTTCGCGGCAGAACACGGTCTCCATTTCATCTCCATTGCCGACCTGATCCGCCATCGTCGTCGCCACGAGAAACTGGTCGAGCACTTCGGATCGGCACGCATTCCCACGAAGTACGGCGAGTTCACGGCGCACGCCTACGTATCGCTGCTGGACGACGAGGAGCACGTGGCCTACGTGCTGGGTGACCTCGCCTCGGTGGAGGCGCCGCTGGTGCGGGTGCACTCCGAGTGCCTGACCGGCGACCTCCTGGGGTCATTGCGTTGCGACTGCGGATCACAGTTGGATGCCGCACTGGCCCAGATCGGCGCCGAAGGAATCGGGGTGATTGCCTACCTGCGGGGTCATGAGGGGCGGGGCATCGGTATCGGCCACAAGCTGCGGGCCTACGGGCTCCAGGACGAGGGCCTCGACACCGTGGACGCCAACCTCAGTCAGGGCCTCCCCGTCGACTCCAGGGAGTACGGCGTGGGTGCCCAGATGCTGTCCGATCTGGGTCTTACCCACATGCGTTTGATGACCAACAACCCGGCCAAGTACGGCGGTCTAGAGGGCTACGGCCTGGAGATCACTGGCCGGGTCCCACTGGACACGGACCCCAACCCGGAAAACGTCCGGTATCTGGAGACCAAGCGGGATCGGCTTGGTCACAGCATTTCCCCGGAGGGCGGTTCTGCGAAGAACGGCACTCCGGACGGCATTGAGGAAGCGGAGCAGGGGAGCGCGTCGTGAGGGTCATCGATGCGCCGCTGGACGGCACAGGACTGAAGGTCGGGATCGTGGCCGGCCGATTCAACGACTTCGTGTCCAACAGCCTGGTATCGGGTGCGCATGCCCGCCTGACGGGCCTCGGCGTGGCTGACGACGACATCGATCTGGCATGGGTGGCTGGCGCCTTCGAGGTACCTCTAGCGGCCCGGGCTATGGCCGAGTCAGGTCGCTACGACGCCGTGGTGTGCCTCGGTGCGGTGATCCGGGGCGAGACGCCACACTTCGACTATGTGGCCGGTGAGACCGCCTCGGGAATCATGCGAACCGGACACGACACCGGTGTGCCGGTGGTGTTTGGGGTGCTGACCACCGACACGGTGGAGCAGGCCATGGAGCGGGCTGACGTGGACCGGGGCGACAAGGGTGCCGACTGCGCGGATGCCGCCGTCGAGATGGCCCGCCTACTCGCCGCGCTGGGCTCCTGAAGATCGACTCCTGATCGGGTTCGGGAACCGGGGATGGCCGTCAGTCGCCAACCGCGCCCAAGCCCTGGCCGAAGCTGAACTCGACCACGTTGCCGTCCGGGTCGGCCAGCGCGCACAGGTAGCCCACCGGTGGCGGGTGGTCGGTCGGCTCCCAGGCCAGGCAGCCTGCTGCCCGTCCGATCTCGGCCACCGCGTCCACCTCGGTCGGGTCGTCCACGTCGAAGCCCAGGTGGGCGAACGGCGTCAGGACCGGTACCGGTACGCCGGCGGCCCGGTCGGCGAACGTCTGCACCACGACGATCCCCACCGGGTTCTCGGTGCCGTCCGGTCGGGGTTCCTCG
>PYIL01198213.1_pt1 | contig 21175 bp, 22 predicted proteins | sample 3578041 | NCBI WGS metagenome assembly PYIL01 (sample SAMN08408023, study PRJNA431606) | Marine metagenome isolate SA_KN192-05_S13_150m, whole genome shotgun... | biome: marine; feature: oceanic pelagic zone; material: water; isolation source: 150 m water sample, 0.2-0.8 um fraction ... | reverse complement strand
GGCGGTTCGCACGATGATCAGTATGCGTCGAAGTCGAGGAATTCGAAGGCTGTTAGGGCCAGGTCCTCTTCGACCAGTCGGGGGACACCGTTGTCATCGAAGGCGTGGAGCACGATGCCTAGCGGACTGGGCATGAGGCGAGGAGGCAACGGGAAGCCTTTACCTCGTAGAAGAGGGTTGGCCCCCCAGTGCAGGACCAGTGGCGTGCGGTGGTACCGGGCCAGTACGGCGGCGATGCCCTGGGCCGACATGGTGTCGACGCCGGAGCGCCGCGCCAGGACTTTCAGTAGGACGGCTACCTGGAACGGGCCATGGCGTCTGCTCGTACTGACGAGGGCCACGTCCTCGCGGACGTGGAGGACGTAGCGCGCTCCTGGTCGGGCCAGACGCCATCGCAGGAGTTCGGCCGTCCATCGGGCGCCGTGTCCGACGGACGGGGGCGTGCTCGGCAGAGGAAGGACCTGGTCGAGAAGTGGGGCGCCCAGGAGGTCTGCGTCAACCGGATGGCTGGTGACCGGCACGCCATCGGGAACGGGGGCCAGGAACCGGGCTCCCAAGTCAGGCAGGTGCCGCCAGCCGAAGGTCCCGACCATTCGAGGCAGGGACTTGGCGTTGGCGACTCCGAGAATGCCGTCCAACCCGTCGGCGGTGCCTACCCGGTAGCTGTCCTCCACGGTGCGGCGAAAGGCGCCGGTCCCCCGAGCTTGGGGATGGGTGACCAGGTCCACGCCTAACCCCAGTCGTAGGTCGCGGCCCGGGCCCGAACCATCAGCGGCGTGGAACCGAACCGGCACCAGGGTGTAGTTGCCGACGAGACGCCCGTCGTCATGCGCCGTGCCCACCGAGGCCTTGCCTTCCGGATTTCCCCGGTAGTACCAGTCGAGGAGATCGGATCCGATAGGAGGTTCGAAGCCGAAGACCAGATTAAGGAGGTCCGCCGTGGGGGTCAGATCTTGTCCGTCATCGGCGTGCCCACCGTTGGCCGGGCCGGTCATTGGACGTGCTGGTCTACGGGCCGACCACTTCTGGTTGCCATTACCACCGACGCGATTAGTAACAGACCGCCGACGGCGACGCGGAATCGGGCCCGACCAGTGCAGTCCACTGCGCTTTCCACGACAGGATCGCCCATGATTGGAAGGGGCGAGGAGTACACCTCGGCAATCGGCTGGTCGTTTCCGAGCATTCCGGCCACCGGAGTACGGCACCCGATCTCCGGGGTGGCCTCGAACGAGAATGGCTCTCCTCCCGGCAACGGTCGGCTAAATGGGGCGAGGAGAATCCACAGGCCAACCAGCAGGGCGACGACCGCCAGCCACTGCCGTCGGGTTGGCCGGGAGCGGGTCATGGGCTGGTGATACTACCGGTCGCTGATCCGCTCCTCCGGGCCGGTCCGGAGTCCGACGCTCCCTGGGTCGTACCCTCGCCACATGTCTGGCTCCCCGATTGGTTCCACGCACTGGGCCGGGACGCGCCGCAGGCTGCTCCTTCTCCTGCTGGTGATCGGAGCGTCCCTGGTCGTCCTACTGGCGCTGATCAGTGACCGGTCGCTACGGGTGGTGTCCATTGGAGACAGCGTGACCTACGACGCCGATCCGGGGTTGCGCGCAGCCCTGGAGGCCACCGGGTCGGTGGTAGTCGACACACGGTCCATTGGTGGGGTCGGCCTTCTACGTCCAGGGATCGACGATTATCTGGCTGATGTGTTGTCCGACGACCCCGCTGTGGTGGTGGTGATGCTCGGCGGTTGGGACCTCGGCGAGATCGTGGCTGACCCGACTGCCTATGCGGTACGTCTGGACGAGGTCGCCGATTACCTGACGGCCGACGGGGCACACGTGGTGTGGTTGGCCATGCCGCCGACCCCTCCGGGTGAGGGCATCGAGGAGGCTCGGCAGACGGCCAACGGCCTCTTCGGTGACCTCGCTGACCGGCGCTCCGACGTTGATCATGTCCCCACCGGGTCTCTTCTGGGTGACGAAGCGGGCGCCTTCACACGATTTCGGGCCGGAGTAACGGGACGGAACGTCCAGGTACGGAAGGTCCGCGATGGCCGTGACGACGGACACCTATGTCCGGGGGGAGCGGCCTTGCTGGGTCAGGCGGTGGTCGACCTGCTGGTGGATCGCTTCGACGTGCCCGAGCCCTCGGGCGAATGGTGGGCGGGGGAGTGGACGACGGACGCCCGGTACGACGATCCGCCGGGGGCTTGTGCAGCCATGGTGACATCCTCGGGTTGAACCTCCGGCTGATCTGCGGGCTGGCGTCGGGTCCGCCAATCGAGGAAGGCCTCGGCGGCCACGGCGGCCAAGATCACGATTGAGGTCTCCGCGGCCGTCCGGTACCGCGTGTTGCCAAAGGCACTGGCCGCAGTGAGCGTCGCTATGGGAATCCACGCGGCCAGCACCAGGAGCGGCCCCCGTCGACGTCGGACGATGACAGCGCCGGCCACCGCGGCGGGAACTAGGAGGGCGAACTGCACCAGGCCGAGGGCCGAGACGGCGAACGACCGACGGTCCGCCAGCACGTCACGCCGTATCTGCCCGATGGGGTCATAGACACCCCACATGCGACCAACCCGGGCCGGTACAACTACTGAGAGCAGGCGCCCCCGGTTGGCAGAGATGTAGGAGGTGGCCCGTTCGCGGACTACCTCGTCGCGCTCGACCTCACCAAGTAGGCGGCCGTCCGTTCCGTAGGGGATAGGTAGACCGCAATCCAGATTCCAGTAACCGAGGTCCGATCCGAAGTAGGTGGCGTCGCAGTTGGATTGGACCAGGACGGTCCCCATCCCGTTGGAGAAGAGGACCGGCGTCTCGAAAGCCATCGTGTTGCGGACGAACCACGGGAGGCAAAGGAGAATCGCGGTGAGGCCGCAGATGCTGTACCGGATGAGGCGTTCCCGCCAGGGAAGGGCGGCCCGGCCTAAGACCACGGCCGTCACCAGAGGCAGGAAGAGCACCAACTCGGCTCGGGTGAGCGCGGCGAGACCACCAATCAGACCCAGGAGTGCTGCGGCTCGACGGGTCGGCGAGCGCCAGAAGCGGACGCCGACCAGCATGGTGGCCGCCGCGAACGCGATTGCCGGTGTCTCGGCCATTAGTAGTCCGTCGTTGACCCACACGAAGGCGTAGGTGGCGGTGATCGCGGCGGCGATCAACCCAAGTCTCTCGGAGCGGACCTCCCGGCCGAGCAGGCCCATAAGAATGATGGCCGGCGCCCCCAGAAGAGCCGACACCACCTGCTGCTCGATGATCGACGTTGCTCCAAGAAAGGAAAAGACCCCCAACAGCATGGCCCACACCGGTGGGTGGCCGGCCGTTCGCTCTAGGTGGCCGATCGGGGTTTCCACCACAGAGGTTGCGCCATTGGAGATCGGCACCACATCCATGCCGCCGAAGAGGTGGCGGAAGGGTTCTGGAAAGCCCAGGCCGTCGGCCCATAGGTTGGCGGCAAGGTGGTAGCTGGAGGCATCGCCGCTGAGCGGGTTGTCCGCGGCGATGAGGATCAGGTGGGCGAGTCGGATGGCGAGTCCGGCCATCACGATCAGGGCCAGACGCCCCCGAAAACCAGGAGGCCACGTGCCTTGGAACGACATTGCCTTCACCGGTCCCGCAATCGTCCGTCGGCCCAGCGGGCGGCTTTGCCGGCGGTCGCCGGCGTCGAGGGGTCAATCACCGGGAGGTCGGTGGTCTCCGAGGAGAGCTCGGCAGCGATCTCGCCGAGCGGTCCAGCGAGCGGATCGCCGAGGAGGCGCCGCATCTGGTATTCCATCCTGGACCGACGCAGCCAGGCGACCCGGCTAGCCAGCATCCCGATGTGCTGGTGTGGATGGAAGGCCTCATCTGGATCGAACTCCCACGGGTGGCAGTACGCCCAGAGTGCCTCGGCGGAACCGGCGCGTCGCAGGCCGAGGCGACGGAAGAAGGACGGCAGGAGTCGGAGGTAGGTGCCTCCCAGGTAAGGGAGGTCAATGCCTGGCATGCGGACTAGCGGGCATGGGAACTCAATGGGCCCGTTCAGCCATCGGAAAGTTCGCCGGGGCAGGCCTGGCCAGCCAAAGAGGGGGCTAGGTCCGGGGAGCACGCTGGACGAGTAGGTGAAGCCGGCTTCCGCAATGAGGGGGACGGCCCATGCCGCAGCGGGTACCAGCGACATCATCGGCGCTCGGTAGCCGGACACCTCCTGGCCCGACAGGTCCTGGAGCAGAGCGCGGCCACGTCGACACTCCTCGGAGAACGTCTGGGGTGTCTGGGTGGTAATCGGTACGTGTGACCATGAGTGAAGGCCGATCTCGTGACCCTCACCGGCTGCCCGACGGACCAGTTCGGGGCGTCGTTCGGCTAGTTCGCCGACCACGTACACCGACGCCCGGACCTCGTACTCGTCGAAAAGGTCAAGGACCTGGTTGGTCATATGGACCACTCGTTCAGGAAGCGAGTGGTCGGGTCGGAGGTCCTCGACGTCGAGAGTGACGGTCACCTCAGGAAACGTGCGAGTCGACGAGGAAGCACCATGGCCCGGTGTGCCGGTCATGTCTGGAGTGTTGCAGGGTCAGGGCACGGAGGGGTGTCCGAGTTGGAGTGCTTCGCCGCGGCGATGGCCACCGACGCCAGGATGACCAAGGCCACCTCGGCGGGTACCCGGTAGCGGGTGGCACCCATGGTGAGTGCAGCTACGAGCGTGCCTACGACAGGCAGAGTGACAAGGAGGATCAGCGGACCGCGTCGGCGCCGTACTTCCCGACCGCCTACCAGAGCCAGGACGACAATCAGGGCGAACTCCAAGAGACCCAGCACCGAGAGTCGGAAGGATCGGCCCTCAACGAGCATGTCGGCCCGGAGTTGGTCGATCGGGGCGTAGACACCCCAGTAGCGGCCTACCCGCTTGGGGACCACGTGGGTGACGAACCGGGCCCGGTGGTCGCCCAGGTAGTCGAGGCCCCGCTGTCGGTATGCGATGTCTCGTACCGACTCGTCGGTCGCCCGTCCGTCGGCGTCCAGTGGTTGGGGAAGCGCGCACTCGAAATCCCAGGCACCCTGTTTGTCTCCGTAGTAGGTGGCATCGCAGTTGGTCTGGGCCACCAGGATCCCGGTGCCGTTGCTCAGCCATACCGGTTCCTCAAATACGGCCAGGTTTCTAGCTACCCATGGCGCCATGACCGTCGCGGCGACCAGGCCGACCCCCAAGTAGCGCCGCAGGCGAACGGCGTTTGACGCGACGGAGCCCGACCCATCGCGCCAGAGGAGGATCGGGAGGGCCAGGACCGGGAGCGCCAGCACCAGTTCGGCCCGGGTGAGAGCTGCCAACCCGCCGGCCAGACCGAGCAGGAGAACGTTGCGGGTCGCCGGAGATCGAGCGGTTCGGACCGCTACCCCCAGGAGGACGGCGGTTACCGGAACGACTAGCGACTCCGACATGACAAGGCCGTCGTTGAGCCAGAAGCCTGCGTACACAGCGGTCACTCCGGCGGCGATCGTCCCCACGTGGCGTAGGCCCAGCGATCGACCGTACTGGTGGCCGGCCCATGCGACGGCGGCCACTCCGACCGTGCCAGTCAGGACGCCGACCAGTTGGTGGGCGGTGACCGAGGTGAAACCGAGGAACGAAAAGGCGCCAAGTATCAGCACCCAGAGCGGAGGGTGACCGGCGGTGGGTTCGATATGGCCGACAGGGATAACGGTGTTGGCGGTGGTCTCCAACGACGCGGGATCGGCGACGAACAATGCCTCTTGGGCACCACCGTGGAGGTAGCGGTACGGCTCAGTGAAGCCGAGACCGTCGGCGAGCAGGTTCGCCGCCTCGTGGTAGTAGGTGCCGTCGCCGCTGAGGGGATCACCTCGCTCGACGAACAGGACGTAGGCCAGCCGGACCATCAGGCCGAGACCGGTTAGTACGATGATCCACCGGATTCTGTTACGGCAGTTCACCGGATCTCCTCGTGGTAGTCCTCCTCCACGTTTACCTGCCAGACGTCGTGCCAGTTTTCGTGATCGGCGGCCAGCACGTTCTCGACGGTGAGCATGGCGGTGAACATCGAGTGGTCCTGATTGTTGTACCTGTGCATGCCGTTGCGACCCACCGGGTACACATTGGCGGCGTGTTTAGCCAGCCAGTCTCGGATCCGGTCGACGTTGTCCTGGTAGTGGGCGTCGTACATCGGATATGCCTTGGGCATCCGAACCACGTAGCCGGCTTCCACTCGTGAAGGTTCTAGTAGCCCGAGGCTTGCCATCTCGGACTTACCCAACTCGATCAGGTCGGCATCGTCGGCCGTCCAGAGGTGGTCGCCCTCGGTCACGAAGTACTCGAGTCCCAGGCAAGTGCGGCCGTCCTTGACGAGGTGCGGTGACCACTGCCCGAAGTTCTGGATACGACCGACCTCCACGTCCGGGGCGTGTACGTAGATCCAGTTGTCGGGAAATCCGTCCTCCCGGGGGACCACGAGGGCCACGGTGAGGAAATCCCGGAATCCCAGCCCGGCGGCGGCCGCCCTCACGTCGTCGGGCACCGGTGGGTCCATGGCCCGGACGAGGTGGGGGAGCGGCATCGACGAGATCACGTCGGTGGCCTCCAGGACGACCGGGCCGTGGGGGCCCTGTGCCTCGACTTCGAAGGCCCGTCCGTCGGCATGACCAATCCGCCGAACCGGATGGGAGAGGTGTACGTCCGATCCCTGTTCCTCGACTAGTTCGGCGCAACGCTCCCACATCATTCCGGGTCCGTAGCGGGGGTATTCGAACTCCTCGATGAGGCTGGTCACGTCAGTCTGTTTGCGTCGGGGCATCAGTGAGTTCACGACGGCCCTCAGGAGCGACAGATTTTTGATCCGTTGGGCCGCCCAGTCGGCCTGAAGTTCGGTCCCCGGTAGTCCCCACACCTTCTCGGTGTAGGTCTTGAAGAAGGTCCGGTACAGCCGCCACCCGAATCGGCTGGCCACCCATCCTTCGAAGTTGGTCTGATCCTTCGGGGGCTTTATCCGGACCCACAGATAGGACAGCAGACAGCGAACCGCCTCGATGAGCCCCAGGTTGCGGAGGGCATTCATGGCTCGGAGCGGGTAGTCATAGAACTGGCCCTGGTAAAAGATTCGACTCATGCGGGGCCTAAGTAGGAAGTCGTGTGGCTCGAGGATCTCATGCCATAGGTCGGAGACGACCCGGACCTTGGTGAAGAAGCGGTGGCCACCGATATCGAAGCGCCAGCCGTCACGCACAGCAGTCCGACTGATGCCGCCCACCACGTCGTCGGCCTCCAGCACGGTGGCTCGGACTCCGGCCTTGCCGAACTGGTAGGCAGCGGTTAGGCCGGCTGGCCCGCCACCGATGATGATCGGTCGCAGGTCGGAGTCGATCGACGACGAGCCGTCGGTAGTCACGGGGGAGGGGTCCGGGGTGGCGGTCATCAGCGGATAGTGGGCCTTGTCGAGGTCCAGAGCGGACATCGACCGGGACCGGAGCGAGCGTACCGGGCGGCCCAGAGGCCCGACGGTACGCTCGGCCACGTGGGCACTGGGAATCGTGATCGCTCGGCGGTGACGCCCAGTCTGTTGATCGTGGCGGTCATCGCGGTGGCTATCGGAGTTGTCCTGCGATTTGTGGCCCTCTCGCCCATGTGGCTGGACGAGGCGATCTCCGCCTCGCTGGCCGGTGTGGTGATGGAGGACGTGACCGGCGGCTGGTCGGCTCTGGTCGAAGCGCTGCGCCACGATGGTCACCCGCCCCTGTACTACGTGCTCTTGGCCCTGTGGTCGGTCCCGTTCGGAGAATCCGACGGCGCGCTCCGGGCGTTCTCGGGGATGCTTGGGGTTGTTTCACTTCCTTTGGCCTGGTTGGTGGCCCGCCGGCACCTTGATCGGCGGGGTTGCGTGCTGGTGGTGTCGGTACTGGCGTCCAGCCCGTTCGCCGTGCGGTACGCCACCGAGGCTCGGATGTACGCCCTTCTGCTTACCCTTCTACTAGCACTTCATCTCGCTGTGGTCCGGGTCTGGGAGCGCCCGTCGGTTTACCGTTCTGCGGTGCTGGCCGGCGTGGTGGCCGCCCTCCTGTTGACCCACTACTGGTCATTGTTCGCCATTGCCGTGCTAGGCACGGCAGGACTGGTGGCCGGGACGCTTAACGGCCGTCGTGCGATTCGTCAGGCTGGCCATCTGGTTGGCGCCGTGGTCGCCGGATGTCTGGCCTTCCTTCCGTGGTTGCCCGTCTTCCTGGACCAGCTGGCCCATACCGGGACCCCGTGGTCGCCGGCGCCCCGTCCAACCGTGGTGGCCGCCCTCACTCTGGAGGCCTACGGCGGCGGCCGAGGCTCGGAGGCGCTGCTGGTCGTGGTCGTGCTTGCCGTTCTGGTGGCCGTTGGCCTGGGGTGTCGTGCCGGCTCGGATCGGCCGGTCCTCGGATGGACAGAGCTGGTCTGGTTGCAGGTGGCGGTGGTGTTGGGCGTGACCACGATGGCGCTGGGGGCCGCGGTGAGCCTGATCACCGACACCGCCTTTCAGGGCCGCTATGGGGTCTTCGCTCTGGTGCCGATGGTGCTGGCGTGCGCAGTAGGCCTGTATCGGTTGACGCCCCGGGCCTCCGTGGCGGCCCTCGCTGTCCTTGTCCTGTTGTCGGGCGCATCGGTGGCCCGTGAATTGTCGCGCGATCGGACCCAGATCGGGGAGATCGCCGACGTGGTGCGGGCCCAGGGTTCGGATGGCGACCTGGTCGTCTTTTGTCCCGACCAACTGGCGCCGGCTGGTCATCGTCTGCTCGCTGACCGGTTCACGACGTTGTCCCATCCGGCGTTGGATGATGGTCGGCGAGTCGACTGGGTGGACTACGCCAAACGCAACAGTGCTGTGGACGTAGAGGCGGTAGCTGACGCTGTGGTGGCACGGGCCGCCGGTCTCGACAACGTCTGGTTGGCCTGGATGGACGGCTACGAGACCTTCGACGGGCAGTGTCCGCGACTCCGTGCCGCCCTGGCTGATCGGCTTGGCATGCCGAGTAAGGCGGTCTACGCCGACGCTGACGAGTTTGACGACTCGGCCAACCTCTCGAGGTTCCCGGGGGGATCGTGACCCGCCGGGCGGCCCCCGAGGCGCTCCTGGTCGTTCTACCAGCCTGGGTGGCTGCCCGGGCACTGGTCGGCGTCGGGTGGCTGGTGGCCCGGCTGCTGGCTGAGGGAGAGGAACCCCACGCACTTGGCCGTGGCCTACTGGCCTGGGATGGCGACTGGTACCAGTCATTGATGCTCCACGGCTACGACGGGATGCCGTTGGAGGGGGTTCGGTTCTTCCCGGGGTACGTCTTCCTCAGCCGCCTGGTTGATGTCGTGATTCCGGGTGGGCCGGCGGTCGCCCTTCTCGTGGTGGCAAATGCGGGGACGCTGGTGGCCATGGTGCTACTCCATCGACTGGTGGTGATCGAGTCGTCCGACGTTGGTCTGGCACGCCGCGCTGTGTGGGCCCTCGCACTGTTCCCGCCGGCCTTCGTCCTGACGTGGGCCTACGCCGAGGGTCCGTTCCTTGCACTGGTCATCGGCTGCCTACTCCTGCTCCGTAGAGAGCGTTGGTGGGAGGCCGCAATCCTCGCCGCGGCGGCCTCCCTAGTCCGGCCTACGGGGGCGCTTCTGATCGTGCCGGCACTCTGCGCGGTGGTGCGCCCATCGGCACCGGCCCGCTCGTCAGGCCGCTTGATGGGCCGCTCGATGGTGAGTCGTCTGGCTGCCGTAGTGGCCGGCCCGGTCGCAGCCGGGGGCTACGTGTGGTGGGCGTCGGTGCATTTTGGCGAGGCGTTTATTCCGCTGACCGTCCAGCGCCGCTTACGGGGTGATCCGGTGGATCCCGTTCGTCGACTCTGGCAGGGCCTCGGAGAACTGTTCGGGCCCGATGCGCTTGGTGACGGCTTCCACATTGTTGCGGTGGCCGTACTGCTGGTGGCCCTGGTGGTGCTGTTACGTGCATGGCCATTGCGGTACGGGGCTTTCGCAGCGGCGTGTCTGCTGGTCGCGTTGGCCGCTGACAACCTGAATAGTCTCGAGCGGTACAGCCTCAACGGGGTGCCCATTGTCCTTGGAGTGGCCACTATGGCCGGACACCGTCGACTCGGTGCCTTCGTGCCGGTGGCGTCGGGATTGGCGTTGGTGGCCATGTCGGCTGCCGCCTGGTCCGGTAGCTACGTGCCCTGACCGCGGCCCGGAAAACGCGGAAACGGCCCCGAGTAGCCTCCCGGCGAACCGGTCAACTTCTCGGAGCCGCTCCGACGTCCCTACTGCCACCTGCCGGGTCGTCCCGTCGAACGATCCGGTCCGGAGTGTCGCCCCAAGGGGCTTCACCCTGATCCGACACCGGAGGATCCGTCGACCTCCGGTCCCGTATCCAGCTCGACCACCGATCCCCGACGGGATCATGGTCCACCGTTTCGTTCCCCGCCCGACGGCGTGGAGCGACCCGGTCGACCTGGCACCCCGGTTCCGGGTCCATCATCAGGTGTCATCCAGTGCCCGTCGGCGCTGGAGTGACCTGCGATGGTCCGGTACCGGCGGGTGCCTCGTCCGGCCAGTCCGACTCGTTGCCCGAAGGCTCCTCGTCGTCCCGCCCGACCTCGACACCCCTGTGCCGGTGGCCGAACCGCTGGTTCCGTTCCCGAAGGATCGGGCCAGCGTGGTTGCGGTCCTCCCCGAACACGATTCGGGGGCTTCCCCAGGGTCCCGCTCCTCCGTCCGACACCGGAACCTAAGTTCCTGTGCCTTCTGGTGGATCGGTTCCATCCGGTTCCGGATCCCCGCGCCGTGTTCGGCGTGGACGCATCATGTACCCGGAGAACCGGTCGGTCAACCAGAAACGGTCTTATCCACCGGAGGGTCGACGATTTCCACAGCACATGGGTGGGTGGTCCACAGATCTGTCCACAGAGACAGACGAAATACCCGAGTCAGGAGCCGAGGGCGGCACCGGCCAGTAGCGCTCCGAGGGCGGCGAGGAAGCCTATGCCTCCGGTGGCACCGCGGATTGCGGCCGAGCGGGTGGTGGAGTGCACCGCAGCTGCGGCACCCGATACGGCCACCAGGAGGAGTTTGGCGAACATGGTGGCCAGGTAGCCGTCCGAGCGGCCCGACAGTTCTACCTCGGCGAGGTTCCAGATCCCGGTCACCACTGCCAGGGCGAAGCATGGCCACGCCACCTTCGCGAAGCGGTCGGCGGCCATCCGTGGTGCTTCGGCGCCAAGGCCTCGCAGGACTCCGAGGAGTCCCAGCATCAGGATCTGGCCGCCTATCCAACCCGAGACACCCAGCAGATGGAGGAACATCCGGACGGCGTCGAGGTCCAACGCGGCGAACGATGGGAAGGTGTCGAAGAGGTCGGTGTTCATGGCCCGAGTCTGCCGGCGTGGAGCCGGGGATCGATCTTCATGACGACCAGACGTCGCGTTCGACGAGGATGGTTCGCAGTGTCGAGGGGCTGTCGGTCATGATGCCGTCCACCCCGAGATCTAGTAGACGGTGGATCTCTTCGGGGTCGTCGATGGTCCAGACATGGACGTGGAGGCCTCGTTGGTGGGCGTGGTGAACGAACCGACGGTCGACCAGCGGAATGCCTGACTGACGCACCGGAACCTGAAGGCAGTCCGGGCCCTTTGGAGGCCCGTCGGGGCCAACGGGGAACCCGAAGCTGGATAGTCGAAAGCGGACGATGGCCGCCGGACCGGCCGACGTGCAGAGGTCGGGTCCTAGGAGGCGTCGACAGCGGACGAGGCGTCTATCTGAGAAGGACCCGAGGCAGACCCGGTCCAGTGCGGCGTGGTGCTTGATGACCGCAGCGAGGGGCTCGACGACCCGGTCATCCTTGGGATCGATGTTGATGCGGGCATCGGGGAAGGCCTCAAACAACTGGTCCAGAGTGGGTATGGGCTCCACGCCACCAATCCGGGCATCGGCGATCTCGGCGGCCGTGCAGTCCGCTATGCGACCTGACCGGTCGGTGACCCGATCCAACGAATCGTCGTGGAAGGCCAACACCACCCCATCGGCCGTCAGGTGGACGTCGGTCTCCAGATATCGGTAGCCCAGGTCGACTGAGTGGGCGAAGGCGGCCAGGCTGTTCTCGGGGTGTTCTTCGGTGCCTCCTCGGTGGGCAAAAGCGAGCGGACCGGGATGGTCAAGGTAGGGGTGACGGCCACTAGATCGCACCGGGCCACGCTAGGTGCCCGGGCAGGGTCGGACTGGCAGCCAGACTGGAGCCATGATCGACCGAGACTTGAAGCGTTGCCTGGGTCAGATGATGAAGGGCGTTCAGGTGGTGGCCGCCACCCACAACGACGTCACCCGGGCCTACACCTCCCACTGGGTGTGCCAGGTCTCGTTTGACGAACCCGTCCTCATGGCGTCGGTGTCACCCAAGCACGACACCTATCCGTTGATCGTTGGTTCCGGCCGATTTGCGGTTTCCATCCTGGCTGGCGACCAGGTCGAACCCGGGCAGTACTTCAGCTACCCGGGGCACCGCTTTCAGTACGTGGCTGACGAGTGGATCGCCGACGCCGATGGCTGGCCGGTAGTCCCCGACGCCCTTGCGTGGCTGGGTTGCGAGGTCGAGGACAGGATCGTCGGTCGATACGACCACGACCTTTTCTTTGCCCGGGTGGTGGCCTTCGGTGAGGGTCGCCTGGGCGAAGCCCCGCTGCTCTACTCCAGCCGCCATGGATGGAGGGTGGGTGGTGAGGCGGCCCGAGAGAAGGGCGAGTCGGTCCGCGACCGTCTCACGGCACGGGTGGAGGCAAGGTTCGGATTCGGTGGTCCCGACTCCACCAACGTCCCCTGAGAACGGGTCGGTAGCCTGTCGGCATGGCCCGCAGGACGAAGATCATCGCCACCATTGGACCAGCATCCGATGACGAGGCCACCCTCCGTGACTTGATCCGGGCCGGAATGGACGTGGCCCGCCTGGGTTTGGCCCACAACACGATCGACGAGGCCGCCGACCGTATGGCACGGATCCGTCGGATCGCGGCCACCGAGGGTCGCTATGTGGGGATCTTGGTTGACCTCCCGGGCCCCAAGGTTCGTGCGGCATCGTTCGGCGAGAGGGCGGTGGAGATTGTCGAGGACTCGCGGGTAAACCTGCGAGTGGGAGGCCGAGTCAGCACGGCGTCAGATATCGAGATCGACTACGCGGGGCTCCTGGCCGACGTGGAAGCGGGCGACCGTCTGAGCATCGGTGATGGCCGGGTGGTGTTGGAAGTCCAGGAAATGGACGGTGACCGGGTGTCTACCCGGGTGGCCCACGGCGGTGTCCTGACGGGCAGTCCAGGGCTGCATATCCCTTCGGACCGGCTCTCGATGCGCGCACCGACCGACGACGACCTGGTGGCCGTCGAGCGCTTCGTTGAACTGGGGGCCGACATGCTGGCCATCTCGTTCGTGCGATCGGCCGAGGACCTAGCCCGTGTCCCCGTGGATCCCCATCCTGCCGGCCCGATCGTGGTCGCGAAGATCGAAACCCGGGCCGCCATTGAAGACCTGCCGGCCATCATCGAGGCGTCTGGCGCGGTGATGGTGGCCCGTGGGGACCTTGGGAGCGAATGCAGTATTGAGGAGCTGCCCATCCTCCAGAAGGAGATCATCCGGCAGTGCATCGCTTTGGGTCGACCGGCCATCACCGCGACGCAGATGCTCGAGACAATGGTCGCCAATCCTGAGCCGACTAGGGCCGAGGCCTCAGATGTGGCCAATGCCGTCTGGGACGGATCGAGCGCGGTGATGCTTTCGGGTGAGACGGCGGTCGGTGTGGATCCGGTAAACGTGGTGACCACCATGTCTCGGATCGCCGAGCGGGCCGACGATGCCTTCGATCACCGGGGATGGATGGCGGAACTTTCTGACCTTCGAATGACCGACACCGATGATCCAGATACGTCCATTACCGACGCAATGACCCAGGCCACGGCCCGCGCCATCGATGAGCTGGGGATCAGGACCATCCTGTGTATCTCCGGAAGCGGGTTCACCGTGCGTTCGATGGCGCGTTTCCGTCCAGCGGCGCGGATCATCGGCCTGAGCTCCAACGAACGGACGGTCGGCCAGCTGACGTTGAGCTGGGGGACCGAGCCGATCCACCTCCCCGAGGAAGGCGATCTTGATGACCGAGTCAACGCTGCCCTCGAGGCGGCCCGGAACAGGGGTTCGGTGAACTCCGGCGAACTGGTCGGCGTGCTAGCCGGAACGGACGCGCGTTCGCGGTCCACCAACGCCCTTCGAATCGAACGGGTGCCCGCTGTTTGATCAGGACGGGGCCCCTGAGTTGAGGTGCCTCAGCAGTTCGGATTCAGGTCGGCTGGGATTTGGACGACCTGGCCGAAGAGGGCACACGAGCACTCGGCTGCACAGTCGGCGAGCTCGACCCGCTGGCTCCAGATGCCCGCAGTCAGTGCGACAAGAACAACGACCACGACTATCCGCACGACAATTCTGCGGATGATCCGAGCGGCCACGAAGGCCAGGACGAGGCTGGCCACGATGGCTACTAGAGCCACTGAGCGGAGGAATGCCGGCTCAACCCAGCCCGGTAGTTTGACGACCTGTGGGACTTGGTCGCCGAGGTCGGCGAGTCGGTCGGCGAGTCGGTCAAGCAGCGTAGGCGTCGCGCCACCGTTGACCGCCACAGAAGTGACCGCGGTGACAGCATCGGACATCGGGCGAGGGTAGCCAGCATCGATCCCGCAGTCGGGGCACCCCGATGGCCGGTACTACGGTCGGTGTGATGAACGATTCCACGTCCGGCGTCCGTCCCATCTCCCTATCCGGCTCGGGCCCCTCGGAGACGGTCCTTGGGTCCGAGGAGCCGGCAGCGGATGCCGCTCTGGCCGAGGCATTAACTCAACCGACGCCCGGGGAACGGCGAGACGCCGTGTCTGCTGTAGCGGCCGACTGGCCACGTCATCTGGAGTGTTGGGCCTGCCTAGGCGATCTGGGACGGGACGCGATGGAGGCTTACGCTGCCTACCGGGTCGGCTACCACCGGGGTCTCGACCGCCTTCGACAGAGCGGATGGCGTGGCAGCGGGTACGTTCGCTGGCAGCACCCGACCAATCGGGGGTTCATGCGGGCTCTGGCTGGTCTAGCTCGGGCGGCCGACCGGATTGGTGAGGTGGATGAAGCGGAGCGTTGTGCCCTGTTTCTCCGCCAGCTGGATCCAGATTGGACGGAGGCGATGGCCGGGGAGACCTGCTGACGGTGTTGCCCCTGATCAGCGACCTGCCCGGCAGCGGGTCTGAGAACCCATTCGTCGGTGCGGTTCTGACCGGCGGGGCGAGCCGCCGAATGGGTCGGGATAAGGCCCTCATCGAGGTCGACGGTCGTCCGATGGCTGTCACGGTGGCCAGGACGCTGCTGACCGCTGGGGCATCGGAGGTGGTGGCCGTGGGTGGCGATGCCGAGGGTCTCTCGGCCGCAGGCCTCGACGTGGTGCCTGACCGCTATCCCGGCGAGGGGCCTCTCGGCGGCATCATCACGGCACTCGGACATTTCGCGGCGTTGGACCTGCCGGTGATGGTGCTTGCCTGTGACCTGCCGACACCTTCGGCGTCAAACGTGGCGGCCACGGCGTCGGCGGTACCGGCGGCTCCGAATGGGGCACCGGTGGTGGTGGTGCCCCTCGAAGCAGGCAGACGTCAGTGGATGCATGCCTGCTGGTTGCCGCAGTCGAGCGTCTTGTTGACGGCGTCATTCTCTACGGGAGAGCGGGCGCCATGGCGGGCCGCCGAGGCCTCGAGCGCTTTGGGACTCCGGATCGTGGAGGTCGATGGACTGTCGGCGGCGGGGTTTCGTGACGTTGACCAGCCCACCGATTTGGCTGGCGACCTAGGGGCCGGCGACCGGTAGGGTCGAACGGCGGTCCCGACGTCTCGGGACGTATCGGACGGATGCCGGTGCCGCGATCCGCCGAACAGGCGGCATGAGGGAGAGTTTCTGATGTCTGAGCAGCCAGTGGTCCCGGAAGTGGACGTGGACGAGTTGCAGGCCCGTCTCGCCGACGGCGCCGCACTCCTCGACGTCCGAGAGCCCGATGAGGTTGACGAGGTCAGGGTGCCGGGAGGCGTCCGAATCCCGTTGGGGTCGCTGCCTGAGCGGATTGCCGAGATTCCCTCGGACGGCACGCTCTACGTCATCTGCGCTCTGGGTGGTCGGAGCCGCACTGCGGCCGAGTTCCTCCGTCACAACGGGATCGATGCCGTGAACGTGGCCGGTGGTACGAACTCCTGGGTCGCTGCCGATTTCCCGGTCGAGTCGGGCTCTGTGGACGGAGCAGGATCCTGAGCGGGGGGCCGCCGGTCGACTTTCGACTGGTTACCGACCAGATGGAGTTCGAGGAGATCCTGGACGTCCTGATGGGCGAATCGCGGATCGCCGTGGACACCGAGTTCCACAGGGAGAAGACGTATTTTCCAAAGGTCGCCATGGTCCAGGTGGCGTGGTCCGATGGCCTGGCCCTGATCGATCCGTTAGCTGTCGACCTGCGTCCCATGGCCCGCCTGTTGGAGTCTGATGTTCTGGTAGTCATGCATGCAGCTGGCCAGGACCTTGAGGTCTTTGACCACGCATGCGGGACCGTGCCCGTCAATCTCTTTGACACCCAGCTGGCGGCCGGGTTCACGGGCCTGTCCTCGCCGTCCTTGGCTTCCCTGCACGAACGGGAGCTCGGTCTCCGGCTTCCCAAGGGGGACCGCCTCACCGACTGGTTGGCTCGCCCGTTGACCAAATCGCAGTTGGACTACGCGGCGTCCGACGTAGCGAACCTGCTGGAGATACATGACCTTCTCCTTGACCGTCTGACCGCAGACGGACGACTGACATGGGCTGAGCAAGAATGTTTGGAGATGCTGGCCCGGGAACGTGGACGGCGTGTGCCTGAGGATGCTTGGCGGCGCATCAAGGAAGCCCGACAGCTTCGTGGTCAGGCCAGGGACGTCGTTCGTTCGGTGGCGGCGTGGCGGGAGCGGCGGGCTGCCGACATGGATCAGCCGGTCCGCCATGTGGTGCCTGACCTCGGTGTGGTGGCCGTGGCCCAGCGAGCACCGCGATCCGTAGAGGAACTTCGGAAGATCCGCGGACTGGATGGGCGTCACCACAAGGGGGCAGTGGCCGAGGGCCTGTTGGCCGCTGTCGCCGCCGCTGATGATCTGCCGCCGTTGGTCGCCGATCCACCTCGTCCGGACAGCGGCAACGACGTGCGCGCGGCGGTGACCTTGGTGTCGGCATGGGTGGCCCAGTTGTCGCGTGATACCGACCTTGACCCGACACTCGTCGGGACGAGAAGTGATATCGAAGATCTCGTCCGGGGCGTTGAGGGTGCACGGATGGCCACTGGGTGGCGCCATCAGGTCATCGGTGGCCCGGTGGATGACCTACTAAGTGGTCGGGCGGCGCTGGCCTTCGACGGCCGTGGCGGGCTGCTCCTCGAGCCACGGGGCACCTGATCGCCAGAGCAGGTCTGCTCCGTGAACGGTGGTTCGCTTCGCTAGGATGACCAACCGCACCGGTCTGCTGTGGAGGTTTTCCATCACAGCACTGACTGGACGAAATCACAGAAGAGCACACGGATGGAACATGCCGTGACCAATCGGGAGGATGCCCGGTGAAGAAGGGTCGACACCGCCGCTACGAAGAAGCGCGTGCGTTGAAGCAGAACCAGGATCTTGATCTGGACTCGATCTTCGACAGCCTCGACGTGGGTGAGCAGAACGAAAGCCAGACAGACGAGGAAAGTTCCCCGGCGTTCGACGCCTGGGCTGACGACTACGAGGACGGCGCCACTGGGGAAGCGGTCGAGGAGACGGCCGAGACGGCCTGAGTCCACCACCGACGAACTGCAGGTCAGCTACCTGTTTCGTCCAGAATCTCGTCCAGTTTGAGAATATCCTCAGCCGACAACATGCCAATGAACGCGCCTTCGGCGTCGGTCACCGCGAGGACGTCCACATCAGCCTGCTCCATTGCCACGGTCGCGTCCCGTAGTGACCAGTTCGGTCGGGCGGCGGGCAGTTCCGTGTTGAGGAGGTCGCCGACAGCGGTGTCATCCCACATCGAACGATCGAGAGCGGACACCTCCGTGAGGCTGATCATTCCCCGGTACTCGACGCCGTCGACCACCGCAACGGATCGCTCACGGCGACCGAGTACGTGTAGGTACATGAATTCAGCCACCGTGGCGTCTGGGGGGACCGTGAGCACGTCGGTGTTCAGCGCCGACGTCACGGGCAGGGTGAACCTACGTTCGAGGTGGCCCAGTCGGACTGAGTGCTGATGCTCAGCGACGGAGGACTTACCGGCCACCAACTGACTGACCGCAGCAGCGACAAGGGCCGGCACCACGAAGGAACCGCCTGTCGATTCTGCGACGAACATCACCGCTGAGATGGGAGCGCGGTAGCCGGCGCCCAAGAAGGCTGCCAGGCCGAGCGTCGGGTAGAGGCCGGGCCGGTCGGATTCCAACATGATGCCGGTGAACTGTCCGATGATGACGCCCTGCACGGCTAAGGGAATGAACAGTCCGCCTACCCCGCCACCGGCCAGGGTCACGATGGTGGCGGCGATCCGCATGCCGAACAACAGACCAATTAGGCCTAGGCCGTGGTCCGGCCTGACCACCCACTCCATGGCCTCGAAGCCCGGTCCGATGGTCAGAGGAGAGCCAAATGCCACGTCGGCGACGAACGCCAAACCGGCCAGTGAGGCTCCGGAGATGAGGACCCGGGAGACGAACGAGTCGGTCTTGGACTGTGTTTTGGCCCACCGGACGAGCCACGCCATGGAACGGCCGCCGAGGCCGGCAAAGATCCCAAGCAGGAGAGCGCCGAACACGTCGCCCACCTCCACGGCGGTGAACAGCGAGGCCAGGTCGGCGGCGTCGAACCAGACCACTTCGGTGTCGGCCCGGAGGGCCAACTGTTTAACGTTCAGACCGATGCGGTTCTCGGGATCGTTCAGGAACGGGATGACGGCGTCATGGCCAATGAGGTTGATGTAGGTGACGTAACTGGTGGCCGAGGCGAGCAACGAGGGCAGCAAGGCCCGACGGTTCACGTCGTCTCGGTACGGTGCCTCCAGTGCAAAGAGGACCCCGGTAGCCGGTGCCTTGAAGACGGCGGCCACCCCAGCCGCCGCTCCGGCGGTCAGGAGGATCTTGACGTCCTCTCGACGAAGCCAACGGCGGAACCGGTCACGCAAGCCGAGGCCGAGGGTCGAGCCGGCGTAGATCGACGGGCCCTCCAGGCCGAGCGCACCGCCTAACCCGATGGTCGAGATGCCTGCCAAGAGCTTGATCGGGAGGTCCCGGAGCGGAAGGCGTGGGTTCCGATCATGGAACGCGCGATTGAACTCGTCGGAGGTGCTCGGGAGCATTCGCCGACCCGGGTATCGCAGAATCAACGAGGCTAGGAGGAGTCCTACGCCGGGGGCTATGGCGATCTGCCACAGTGGTCGGTGCAGGACTCGTTCGAGGACCACGGTTGCCGATAGATATTCGAAGGCGGCGACCAGAGTGGCTACGAGCAGCCCGGTGATGATCGCCAGGGCCAGCACCGGGGTGTCACCACGGGTGGCAATGGTCCGGAGCCGTTTCACGTCGTTCTTCCTACACCCTCGGACCCGCTGATCCTCGGACGGGTGGGTCGTCTGATCGCGGCCCCGTCCAACGTTGGGTTAGCGCCCGGACCAATGTCCCGTTCGGGACCCAAGGGTGGATCCCGGCTGTGGCGGCCCTGTCGGGCAGACTGCAATCGTGACAAACCCTTTGACCCGGTCCCTTCTAGGGCGGCTGAGTACCCGTCGGAGCGATCCGATCACCGATCCGTTGGAGCGCGACCTAGTTGAGGTCTTGGGTCGTGGCCGGGTCGAAGCCGGAGTCGGGGCCCAGAGCCTGTATAGCCATGATGGCTCGGTGACGAGGGGTGGTCGGGCCGGGATCGTCTGCTTCCCCGAAAGTACCGCCGAGGTGGCTGCCTGCGTATCCGTGGCAATCGGCCATGGGCGTCCGTTCGTGCCCCGTGGGGCGGGAACAGGGTTATCCGGTGGAGCCGTGCCCTGCGACGAGCCTGTAATGGTGGTGACCACCCGGATGGACGTCATCCACGAGGTCGACGTGGAACGTCGCCTGGCCTGGGTGGGACCTGGCGTAGTGAACCTGGACCTCTCACGGCACCTGGAGGGCACCGGCCTCCATTTTGCCCCGGATCCGTCCAGCCAACAGGCCTGCACGATCGGCGGCAACGTAGCCAACAACGCCGGAGGCCCCCACTGCCTGCTCTACGGGGTGACCAGCGCGCACGTATTGGCCGTCGAGGTGGTGCTCCCGGACGGAGAAGTGGTGATCCTCGGCGCTGAGGAGGGACGGGCATCGGGTTACGACCTCCGGGGAGCTTTTGTAGGCGGCGAGGGAACCCTTGGGATCACGACGCGTATCTGTGTTCGACTCACCGAGGATCCGCCCGAGGTGGCCACGTTGTTGTTGGACTTCGACCGTGTGGCCGGTGCTGCCGACACGGTCAGTGCGGTGATTGCCGCCGGCATCGTGCCCGCCGCGCTCGAGATCATGGACCAGCGGGTCGTCGAGGCCGTCGAACCCTTCGTGCATGCTGGCTATCCACTGGACGCTGCGGCGGTCCTCATCGTTGAGTTGGACGGCCTTCCGGGCGGCGTGGCGGAGTCCATCGACCGGATCGAGGCCATCGGGACGGCCCATGGAGCCCGGACGGTTCGGGTGGCCGCCGACGAGGAGGAGCGGGCGAGGATCTGGAAGGGCCGAAAGAGCGCCTTCGGAGCGATTGCGGTGATCAAGCCCGACTATTACCTGAACGACACCGTCATCCCTCGTACCCGACTGGCCGAAGTTTTGTCCCGGATCTACGAGGTGATCGAAGAACGGGACTTGATCGTCATGAACGTCTTCCACGCCGGTGACGGGAACCTCCACCCTCTCATTATTTTCGACGCTCGTGAGCCGGGAGTCATGGAGCGCGTCTTGGAGGCCGGTGAGGAGATCGTAAGGATCTCGGTTGAGGCGGGTGGAGTGCTGTCCGGGGAGCATGGCATCGGGCTTGAGAAGAAGCGCTTCATGTCGATGCAGTTCAGCCCGGCCGACCTGGAGGCCCAGGATCGCCTGCGGCGGGCGTTCGACGTCGAGGGCCTAGCCAATCCTGGC
>PYIL01059194.1_pt1 | contig 21201 bp, 26 predicted proteins | sample 3578041 | NCBI WGS metagenome assembly PYIL01 (sample SAMN08408023, study PRJNA431606) | Marine metagenome isolate SA_KN192-05_S13_150m, whole genome shotgun... | biome: marine; feature: oceanic pelagic zone; material: water; isolation source: 150 m water sample, 0.2-0.8 um fraction ... | reverse complement strand
GCCTGGAGGGGCATCTCCACCTTCACGCCGGGCGGCACGTAGATGAACGATCCCCCGCTCCACACCGCGGAGTTCAGCGCCGAGAACTTGTTGTCGTTGGGCGGGATGATTCGGCCGAAGTAGGCGCGCACGATCTCCGGGTGCTCCCGCAGTGCGGTGTCCATGTCGCAGAAGATGACGCCCTGGGCTTCAAGGTCTTCGCGGTTGCGGTGATACACGACCTCGGACTCGTACTGGGCGGTGACACCGGCCAGATATTTACGCTCTGCCTCTGGGATTCCCAGCTTCTCGTAGGTGTTCTTGATTGACTCCGGAACTTCGTCCCAGTCATCGGAGAGCGACTCCGTGGGCTTGATGTAATAGAAGATGTCGTCGAAGTCGATGCCTGACAGGTCACCGCCCCACCAGGGCATCGGTCGACGACCGAAGCGTTCGTAGGACTTCAGTCGGAAGTCCCGCATCCAGTCGGGCTCGCCTTTCATCCACGACATCTCGCGGATGATGTCCTCGTTCAGCCCCTTTTTGGGCTTGAAGACGTAGTCCTCCTCGTCGCTCCAGCCAAGCTTGTAGCGACTGAGGTCGAGACCGAGGTCGGTTGCGGCCATCTGTTGCGTCTCCTTGGAGACCGGTTGCCTGCTCGTACCCGACGGCGACCCATCGGGATTTCTCCTACGTAGATAGTAACAATTATAGGTGCAGAATCCCCGACCCTTCTCCTAGTGGGCGGGGTTGTGGGCGACCGCCAGCCATCCGAGACGGACCCCGGTAAACCGGTCAGCCATGTTGACGGCGCTGGCGGTCCAGCCAGCCCAGGAGCATGGCGATGGCCCGAGGGTCATGGCGCAGGTGGTGGCCGGCCCCGGCGATCATCCGCAGGTCGGTGGTTCCGTGGCCCGAGGCCAATACCCGGGCGTCCAGCGGCGGCACTACCTCGTCGTCGCTGCCGTGGACCAGCAGGAGGTCACGGGTGCCCAGCTCGGCCACCGATCGTTCCGCCGAGATCTCTCGCAGAGCCACGGACCATCGTTCAAAGTCGCTGGACGCCTCCTCGGAGGTGACCACCCCGGCCCGGCGGGCATGGAGGAGGAGACGGCGCGGGTTGGCCGCCCAGTCCGACCAGTCGGCCGGAGCGGCCAAGGCGGCCACGCCTCGGATCTCGGGGTCGATCGCCGCAGCGCAGATAGCCAACGAGGCGCCGGTCCCAAACCCGACGGCCCAGACCCCCTCTACGCCGTCCTGGCCGCGGAGGTCTGCGGCGGCGGCTACCACGTCATCTCGCCATCCGTCCAGGCTGAAGTCTCCCTCCGAGTCACCCATTCCACGCATGTGCGGAACCATGGCCACCCAAGCCATCTCGGTGGCGATGCGGAAGGCCAGTTCGGGGAAGGTGGCCACGCTGTTGGCTCCGCCACCTGGTCCGCTGGGGAAGCCGTGGCAGATCACCACGCCGGGCCGGCTGCCCTCGTTGAGCGGCGGGCGGGCCAGGTGGGCGACCAAGCTCAGGTCACCGGACCGAAACCGGTGGTTCTCAAACCCGTCCGGCGGGTCGGGCCTCGTATCGTCGACGGCCACCCTTTCAGTCCAGTCGACGTAGCAACTCGTGGAACTCACGACCTCGCTGCACATAGACCTTGGCGTTGACCATGTTGGCGTCCTCAGGCACCACGCCCTCGCGAACAGTGGCCGGCACGCCAAGGGCCATGGAGTTCGGGGGCACGATCTGGCCATTGCGTACCACGGCGTTGGCCCCCACGATCGATCCCCGACCAACGACCGCCTCGTGGAGGACCACAGCCCCAACACCGACCAGTGCCCGGTCCTCGATGGTGCATCCTTCGAGGTGGCACAAATGGCCGAGGGTGACGTCGTCGCCCACGATGGTGGCCAGCTCGCCGGTGCAGTGCAGCACGGAGTTGTCCTGAACCGAGGTCCGGGCTCCGATGGCGATGCGGTTGTCGTCGGCCCGGATCACCGCATGGGGCCACACGCTGGAGCCGGGTCCCAGCACTACGTCGCCGATCACCACGGCCAGCGGATGGACGTAAGCCGTGGGGTCGACCTGCGGGACCCGGTCGCCCAGGGCGTAGACGGCCATCAGACGGGTGGCCGGTACCCGCCGTACCGGCCACCGAGGAATACGAGCGGTGAACCCTCGTCGACGTGGCTGAGGTCGGTGACTCGGCCCAGGACGAACCAGTGGTCCCCGGCGTCGACCACATCATGAATCGCGCAGTCGATGGAGGCCAGACACGATGGGATGACCGGAGACCCGGAAGCTGCGGGCACCCAGTCCGTTTCCTTCCACGGGTCCCCGTCCTTACGGAAGAAAGCGTTGGAGAGGTCCTCCTGGGTGTCGGATAGCACGTTGACGCAGAACGACCCGCTGGTCTCGATACGTGGCCACGTGTACGAACTTTTGCCGGGTAGGAACCCGACCAGGGGCGGATCCATGGACACCGAGACGAAAGAGCCGATGACCATGGCCAAGGGCTCGTCGCCCTCTATCCCGGTAACCAGGGTCACCCCGGTGGGGTAACGCCCCAGAACCTTCCGGTAAAGGTCGCCGTCGATCTCCGATCCCACCTGTGCCTCCGTGCTGTCCGGGTCGGTCGAGGCTGGACGCTAGCGCCGGATCAGACGGTGGACAGGTGGTCTGACTTGTGCAGCGAGATGGTGCGACCCTCGGTAGCCGCCGAGACGTCCGCTACGTCCAGGTCGGCGCACCGCTCGCGGGCTTCTGCCAGGAGGCGGTCGACGGTGTCGTCGTCGTGGGCCGGGTCGTGGTGGAACAGCACTAGTTCTCCGGCGGCAGCCTGGTGAGCCACCTCCAGGGCGTAGTCCACGGTGCAATGGCCCCAGTCGGAGCGCTCGGCGAACTCTTCGGGGGTGAACTGGGCGTCGTGGATGAGGAGGTCCACCCCGTTGGCTAACTCCAGTACCGGATCGGCCACCTCTCGTGGTTCGTCGACAGGCTGCTGGTGGTCGCTCACGTAGGCGACGCTGACACCGTTCCAGTCCACTCGGTAGCCGTAAGTCAGACCGACGTGGGGCACCGACCGGGCCGTCACCTGGGCTGGGCCGACCTCGAAGGAGCCCTCGCCCATATCGTGGAAGGCGATCTCACCCGCCAGGTCTCGAACACAGATCGGAAAGTAGGGCGGGTTCATGAAGGTTTCGAACGACGCCTCTAGCGAAGACCCTTCCTCGGCGGGACCGAACACGTCGAGGTGGGCGCCGTCACAGTGGAGGGGGGCGAAGAACGGCAGGCCCTGGATGTGGTCCCAGTGAAGGTGACTGACTAGGGCCGTTCCGCGAAACGGCGTACCGGCACACGGCTCGGCCACACCGTAGAAGCGCAGGCCGGTCCCCAGGTCGAACAGGATCGGCTCCCCGCCAGGCACGTCGAGGACCACGCAGGAGGTGTTGCCTCCGTAGCGGCGGTTCTCGTCACACGGGCAGGGGGTCGATCCCCGAACGCCGTAGAACGTGACGTCGAGTGGCTCCCCCATCGACCGTGAAGGGTACGGACGGGCCGGACCCGGTGGGGCAAATGTGACGCATCTCTCAGGTGACCGACGGCTCAGATCCGGCCGGATTTCGGAACAGTCAGCCAGATAAGTAAGACTCGGCTGGTGGTTGCAGACGTCGGGTCCGCTGGCTTGTCAGACGGCCTGGTGGCCATCGTCAAGGCAGGTTGCCCGGCTTGCGCTCTGGTCGCGCCGGTGCTGGCCGACCTGTCCGAGCGGGCCGGGTTGACCGCCTACACCCAGGACGATCCGACCTTCCCGGCGGTGGCCGACTGGGTCGTAGACGACACCGATCTGGCCATCAGTTGGCACCTGGACCTGGAGGCTGTGCCCACCCTGTTGCGAATCGAAGCCGGCCAGGAGGTTGAGCGGACTACGGGATGGGACCGAAACCGGTGGGAGCAGTTGGCAGGGGTGACCGACCTTGGACCCGACCTACCGGCCTTCAAGCCCGGCTGAGGGTCCCTGACAGTTGATCCCGGGCGGATCGACGAACTCCGGATCCGGTTCAGCGATACCGGCCTGGCCTCCCGTCGGGTTGAACTGGGATCGGGCGAGGACGACGCCGAGGCCCTCTTCGACCGAGGATGGACCGACGGGCTGCCTGTTGTTCCTCCAACCGAAGCCCGGGTGGCTCGCATGCTGGACGGAACAACTCGGGCGGCCGACGAGGTGGTGGTGGTCATGCCCCCTGCCCTGGTCGAATGCACGGTGGAGAAGGTGGCCGTGAACGCCGTGATGGCCGGTTGCCGGCCCGAATATCTCCCGGTGGTGTTGGCCGCTCTGGAGGCCGTCTGTACCGACGAGTTCAACATGCACGGAATCCTTGCCACCACGATGGGGGTCGGACCCGTCCTGGTGGTCAACGGCCCGGTGGCATCACGAATCGGAATGAATAGCGGCGTGAATGCCCTCGGTCAGGGGAACCGAGCCAACACGACCATCGGGCGGGCTGTCCAGTTGGTGGTCCGTAACGTCGGCGGGGGGGCTCCCGGTGGTATCGACCGGGCCACCCACGGCAGCATGGCCAAGTTGGGGTTCTGCTTTGCCGAGGACGAGGCGGGCAGTCCGTGGACCACCTTGTCTGAGGATCGTGGCTTCGACCGGTCCCAGGACGTGGTGACGGCCTTCTGTGGTGAGGGACCCCGGATCCTGGTCGACCAGAAGAGTCGATCGGCCGATTCTCTAGTCCGGGCGCTGGCCGAGGGCCTGCGATCCAGCGTCTCGCCCCGGGTCGTGATGGGCATGGATGGGATGCTGGTGCTCTCCCCGGAACACATGTCCCGGTTCCGAGATGCCGGCTGGGACCGAGACCGGTTCATGGCCGAGTTGGCCGGTCACCTGACGGTCAACGTCGACGACGTCCTGGCCGGAGCGGGCGGGATCGAAGAAGGGCTCCCCGAGGGGTTCGCCGGCATGACCCTCCCCAAGTTTCGTCCGGGTGGACTGCTGGTCGTCCACGCAGGTGGTCCAGCCGGCTTGTTCTCAGCCATTGTGGGAGGATGGCTGAACGGCCCGATGGGCAGCGAGCCGACGAGCAGGGAGATCACGCCGTGAGCCAGCCGACCGTCGTCCTGGACCCGACCGCCGGTACGACCCCGTCGGATCGGACCCGTAGCCACCGTCCCCCCTCCCTGGTTGGTGTGACAGTGGGCCTGTTGGACATCAACAAGCCACGGGGCGATGTTTTTCTAGATCGGGTGGCCGAGCGGCTGGGCGAGCAGGGCGCCACCGTTCTGCGCTACACCAAGCCAACGTTCACCAAGCCGGCCCCTGTCGACCTGCGCCACGAGATCGCCACCCAGTGTGCGGCGGTCATCGAAGCCCTCGCCGATTGAGGATCTTGTACGACGTGCAGTGTGCACGACATCGATGACCTGGAACGCCGTGGCCTGGCCGGTGTGGTGGTGGCCTCCGAACCGTTTGCCGAAGCCGCCGAGGCCCAAGCCCGGGCGCTTGGGTTAGATGTGGCCCGCGTGTTCACGCCGCACCCCATCCAGGACCGGACCGACCAGGAGATGCAGGACCTGGCCGACGACGCCGTCGAGGCGCTGGTGTCGGCCCTGACGTCAGCCTGACCGGGATCGACCGGAAGTCCCGGCCTCAGGTCCCCGGTTCCCACCCGGGAAGCGCATAGCCGCTGACACAGGACACTACGAGGCCGTCGGCCATCAGCGTTTCGACGACCCGGCGGGCCCGGTGAGTGTCTCCCGGCCAGCCCATGACCTCGGCCAGCCTCCCATCGGCCACCGGGCCCACACCCAGGGCGGCCACCAACCGGCCTCGGCCCTGGCGATCTGAACCCTCGAACGGGGTCTGGCCACCTGACACCCCGGCGGAGCCACGAGCCGGATCGGAACCTTCGCCTCGCCAGACGCACCGGTCGGCCAGCGGGCAGTGTCCGCAATCTGGAGTCCGTGCCGTGCAGGTCAGGGCGCCTAGGTCCAGCAGGGTCTGGTTCCACGACCAAACCTGCCCCGAGGGGACCGATTGGTCGGCCAAGTCCTGGGCCTCCCGAGCCGTGAGACGCCGGCCAGTCCACCGGGCCAGGATCCGGGCCACGTTGGTGTCCACCACGGCTGCTTCGGCCTCGTAGGCGAAGGCCCGGATGGCCCGCGCCGTGTAGGGACCGATCCCCGGGAGGGCCTCCAGTTCGGTCCGGTCGGTCGGAATCCGGCCGCTGTGTAGAGCCATCACGACTCCGGCCGCCCTGTGGAGGTGAACGGCCCGCCGGTTGTAGCCGAGTCCCGACCACTCGGCGATCACCTCGGCCGGCAGGGCCGAGGCACAGGAGGCCACGTCCGGGAACCGGACCAAGAAGCGGGACCACCGTTCCGTCACCCGGTCTGCCCGGGTTTGCTGGAGCATCACCTCGGCCACCAGGACCGCCCACGGGTCGCGACTGTTGCGCCACGGCAGGTCCCGACGATTCTGACGTCCCCAGTGGAGGAGCTCAGCGGGCAACGTCTGCTGACCGATGGTCGTATCCAAGGCTGGCACCTCCTCGACCGTAGCGGCCACCTCTGAGAGCCCCCGTCGTCCCGCCGGTTCGATCAGCTCCGCGCTAGCGTCGGCGCCCGTGGCCAACGCACCGGATCTCTCCATCCAGTTGCAGGCGGTAGGAGACGAACCTCGCCACCTGTCGGAGTTGCTGACCACTTTTCCGTTGGCTGCCGTGGTCGTGGACCCGTTCACCCACGAAAGTTCGTGGCTGTTGGACACTGCTCGACGCATCCTGACTGTGTTTCGAGAAGCCGACGTGCGGGTGGCCTTTGTGGTAGCCGGAACCGACGGAAATGGCGCGGCCCGCTTCCTCGGACCGCTCACCGACGAGATTCTGACTCTGGCTGACCCTGACCGGTCTCTGGCCCGCTCCATGGATCTTGAGATTCTTCCCGCCTTCGTGGCTATCCGCCAGGACGGCTCGGTCATCGGCTCCGCCGAAGGCTGGGATCCGCGCACCTGGCGTGAGGCAGCAACCAGCCTGGCCGATATAACCCGATGGTCGCGTCCGGAGATCCCGGCCGCTGGCGACCCGGCTCCCTACGCCGGGACGGCGGCACTGGGCTGATCCTCCGACCGAAGGCGACACCTCCCGCCGGAAAGCTGTCGAGCCGATGACTGCCCGTCCTATCACCGTCGCCCCGGACACCCGGCCGGCGATGTACGAAGTGATGTGTCGGGCCGTGATGGCTGGCGGTGGTCGCCTCGTGGAACCGGCCGACGCCGAGGGGCTTGTCTGGGCCGACCCGGCAGGCGTGGACAGTTTCCCCGAGGTGGTGGCCGACGCCAAAAACCTGGAGTGGATCCAGCTGCCCTACGCGGGTATCGAACCCTTCGCCCACCACCTGGACGACCGTTGGACATGGACTTGCGGGAAGGGGGTCTACGCCCCGGCGGTAGCCGAGACGACGCTGGGCATGATCCTGGCCGGCCAAAAGCATCTCCACGGGTACTCCAGAGCCACTTCGTGGTCCGGTCCCGTGGGACGGGTGTTGGCCGGTAGCCGGATCACCGTCTTGGGTGGCGGCGGCATCACGGAGCACCTTCTACCTCTGCTGGCACCGTTTGGCTGTGATGTGACCGTGGTCCGGCGTCAGGAAAAGGCGTTTCCTGGTGCCGACCGGACCATCACCACCGGCCGCCTGTTCGAGGTCCTGCCGCGGACCGATGTCCTGGTGGTCGCCCTGGCGTTGACTGCTGAGACCGCGGGGATTGTCGGAGTGGCCGAGATGACGGCCCTCCCCGACCACGCCTGGCTGGTGAACGTGGCCCGGGGGGGTCATGTGGTGACCGAGGACCTGGTGGAGGCACTGCGATCCAACTCTCTCGGCGGTGCGGCGCTGGACGTGACCGACCCCGAGCCGCTCCCCGACGGACACCCACTTTGGTCGGAGCCACGCTGCCTCATCACCCCGCACGTAGCCAATACCCCGGAGATGGGCCTTCGGCTCCTTGAGCCCTTCGTGGCCGAGAACGTGAGTCGGTTTTGTTCCGGCAAGACGCTCTTAGCCCCGGTCGACGTGGCCCTCGGATACTGAACGGGTGTCGAGCTCCCTGGCCGCCTTAGCCTCCTTCGTGCTGGCTGGCACGTTCACCGTCGCCGCCATCCTGAAGTTCCGCGACCCGGCGACCACCCGACGGTCGTTGGCCGGCTTCGGGCTACCGAACCCCCGCCTGCTGGCCGTGGCCGTGCCGGTCACGGAGTTGACCACCGCCCTGCTGCTTGTTATAGACCGGCGGACCGGGGGGCCGTGTGCCGTGGCCTTACTAGTGGCCTTCACCACGCTGATCGCCGGCCGCCTGGTCGCTGGACGGCGGGACTCTTGCGGGTGCTTCGGGACCTGGTCGTCGCGGCCGCTGTCCTGGAGAGATCTGGTCCGGAATGGGGTCCTGACGGCCCTCGGAGTGGTGACCGCTCTCGGCTGAGAGCAGGTCCGAGCCGACTGGTACCGTCCGCGGTACCAGTCCTTCGACCTCACACGCGTCGAAGAGGAGGGAGCCCTGCTATGGACGGCCTGATGATGGACACGCCGCTGTCCCTAATTCACCTGTTCGACCGTGCCACCCGTCTGTTCGCCGACAAGCAGGTGTTGACCGCGACCCCGACGGGGATCCAGCGGATCACGTACGGCGAATGGGGTGAACGAACCCGCCGCCTAGGCGGCGTACTGGACGACCTGGGTATCAGTGATGACGGCCGGGTGGCCACCTTCGCTTGGAACACGGCCCGCCACCTGGAGCTCTACTTTGCCCCGCCGTGCACCGGTCGGGTATCGCACACCCTCAACCTGCGGCTGTTTCCTGAGCAGCTCACCTACATCGTGAATCACGGCGAGGACGAGGTGATCTTCCTCGACCACTCAGTGGCTGGCCTCATCTGGCCACTCATGGAGACCTTCCAGACAGTCCGCCACGTGGTGCTCATGGACGATGGCGCCCCAGCACCCGACGCCGATGCCATCTCTCAGGAGGTCCACGACTACGAGGACCTGCTGGGTGCCGCCTCACCGGTCGACTGGACCACCTTCGACGAGAACAGGGCCGGCTCGATGATGTACACGTCGGGAACCACCGGGAACCCGAAGGGGGTCGTCTACTCCCACCGGTCGATGGTGCTGCACACCTTCGGGGTGATGATGTCCGACACCCTGGGGATCAACGAGCGGGATGTGATCCTTCCTGTGGTCCCCATGTTCCACGCCAACGCCTGGGGCCTGGCTCACGCCGGGGTGGCCACTGGGGCCACGCTGGTCATGCCGGGTGCCGACCTGTCGCCGGGCGCCCTGGCCGCTCTCATCGAGGATGAGGGGGTAACGGTGGCCGCCGGCGTGCCCACCATCTGGATGGGGGTGCTCCCCGAACTCGAGGGGCGAAACGTGTCAGCGTTGCGGGCCATCCCCTGTGGCGGCTCGGCCGTCCCTAAGGCCCTGTCTGAGGGCTACCGCAAGACCACCGGTCTGCCGATCCTCCAGGCGTGGGGCATGACCGAGACCAGTCCGATAGGTGCCGTCTGCAGTATCAAATCCACGCTGGATGACCTGGACGACGAGGCCAAGGCCGACCTCCGGACCACCATCGGTTTGATCTCGCCGGCCGTCGACTTTCGGATTGCCGAGCCGGAGACCGGCGAAGAGATCCCGTGGGACGGTGAGACCAGCGGCGAACTTCAAGTACGAGGGCCGTGGGTGGCCCGTACGTACTACAACGACGACCGGGCACCGGAGTCGTTCACCGACGACGGTTGGCTCAAGACCGGCGACGTGGCTACCGCCGATCCCGAGGGCTACATCCGCCTCGTCGACCGCACCAAGGACCTCATCAAGTCGGGCGGCGAGTGGATCAGCTCGGTGGAGTTGGAGAACGAAATCATGGCCCATCCCGACGTGGTCGAGGCAGCGGTAATCGGCGTGGCCTCCACCAAGTGGGGCGAGCGGGCTATGGCCTGCGTGGTCCCGGTCGAGGGGGCAGAGTTGACCGCCGACGAGGTTCTGAAGTGGCTGGAAGACCGGGTTGTGAAGTGGTGGCTGCCGGACCGGGTGGAGTTCATCGAAGAGGTCCCCAAGACCTCGGTCGGGAAATTCTCCAAGAAGACCCTGCGGGACCGCTTCGCCGACGTGCTCGTGGACTGACGGACCTATCGGTTAATCGTGACTGCGCCTCCCCGGTCGTTGTCGCCGCGCGTGGTGCATGCCATGATCGGATTCTTAAGCCCACACCGAACCGAGGGAGACCTTCGTGGAACTGTTCAGTGACTGGATGGGGATGACCGGGGGCGGTCAGGCCGTCGGCCGGTATGCCCACTATCTGGGTGGGATCACCTGGATCGGCCTCCTGTACTTCTTTAACTTCATCCAAGGCGCGGCCTTCGGAGAAATGAGCGACGGGGCCCGAGGCGAGGCGCTGCGCAAGATCACCTGGCGGACCCTGTGGTGGTTCCGCTGGGCTGCTGCCCTTACCTGGGTGTCGGGTATCTGGATCCTCGCCCACCAGGAGTTGATCCACGAGATGGACTACTGGAGGTCGGCTTCCGGTATGGGAATCGCCTTCGGCGCCGTGCTGGGAACGACCATGGCGGCCAACGTATGGATGGTCATCTGGCCGGCCCAGAAGATCGCCATCGGATCCTCGGTGCGAGTGTCCGAAGGCGGTGAGGCCGACTCGGAGGCCCCGGCGGCAGCCAAGCGGGCCGGACGGGCCAGCCGGGTCAACACACTGTTTTCGATCCCGCTGATCTTCTTCATGATGTGGCCCAGCCATTTCGGCATGAACTTCGGTAACCCGGACTCCGGTTCCCGCGCCACCATCTGGATCGTCTTCGCGGTGATCTGGATCGTGATGGAACTCTCGGCCCTCGGCAAGGTGGGCGGCTACGACAGCGCCATCAACAAGAAGGTGCTGGACAAGCACCAGGACACCATCGTGTACGGCCTGGTCATCACTGTCGTGCTGTACCTGCTCTTCGAGATCGTCGCCTGATCCCGGACGCTTGAACGCTGATCGGCCCGCCCTTTAGGGCGGGCCGTGGCGGTTTTCGGGACTACTCGACGAGCAGCCGGGCCTCCATCCCACCTTCCCGGTGGCCAGCCACGTCGCAGTAGAGGATGTAGCGGCCGGGTTCCAGGTTGATGGTCCCGGAGTCCGTACCCCCGTTCTCGACCTCGAGACGCAGTTCGTCCTCCCGGCCCTCGATGACCAGCGTGTGGTTCTGGAACCCTGAGAGCTGGTACTCGACGGTGACCTCTCCGGCATCCACCCGATAGCCGTCGGCGTCAAAGTCCTGGGTGTCCAGGCCGACAACTCGCAGGACGCCGTCCTCGGCCATGCTGGTGATTCCCGAACCGGCCCCACCTCCACCGCAGGCAGAAGCCAGGAGGGCGGCTGAAACGGTGGCCCCGAGGATGGTCCGCGGCGGTGTCATGAGGTCGAGGCTATCGATGGGCGATGATGGGCCCATGTCGCAGGTGGCACTCCTGATTAACCCTGCAGCCCGCCAAGGACGGGCTGCCAGCCAGGTCGACCGCGTGCTAGTCCGGCTCCGGGAGCACGGCGTTGAGCCGCTAGTCCTCGATTCGTCGTCGGCCGAGGTTGCCAGGACGGCCGCCCACCACGCGGTGGCGGCGGGTGTCGAGCGGATAGTGGCCTTCGGCGGAGACGGCATCGTGCACCTGGCTGCCGGGGCGGTAGCCGGGACGTCCACCGTGGTGGGCGTCGTGGCCGGCGGGACCGGCAACGACGCCGCCGAGGCCCTCGGCCTGACCGGAGGGTCCCTGGAGGACCGCGTCGACCGCTCCCTGGAAGCCCCGACAGCGGTGGATGCGATCGTAAGGGTGGACAGCGACGAGTCGCTTTCTGATCCGTCCTATGCGGTAACCAGCTGCGTCGCTGGCTTCCCGGCAGCCGTCAATGCCCGGGCCGAGACCATGACCGTCCCCCGGGGACCGTCCCGTTACACGGTGGCCACCCTCCTCGGGATTCCGACGATGCGACCGGGGCTGTTCCGGCTAGTCCTCGATGGCGAGGAACGCGAGGAGCGTGCAGCCGTGCTGGTGGTGGCTAACACCGGCCTGTTCGGCGGCGGGATGCGAATCTGCCCTGATGCCATCCCCAACGATGGCCTGCTGGACGTGTGCCTCGTCGGCGACGTTGGCCGCTTTGATCTGCTGCGGTCCTTCGGGAAGGTCCGAACCGGAGCCCACCTCGATCATCCCGACGTTTCGGTCCACCAGGCGGCCGAGGTTCGCATGGAGGCCGTTGACGCTGACCCGCTGGTGAGGGCCGACGGGGAGCCTTTCGGGTCGATGCCGTGCACCTTGGCTGCCCGTCAGGGAGCCCTTTGGGTGGCCGGTGCCACAACCCGACCGCCTGGCCGCGCCTAACGTCCGGGGTATGGCGAACCACCACGTCCAGATCACCTACTGCGTCCCCTGAGACTATTCCTCCCGCGCCGTGGGCGCGGCAGGGGATCTGCTGGCTAACTACCAGCACGTCATCGAGGACCTTCGACTGGTCACGGGGGAGAACGGCGTGTTCGACGTGACCGTCGACGACGCAATCCTCTACTCCAAGGATGAAACCGGGCGGCACGCTGAAGCGGGCGAAGTCCTGGCCCTGTTCACCGCCCTGATGGGACCCGGCGTACCCCGCTACGGCGAGGAGTGACGTACAACCTTCGCTGAGATGCGAGCGAGGGGCCCGCGGGGACTACGGTGCCCGCGGTAGCCCCACCGGAAATCCCGCCCATCGAAGAGAAAACAGGAGCAACACCGTGAGCCTCGACGGTAGCCAGACGATCGAGAACCTAAAGGCCGCCTTTGCCGGCGAGTCCCAGGCCAACCGCCGCTACCTCTACTTCGCCAAGGTGGCCGACGTAGAGGGCTACCCGGACATCGCCGGCAATTTCCGCGATACCGCGGAGGGCGAGACCGGCCACGCCCACGGCCACCTCGACTACATCAAGACAGTTGGTGATCCGGCCACCGGACTGCCCATCGGCGACACCCTGGAGAACCTGGCCGCCGCCGTGTCCGGCGAAACCTACGAGTACACCGAGATGTACCCGGGGATGGCCAAAACGGCCCGCGAGGAGGGCCACGACGACATTGCCGACTGGTTTGAAACCCTGGCCAAGGCTGAGAAGTCCCACGCCGGTCGCTTCCAGGCGCTACTCGACGGGATCAGCTGACCAACGGTCCGTCGACCGCCCTCTCCCGTGGTCAACCACGCCGGCCACTTCTCCTGAAGGTGTCAGGCATAGCGCGTCTGACCCTGTAGCCGGCGTCGGACGGAAGCCGGAGAGATCACCGCCCATGGCCGACCACATCCCGTACGCCCCTACCCCGGGCCTGTCCTACGACCCCTCGGAAGACGTCTACTGGGACCCCGACGCGCTTCAGGCAGAGGTCGACCGCACATTCGAGATCTGTCACGGCTGCCGGATGTGCTTCAAGTACTGCGATTCGTTCCCGTCGCTGTTTTCGTTCATCGACGACCACCACGACGGCGACGTGCGCTCCATCACCGATACCGAGACAGCGCAGGTGATGGACGAGTGCTTCCAGTGCAAGCTGTGTGAGGTCCAGTGTCCCTACACGGTGCGCGACGGCCACGAGTTCCAGCTGGACTTCCCGAAGCTGGTCCACCGGTACAAGGCCCAACGGCGCCGACGCTATGGACAGAGCCTTCGAGACCGGGTGCTCGGCGACCCGGACCGGACGGCCCGGCTGGCCCGATCCTCCGGCGGGCTGGTCGACGTTTTGAACTCCCGCAGTCGACTGCACCGACGCTTTCTGGAGAAGGTGGTAGGCATCCACCGCGACAAGGACCTCCCGCCGTTCGCCCGAACCCCGTTTACCCGGTGGGCCCGGCAGGTTGGCCTGGTTTCCGACAATCCCACAGTCGGCGAGATAGTCCTCTTCCCCACCTGCTACGTCGAGCACAACGAGCCCGACGTGGGCCGTGACACCGTGTCGGTTCTGCAGCGAAACGGTGTGGACGTCACCTGCGAGGAGGGCTTGGCCTGCTGTGGGATGCCGGCCTGGGAATCCGGTGACCTAGACACCCTGCGAGATAAGGCGACCACCAACTTGGACCGTCTGGAACCCCACGTGGCGGCCGGCAAGAAGGTCCTGGCCGTCAACCCGACCTGCTCGATGATGCTGCGTCGTGAGTACCCGGAACTGGTGGCCCCCGTCGATCGGGAACGGGCTCATCGCTTGGCCGAAGCCGTATCGGACCCGTCGGAGTTCCTGTGGTCCATCCGCGATGAGGAGCGATTCGATGACCGGTTTGCCAGTACGCCGGGTGACGTGTCCTACCACGCTCCCTGCCATCTGCGGGCCCAAGCCGTGGGCTTCAAGGGTCGGGACCTGCTCCGAAAGATCCCGGGTGTGAAGCCGTCAACCACCATGGAGTGCTGCGGGCACGACGGCACGCATGCCATGAAGGTGGAGGGTTTCGAGTCGTCAGTGCACATCGGGCGAAAGGCCTTCGACGATATGGCGGCCGGAAGCGATGGGTCGGCCCAGGTGTGGGCCACCGACTGTCCGCTGGCCGCCCTGCAGTTCGCCCAGCACGCCGACCGTCGACCTCTGCATCCAATGACCATCCTGGCCCGGGCCTACGACCCGGACGGTTTCCCGACCCCCGTGCCACCGTCCGGGTCGGAAGCGGCACCACCGGCGGAAGGCCCACATGAGCAGTAGTCCAACGCCGGCCCCCCACCACGTCCGGCAGGAGGAGATTCTCGACTGGCAGACCTATACCGACGATCGGGACACCACCCGGGCAATGGTCATGCGACTCAAGAAGTCTCGACGGATCCACCTGGGCGAGAACCTGACGTTCCTATTCGAAAACCACGACACGATCTGGTACCAGATCCAGGAAATCATGCGAGCCGAGCGGATCGTCCGAGAGTCCGGAATCCGCGAAGAACTAGACGTCTACAACTCCATGCTCGGCGGACCGGGGCAACTGGGATGCGCTCTCCTGATCGAGATCGAGGACGAGGCGAAACGCCGCCCCCTGCTGGAGGCTTGGCTGGGGCTGCAGGAGTGCCTGTACGCCGAACTGGCCGACGGAACCCGGATCTACGCCGAGTTTGACCCCACTCAGGTGGGTCAGGACCGCCTGTCGGCCGTGCAATACCTGGTATTCACCCTCCCCGAGGGGCCGGTGAGGCTGGGCAGCGACTTCGCCACCCTCGAGTTGACCGTCAACCTGGACGACGCCCAGCGGGCTGCCCTGGCCGCCGACCTGGCAGCCACTCTCTCCTAGAGCGAGGACATCACCTCGGCGTACCGGTCAAGAACCGGCAGAACTTCGTCCCGAGGAGCCGACGGCACGGCAAAGGCCGCCCGTTCGATGCCGTGCTCAGCCAGGTTGGCCAGGACGGCCGGATCGGGCGGGGCGTAGTAGATGGAGACCTCCAGGGTGTTCGGATCACGCCCGACCGCCGCGCAGGCCTCATCCCGGAGAGCGGAGAGTTCCGCCCCATCGACCTCTGTTCGACCGCCAATGGGGATCCACCCGTCGCCGTAAGCCACGGCTCGACGTAGACCCCCGGGGGCCACGCCACCGACGTGGACAGGTGGATGCGGCAACTGGACCGGTTTGGGATTCTGGTACATCGGATCGAAGCTGACCTGATCACCGTGATACTCGGCAACCTCGGAAGTCCAGACGGCCTTCATGGCCTCGACCCGCTCTCGCATCAAGCCGAACCGGCGATCGGGGTCGGTGCCATGGTCGGCCATCTCCTCCAGGTTCCAACCGGCTCCGACGCCAAACAGGACACGCCCTCCGGATAGCACATCGAGACTGGCTACCTCCTTGGCGGTGTGGATGGGGTCCCGCTGAACGACGAGGGTGATACCGGTACCCAACCTCAGGGTCGTGGTGGTTGCCGCCATGGCGCCCAGAACCACGAACGGATCCAGGGTGTCGTAGTACATCTGTGGCAGGTCTGGTCCGCCGGGCCAGGGTGAGGCGCGCGAAGCGGGGATATGGCTGTGCTCGGCTAGCCAGACCGACTCAAAACCGCGTTCCTCGAGAGCAGGTCCTAGCTCGAGGGGGCTGATGGCGTAAGCCGTAGGAAAGAAGCAGGCACCGAAGTGCATAGGGCTGGCCCTTTCTTGCTCGGTGATTCGCCGGAAACTAGCCCTTAGGTCACGCCCCGTCCTTGACTCGTGGATAATCACCGTTATTATCGCTGAGGTGGCTGATCAGGAAACGATCCAGACTGACGAGGCCCGTCGCCCCGGCGACAACCTGACCCACCGCCTACTTCACGCGGCGGCCGAGGTGTTCGCCGAGAAGGGTTACGAGCGGGCCGGAGTGGCCGAGATCGCTCGTCGGGCCGGCGTCACCACCGGCGCCATCTACAGCCGGTACGGCGGCAAGGCCGAACTGCTCCTGGAGGCCGTGGACCATCACGTACCTGACTCCATCGACAACATCTTGAACGGCGGATCAGCCGCCAGTCCCCCCACCGAAGTCTTGTCCAGCCTCGGCGATCACCTCCTTGATCCGCTGGACGGTGGGCACGCCCTCTTCCTGGAGGCCGTAGTGGCGGCCCGCCGAGACCCCGACCTGGCCGATCGCCTGCGCCGCCGGGTCGAAGACGTGGACCGGCGCCTCGGCAAGTTGGTAGACGAGGCCACCACCGAGGGCCTGACCGACCCAGGACTAGACGAGCAGTCCGTGGTCCGCCTGGCCCACGCCATCGGCTTCGGGATGCTGCTGACCCGCTCCATGGGTCTGGAACTCCCCGCTGCCGAGAACTGGCACGAGGTGATCAACCGGGTGATCGCTGGCCTGGCCGCTCCACCCGCCGGAGAAACGATGACCAGCGGAGATCCGACATGACCGTCACTGAACCCCAGACCGCTGGGGGCGACAGCGAGAACCAGGCCGGCCCCACTGAATTTGATCTCCTCATGGAATCGGTCCGAGCCGAGTTCGACACCCAGTTCACCTGGGACTACGAGCGAGGTCGCGACGGCCTGAACCGCCTCTACGAAAAGGCCAAGCGCTCACAATGGAACGTCAGCGACGACCTCGACTGGTCGACCCCCGTCGACCCCGAGCACATGATTCGCCTCCAGGCCGAAGCGACCGGAATCCCGGCTGGCATGCCGGCTCGCAGCCTTCTCGACATCAAGGGCTCCCCCGTCGCCTCGTGGAACGAAGACCAGTGGGTGGACTTCGCCGTCCACTCCCAAGCCGCCTCCCTCAGCCAGTTCCTCCACGGAGAGCAGGGAGCCCTGCTGTGCACAGCCCGGCTCGTTGAGTCTGTGCCGTGGATCGAAGCCAAGTACTACGGCGCCACCCAGGTAGTCGACGAGGCCCGCCACGTCGAGGCGTTCGCCCGGTACCTCGACGAGAAGATGCCCACCACCTACCCGATCAACGAAAATCTGAAGTCCCTGCTCGACACGGTGCTCCGGGACGAACGATGGGACCTCGTCTACCTCGGCATGCAGGTGGTGATCGAAGGCCTCGCCCTGGCGGCGTTTGGACTGATGCTCGGAACCACCCAGGAACCTCTACTCAAGCAGATGCTGAAGTACGTCATGGCCGACGAGGCCCGGCACGTGGCGTTTGGAATCCTCTCACTGCAGGAAATCTACGACGACCTGCCGGCCGCCGATTTCCGGGAGCGCCAGGAATTCGCCTACGAGGCGTGCGACATGATGCGCCGACGCACCCTGAACGCCGAACTCTGGCCACGCTTCGGTATCGAGAACGCCGAGATCGAGGCGCTGCTCCCCAGGCAGAGCTCCCAGCAAGCCCTCCAGCGCCTCCTGTTCTCCAAGATCGTCCCCAACTGCAAGAAGCTCGGCCTGCTCGACCACCGAGACGGCTGGCTGCGGGAACGCTTCCAGGAGATGGGCGTCATCCAGTACGAGGACTGGGAGAACACCGCTGAGGCCCTAACCATCGGCGATGCCGTGGAGCCCATCTTCGCCGACTCGACCAACGACCAACCACCCCCGAACGAAGACTGAAGGCCACCGAAACCGGCCCCACTGGAGGAACTTCCACTATGACCACCACCGAGCCGATGCCCGGCGAGCAGACCGTCAACGGCGAGTTCGACTTCCGGGCTTATGCCAACGACCCGGACCGGATCAGCGACTTCTCCGTCTTCAACGACGATGTGACCTCGCTCATCCACACCGTGGAAGACAACGCTGATGCCATCTTCACCTGGGGCTACGGAAAGGGCGAACGGGCCAACCTCGACAAGCTCTACGAGAAGGCCAAGACCTCGCAGTGGAACGGCCAAACCGACCTGGACTGGTCAATCGACGTAGACCCGTACGCCGTCCTGGCTCCGGCCAACCCAGACGAGGTGGCCTACTTCGCCGAGAATCCTGACTCGCCTCTCCACAAGTTGACCGAAGACGAGTGGGCCGACCTGGGCGTTGAGTCCATGAACTGGAGCCTCAGCCAGTTCATGCACGGCGAACAGGGCGCCCTGCTGTGCACAGCCAAGATCGTCGAGACGGTGCCGTGGATCGATGCCAAGTACTACGCCGCCACCCAGGTGGTCGACGAGGCTCGGCACGTCGAGGTCTTCGCCCAGTACCTGGACCAGAAGTTGGACGGCATCAAGTACCCGGTCAACACCCACCTGGGAACGCTGCTCGACGACATCCTCCGGGACAACCGCTGGGACATGACCTATCTCGGCATGCAGATCATGGTGGAGGGACTAGCCCTGGCCGCATTCAGTTTCATGCACCAGACCACCGAGGAGCCGCTGCTGAAGAAGCTGCTGCGCTACGTCATGTCCGACGAGGCTCGGCACGTGGCCTTCGGAGTGCTCAGCCTCCAGGAGGTATACCAGGAACTCACTGTGGCCGAGTTGCGCGACCGGCAGGAGTTTGCCTTTGAGGCGGCTCTGCGGATGCGGGACCGATTCATGCGCCAGGAGGTCTGGGAGCGCATGGGGGTCGACGTCAAGGAGATGGTTCAGTTCACCCTGGCCATGCCCGACGATCTGAGGCTCTTCCAGCGGTTGCTGTTCTCCAAGATCGTCCCCAACTGCAAGAAGTTGGGCCTACTGGACGCCGGCGACGGATGGCTGCGGGACCGGTTCACCGATATCGGCGTGATCCAGTTTGAGGACTGGGTGGACACCGGCGAGGAATATGCCGACCTCGACGAGGTGGCCAAGGACCGGGAAATGGCCGAGGGCTGAGCCCCAGCCGGGGAGTCAGTCCCCGTTCCCTGCCCGCTCGTGGTGGCGGATCACTTCGTCGATCACGAATCGCAGAAACTTCTCGCTAAACACCGGATCCAGGCCCGCCGCCTCGCCCAAGTCCCGCATTCGTTGCACCTGCTCAGCCTCCCGGTCGGGATCAGCCGGCGGCATGCCGACCGCCGCCTTGTGAGCCCCCACCATGCGGGTCACCTTGAACCGCTCGGCTAGCAGGTTGATCAGGGCGGCGTCGATGTTGTCGATACTCGTCCGGTACCCGTCGAGAACCTCGTCGTGTTCCACCGCCAAGAGCGTATGCCCTGAGACGAGGTGCCCAAGAGACGAGAACTATTGTCAGCCGTTCCGCGGTCGACACGCCGCGAGAACCCGACAGGAGGCCGCCCCATGGAGATCCCGCTGACCGTCGCCGACCACCTGCGTCGAGCCGAGGTCGTCTACGGCGACCGGATCGCCATCGTCGACGAGCCCGACCAGGTTGCCCCGGCACTCCCCGACCTCACCTACGCACGAACCGCCGAGTTGGCACAGGCAATGGCCGCGGGCCTCGACGCCATGGGCCTCGATATCGGAGCGCGGGTGGCCATGGTCAGCCACAACTCGGCACGGATGCTGGTGTTCCTCTACGGAACCAGCGCATTCGGACGAGTCGGGGTACCGGTCAACTTTCGCCTCAACGCCGAAGAGGTCCAGTACATCGTGGACCACTCAGGAGCCGAAGTGCTTCTCATGGACCCAGAACTAGAAGCCGACCTGGGTGGGGTAAAGGTGAAGCACCGTCTATTGAACGGCGAGGAGTCGGACTCACTGTTCCTCGAGGGAGTCGAACCTCGACCATGGACCCCGGACGAGAATGCCACCGCCACCATCAACTACACGAGCGGCACCACGGCCCGTCCAAAGGGTGTCGAGATGACCCACCGGAACCTGTGGCTGAACGCCGCCGTGTTCGGATGGCAAACGGGCGTGAACGACCGGGACGTCTACCTCCACACCCTGCCCATGTTCCACTGCAACGGCTGGGGCATGCCGTACGCGGTGACCGGGATGGGCGGGAAGCACATCGTGCTCCGCAAGGTCGACGGGCCCGAAATCCTCCGACGCATCGAGCAGCATCAGGTGACCCTGCTGTGTGGCGCCCCGGCGGTCATCGCCACTGTGCTGGACGCGGCAGCAGACTGGGATGGCGAAATCCCCGGATCGGGACGCATGCGAATCGTGGTGGCCGGAGCACCGCCCCCCACCCGAACCATCGAGCGGGTCGAGGTCGAGTTGGGTTGGGAGTTCATCCAGATCTACGGACTGACCGAAACCGCTCCGCTGTTGACCATGAACCGCTCTCGGGCCGAGTGGGACCGTGACACCCCAGCCGAACGGGCGGCCCGCCTGTCACGGGCCGGAGCACCGGCCCTCGGCGTGTCCATGTCGACCTCGCCAGATGGTGAGTTGCTAGCCCGAACCAACCATGTGCTGAAGAGCTACTGGGACCAACCGGACGCCACCGCCGAAGCACTAGCCGACAACTGGTTTCACACCGGAGACGGCGGGACAATTGACGAGGCCGGGTACGCCACGATCACTGACCGCAAGAAGGACGTGATCATCTCGGGTGGTGAGAACGTGTCATCGATCGAGGTGGAGGACACCTTGTTTTCGCATCCGGCGGTCGCCGAGGTGGCGGTAATCGGCGTGCCCGATGAAAAGTGGGGCGAGACGATCAAGGCCCTGGTCGTGCTGGCCGACGGGGAGTCAGTCAACGAGCGGGACCTCATCGACCACTGTCGGGAATCTTTGGCCCACTTCAAGTGCCCCACGTCGGTGGAGTTCCGAGACGAACTGTCCCGGACGTCCACCGGCAAGTTGCAGAAATTCAAACTGCGCGCCCCCTACTGGGCAGACATGGACAAGCAGATCAACTAGCCGGGTCAAAGCCGATCGGGCCGGGAG
>PYIL01046593.1_pt1 | contig 21495 bp, 18 predicted proteins | sample 3578041 | NCBI WGS metagenome assembly PYIL01 (sample SAMN08408023, study PRJNA431606) | Marine metagenome isolate SA_KN192-05_S13_150m, whole genome shotgun... | biome: marine; feature: oceanic pelagic zone; material: water; isolation source: 150 m water sample, 0.2-0.8 um fraction ... | reverse complement strand
CCCGCCTTGACCACCTCGGCCACTGATGGGACGGTGGAACGCTGGCCGGAACGCCCGGCGAGGATGACGAAAGGCGGGAATGCCGTGCAGATCTGGAACCGGGTCTTCCTCATGGACCCTGGCCGACAGGCCGAAGCGACCAGTGCCCTAGTGGCCGTCACCGAGGCCATCAACGCAGTGTCCGACTACGGCTACAACCTCTGGGAGACGGTGGTCGGCACCCAGGGGGAGTACGGAGGCTCGGCCCTGGTGCCCGACATCGAGGCGTTCACCTCCGGGGCACTGATGCACGACGATGCTGACGGGGAGGCCCTGGGCGCCCTCGCGGCCGCCGTGAACGACTGCGTGGACGAACGATCTGAGGACTCGTTCTGGAACGTGGCCCACGTACTGGGCGAATGGTCGGAGGTCCCGGCCTACGTGACCAACATCCTCCACCGGCCTCCACTTTCGCAGTTGGGCCCGCTGACCGGTGCCTCGATTGGTGTCGCCGAACGGTTCCATGAGGTGACGGGTGCTCCGATCACGGTGTGTACCAGCGTGATGGGCACAGGACCCAGCGTCCGGCTGATCGTGGGCTGGGGATCGCTCGCCGACTGGGCGGCGGAAACCACCCGAGGCATGGCCGACTCGAGCTTCCAGGAACGGCTCGGTGCCGCGGCGGCTATCCCCGGGGTGACCCTGATGGCCGAATCAAACGTCATGCGACGCCTGGTCTGAGGTCAGCACGTCTGATCGCGGGGCGTGTGGGGCTCTCGCGGCGGACCCCTATGCCCAAACTGCGGTGGGTCGTCTACCACCCACCTATCCGACAAGGGCCTCAACGGGTGCTCGTCCCAGCAGCCGTCCGGCTCCGCTCAAATCGCAGACCAACGAACGTCCACCTATTGGCGTATGGTCGGTTTCGTCACGGAACCGACGAAAAGGGCAAACCAACGGCCAACTGGCGAGCAGGACACAGCCCAAAACCCAGAGATGACCAACGTTTCCGCTGGTCACCGTGGTGGGCCGTGAGGGACTCGAACCCCCGACCCCCTGCGCGTCATGCAGGTGCTCTAGCCAACTGAGCTAACGGCCCCGGAGCGGATCAGCGTAGCGGTGGCCCCCGATGCGCACACACGGCGTACGGGCAGCGGGGTTCCGGTTAGCGGTCGCCGAGCGACCAGCGACCGCGGTCAAGCAGGGCACCGCCGAGGAGCAGCACGCCACCAATGGCCACCACAGGCAGGCCCGACCCGATCGACCGGTCCAGACTGGAGGCGGCGTCGACGGCCCGAATGTCGGAGATCTCTACGCCGGTGATGGCTAGCAACACTCCACCAGCGACTAGGAGCACCAACTTGTGGACCAGGCCTCGCTGGCCGATCCACAGGGCACCAGCTACCACGGCGGCCACTAATCCAGCAACCAGCACCACTACGGCGTCCAGCGCCACATCCCAGCCGATGAGGCGCTCCACGGTGCCGTCCGGGTGGTCGACCACGATCCACGGGAGGAAAGTCCCCATGATGGCCAGCACCACCCCGATGGTCGACACCATGGCGGCTAGGCCGTTACCGGCTGGCCGGTCCCGGCGGCGCGGCTCCTCCTCGGCTCCCGGTGGCGTCACCGGTGGTTCATCGCCCGGGTGGACGGCTTTGATGCCGAATGGTGGGGTATGGGGCAGCGTGGCCTCCCCTTCTTCATCCACCGGTCCGATTCCCGATCCCTCGCTGGTCATGGGGCTCCCCCGTTGCTCATCGGCCGCCCCGACCCGCGGTTGCGGATCGCCCGATTCGTCGAGCACCGGGCGGGATTTGAACCCGCGGCTTTACGGCTTTGCAGGCCGTTCCCTTGGTCCGCTCGGGCACCGGTGCATCGCTCCCACCCGGGGCGGAAGCGGGACCAATCGTATCGGCGACCCCGTCCCGCCCATTCACTGGTTCGGGCCACCGATAGACGGTTGATCGGCCGAATCAACCGTCCTTCTCCTCGGCCAGTTTGACAGTGCAGGTGCCCTGGGCCAGGGCGGCTAGGCGCCCGTCGTTTTCAACCCGGATGGTGACGACAGCCGATCGGCGGGTCATGGATTGGATCTCCGCCACAGCCCGGCAAGCGCCACCGCTAACTGGCCGAAGATAATTGACCTTGAACTCCGTGGTGGCCGCCCACGAACCAGGCGGCATGACCGGGTAGAGCACCAAACCGAGGCAATGGTCGCACAAGGCAGCCAGACAACCGCCGTGCATGTTCCCGATGAAAGTGAGGTGGTCGTCGAGCACCTCGAACTCGACGACCAGCCGACCTGCCTCCAACTCCACGACCTGAAGCCCCAGGAAGCCGTCGATGCCGGAATCGGAACGGTGGCCCAAGAGGTGGTCAATGAACTTCGGGTGGAGAATCTCAAGGTCGGGTGCGGTCACGGGGAAGTCTCCAAGGGTTCGGCGGGCAACAGTCCGTCGGGTCGGTGCGTACGCTACGCACCCTCGGGGGCCAAAACATGACCGTTATGCGAACGGCAATCCAGCTAACTGCCGAAAGTGGTACCTGGCTCGATCTCGTGACCTACGTGACCGAGGCTGAGCGGCTAGGGGTGGACCACTGCTGGGTGGCCGAGGCATGGGGTGGTGACGCCGCCACTCCGATCGCCGCCCTGGCTCAGCACACCGACCGGATGACGTTTGGCTCCGGTGTCTTCCAGGTGGGAGCGCGATCAGCTGCCAACACGGCGATGACCGCCCTCACCCTCCAGCGCATCACCGATGGTCGGTTCTCCCTGGGCCTTGGCGCCTCCGGGCCACAAGTGATCGAAGGCCTCCATGGTGTTCCGTTCACCCGTCCACTCACCCGAATGCGGGAAACCATCAAGGTGGTCCGCATGGCCGAAGCCGGTGAGAAGCTGATTCTGGACGGCACCCAGGTCCGACTGCCCCTGCCAGGCGGCGAAGGGAAGGCCCTGAGGCTGTCGCTTCTTCCCGGCGACATTCCATTGGCTATCTACATCGCCTCCCTATCACCGCGGATGCTGGCCCTGACCGGCGAGGTCGCAGACGGTTGGCTAGGTACCAGCTTCGTCCCAGAGGGCGCACAGCCGTCAATGGATGCCTTAGCCGAGGGGGCGGCCCGGTCGGGACGGACGCTGACCGACCTCGACCTGTGCCAGGGCGCCGAGGTGGCGTTCGCCAAGGACGACAACCACCTCGCCGAGATGGTCGCTGCCCGCAAGCCTGGCCTGGCATTCAGCCTCGGAGGCATGGGCTCCGCAAGCACAAACTTCTACAACGCGGCTTATGCCCGACAGGGCTTCGCCAAGGAAGCCGCTGAATCCCAGGCCCTGTGGCTAGCTGGTCGACGAGACGCTGCGGCTGCCTCCATCCCCGACGCCATGGTCCTGGCCACCACCCTCCTCGGCAACGAGTCCCAGGTCGCCGACCGCCTTGCCCTCTGGCGTGATGTGGGGATCTCCCACATTCGTCTCTACCCGGCTGGCGACACCCTGGACGAGCGGTTGGCCACCTTGGGCCGGGCCCTGGACCTCGTCCGCGGGCTGGGATCGTTGCAGCCCACAGACGGCCCATAGGGTCGCACCATGAGCGATCCCGAGTACGCCCCCAGTCCCTGGGAGCCGGTTGCCGACCACGTGGATCGCTATCTGGCCACCGACGGTAGGGACGGCTTCGATTTCAACGGGGCCCAGTGCATCATCCTGACCACCACTGGTCGGAAGTCCGGGAAGTTGCGCCGGACCCCGCTGATCCGGGTCCACGATGGGAGCGACTACCTGGTCGTGGCCTCTATGGGTGGCGCCCCGAACCATCCAGTCTGGTACCTGAACCTGCAGGCCAACCCCGAGGTCACCATCCAGGACCGGGCCGAGGTGCACCACCTGGTGGCCCGCACGGCCCCACCGGAGGAGAAGGCCGAGCGGTGGCCGGCGGCTATTACCGCCTGGCCGGACTACGCCAACTACCAGGCCCGGACCGACCGGGACATCCCGTTGGTTATCTGCGAGCCCCGCTGAACCGCTGACCGGCGAACCGGCTCAACTCCGACGGGAGTCGATGACGCCGGTATCGAACCCGGCCAGGTGCAGCCCGCCATGGAAACGGGCGTGCTCGACCTTGAGACAGCGATCCATCACGAGGTCCAGGCCGGCGTCGAGCACCGTTCGGGCAGCCTCAGGACTCCACAAGCCAAACTGCGTCCAGAAGAGGCGTGCCCCAACGGCCGCCGCCTCGTCGGCCACTGCCGGGACGTCGTCCAGTCGACGGAACACGTCAACACAATCGGGCACGACCGGAAGGTCGGCCAGTGAGGAAACGCAGGGCCGGCCCAGGACCTCGTCGACCGTCGGGTTCACGAAGTAGACCTCGAAGTCGGTACCCAGGAGGTAGGTGGCAACAAAGTTGGAGGGGCGGGCAGGGTTGGCCGACACCCCGACCATGGCCACCGTCCGGATACCGGCCAACAGGCGCTGTCGCTCAGCGGCCGACGGTGGGCTCCACCCGTCGATGCCGGGTTGTGGACCAGTCACGCTCCGCCTCCCAATGCCTGGTCTAGGTCCCACAGGATGTCGTCGAGGTCCTCCAGCCCGACAGAGAGACGCACCATGTCGGGATCCACGCCACCGGCCGCCAGAGCCTCGTCGGAAAGCTGTTGGTGGGTAGTGGACGCTGGGTGAATAACCAGCGTTCGGGCGTCGCCCACATTGGCCAGGTGGCTGATCAACTGCAGCCGCTCGATGAACGCTGCCCCAGCCTCCCGACCACCAACAACTCCGAAGGTGAACACGGCACCCGGACCCTTTGGCATGTAACGGTCAGCTAGGTCCCGGTAGGGAGAGGTGTCCAGCCCGGCATAGGCCACCCAGCCGACGGCCGTATGAGCGTCCAGGAAGCCAGCCACCGCCCGGGCGTTGGCCACGTGCTCTTCCATCCGCTGGGGCAGGGTCTCCAGCCCCTGGAGCAACAGGAACGCGTTGAACGGCGACAGCGAAGCACCCACGTCACGCAACTGTTCGGCCCGGAGCTTCGTGCAGAAGGCCAGCTCACCGAAGTTCTCCCAGAACCGAAGACCGTTATAGCTGGCGTTGGGCTCGGTCATCTGCGGGAACCGGCCACTCCCCCAGTCGAAACGGCCCGACTCCACAACCACCCCACCGATCGAGGTGCCGTGACCTCCAATGAACTTGGTGGCCGAGTGCACGACGATGTCGGCGCCATGTTCCATAGGGCGGCAGAGGTAGGGGGTGGCGAACGTGGCGTCCACTACCAGGGGTAGATCATCGGCGTGGGCAACGTCAGCCAGAGCCTCTAGGTCGGCCACCGCCCCGGACGGGTTTCCGATGACCTCCGTATACAGGAACCGTGTCCGGTCGTCGACGGCCGCCGCAAAGGCCTGCGGGTCGTCACCATCCACGAAACGGGCGTCGATTCCGAAGCGGCCGAGCGTGTTGTCGAACATGTTGTGGGTGCCGCCGTACAGGGAGGACGACGCCACGAAGTTGGTGCCCTGCTCTGCTAGGGCAGCGGCAGTCAAGAACTCGGCCGCCTGGCCGGAAGCAGTGGCCACGGCTCCGATGCCCCCTTCCAAGCTGGCCATCCGCTCCTCGAAAGCGGCCGTGGTGGGGTTCGAGATCCGGGTGTAAATGGTCCCGTACTTCTGGAGAGCAAATAGGTCAGCAGCGTCGGCCACATCGTCGAACACGAAACTGGTCGACTGGTAGATAGGAACAGCTCGAGCACCGGTCGTCGGATCGGGCTGCCCCCCAGCGTGGAGGGCCCGGGTACGAAACCCCCACGGACGGTCACTCATGAAGGCGGAGTGTAGGAGGCAACCGGTCAGGCATCCCGACCGTCGCCGGTGGCGATCAGTCGATCCGAGGCGCTCCACTGCGACCAGGAACCGACGAAGAGGCGCCCGCGCCCCAACCCGGCGTGCTCCATGGCCAGTAGATCGTGGCAAGCGCTCACCCCGGAACCGCAGTAGGCGACGACCTCGGCGGCATCAACCACCCCAAGAGCCCGGTACCGGTTGGCCAGAGCTTCGGGGGTGAGGAATCGACCGTCGGACAGGTTGGCGGCGAACGGCGCGTTGACGGCCCCCGGAACGTGTCCAGCCCGGGGGTCCACCGGCTCGACATCTCCTCGGTAGCGCTCAGGGGCTCGGGCGTCGAGCAGAACGTCAGCCACGGCTGCCGTCCCGATGTCCACAAAGGCACCATCGGGCCACGGTCGGACCGGGACCTCGACGGGCGCCCGAACCGATGGCTGGACCTCTAGGGGGCCGTTCCACCCTTCGATACCACCGTCCAAAAGGGCCGCCGGCTGGCCGAGAACCCGAAGCATCCAAACCAACCTCCCTGCGCTCATCCCCCCGGCATCGTCGTAGGCCACGACCGGATCGTCGGGCCCGATGCCCAGCGACCCGAGGGACCGGGCAAGGTCGTCGGGGTCAGGCAGCGGGTGACGTCCCACCTCCGGTCCTGGCTCAGCCGTCAGGTGCTTCTCAAGGTCGACGAACACGGCCCCCGGAAGGTGCCCAGCGTCGTAGGCATCCCGACCGGAGCGTCCGTCCAGGTACCACCGGACGTCGCAGAAGATCGGGACGTCCGCCCCAGAGGCAAGTGACGTGGTGTCGACGATCGGTCCGAAAATCACGGTCGGATCCTCCCACATCTTCCTAGAGGTAAGACATTCGGTAACTTTGCACTCTATTTCTTACTCTTCTAAACTTGCGGTCATGTTGCAGCGACTGCTCGCCCCTCCCCTCCCTTCCCGCCTAGACACCGGCTCCGAGGCGTTTGAACAGAACCAGGCCGACATGCTCGAACATCTTGCAGCTGTCGACGACCTGCTAGACGAGGCCGAAGCCGGAGGCGGTCCGGAATCTATGGCCCGCCTGCGATCCCGGAACAAGATGCCCATTCGGGAACGCATCAGCCATGTGCTGGACCCCGACAGCCCCTTCCTAGAGATCAGCCCGCTGGCCGGCTACGACTCCTCCTACGCCATCGGCGGCGGCTTCGTGGTCGGGATTGGCGTCATCGCCGGGGTGGAGTGCGTGGTGGTCGGAAACGATCCCACGGTGCTGGGCGGCGCCATGACCCCGTATATGGCCAAGAAGTGGATGCGGGCTCTAGAAATCGCCCGCCACAACCGAATGCCCTACGTCAGCTTCGTGGAATCGGCCGGAGCCGACCTGCGGGTCCAGACCAACGAGGGCGGCTCCGGGAAGCGCCGTCGGGCCCGACTTGAGCACTTCGCCGAGACAGGTCGGTTCTTCTACGAAATGATCGAGCTCTCCAAGTTGGGGATCCCCACGGTATGTGTCGTGTTCGGCTCGTCGACAGCAGGCGGCGCCTACCAGCCCGGCATGTCCGACTACACGATCTTCATCAGGGACCAGTCCAAGGTCTTCCTGGCCGGCCCACCGCTGGTCAAGATGGCCACCGGCGAGGACGCCGACGACGAGTCCCTAGGTGGCGGCGAACTCCACGCCGAACGATCTGGCTTGGCCGACTACCTGGCCGAAGATGAGATGGACGCCCTACGTATGTGCCGTGAGGTCGTCTCGCATCTTGACTGGCGCAAAGCTGGCCCCCCGCCGTCCTACGTGGCCGACGAACCGGTACACGATCCCGAGGGCCTCATGGGCATGGTTAGCAGGGACCTCAAACAACCGGTGGACGTGAAGGAGATCATCGGCCGGGTAGTCGATGGCTCGCGGTTTGAGGAGTTCAAGCCCCGCTACGGGCCGACCATGGTCTGCGGTTTCGCCACCCTCCACGGCTACCCGATTGGGATCCTGGGCAATAACGGGGTGATCCACCCGGATGCCGCCGAAAAGGCCGCCCACTTCATCCAGCTCTGTAACCGGCAGGACACTCCGATGGTCTTCATCCAAAACATCACCGGCTTCATGGTGGGAAAGGACGCTGAGGAGGACGGGATCATCAAGAAGGGATCCCAGATGATTAACGCCCTCACGAACTCCACCGTCCCTCACCTGACGGTCATCATCGGCGCCTCGTACGGCGCCGGCACCTACGCGATGTCGGGGCGGGCCTACGAGAACCGCTTCACCTTCCTCTGGCCCATGGCCAAGATCGCCGTCATGGGCCCGAAGCAGATTGCTGGTGTGATGTCCATCGTGCGACGAGGTCGGGCAGCCCGCAAGGGCCTCGAGTTCGACGAGGAGGCCGATGCCGAGATCGTCCGCCAGGTCGAAGCCGCCCAAGAGAAGGGGTCGCTCGCCCTGGAGGCGACCGGGAGCATCAGCGATGACGGGATCATCGATCCCAGGGACACCCGGTCGGTTCTAGGTCTTTGCCTCTCAGTAGTGAGGACAGCACCGGTGGAAGGGGCGGAGAAGTACGGGGTGTTCCGGCTGTGAACGCTCCCCTGCAGTCTGTTCTGGTCGCCAACCGGGGCGAGATCGCCCGCCGGATCTTCCGCACGGCCCGCTCTATGGGCCTGCGGACCGTGGCCGTGTTCGCCGACGCTGACGCCAACTCCCCGTTCGTAGCCGAAGCCGACGTCGCCGTCCGGCTACCCGGCGGGTACCTAGACAGCGACGCGGTGGTCGCCGCCGCGCTGGCCACCGGATCGGACGCCATACACCCGGGATATGGGTTCCTGGCCGAGAACTCCGGTTTCGCTGCCGCCGTCGAGGACGCAGGCCTGACCTGGGTTGGCCCGTCCCCGTCGGTGATCTCCACCATGGGTGACAAACTGGCCGCCAAGAAGTTGGCAGCCGCCGCTGGGATCCGCATTCTGCCGTCATCGGACGACCCCACCGACGACTCTCTGGTGAGCTACCCGCTGCTGGTCAAGGCCGCGGCCGGGGGCGGCGGTAAGGGCATGCACCTGGTCGAGAAGCCCGCCGACCTCGCCGAGGCGGTGACCACCGCTCGACGGGAGGCGACCACGGCATTCGGCGACGACCGGGTTTTTCTGGAGCGCTACGTGGACCGGTCCCGTCACGTCGAGGTACAGGTCTTGGGAGACACCCACGGTGACCTGGTTCACCTTGGACTCCGGGAATGTTCGATCCAACGCCGACACCAGAAGGTCGTCGAGGAATCCCCACCGGCCAGACCTGACCCCGCCCGCGACGAGGCCATAGCCGCTGCCGCGGTCAACCTGGCCCGGGATATCGGCTACCGATCAGCAGGAACCGTTGAGTTCCTAGTTGACGACGACAGCGGAGAGTTCTTCTTTCTCGAAGTCAACACCCGCCTCCAGGTCGAGCACCCGGTCACCGAAGAGGTCACCGGCATCGACCTTGTCCGGGAACAATTGCGGGTGGCGGCCGGTGAGCACCTCGGCTATGGACAGGATGACGTCGTCGTGAACGGCCACGCCATCGAGGCTCGGCTCTACGCCGAAGACCCGTCGGCCGGCTTCCTTCCGGCCACCGGCACCCTGACCGCCTGGCGGACGGCCAGTGAGCCGGCCGTCCGCTGGGACTCAGGGGTCGAGGAAGGGGACCAGGTCGGGGTCGACTTCGATCCAATGCTGGCAAAGGTGGTGGCCCACGGCTCGACACGCAGCGACGCCGCCGGACGACTGGCTCTGGCTCTGGAACGCATGCACCTGGGGGGAGTGACCACTAACCGTGACTTTCTGGTGGCCACCCTGCGCCACAAGGCCTTCCTGGCTGGCGATACCACGACGGACTTCATCGAACGCCACGCACCGGCCACAAGCGGCATGACGGACCCAGCCACTCTGCAGGACCTAGCCATCTCGGCTGCCCTCTGGCTGCAGGGACGGAACCGAAATGAAGCACGAGTATTGGGAGCCATCCCCACCGGTTGGCGTAACGCCCGAATGCCCGACCAGCAGGTGGTACTGGCCCACCGTGACACCCGCCATGACGTGCAGTACCGAGCCCGAAGGGGCGGATCCTTCACGGTAAACGGCGACCGTCACGCCCTGGTTCATCGGTGGTCCCCCGAAGACCTAGACGTCGAGGTGGACGGCCTCCGTCGCACTATCCGGGTCACGGCCGCTGGCGACCGGATCCACCTCACGACAGCGGGCACCACGACCACCTTCGGCTTGGTACCCCGCTTCCCGGTTCCCGAGCTCGAGGCCCCGACCGGCGGCCTGCTGGCCCCTATGCCCGGCCGGATCCTTGACGTCCGAACGACGGTCGGGGACATGGTGGCTGCCGGCCAAACCCTTCTGGTCCTGGAGGCCATGAAGATGGAGCACCATATGACCGCCCCGTTTAACGGGACGGTTACCGAGGTCCATGTGGCGACCGACGATCAGGTGGAGAACGGAGCCGTCCTGATGGTGGTCGCCCCAACCGACGACAAGCAGGATGGCTGACATGGCAGACCCGGTCCGTATCGCCAACTGCTCGGGCTTCTACGGCGACCGCCTCTCGGCGGCCCGCGAGATGGTCGACGACGGCCCGATCGACGTGCTGACCGGAGACTGGCTGGCCGAGCTCACCATGTTGATCCTGGCCCGAACCCGGGCCAAGCGACCGGGCGGCGGATTCGCACGCAGCTTCGTAACCCAGATGGAACATGTCATGGGCACCTGCTTGGACCGGGGCATCCGGGTCGTTACCAACGCCGGCGGCCTTGACCCAGACGGTTGCGCCGAGGCGGTGGCCGAAGTGGCCGACCGCTTGGGCCTGTCCCCCACCATCGCCCACGTGTCCGGGGACGACCTGCTGCCCCGCCTGGCCGAACTGGAGGCCGCTGGAGCCGGGGTGGTGGACCTGGACACCGGCGAACCTCTCGGAGGCCCGGACCGTTTCGTAAGCGCCAACGCCTACCTGGGCTGCTGGGGCATCGTCGACGCCCTAGACCGCGGAGCCGACATCGTGGTTACTGGACGGACCACCGACGCCGCTGTCGTCTGCGGTCCGGCGGCCTGGCACCACGGCTGGGCCCGCGACGACTGGGATGCCCTAGCCGGTGCTGTGGTGGCCGGCCACGTCATCGAGTGCGGAACCCAGGCCACGGGCGGCAACTACTCCTTCTTCACGGAGGTACCCGGCATGACCCGAGTGGGCTTCCCATGGGCCGACGTGGCCGCCGACGGGTCGTCGATCATCGGCAAGCACGACGGAACGGGTGGTGAGGTCTCAATCGGCACCGTCACCTCGCAGTTGCTTTACGAGATCGGCCCTCCGGCCTACCTGGGACCCGATGTCACGGCCCGCTTTGACACCATCCAGTTGGACCAACATGCCCCGAACCGGGTGCGTATCCACGGGACGCAAGGCGAGCCGCCACCACCCACGCTCAAGGTGTCTCTGAACGAGTTGGGTGGCTACCGCTCGGACCTCTCGCTGGCCCTCACCGGCCTGGACGTGAAAGCCAAAGCAGCGCTGGCCGAGGAAGCCTTCTGGGCCGCCTGCCCTCACGACCCGTCTGACTTCGATGCCGTGGAGTCTCGGGTGGTGCGTACCGACAAGGAGGATCCGGCGTCCAACGAAGAGGCGGTGGCCCAGTGGTGCCTGACCGTTAAGGACAGCGATGAGCGCAAGGTAGGCCGCCCAATCTTCGACGCAATGAACGAACTGGCGCTGGCCTCGATCCCCGGGTTTTTCTCGGTGCGAAGCAGCGGCACGGCTCGGGCCTTCGGTGTCCACCGCTCCGGACGAATCCCGGCCGACCTAGTCCCCCAGTATGTGGTGGTCGGGGGTGGCGACCGGACCGTCGTGGAATCAGTTGCTCCCACCGGGAATGCCGACGTCACCTTGGCCGACGGTCCTCCGGCGACGGTCCCCGACGGTCCCACCGTTCCGGCTCCGCTAGGCCGGGTGGCCGGCGCCCGATCGGGCGACAAGGGCGGCGACGCCAACTTGGGCGTGTTCGTCCGCGACGACGCCGCCTGGGCTTGGCTGGACACCTACCTGACTATCGACCGCCTCCGCCAGTTGCTCCCCGAGGCAGCCGACCTGGAGGTCGAACGACACCGCCTTCCGGCTCTCCGGTCACTGAACTTCGTCGTGCGCGGCCTGCTCGGCGAGGGGGTGGCCGCCTCGACCCGGCAGGACGGCCAGGCCAAGAGCCTCGGCGAGTGGCTGCGAGCCCGGACGGTCGACGTACCCGACTCTCTGTTGGGGGCCCCGTGAGTCCGACGCCGACCAAGCTGGCCGACTCCGACCTGGGGCGCCGCCTTCGTGCCGTACCCGCCCCCCGCCCGGTCCTGGACCGCAACCGAGAAGCCCAACTGACCGACCGCCAGCGCGAGGTTCTCGATGGGCTGGGCCACCTATTCGACAACGGCTTCGCCGAACTCACCATGGCCGGGATCGCCGCCCACGTGGGTTGTTCACTACGCACCCTCTACGACCTGGCCCCCAGCCGGGACGAACTGGTGCTCACCGTCATCGACCGCAACCTTCGTCGTATCGGCCGACAGGCCATCGGGGCCATCGATCCCGACACGGAGCCCCTGGCCGCTATCCGGGCCTACCTAGTAGCAGCCAACCTGGCCGTAGCCTCCACCACGCCGGCCTTTGCCCGCGACCAGGCGGCCACCCCGGCGACTCACCGGCTGGCCACCGCCCACTCTGACTATCTGGTGGCCGTCACCCAGACCCTTCTGGACCTGGCCGTCGACCGGGGTGATATCGCCACGACCGACACGGCCGCCGTGGCCCGGGTGGTCGCCGGACTCGGAGCCCTGTTCGTCCTCCCCGAGAACTTGGAGGCCATCGAATCGACCCCCAAGGAGGCCGCCGACGCCATGGTCGACGTAATCCTCCGCGGGCTGACCGCGGACCACTGAGCCGGAGGGAGACCCTATGGACGTCCAAGACGTGGCTACCGACCTGGTAGCCGAACAGCAGGCCCTGGACGACGTGGTGGCCGGCTTAGACACTGAGAGTTGGGCCGCTCCGACACCGAGCACCGGGTGGACCGTCTCCGACCAGGTAGCGCATTTGACCTACTTCGACGGGGCGGCAACTACCGCTATCACCGAGCCAGAGGCCTTCCGAGCGTCGGTGGAAGAACTGTGGGCGGCGGCTCGTCGGAACGAAGGCGATGACCTGACCCTCGGGCCGTTTCGGGTCCTCTCATCAGATGACCTGCTGGCCGCCTGGCGGGACGGCCGGAGACGCCTCGCTAGGGCGGCGGTCACCCTGGCCAACGACGATCGGGTCGAGTGGTACGGCCCGTCTATGGGCGCCCGCTCGTTCCTGACTGCCCGCTTGATGGAGGTGTGGGCCCACGGCCAGGACGTGGTGGATGCTGTCGGCGGCCACCGACCGGCTAGCGATCGTCTCCGACATGTCGCCCAATTGGGGGTCATCACCCGAGGCTGGTCGTACGCCAACCGGAAGATGACCGTTCCTGACGTTGAGGTCGACGTGGCGCTCACCGCCCCGTCAGGCGACCGGTGGACGTGGGGCCCAGGGGACGCCCCGGAAGTCATCCGAGGCCCAGCTGAGGACTTCTGCCTAGTGGTGACCCAGCGACGTCATCTGGACGACACCGAACTGAAGGTGACCGGTGACTCGGCCCGGGACTGGCTGCTCTTGGCCCAGGCCTTCGCTGGCCCTCCCAGCGACGGCCCCGACTCTGGGAGGTTCTGATGGCTCTCGTGGAAACCACCCGTCAAGGCGGTGTCGTGACCGTGACACTGGCCGACGAGGACAACCGGAACGCCTTGAGCGCTGCCCTGGTGGGTGACCTGGTCGAGGCCCTGGATGCCGCCGATGGTGACCCGACGGTCCGTGTCGTGGTGCTCACTAACCGGGGAGGCGTGTTCTGTGCGGGGGCCGACCTCTCTGAGCGGTCTTCGGATGGGAAGCCGGCGGCCCGGGTGGACGCTGCAGACCTGTTCCAGCGCTTCCGACGCTCCCCGAAGGCTTACGTCGGGCGCATCGCCGGGCACTGCGTAGCCGGTGGTATGGGCCTGGCCGCCGCCATGGATCTGGCGGTAGCCGATGAGGAGGCCAGGTTCGGCTTCACAGAGGTCCGGCGGGGCGTGGCCCCAGCGATGATCTCGGTCCTCTGCCTTCCGAAGATGCGACCGGCCGATGCCGCTGAGGCGATGCTGCTGGGCAATCGGATGACCGGCGCCGACGCCGCCCGCCTGGGACTTGTCAACCGGGCTGTGCCGGCTGGCGAACTGGACGCCACCGTCGACGGCTTCGTGGCCGACCTACTGGCCGGAGGGCCGGAGGCCCTGGCCGCCACCAAGCAACTGTTGGTCCGAGTCCCCGGCATGTCGGTGGACGAGGCATTCGACTGGACGGCAAGGCTGTCAGCCGAACTGTTCCGGGGCGATGAGGCGAAAGAGGGCATGCGGGCCTTTCTGGAAAAGCGTCCCCCAAACTGGGCTGTCTGAACCGTTGGATCAGACGTTGAGTAGGGCGGCCACCACGTCCAGCACCGCCGCCTTCCCATCTCCAAACAGCATCAGGGTGCCGTCGTCAGCGAACAACGGGTTGGGGATTCCGGCAAACCCGGGGCTCAGGGACCTCTTGATGACCACTACGGTCCGCGAGGCGTCAACCTCCAGGATCGGCATCCCGGCGATCGGCGACCCGGGGTCAGTCCGGGCCAGTGGGTTCACCACGTCGTTGGCCCCGATCACGATCGTTACGTCGGTCTGGGGGAACGTCGGGTTGACCTGGTCCATGTCGAGTAAGCACTCGTAGTCGATCTCAGCCTCAGCCAGCAGCACGTTCATGTGTCCGGGCATCCGTCCGGCTACCGGGTGAATACCAAACACCACCTCAGTCCCCGCCTCGTTCAGCGTTCTCATCAGGTCGCGCACGGCATGCTGGGCCTGGGCGACAGCCATGCCGTAGCCAGGAACGATGGCCACCCTCTCAGCCACCTCCAGCAGCATCGCTACCTCCTCAGCTGAGGTCGACGTGACCCGGTCGCCGTAGACCTCGTCGACGTCCATCACCGTGCCACCCGACCCCATCGAGCCGAACACCACGTCGAAGAGGGACCGGTTCATCGAGGTGCACATGATCTGGGTGAGGATCAGGCCACTGGCCCCGACCAGCGAGCCGGCGATGATGAGTAGCGGATTGTCGAGCACGAACCCCGCTGCCGAAGCGGCCAGGCCCGAACACGAGTTGAGCAGGGCAATCACCACCGGCATGTCAGCACCACCAATGGCGACCGTGCCCAGCACCCCAAGTAGGGCGCCCGCACCAACGAGGAGCCAGAACCAGCCGAGGTCCTCCGGACGGACCACCACCATCACTGCGGCACCCACCGAGACCAGGCCCAAAGCCACCCGGAACAAGCCCAGGCCACGGAAACCGCGCAGAGACAGGACCTCCTGGAGTTTGGCGAAGGCGACCAGCGAACCGGTCAGTGTCACGATGCCGATGAGTGCCGTAAGCGCGGCGGCCACAGCCAACTGGTCGTCCACCAGGCCCTCATCAACTACCTCCAGGAACGACGCGCCGGCCACCAGTACGGAGGCCCCGCCACCGAACCCGTTGAACAGGGCGACCAGTTGTGGCATACCGGTCATCTGTACCCGGACGGCCAGAACAGCACCGATGGCCGAACCCACGACCAGACCCGCCACCAGCACGCGGAAGTCCACGATCGACCGGTCGAGCAGGGTGGCTAGAACGGCAACCAGCATCCCTGATGCCCCCAGCAGGTTTCCCCGGGGGGCCGTGCGGGGCCGACCGAGGCCCTTGAGGCCGAGGATGAAAAGGACGGCGGCGGCCAGGTAGGCGATCGACGTGACGTTGGCGGCGCTCATGACCGCTTTTCCCGCTTCGAGGTGAACATGGCGAGCATCCGGCCGGTAACCAGGAACCCACCGACCACGTTGATGGTGGCCAAGACCACAGCCACAAACCCGAGCGTCGTGGTCAGCGTGGAATGATCGGTCCCGGCCGAAACCATGGCCCCGATGAGGGTGATACCGGACACCGCGTTGGATCCCGACATGAGCGGGGTGTGCAGCGTCGCCGGGACTTTGTTGATCAGCTCCAGCCCGAGGAACACGGCCAGCACGAACAGGGTGAGGGCAATCAGCAGGGTCACGATCCGGCCCCTCGTTCGTCTAGCGCGGCCCGGACCATCGGGTGAACGACCTTGCCGCCCGCGGTGACGTGCATGCCGACCAGCACGTCATCCTCCGGATCGATGAACGGTTCGCCGTCTCGGTCCAGCATGCGGATCAGGTTGACGACGTTGGTGGCGAACATCCGTGAGGCCGTCACGGCCGACCCGGAGGCCAGATCGGTAGGAGCGAGGACGACCACGCCTCCGTGGTCGACCTCTTCGTCGGCCACGCTGAGGTCGCAATTCCCGCCGCGCTGGACGGCCAGGTCCACGACGAGGGAGCCAGGCCGCATTCCGGCCACCATGGCGGTGGTGACCAGCATTGGGCTCCGACGGCCGGGGATCTGGGCCGAGGCGATGACCACGTCGGCTTCGGCCACGACGGGCGCCAGCACTTTGTGGATGGCCTCCGGCGCGGGGATCGCCCCATCGGACGTAGGCGGCGGGTCAACGGAGCGGGCGCCCAGGGACCGGATCTGCTCCAGGGCCTCCTCCCGGATGTCGAACCCATCCACCACCGCTCCGAGACGGCGGGCCGTGGCCACGGCCTGGAGACCGGCCACCCCTGCTCCTAGTACCAGGACTCGGGCTGGTTTCACTGTGCCAGCCGCCGTGATGAGGAGTGGCAACATCTTTGGAAGCCGCTCAGCAGCCAGTAGGACGGCCTGGAAGCCAATCACGGTGGCCATCGACGACAGGACGTCCACGGCTTGGGCCCGGGTGCTCCTCGGTACGAGGTCCAGCGAAATCATGTCGGCTCCGGTCGGAGCGAAACCTGCGGCGACCTCAGGCTGCCAGACGGGGTCGAAGAGGCCGACAACAACGTGCGACGAGCCAATCCTGGACAGGAGGTCGTCCCCGGGGCTGTTGACCGACACCACCACGGTTCCGTCGGCCAGGAGCGCCGATGGTTCGGAGGTGACCGACGCGCCGGCTGCCCTGTAGGACTCATCACCCATGCCGGCTGCCACACCGGCGCCCGATTCCACGGACACGGAATGTCCGTCGGCCACCAACGTCTCCACTGCTTCGGGCGTCAGGGCAACACGGCGTTCGTCGATCCCCTGTTCGCACACCACCGCAATCCGCATGGATCTCCCCAGGCCGGCCGGTCATCGATCAGCGCCCGAATGGTAGTGGCTCCCCGTAAAGCTCGACCCCTGCCGCCCAGGGGCCCCACGCTGTCCGAATGACGGGCCTCAAGGCATTACCTGGTCGGCCATATCCACCGATTCGTTGTCCATCCATCTTGCGGCGTCGAACTGGGTCAGATTTACCGTCCCCGGATTCCACGATGAAGCAGCGACATCACGGTTGCTCGCCTTAGTACCGTCGGATTGTGCGCTCGCAGGTTCCTGACGCAGCAACTCAGCCGATGAGGCTTGATGCTGGTCAGGAGTCGCTTGCTCTAGATGGGCACGGGTATCCAATGGCGGTGTCAAAGCAGTGAGTCTGGCGCTGACTTGATGTCCCATTACAGGGTCGCCAATGGGCGGAGGCTCCTCTCAAGTCTTGTCGCCGTTTTGGTCGTGATGGGTGGTCTGAGTTGTAGCGATCCTGCAGAGATTGAAGGGCTGCAGATCGAGGTTTGGGAGTTACGAGCCCAACTCGATGCGTTGTCGAAACGGGTGACCCGCATGGCGCTGACACCTGCCGCTTCTGCACCAACCACGGTGCCTGTCCGGGTTCTGTCACCGTCAACGGTTGCTCCTTCACCGTCGACGACCTCGGTGCCCATCCCGACGACGAGCGTTAGCGCGTCGATGGCCGTGTCCCCAGCACCTCGGCTTCTTCGCTCGCCAACTCTTGAGGAGCCCTTACGTGTGATGGTGGTCGGCGACAGCGTCACCTTTGAGGTCGAACCAGGCCTCACTGCAGCACTTGAACACACTGGTCTGGTGACCTCTGCCAACCGAACCCAGGTCGGGTTCGGCCTGAGCCAATGGCCCATTTACTTCTGGTGGGAAATCTGGCCCCCGTTTCTCGCCGAGGTTCGGCCCGAAGCCGTGGTTATTCAGACCGGGACCTGGGACGTCTATGACGTCTGGGGAGGTGAGGGTCGGATCCCCGAGCCTGATGATCCCAACTGGGAGGAGTCGTTCGCCTTTCTCGTTCGCATGGCGAACGACGTCCTGGCTGGTGATGGCGCACACGTCTATTGGCTGACGATGCTTCCATCTCCGAATCCCGGTTGGCCCGAACGGTTGAATCGACTGCTCATGGACGTAGCAGTAACCGACGACCGTATGTCTGTGGTCGACCTGACTTCAGGTTTCACCGACGCAGATGGCGGTTACGCCGGCCATGTCGATCGCCTCGGCGTCGAGTGGCCGATACGCAAGATCGACGGCGTCCACCTCTGTAGAGAAGGTGCCGAAGTGGCTGCCAAGATCGCCGCCAGCACGATTCTCGCTGACGCTGGACTAGCTCTTGTGCCAGGTTGGGAGGATGGCCTCTGGCGATCGGACAACCGCTACGACGTTGACCCGTGTGATGACCCGGCCCCAGCCGGTGAAACGTCCTGACCTCCTTGCTGCCGGCAACCACCTGATTAACTTCGGGCCATACCAAAAGAGGAGCCATCGTCGCCTAGCCGTAGTGGTGCATTGCCCTATCGGGTCATAGAACACGTCTGGATTGCGATGTCCGACGGCGTGCGCCTGTCGGCCCAGCTCTGGCTCCCTGATCGGACAGGTCACGAGCCGGTCCCAGCGATCCTTGAGTTCATCCCGTATCGCAAACGCGACGGGGTTGCCTTGCGTGACCACGCGAATCACGCCTGGTTCGCTGCCCGCGGTTATGCGTGTGTCCGACCTGACATGCGTGGCCATGGCGACTCCGAAGGCTTGATGACTGATGAATACTCTCCTCGCGAGCAGGCAGATGCCGTCGAGGTCATTGAGTGGATTGCCAGCCAAGACTGGTGCTCCGGATCTGTTGGGATGATGGGAATCTCGTGGGGTGGAATCGCCAGCCTCCAGGCCGCTACCCACCAGCCCGAGGCGCTGAAGGCGGTCATCCCCGTCGGTGCGTCCGTCGACCGCTATTACGACGACGGCGGCTACTTGGTGGGGGGCTACCCGGGGCAGGGCGTTGGCTGGGGTGGCGTGATGTTCGGCTACTGCATTCGTCCACCGGACCCGGCTGTCGTCGGGGACGCTTGGCGAGCCATGTGGCGCGATCGCCTTGACCAGACTCCGATGTTTCTCAAGTCGTGGCTCCAGCACCAACTACGTGATGAGACCTGGGTCCAAGGATCGGTGTGCGAGCAATATGACCGCATTCAGGTACCAGTTCTTGCCGTGAGCGGTTGGAATGACTGCTGGCCCAACACAGTGCTGCGCCTACTCGACAACGTGAACGCTCCATGTCGCGGCGTTTCGGGGGCGTGGGGTCACGTGTACCCAAATCTTGGTGGCCCGGGGCCAGGAATCGACTTCCTTGGCCTTGCGTTGGCCTGGTGGGATCGATGGCTTCGAGGCGACGAAAACAGCGTGATGGACGCACCGGCTCTGCTCGCCTACCTCCAGGACAGCCACAGTCCGACCCCGGCACCTAGCGTCCGACCCGGCAAATGGGTCGCTGTGAACACTTGGCCATCGTCGGAGATCTGCACCAAGACCCTGTACCTCGGCCCTAATGGACTCGATGAGGCCCCCTCCGTCGAAGATTTCGACGTCGAGGTCTTCTCGCCGGTATGGACGGGGCTAACAAGCGGTGAGTACATGCCTGTCGCCGGGATCTGTGAACTGCCAGACGATCAGGGGCCTGACGACGCCCTGTCCACGTGCTTCGACATGGCGGTGCTCGACCACCCGCTTGAACTACTAGGCACCCCGTTGCTCCACCTCTCGGTGGCCTGTGACCGTGAAGAAGGTCTCGTGGCAGCCCGCCTCTGCGATATCAGCCCCGACGGAAGTTCCACTCTCATGAGTTACGGGATTCTGAACCTGAGGCTCCGAGATGGGCGTGACCGTGTCTCCGAGGTGCATCCAGGAAAAGCCATGGAAGTAACGGTCCGCCTAAACGACCTTGGTTGGAGGATCCTCCCCGGCCACCGTTTGCGTCTTGCCCTATCCACACAAATGTGGCCCATGGCCTGGCCGTTAGCCCAGGAGGCAACCGTGAGCATCGATTTGGCTGCCAGTCGCCTCGAGCTGCCGGTTTTAGGCCCGAAGAGTTCTGGGACTCCAGCGCCAGATCTGGGAACTCCTCAGGCTGCCGATCCCCTACCCCATCGTGTGGTACGTCAAGGTTCTGGATCGCGCAAAACAGTCCATGACCCCTTGAGCCAGGAGCACCTCCTTGAGGTGAAGGCCGACGCCGGTGAGATCGAGTTGGAGACCACTCGGCTCCGACACGCGAGCAGGAGTAGCCAGCGATACCGAATCGTCGAAGGAGACCCGCTCTCGGCCTGTGTCGAATATCGGGCTGACTTCACGTTTGCTCGGGAGGACTGGCAGGTACGCACCGAGAGTCTGCTAGTCGTGACCTGTGACGCCACCCAATTCCGGCTCGATGGTCGCATCACCGCCTACGAGGGAACTGATCTTGTCTGCGAGCGAACCTGGGAGGAGCGCATCCCCCGAGTCGCCTACTGAGGGGGAGGGCCCTAGACGACAGGCCTCAGGGCATCACCCGGTCAGTGATGTCTACCAACTCAGCATCCACCCATCCTGCAGCAACCAACTCATCCACGATGGCCGCCGCGTAACGCCATGCGCCAAGCGCCTCCAAGTGGACATTGGGTGGCGGCTCTCGCAGTTCCCCTCGACCGTCGACGCATCCTGGCTCGGTGGCCTCACAGGGGGCCGACTGGACGAACTGGCCGCCTGGGGTGAGCGCCGCCCAGGTGGAGAAGAAGCGGACCAGCCCTCCCGGATGTCTGACGGGCATCGACCGGTAGATCTCACCGGTTCCAGATCGAAAATTGCCACGGCTGACCGGTTGGTCTACTAAGAGCACACGGCTCCCGGTCCGTAACGCCAACTCCACCACATACTCGGTATCGGCCAGATACTTCGCTGTGTAAGCCTCATCGGTTAGCGGAAGGCCAGCAGCGTCAGCCATGCACGGCGTGATGCCGTTCCCACCGTGGTCGACGATATAGAGGTGTGGCTGCCACGACTCGAGGTGCTCCAAGCCGAGGTCGCCTCGGTTGTCGGAAAACCAATCGCAGAGCGCCGTTCCCCACAGGTGTCGATGTTCGATGGTGGCCGTCCGACTCAGAATCCATTCGAGGTACGGCGCTACCTGGTCGGTAATGGAGTCGCCGGTGAGGACGATCCGGAGCAGTTCGTTGGCTTCGAGGTCAATAGGAGCAGGTGGGGCTTCTAATACGAAAAGGGTGGTCGAAGGAATCTCGGTGATGGGTGCAACAGTCGTCGGAGCCGCAGTCGTCGGAGCCGCAGTCGTCGGAGCCGCAGTCGTCGGAGCCGCAGTCGTCGGAGCCGCAGTCGTCGGAGCCGCAGTCGTCGAGGTGGTTG
>PYIL01013286.1_pt1 | contig 21625 bp, 24 predicted proteins | sample 3578041 | NCBI WGS metagenome assembly PYIL01 (sample SAMN08408023, study PRJNA431606) | Marine metagenome isolate SA_KN192-05_S13_150m, whole genome shotgun... | biome: marine; feature: oceanic pelagic zone; material: water; isolation source: 150 m water sample, 0.2-0.8 um fraction ... | reverse complement strand
AAGCTGACGTGCAGCGTAGGGGTGGCCCCCAACAAGTTCCTGGCCAAACTGGCCAGCGAACAGGCCAAGCCGTCTGCTGGTCTTACAGGACCGGTCCCCGGGAGCGGCGTGCACGTGGTTTCGGCCGACAGCATCCGGGAGTTCCTCGATCCCCTACCGGTAGAGGCGGTTTGGGGGGTGGGGCCTCGGACCTTCGAGCGCCTCCAGCGCCTCGGGGTTGCCACGGTTGGTGACCTGCGCCAGGTCCCCGAAGACACCCTGGTGTCAGCTGTGGGCCAGGCCGCCGGGACCCAGTTCTGGCGACTTTCCCGCGGGATCGATGACCGACCGGTGGACCCGGAGCAGCCGACCCGGTCGATTGGCCACGAGGAGACTTTCGCCAGAGACCTGGTGGATCCCGAAGAGGTTCACCGGGAGCTCGTCAGGATGGTGGATGCGGTGGGTCGGAGGCTCCGCGAGGTCGGGGTAGCTGGCCGCACGGTCACCGTGAAGCTCAGGTATCCGGATTTCACGACGATCAGCCGATCGCAGACCCTTTCGGAGGCCACCGACCTGGTAGTCGAGGTCCTAGAGGTGGCCATGAACCTGCTTGACACCGTGGACACGTCTCCGGGCCTCCGCCTCCTGGGGGTATCGATGAGTGGTCTCCGGGACGCTTCCGTTCGCCAGCTTCGGCTTGAAGACGTTGAGGATCCGGGATGGAGGGACGCCGAGGAGGCGGTGGAACAAATCCGGAAACGGTTTGGTACGGCCTCGATCGGTCCGGCGGCCACCGTTGGGCCTGAAGGGCTGCAGCCCCGAGAACGAGGGGACGGACAGTGGGGTCCTGGCGCCTGAGGGAGGGTTGGCGGAGTCATTACCCGTCCCGACAGGCCGGGAAGCGCGTTGTTGCTAGCAATCCGCTGTGCGATGCTGGAGGGGACCAGAACGGGCGTAGAGGCGAGGAACGATTGGTGCCACTGTCGGAGGATGAGGAGAGGATCCTCAGTGAGATCGAGGAGCGGTTGTCCGAGACCGACCCGGACCTCGTACGCGAGGTGAGCGAAACCACGGTCTTTACGCAGCCCCTCCGTAGCATGAAGTGGGCAGTGGTTGGCTTCGCTGGCGGCGTGCTGGTGATGGTGGTGACCCTCTCGACGTCCTTCTTGCTGGCCTTCGTGGGTTTCCTGGTGATGCTGGGGGCCTCCCTGGCACTGGAGAGAAACGCCCGTCAGGTAGGACGGACGGGATTGAGGGTTGTGGCCGGTTCGGGGCGGACGGCGGGCATCCGCGAGGCCGTTGGTGGCACAGGTGCTCGGGTCCGGGAGCGAATGCGTGACCGATTCCGTCGGGGCGATCACGGCCAGGCCTGAGGCGACCTTCTCCGGAGGGGAGTTCGGCCAGATCGGAGCCATGGTCCGAGAACGTGTCCTGGCCGTAGATGTCGGAGGCACGAAGTTGGCTGCCGGTGTCGTCGACCCAGACGGCCGAGTTGGGAGTCAGGCTCGTGTCCCTACCGGCGGCCGGAACGCCGACGAACTCTTTGAGTCCCTGGCCGGCCTTGTCGAACCGCTGCTGGATGCGGAATCAGTGACCGGAATTGGGGTCGGCTGCGGGGGTCCCATGTCGGCCGACGGGGGCTTGGTATCGCCGCTGAACATTCCGCAGTGGCGGGACTTCGCTCTTGCCGGGCACTTGGCGGACCGCACCGGCCTGCCGGTGGTGGTGGACAATGACGCCAAGGCCCTGGCCCTGGGCGAAGGGTGGTGTGGGGCGGCGGTCGGCAATCGGGATTACCTAGCCATGGTGGTGTCTACGGGCGTGGGTGGCGGACTGGTCGTAGACGGCCGCCTCCTGCACGGTGCGGCGGGCAATGCTGGCCACATCGGGCACGTGGTGGTGGAACCGGACGGTCCGGCTTGCGCCTGCGGGCGTCGGGGATGCTTGGAGACGGTGGCCTCCGGTCCGGCGATCCAACGAGAGACCGGTCGACCGGCTTCGGAGGCCGACCTGGAGGTCCGACGTCGGACTGGTGACCTAGTTGGACAGGCGGTGGCCACGGTGGTGAACCTGCTTGATATCCCACTGGTCGTGGTGGCTGGTTCGGTGGCCCTGGGCTTTGGCGTTCCATTCTTCGAGGCGGCCCAGGAACGTCTCGACCGAGAGTGCGGACTGGAGTTCACGCGAGACGCGAGGATCGTTCCAGCCGGACTTGGGGCCGATGGGCCGCTGGTCGGAGCGGCAGCCCTGTGGCACCACGCTCGCCGGAGGTCGGAGGAGGCCGGGGTGGAGGGCACGTCGTGAACGGATGGATGGTTCGGGCGGCCATAGCTGTTGCCGTTAGGCCGTGGCTCTGGTTGGTGGCCGCCCGTCAGACTGTCCGGCTAGCCAGTCGGGGGTGGTGGCGGCGCCCACCATTTTTTCCCGTCCCGGCGGCTCCCTACGCCCGCTTCCGGAGCATTACCCAGTACGGCGATCCGGAAGCCCCACCCACAGTGGCTGACGTGCTGGTGTGGTTGTCCTGGGCCCGGAGGTTTCCGGAAACGGCACCGGGTAACTGCCGGGAGGATGACTAACCAGCCGTGAGCGGAACGACCTCGTCAACGTGGGATGTCCGATGGCCAACCGGGACGGTGGCTGAACGCCATGGCCTTCTCGACCCGATTGATGGTCGGGTTGTGCTCGTCCACCGGGTGGACCGTCCGACGATGGTGCTGGGTTCCGCCCAGCGTGACGTGGTCGTCCGCTGTGGAATCGACGTGGTCCGTCGACGGTCGGGTGGGGGAGCGGTTCTCCTCCGACCCGGCGAGGTGGTTTGGACTGACTTCCTAGTACCCCGAGGGGACCGATTGTGGGACGACGACGTAGGTCGGTCGGCCTGGTGGGTGGGTGAAGTCTGGCGAGCGGCCTTGGCTGACCTGGGCGTGGAAGGGACGGTTCATCAAGGCGCTCTAGAGGAGGGCCGTTGGGGAGGCCTGGTGTGTTTTGCCGGCCGAGGGCCAGGTGAGGTTCTGGTGGAGGGTCGCAAGGTCGTTGGCATCTCCCAACGGAGGGACCGGTCCGGGGCGCGGTTCCAGTGCACGGCGCTCCTGGCGTGGCCGACCGATGTCCTGGTGGACCTGCTAGGGCTGACGCCCGCCGACGAAGCCCTTCGGGATCTAGAGGCCATGGCCGCCCCAGCGGGGGTGGATTCGGACGACCTCGTCAAGTCCCTCCTGTCACACCTCCCCTAATCCACCCGAGTTCACTTCACCGGACCGCTTCGATAGCTGAGGCCTCTTAACGACGAGGCCTCCTGGTTCTCCCGCCGACGGCCCCAGCCCCGCTGTTTATCAGGTGGGTCCCGCCCTTGTGTTGGTGGGAGAAAGTGGGATAGAGTGGGACACAATGTCAGTGATGTGGGGAATCGGGGCGACATTGTCCTCCGGTGGGTCCCATCGCTCCGGTTGGAGAGACGAGAGGGAAGGAGGGACCGGACATGGCATTCGTGGGAACCCACGAACGTTCGTTGGACGACAAGGGTCGCATGGTCCTCCCGGCCAGATTCCGGAGCCACTTCTCGGGTGTGGTCTACCTCTCCCCGGGCGACGGCTGCATTTCTCTCTGGCCGTCGGAGCGTTTCGACCTGATGGTGGCCAGCGTGGAGGAGAAGATTCGTTCCGGCGAACTAGAGCCCAACGTGCGTCGTGGCGTCTCCTCTGGTTCCGTGGAGGTCAGCCCCGACGCCCAGGGACGGGTGATGCTTCCCGAGAGGTTGCGCGCTTTCGCCCGGCTGGAACACGAGGTGGTGGTCTGCGGGGCCATCGACCGGATCGAGATCTGGAACCCCGCCACTTGGACGGAAATGGCACCAGACCTAGATCGCCTGGTGGCCGATGCCTTCGTGATTACCGGCGGGATCTGACCGACGCGACTCGGACCGAGAGGAAGTACGCACCACGACAACCACAGACCATGACGACCGGTCACCGACCGGTTCGTCCCTGGACCGTCCCCCGGTCGGCAGGATGGGAGGCCCCTACTCCGCCCGCTTGCCATCTAGCCCGATTCGGGGAGACATCCCGACGTGCGCCAGCTGGTCGGGGGACGGTCGAGGGACGGGCTACCGGGACCGGCTTCGTTGAGGTCTACGGATCGGCGGACCGGACCATGACAGAACAGGGCAGGGAGGACTTCGGGGAGCGGTCTACCGGCTTTGAGCATCAGCCAGTAATGGTGGCCGAGGTTTTGGAGGCCCTGGCTGACGTGCCCTCCGGTGTCGTACTGGATGCGACGGTTGGTGGTGGAGGTCATGCCGAAGCCATCCTGACGACGAGGAGCGATCTCCGGGTCCTCGGAATCGACCGCGATGACCAGGCGCTGGCAGCTAGCGCCTCCCGGCTGGCCCCGTTTGGTAACCGGATCGAACTGCACCGGGCTGCCTTCACTGACCTTGGCTCCGTACTGGATGGTTCCGGTGTGGCCTACCTGGTCGGCTTCTTGTTCGACTTGGGTGTCTCCTCTCCACAACTTGACCGGATCGAGCGGGGGTTCAGCTATCGGAAGGCCGGGCCACTGGATATGCGCATGGACCGTCGCCAGGCCATGACGGCGGCCGATGTCGTGAACGGCTACGACGAGCGCTCTTTGGCCCGCGTACTCGTCGGTCACGCTGACGAGCGCTACGCCAGGCGTATCGCCCGCGCTGTGGTGGCCGCTCGTCCGGTGTCGGACACAGCGCACCTAGCCGAGATCGTTCGTGACGCCATTCCCGCCGCGACGCGCCGCCGTGGTGGACACCCAGCAAAGCGCACTTTCCAGGCCGTTCGTATCGAGGTCAACGCCGAGTTGGATCAACTGGATAACGCCCTAGACGAGGCAATCCGCCGACTGGTCCCAACCGGTCGGGGCGCCGTTCTGTCTTACCACTCCGGCGAGGACCGCATCGTTAAGCACGGGTTCGACCGGGCAGCCACCGGCGGTTGCATCTGTCCTCGCCTGCTGCCGTGCACCTGTGGGGCGACCTCCTTGGCGGTGATACCCCGACGGGCCGGCCGTGTCCCGTCAGAGAACGAAGCCCGGGATAACCCGCGATCAGCTAGCGCTCGCCTTCGGGTACTGGAACGCCGATGACTGCTGTTCTGGGTCCGGAGCGGCTGCCCCGGTCTGCGACCGACCGCCAGATTTCCGGGTCGTCGACGCGAACGGCCACCCGACCAGCCGTTGGGGTCCTCGGAGCGCTAGCCGTGGTCGGGTTCTTCGCCACATTGCTGAGCTTGGCGGCTTTCCACAGCATCGTGGTCAGCGGACAGTTCGAGTTCGACCGCCTTCAGGGACGACTGGAAGACGGCCACGAACGGGCCCAGGTCCTCCGAGCTGAGGTAGCTCGCCTGGAGAGTCCGAGTCGAATCCTGGAGGTAGCCAATGGGCGATTAGGCATGGTGTTCCCACCGGCCCGGGTGTACCTACCATCGGTGACTCTTAACGACGGACCGACCAATCTCAAAGCACCCGAGGGTGATCCCTTCTCCGGATCGACCCGATGAGTCGACAGCCCGACGGGTTGGCGGTCCGTGGGCGGGGAGCGGGAATCGACGTTCCCCGGTACGACGCCTATCGACGCTTCCGCCGGAGGGCTGTCCTAGTTGGTGTCCTTTTAGCGGGGATAGCCGGCCTCTTCGGATGGCGTCTGGCCACCCTGCAACTCCTCGATCCCGACCGATTCGTAGCCCACGGAGAGTTACAGCGCATCAAGACTGTTCCCCTCCAAGCGGCCCGGGGTGCCATCGTGGATCGCAACGGTGTCGACCTCGTCCTTTCAGTGCCGCGTGTGTCGGTATGGGCTAATCCGCTCCAGGTGGAGGATCCGGTCAGGGCGGCGAGGGTGCTGTCCAGCGTCCTGGACGCCGACGTTTCGCTTCTGGAGCAGCGACTATCTAAGGATTCCCAGTTCGTCTGGCTGGGACGCCAGGTCTCCGACGAGACGGCCGAGGCGGTCCTCCGACTGGGCGTGGTCGGTGTCTACTTCGACGAGGAACAAGCACGGGTTCGGCCGGGCGGAGACTCGGCCTTAGCCGTCCTGGGGCGGACTGACATCGACGCCAAGGGTATTAGCGGCATGGAACTGGTTTACGACAGTCTCCTGTCGGGTACCGACGGCGAAAAGATCGTGGAGAGAGGACTTCGGGGCGTCTCTATACCGGGTGGAGAGTATTCGGTGGAGCCAGCTACCCACGGACGGACCCTGGTCCTGACCCTGGATCGGGCCCTCCAGTTTGAAGCGGAGAGGTTGTTGATTGAAGGGGTGGAGCTGGCCGACGCCCAGGGCGGAGTTTTGGTGGCCATGGACCCGGCGACCGGGCAGATCCTGGCTTCGACCACGGTCCGGAGAGATGAGGACGGCCTAGTCCGGACCTCCAGCGAACACCGAGCTGTCACATGGACCTACGAGCCTGGCTCCATCATCAAACCCCTGACCTTTTCGGGCGTCTTGAGCGAGGCGGTAGCCGCTCCCGAGACCGTGCGCGAGGTGCCGGGACGTTTGGAAGTTCACGACGCCACTTTCAAGGACACTCCGGCTCACGATCCCGAGGAACTCACAGTGGGCGACATTGTCCGTCGATCCTCCAACGTGGGCACCATCCTGTGGGCCCGGGACTTGGGTTCAGAGGCCCTCCACGAGGAGTTTCGGGAGTTCGGGCTGGGCTCGGTTACCGATCTGGACTTTCCGGGGGAGGCCCGAGGAATCCTCGAACCGGTGGGGCGTTGGTCCGGGACGTCGCTGCCCACCATTGCAATTGGCCAGGGCGTGGCTGTCACCCCGCTCCAAATGCTGACCGCCTACGCCACCCTGGCTAATGGTGGAATTAGGCCCGCGCCCACCTTGGTGCTTGGGACGCGGGACGATGGTGGGATGTTCAGCCCCCGTCGTGTCCGGCCGTCAATGACGGTCGTGTCGGCTGCCGTCGCCTCTGAGGTGGTGGCCATGATGGAGAGGGTGGTGGAGTCCGGTACCGGTACCAAGGCCCAGGTAGCGGGCTACCGCGTCGCCGGCAAGACCGGCACTGCATGGAAACCGCAGTCGTCTGGGGGGTATGGCAGCAAAGGCGACCGGACCTACGTGGCCAGCTTCGCCGGGTTCCTTCCGGCAGAGGCACCTCGGTTAGCGGTGCTGGTGGTTGTCGACGAGCCGGCCGGGCATAGCTATTCGGGCGGACGGGCGGCGGCCCCGGTGTTTGCCGAGTTTGCCCGGTTCGCAGTCCGGCAACTGCGAATTCCGTCGGTCGATGAGCGAATCGGCTTAGAGCATGCTGGTCGTGTGATGGCCATGACCCCAGCCCGCCACCGAATTCTTACCGAAGCGGCCGAGGCAGCCCGTCTTGAGGCCGCCGGGGCCACGATCGGAGGCTGAGGTGCGCCTGAAGGCGCTGCTCCGCTCGGCTGGACTTGACGACCCAATAGAGGGCAGTGGCTCCGAAGTGGACCGCGTCGTACACGATTCGCGCGTCGTGGCGAGCGGGGACCTCTTCTGCTGTGTACCCGGTACCACCTACGACGGCCACGAATTCGCTGAGAGAGCGGTGAGGGCGGGAGCGGTAGCCGTGATTGCCGAGCGGACGCTAGACCTTCCAGTACCCGTGGTCATCGCCGATTCGGTCCGGAGGGTGATGCCCCATCTCGCGGCAGCGGTCGAGGGGTGGCCCTCTCGTAATCTCGACCTGGTTGGAGTCACCGGAACTAACGGCAAGACCAGCGTGGTGCACCTCCTAGACGCTGTTCTCGAACGTGCCGGCCGGACCACGGCTACTCACGGAACGCTGTCTGGTGGTCGTACCACCCCGGAAGCCACCGATCTTCAGCCTCTCCTGCGCTCTTGGGTGGCGACGGGTGTCGATGCAGCAGCCATCGAGGTTTCCTCTCATGCCTTATCGCAGCACCGGGTCGACGGGACAACCTTCGCGGCCGTGGCATTCACCAACCTGAGCCGGGACCACTTGGACTTCCACGGATCAATGGACGACTACGAGGTAGCCAAAGCGAGGCTGTTTGACGGGACGTTTTCGAACCATGGAGTGGTGGTTGTCGCTGATCAGGCAGGACGTCGGATGGCCGACCGGGCTCGGGACGCTGCGATGACGGTGGTTGAGGTTGGAGAGCCCACGGAGGTAGCGGTGAGCCCGGATGGAGTTCGCTTCAGCTGGCGAAGCCGAACAGTCACCGTGCATACCGGTGGTCGGTTTACCGTGGCTAATGCCTTGGTGGCCGCCGAGTTATCCGCCGTGCTGGGTATCCACGAGGACACGGTGGTTGAGGGGCTGGCTGCCGCTCGCCCGGTTCCTGGCCGGTTCGAGCTAGTGGCTCTAGAGGGTGGACCCCAGGTAGTCGTGGATTATGCCCACACGCCCGATGCCCTCACTCATGCCCTGGTCGCGGCCCGTGAAGTGACGACCGGGAAGGTCCTCGTGGTCTTCGGCTGTGGCGGTGACCGGGACAGGGGCAAGCGGTCGGAGATGGGCCGGGCAGCGGAGAGCGGCGCCGACCAGATCGTCGTCACCTCCGACAACCCGCGGGGTGAACCACCCGAGGGGGTAATCGCGGACATCCTTACCGGAATGGAACGCCCACCAACCCTCGTTGAACCGGATCGACGCCGGGCCATCGCCGAGGTCCTTGGGCTAGCCAGCCGGACGGACTTGGTGCTCCTAGCCGGTCGGGGACATGAGGACGTGCAGGAGGTGGCCGACGAAAGGGTCTTGTTTGATGACCGGGTCGTCGTCCGAGAGGAGTGGGACAAGCTCGCCGTGGGTCGGGGTGACGGATGATTCGGCTACTCCTGGCGGCGGCGATCGCTATGGCCACCGCCTTATTCGGTACCCGGCTACTGATCGGATGGCTGACCCGGCTCCGGATCGGCCAGCCAATCCGCGACGACGGCCCCGAGGGCCATGCCACCAAGGCGGGGACCCCCACTATGGGTGGCTTGGCGATCGTGGGCGGGGCTTTCTTGGGGTATGTCCTCAGCGACTTCTACCGAGGGATCTATACGCGGAGCGGGATCTTCGTGATGCTGGCCATCATTGGGGCGGGCGCTGTTGGTCTCGTGGATGACTGGATCAAAGTCGTACGCGAGCGCAGCTTGGGTCTCAGCAAGCGAGCCAAGACACTCGGACTCCTCGGGGTGGCCGTCGTGTTCGCAGTCCTAATGCTGGAGCATGCGCCGACCCACACCCAGCTCTCGTTTACCCGGTTCGATCAGCCTGGTCTGGAAATGGGCTCTGTCCTGTGGGCGGTCTGGGCCGTTCTCCTTATCACAGGCTCGGCTAACGCGGTCAACCTCACGGACGGCTTGGACGGCTTGGCGGCCGGCGCTGGGACGTTTTGCTTTGGCGCCTACACGGTGGTGGGCTTTTGGCAGTTCCGATATCCGGAGACCTACGACGTAGCCCATGCTCTGGATCTGGCGGTAGTTGCCGCGGCGATGGCTGGGGGCTGCTTGGGCTTCCTGTGGTGGAACGCCGCCCCGGCCCGGATCTTCATGGGGGACACGGGCTCTCTGGCCATTGGAACCGGCCTGGCCGCCCTGGCCCTGGCCACGAACACCCACCTGCTACTACCAGTCGTGGCCGGGTTGTTCGTTGTCGAGACGGTGTCTGTGATCCTTCAGGTAGGCAGTTACCGGCTGTTCGGGGGGCGCCGGGTGTTCCGCATGGCCCCGATCCACCACCACTTTGAGTTGGGAGGCCTTCCGGAGACCACCGTCATCATCCGGTTTTGGATCATGTCCGGCTTGTGCACGGCGGTTGGTGTGGGGATTTTCTACGCTGACTCCATCGCCACTGGGGTGACCGGCATGCTCGGTCAGTGAGCAGTCGCGTGCTGGTTCTCGGGCTGGGTGTGGCGGGTAGGGCCGCCCTGGAGGCGCTGGCCCGACGCGGGGTCGACGTCCTGGCGGTGGACGATGCTCCCGGTGACGAGGCCCGAGCCTGTGCGGCCCGCCTCGGAGTTGAGTTAGTAGAGGCGCCTCGTCCCGACTTGTGGGCCGACTTGGTGGAGCAGGTTGACGAAGTCGTGGTAGCCCCAGGCGTGCCGGATCGCCACCCAGTCTTTGCAGCGGCTTTGACGGCTGGGACGGCTGTGCTTGATGAGTCGGATTTGGCTTTCCGTTGGGACGACCGCCCTCGGTGCGCGGTGACGGGAACGAACGGCAAGACCACCGTTGTAACGCTGGTGGCCGACATGCTTGAGCGGTCGGGACGACGTGTCGTCTCGGCCGGCAACACTGATACCCCGCTGGTGGCGGCTATCGAAGATCTGGAGGCTGATGCGTTCGTTGTCGAGGCGTCCTCGTTCCGCCTAGGCCATACCGAACGGTTCCAGGCGGCTCCGGCAGCGTGGCTGAACTTTGCCCCCGACCACCTAGACGTCCATGCCGACTTGGCGGCTTACGAGGCAGCTAAGGCCCGGGTGTGGGAGGGGATTGAGTCACCGGCCGACGCGGTAGCCAATCTGGCAGACCCCGTGGTGGCCGCCCATGCCCCGCCGGGAGCTACCGGCTTTGGTGCCGACGAGGCTGCCTGCCGTGTAGAGGGGGGACGCCTGATACTGGACGGAAGTGAGGTGGTGTCGGTGGCCGACCTACCGCGCACTATGCCCCACGACCTCCTGAACGCTCAGGCGGCCTGTGCGCTAGCTATCCGAGCCGGGGCCACGAGGGAGGCCTGTGCCGAGTCGTTGACCGGCTTCACGGGTCTGGCTCACCGTATGGCTTTCGTAACCGAGGTAGCCGGGGTCCACTACGTGAATGACAGTAAGGCCACTACGCCGCATGCCACTCTGGCTGCACTGGCAGGGCTCCCTGGGGCGGTGCTCATCGCCGGAGGGAGAAATAAGGGGCTGGACTTGGGACCCTTGGCCGAGGGGCGCCCGCGAGCCGTGGTGGCCATCGGAGAGGCTGCTGCTGACGTCGCGGCCATCTACGAGGGCCGCTGCCCGGTGGTGACAGCGGGGAGTATGGACGAGGCGATTTCTCTAGCTCACCAGTCGGCGGCAGGGACAGGCACCGTTTTGCTCTCGCCGGGCTGCTCCTCGTTTGACTGGTACAACTCGTACGACGAACGAGGCCGGGACTTCGAACGACTGGTCGGTGTTCTAACTGGAACGGTTGACCTGTGAGCGCGGCTCGGGAAAAGGTGGCTACCGGCGGGACGAACTCCAGGTCGACGGGGTCTGTTCGCTCCGATTCTGGGCGCTCGGTTCGCTTTTTGGTTCTCTGGTCGACGGCCATGCTCTTGGGCCTTCTGGGCATGGTTATGGTCCTCTCGTCCTCATCGGTCTCGGACCTCCGGGACTACGACGATGCCTGGTACCACCTGCGCCGCCAAGTGGTCTGGGTGGCGCTCGGGTTGGCTGGCCTGTTCACCACCCTGCGGTTCGACTACCGCCGCCTACGGAGCCTGGCTCGACCTGGCTTCATCTTGGCCGTGGTGCTGCTCGTGCTGGTCCTGATTCCCGGGGTGGGCATCCGGGTCAACGGTTCGGCCCGGTGGCTCGGTATGCGAGGTGTCACCTTTCAGCCTTCGGAGTTCGCCAAGTTGGCCGTGATCGTGTTCGGAGCCAATCTGCTGGCGAACCGGTCGTCAGGGACTACCCGTCTGACGCTGTGGCCCATGCTCGTCGTTCTGTTCGGCGTCGGCGGCCTCGTCTTCCTTGAACCGGATCTTGGAACGACGGTGGTCCTAGCCGCCATTGTGGCGTCACTCCTTTTCTTTGCTGGCCTCCGATTAGACGCCCTGCTCGTGACCGGCTCGGTAGGCCTTGGACTTGTGGCCGGGATGAGCATGAGTGCGAGCTACCGGCGAGACCGGCTGTTCTCTCTCTTTGATCCCTGGAATGATCCGCTGAACACGGGATGGCAGACCATCCAAGCCGGGGTTGCCATCTCTAGCGGGGGTCTCTGGGGGGCGGGTCTTGGCGCCAGCCGAGCTAAGTGGGGCTTTTTACCCTTTGCCCAAACCGATTTCATTTTCGCCATCGTGGCCGAGGAACTTGGTTTTCTTGCCGCCATGGCGGTGATCCTGGCCTACCTAGCGCTTGGGGTGGCGGGCCTCTCCACGGCACTGCGAGCCCCAGACCGCTTTGGACAGTTGTTGGCAGCGGGGATTACCTCTTGGATCCTCATCCAGGCCTTCGTGAACATTGGAGCCGTTCTCGGCCTCCTCCCCATCACAGGAGTGCCCCTTCCATTCGTGTCTTACGGCGGGAGTTCCACGATCCTGAGTCTTACGGCGTTTGGAATCCTCTTGAACATCGCCCGCCAGACGCCGTGAGCGCAGAACCGGAGCTCCGGCAGCGAGAGATCCGTCGTGGAGGGTTTGTAGTAGCTGGAGGTGGGACGGCCGGCCATGTCCTGCCCGGTCTTGCTGTCGCCGAGGCCCTGGTTTCCAGCGGCGTCGCAATCGGGCGGCACGAGGTCCACATGGTCGGAAGCCGTCGCGGCATCGAAGTAGATCTGGTACCAGCGGCAGGTTTCGGTCTGACCGTAATGCCCGGTCGGGGAATTCGACGCCGGCTTACTCCGGCCAACGTGGTATCCCTGCTAGGGCTGCTAGTCGGAATGTTTCGTGCCGTCTTGCTGCTGGCTCGCCATAGGCCCCGGGCCGTTGTTTCGTTGGGTGGGTACGCCAGTGTTCCCTGTGGGCTGGCGGCGGCCCTGTTACGGATCCCCCTGGTGGTGGTCGAACAGAACGCTGTGCCCGGAGCGGCGAACCGTCTGCTGGGCCGATTTGCTCAAGCCTGTGCAACCTCCTTTCCTGACACCGATCTGCCTCGTGCCGAGCTCACCGGCAATCCGGTCCGGTCTGAGGTCCGATCCTTGGTGGGTCGGAGTGAGGAGGCCCGTCACTCTCTCGGGCAGGACGATCGCCCTCTAGTCGTCGCCTTCGGGGGTTCGCTCGGGGCACGGCGGCTCAACCGTGCAGTGATCAACCTGGTGGAGGGCTGGACCGGTGAAGAGGTGGTTATCCGACACGTGGTGGGCCCCCGTGGCTGGTCGGCTGGAGAGCGGGCTTTGACGCACTCCGCCGGAGTGGACTACCGGCCGGTGGACTACGAGCACGACCTGCCGACAGTCTTGGCTGCCGCCGATCTGGTTGTCTGCCGTTCAGGGGCTACAACGGTGGCCGAGTTGGCCGTCCTCGGAGTACCGGCGGTGCTGGTACCCCTCCCAGGAGCTCCCGGTGACCACCAGACGGCCAATGCCCGCCAACACGCTGCTGCTGGGGGTGGGGTCGTGCTGGAGGACGACCGCCTTGAGCAAGGAGATCTGGCCGGCGTGGTGGCCTCATTGCTGGCCGACCCGGGTAGGCGCCGGGCCATGTCGACAGCGGCCTTGGTCGCGTCAAAGCCCGATGCCGCCGAGAGGGTCGTTGAGATCATCGCCCATCACGCGACTGGACGGCGGGAGGATGAGGGGTATGGGTGACTGGGTTCCTGATCTCTCACAGCCGATGAGCGTGCACGTGATCGGTGTGGGTGGAGCCGGGATGAGCGCCATCGCCGAGGTGCTGACGACTATGGGCCACTCGGTGAGCGGGTCCGATCTGAAGGCCTCCTCGGGACTCGATCGGCTCTCGGCTCTAGGGGTAGACGTACGGGTCGGGCACGCGGCGGACAACTTGGGTGACGTGACTTTCGTAACCCGTTCCACGGCGGTGCCCGACGGTAACCCGGAGTGCCGGGAGGCGGTAGAGCGAGGCCTCCCCCTCCTTAGCCGCGCTGAGGTTTTAGGTGCTGTGAGCACCCTCCGGAACACCGTGGCGGTGGCTGGGACCCACGGTAAAACGACTACCTCGTCGATGCTGGCTCTGGTGCTAAGAGAAGCAGGGTTCCGACCGTCGTTTGTGATCGGAGGCGACGTCAACGAAATTGGCACTGGTGCGGCATGGGACGAAGGCGACCTGTTTGTGGTGGAGGCCGACGAAAGTGATAGTTCCTTTCTCAAACTCTCTAGTCGGTTCGGGGTGGTTACGAATTTGGAGCCCGACCACTTAGAACGCCACGGTGGTTTTCAACCTCTTGTGGATGCCTTCGATCGGTTCGTCGATGCCGTGGACGGACCGGTGGTGGTTGGTTCAGACGACCCAGAAGGGGCGGCCCTTGCTGCCCGGCACGCCACCGAGACGGTAGGGACGGCGGATGGCGCCGATTGGCTCATCTCGGCAGTACAAGAGTCATGGGAGGGGGTCCGTTTCAGATTGACGGGTCCAGTAGGAGAATCTCTTGAGATCACCCTGCCGGTGCCAGGCCTTCACAACGCCCGCAACGCAGCGGCAGCCGCCGCGATCGCTCACCGTATTGGTGCCGATCCGGAAGCGGTGGTGGGCGCTCTGGCCCGGTTCGGTGGGGTGGCTCGACGCTTCGAGCACCGAGGACAGGCGGACGGTGTGACCTTCGTCGATGACTACGCCCACTTGCCCACCGAGGTAGCGGCGACAGTGGAGACGTCTCGGGCGGGAGGCTTCGGGCGGATAGTTTCAGTGTTCCAACCCCACCGGTACTCGCGAACTGAGGCCCTGTGGTCTTCGTTCGGCCGGGCGTTTGACGGCTCGGACGTTCTCTTTGTGACTGACGTCTACTCATCCGGCGAAGCTCCGCGGCCGGGAGTGTCTGGGCGCCTGATTGTGGACGCTGTCCTCCGTGACAGTCCTGGGAGCGATGTGAGGTATGTGGAGCGACGTGATGATCTGCTTGACGCTCTGGTGGGAGAACTCCGGGACGGGGATCTCTGCCTGACCATGGGTGCTGGGGACCTGACCTCGGTTCCCGATGACCTCAGGCAGCGCTTCCATGACTCCTGATCCCGAAGGGCTGGCGCGTTTTGACCAGGCCATGGTGGGAGTGGAGATGGTCGAGGGGATTCTGACGGACCACCCGATCGGCCCCATGACCACCTACAGGGCTGGAGGCAGCGCAGCGCGCTTTGTCCGACCGGTCGACCGATCGGAGTTGGAGGCGGTGGCTGCCGGTGTGGCCTCAGCCGGTATTCCCGTGCTGGTCGTGGGGCGAGGCTCCAACCTGCTTGTAGCTGACGCAGGATTCTGGGGACTGGTCGTGCAGTTGGGTCAGGGTTTTGAGAAGGTTCGAACAGAGGGGAACAGGGTGATGGCAGGCGCTGCGGTGAGTCTGCCGGTTCTGGCCCGTCGCACGGTGGCCGAATCCCTCACTGGTTTCGAGTGGGCAGTAGGCGTACCGGGTTCGTTGGGTGGAGCGGTCCGGATGAATGCCGGAGGTCATGGGTCGGACATGGCCTCGTCCCTTGTCTCGGCGGACACCGTGGACTTGACGACGGGAGAGGGGCGACACCGGACCCTTGCCGATCTATCGCTGGGTTACCGGTCATCGTCCATCGACAAGTCTGAGGTTGTGGTGGAAGCCACTATCGCCCTGGCGGTTGGCAATACGGCCTCCGGTGAGGAGAGGCTCGCCGAGATAGTGCGTTGGCGACGCGAGAATCAGCCGGGAGGGCAGAACGCCGGATCGGTGTTCACGAACCCGGTCGGTGACTCGGCGGGACGGCTGATCGACGAAGCCGGCCTGAAGGGCTGGCGGTTTGGTTCGGCATCAGTGTCGGAACGCCACGCCAACTTCATACAGGTGGACGAGGGCGGATCAGCCGATGACGTGGTGATCTTGATGGATGTGGTGGCCCGTCGGGTGGACGAGGTACACGGCATCCGGTTAGAACCCGAGACGGTGATTGTCGGTTTCGCCGGTCGGTCCTGATGGACGGTCAGCCACCAGTTAGCCATACCGATAAGCCGGGCTCTCTGGACGAGGTGGGGGCCGGGTCTATCGAAGAGAAGCCAGCGGTTCGCCGCCTCTGGTGGGTGTGGTCCCTGTTGGCCCTGGTCGTCCTGATCGTCGGAGCGTTCGCAGCGACGCGGTCCGCCCTCCTGGACGTGGACGAAGTGCTGGTGGATGGCGTAGGTGGCCGGTTAGATCGGTTGCTGGTCGTCGAGGTGAGCGGAATTCGGAAGGGTGAGCCTATGGTCGGAGTGTCATCGGAGACTGCAGCCCGGCGCGTGGCCACGCTTCCCTGGGTGGCCGAGGCGAAGGTGACACGCGACTGGCCGGGCACGGTACGGATCTGGTTCATGGAGCGCCAGGCAGCGGTCAATGCGGTGGACCTGATGGGGCGATGGGCGTTGCTGGACAGTTCGGCCACGGTCCTGGAAATTCCAGTGATTCCGGAAGCTGACCTGCCGACCATCAGAGTGGATCGGCTGGGGCCGGAGGGCACACGGATCACGGGAGTCGGCGCCCTGCTTGAGGCAGCATCAGCGGTGACAGCCGACCTAAGGGCGTGGATCGTGGCACTGGTTCCCACGGGAAGTGGTGTTCGAGCCGAACTGGTCGGTGGGGTGGGCGCTGACTTGGGTCGGGGGGACGACTACCGAGACGAGATGCGGTCGCTTGCAACCGTCTTGTCCCGGGTAGTGCTTGGGTGTGTGGTGTCGATCGACGTGTCGATCCACGAGAACCCGGTGGTTAGACGAGATGAGGTTCGATGTGGCTGATAAGTGGCGTCGGACCACTTGCTGAGATCGCGATGAGTTTCCCTGTCGGGTTGACGATGAACGACCACCACTCGTAGTCTTCTGACCACTTAAAGAGGTCAAGGAATCAAACCCTCGACCTTTACTTTAGGGTATGGGATTGGCCCATCCCTCAATACGAGGAAATAGGACGACACTGATGGTGGGGAACCCACAGAACTACTTGGCCGTAATCAAGGTCGTCGGCATCGGCGGCGGCGGCGTGAACGCCATCAACCGAATGATCGATGCCGGCCTGAAGGGTGTCGAGTTCGTCGCCGTGAATACCGACGCCCAGGCACTACTTATGAGCGACGCCGACGTGAAGCTGGATATCGGCAGGAACCTCACCCGGGGTCTTGGTGCAGGGAGTGACCCGGAGATCGGACGGCAGGCTGCCGAGGAACATCGGGCCGAAATCGAGGAGGCGCTGGAGGGTGCCGACATGGTCTTCATCACGGCGGGCGAAGGTGGCGGAACCGGAACCGGTGGAGCCCCCATCGTGGCCGAGGTAGCGAAGGCTGCCGGCGCTCTGACAATCGGTGTGGTGACACGGCCATTCGGTTTCGAGGGCCGTCGGCGCTCCGTGCAGGCCGAGCAGGGCATCGTCCACCTCAAGGACAAGGTCGACACACAGATAGTCATCCCCAACGATCGACTTCTTGACATCTCCGACGAGTCGACACCTTTACTGAATGCCTTCGATACGGCCGACGAGATCCTCCTCCAGGGCGTTCAGGGGATAACGACACTTATCACCACTCCTGGTCTGATTAACACCGACTTCGCCGACGTGAAGATGGTCATGCAGGACGCCGGGTCGGCCCTGATGGGTGTGGGAGAGGCCACCGGCGATGGGAGGGCCCTGAATGCGGCTCGTAAGGCCATCTCAAGCGCACTACTCGAGGCTTCGATTGAGGGTGCTCGAGGAATTCTTCTGAACATTTCCGGCCCACGTGATCTCGGCCTGTTCGAGGTCAACGAGGCGGCCAGTGTGGTCCACGGCGTGGCCCACCCAGACGCCAACATCATCTTCGGGACCGTGGTCGACGACGAGATGGGTAGCACCGTACGGGTGACGGTGATTGCCGCTGGCTTCGACCGGTGGGACGGCGATCGCCCGTCTGCCGCACCGGCTAGCCCGATCCTTGGGTCCGACGCCATCAGCGACGTGTTCGCTGATGGCGACGACGACCTGGACGTACCGAGTTTTCTCAGGTAGGGGCCGATGGCCCGGGAACTGGTCCGGCGGAGTCTCCCGTCGGGCCGGACGGCCCGGGTCATCATGTCCGAGGCCGCCGACGGCGATCTGGCCGTCGGCGGCCCGGAGGACCTGCTGACCTCCCGCCGGAAGGAGGTCGTGGCCGGCCCGTGGGCGTGGGTTCACCAAGTCCACGGAACCACAGTGATCGACGTGCCCGAACCCGGTAGGGGCTCCGGTAGTTCGGCCGATGCCCTCGTGACGGCAACGACCGTCGCTCCGCTGGCGATCCAGGTGGCGGATTGTGTGCCGGTGGCTCTTATCGCACCCGCCGGAGTTGTGGCTATTGCACACGCGGGATGGAGGGGTCTGGCAGCGGGGATCCTGGAACGCACCGCCGAGGCGGTTCTAACCCGGGGAGGTGTGGCAGCGGAGGCTGTGGTGGGACCGCACATCGGCGCCTGCTGCTATGAGTTTGGAGAGGATGACCTCCAGAACCTTGAGGGTCGGCTCGGACCATCTGTCCGGTCCCGAACGAGCGACGGTCGACCAGCTGCCGACTTGACAGCAGGGGTCCGGACGGTACTTGACGGCTTATCGATCCCGGTGGTGGTACTTGATGGGGCCTGCACATCGTGCGACGACCGTTACTGGTCCTACCGGGCGACTGGGACCGCCTGCCGTCAGGCGATGGTGGTCATCCTCGAGGAGGCACCGTGAACGGTTTTTCGATCGACCCAACAGCCGTTGCTGACCGTATCCATGGCCTCGAGGAACGGCTGGCCCGTCTCAGTGGAGGACGGACTCGTCTCCTTCCGGTTACCAAGGCATTTGGGCCGGAGGCCGTAGAAGCGGTATTGGCTGCCGGGCACAATGCAGTGGGAGAGAATTATGCCCAGGAAATTCTGACCAAAGACGACGCTCTGGCTGGCCGGGAAGTGGCGTGGCACGTTATCGGTAGCGTCCAGCGCAACAAGGTTCGACGCTTGGCCGGCCGGGTGGCGGTCTGGCAGACCGTGGATCGGTCTGCCCTGGTGTCCGAGATCGCCCGGCGAGCTCCAGGCGGCCGGATCATGGTTCAGGTCGATCCACTCGGCTTTCCCGGGAAAGGGGGCTGTTCACCCGGCGCCGTGGAGGGCCTGGTCGGGCAGGCCCTGGATGCTGGACTCCAGGTCGACGGCCTGATGACGGTCGGCGCCCAGGGTGATGCTGCGGCCACCGGTCGAGCCTTCCGGGTGGTGACTGACCTAGCCGATTCCCTCGGTCTCGTTGAGCGCTCGATGGGAATGACCGAGGACCTCGAACTGGCTGTCGCGAGTGGTTCGACGCTGGTCCGGGTTGGCCGGGCACTGTTCGGAGACCGCCCCCCTCGGGGTGGATGCTGACTCCGGGCCGATGTTGTCCTCATCGGCCCGGATCGGGCCAGTACGCTCGGAGCTATTGCCGACGAATGGTCGGTGGCGGCGCCGGACGATCGGGTGCAGATGAAGAAGTTGATGATGTGGCTGGGCCTGGGGCCCGACGAGGCATATGAGGATTACGGAGACGAACCGGTCCTCCGCGGACCGCTGTCGTCCACCGAGTTTGCCGAAGCCCGGGCAGCCGCCGAGACCAGTGGAACGGCTGGCCCCCTGTTGACCAAGGTCCCGCAGTCGAACACGGTTCGGGCCATCCCGGCCGAACCGACTGGAACAGTTCGACCCCTGAAGGCGGCAGCCACCGCCAAGCCCGTCACCGTCTCGCCGTCATCGTTCAACGACTGCCAGGAAATAGCCGACCGCTTCATTGCCAAGCAGCCAGTAATCGTGAACCTCCAGGGCGTAGATGCTGACCTGTCTCGGCGGATCATCGATTTCGCCAGTGGGGTCTGTTACGGCGGAGAGGGCCAGCTGGAGAAGGTCACCCACCAGGTGTACTTGATGACACCGGTGGATGTGGAGGTGTCGTCGGAAGACCGCCGACGCCTCGCCGACTGATCGGGGTGGACGGTGGCGGCCCTGCTTTGCTCGCTCCTCCAGTTGTACCTGCTGGTCCTAATCGTGCGGGTGGTGTTGAGCTGGTTCCCGATCTCGCCGGACGGTACGGCAGCCACAGTGGCTGGCTTTCTCTACCTGGTGACCGATCCCGTCCTCGGACCGCTACGCCGTGTGCTTCCGCCACTACGTATGGGCGCTATGGCCCTGGACCTGTCACCCATTGTGGCCTTCTTTGGGATTTCCATCCTGATGGGTCTTTTGTGTAGTTGACCGGCTTGATTGCCAGCCGGTGAGGTGCCCGAAGCAGCAGGAGGCGCGGCGGTAGTCTGGAGGTATGGACGAGGACATCCTGCACGAGCTTGACGACGTTCATATCGGCACGAAGATGCGGGGCTACGACCCTGTCGAGGTCGATGACCTACTGGACCGGGCTCGTCGTGAGATCGAGGACGTACGAACTGCAGCGCGACGCGCCGGAGAACGCGCGGAGTTGGCCGAGCGGCAACTGGCTGAAGAGTTGGACGCTGCCCGTACCGCCCGAGCGGAGGCGGAAGCCGGGATTGCCACGGCGGCGGCTGAAGCGGCGAGCCTGATGGCTGACGCCCGGGCCGAGGCGGCGGACCTTCGAACGGCGGCTGACGCCGAAATTCGGGAATCTATCCAGGATGGTCGAGCCCGGATGCTGGAGCAGATGGTCGGACTGGAAGCCGAGCGGGACCTAGTTCGAGAAGAGATCGACGTGACAGCGGAGTTGGTAGCTGCCCACCGGGACCGCCTCCTGCGGGCCGTGGAGGACCTCCGGACCCTTGTTGAGGGAGTGGAGGATCGGCCGGCAGTCGTGCTCGAGGCCCGGCCGGAACCGATGTCCATGGAACCTGCTGTTGCATCGCCCCCTGCTCCCGTGGTGGAGGCCGGCCGGTCTGCTGAGGTGGTGACACGTCTTCACTCTGTGCCCCCGTCGGTTGGAGGGGTGGGGGGTGACGGGGAAGACCTTGATGCGTTCTTCGCCGACGACGGTTCCTGATCTGGACTCGGAGCCGCACTGGGCCGATCAGGCTTTCCCCTCCGAACCTCGGGATCCCACCGGATTCAGGGAGAGACCGGTACGCTCCTCGGCCCATCGGACCCGTGTCCGATCGTGGGTCGTCATCTCGGCGGCACTTGGGAGGAGGCGGTGATGGCCGCTAAGAGCACGGCGAAGAAGGCCCCAGCGAAGAAGGCCCCGGCCAAAAAGACTGTCGCCAAGAAGGCCCCAGCGAAGAAGGCCCCGGCCAAAAAGACTGTCGCCAAGAAGGCCCCAGCGAAGAAGGCCCCGGCCAAAAAGACTGTCGCCAAGAAGGCCCCGAAGACCCCGTTTGGCAAGAAGTTTCTGGATGAGCAGAAGAAGGCCCTCCTCGCAGAACGGGCCCGCTATGTGCAGAGCGCCGACACTCTCCAGGCAGAGGCGGACTCGCTGCTGGAGGACCGAGATCCTGGAGACGTTCAGTTCGACGACGAGTCGGGCGAGGGAGACACCCTTGCCGTGGAACGTGACCTCGACCTGGCTCTGAGTGCCCAGGCACGAGACGCCGTGGAGGAGATCGATGAAGCGCTGGACAGGATCCGTCGGAGGGTCTACGGGGTCTGCGTGAAGTCCGGCAAGAACATCCCGAAGGAGCGGCTCAAGGCGATCCCGTGGGCCGCCGAGCGGGTCGAGTTCAAGGCCGGAGGGCTGGGTCGACGGTGACCGGTGGCACCGGCCGCCGGAACCGGTGGATGGTGCCGGCCCTCGCCGGGGCCGCGGTTTTACTCCTGGACCAACTAACTAAGTGGTGGGCGTCTGAGGCCCTAGCAGATCGAACCATCGATCTCGTCTGGACGCTACGGCTCCACCTGGTTTTCAACACCGGCGCGGCGTT
>PYIL01194757.1_pt1 | contig 22157 bp, 19 predicted proteins | sample 3578041 | NCBI WGS metagenome assembly PYIL01 (sample SAMN08408023, study PRJNA431606) | Marine metagenome isolate SA_KN192-05_S13_150m, whole genome shotgun... | biome: marine; feature: oceanic pelagic zone; material: water; isolation source: 150 m water sample, 0.2-0.8 um fraction ... | reverse complement strand
CGCCGTACTCGTGTTCACCTACGTTCTCGTAAGCGGTTGTACGGAACAGCTCATAGACCACGGCTAGTTGTATTCCGTAGTCTGGCTCATGTTTATGTACAGGTCATTGACGATACGGCGGGAAGGACGATTGTGTCAGCATCAAGTATTGAGTCAGGTTTAAAATCGACGTTTGAGAAAACGGTGCATGGTGGAAATGTCGCTGGTGCTCGAGCAGTCGGTAAGGTGGTAGCAGAACGTTTGATAGCTAGTGGTGTCTCTGAGGCAGTATTTGATAGAGGTGGTTTTCTGTATCACGGACGTGTGCAAGCGGTAGCAGAGGCTGCCAGGGAGGCGGGGCTGCGGTTTTAACTAATTAGTTCAGTGGTGATGTGTCCTATTTCGAGACATATGCTTAAAAAGCACTGAACAAGAAATACGCACCTGCAACAGATTTATGTTCGAGACGAGAGAAAAAATTGATCCTGCGAATTTAGATCTTCGAGATGTGGTCGTCTCGATTAATCGAGTAACTAAAGTTGTTAAGGGTGGAAAGAATTTGAGCTTTAGTGCCCTCGTTGTTGTAGGTGATGGTCTAGGTTACGTAGGTTTCGGTGTTGGCAAGGCGAAGGAAGTGCCGTCTGCGATTAAGAAGGGTATCGAGGTCGCTCGTAAGTCGCTGATTCGTGTACCAATGCAAGGAACCACAATTCCGCATGTAGTGGTAGGTCGTTTTGGAGCGGGGCGTGTCTTGTTGAAGCCAGCGCCAGAAGGCACTGGCATTATTGCCGGAGGAGCCGTTCGGGCTGTTGTTGAGTCAGCTGGTATTCAAAATATATTGACCAAGTCTATAGGAACACCTAATCCACACAATGTAGTACGCGCGACGTTCGCGGGACTTATGGAATTACTCGATCCAGTGGAGAATGCACGCCTTCGAGGACAGCCGGTGCCCCAGAATGAGCAAGTCGCTGAACCACCTGCAAACACTGAAGGCGTTGAGACGGTTTAAGTTATTAATAATAATGGAGTTACTGTTCGAATGGTAGCTGGTAAGACGCAATCGAAACGTGGAAAGAAAGTGATTAGCAAGCTTAAGGTCACCCAAATTAAGAGCACGATCGGGTATGCGCAGAGACAGAGGCATGTGGTTAAAGGATTAGGCCTGAGGCGGTTGGGTCATTCTGTCGAAGTAGCTGATAATCCAGCAACCCGCGGGATGATTCAAAAGGTGCGCCACTTAGTTGAAGTTGTAGAGGAGTAGTTAGCAGATTTTTTAGGAAATCAGGACTGCTGTTATGAATTTGAGCGATCTTCAACCTCCCAAAGGAAGAACTCAATCTAAGAAACGGATTGGCCGTGGGCCAGGTTCTGGCACTGGTAAGACTGCCGGTCGTGGTCACAAAGGTCAGAAGTCCAGATCTGGTTATAGTCGGAAGCGTGGCTTCGAGGGCGGACAGATGCCGCTCCATCGAAGGTTACCTAAGCGAGGTTTTCATAATGTGTTTCGGGTGGAGTACGCAATCGTAAATCTTGATGATTTGAGTAAGAGGTTTGAGGCCAGCACTGATGTCACTCCTGACCTTTTACGTTCTCATGGTCTGATTGGCCGATCTGATCGTCATATTAAGGTGCTTGCGCGTGGGGACATATCTGTTGCCTTAACCATTCATGCTCATCGATTTAGTCGTAAGGCCACTGAGAAGATTGTTGCGGCTGGAGGGAAGGCTGTCGAGTTGAATCGAAACCAACCCAAGGTTGTTGAAGACTCTGGCGAAGAAAAATGATTGATAAGCTGAAAAGTATCTTCGCAGTTTCTGAATTGCGTAACCGTATCTTGTTCACGCTGGCCATACTTGCGGTCTATCGTGTAGGCAGTGTGATTCCGACACCTGGGATTAATACCGAGGCTCTCGCGATCCTTGCTGACCAGACAGCTGGTACGATGTTTGGTTTATATAACATGTTTTCTGGGGGTAATTTATCAAGAGTAACGATCTTCGCGCTAGGCATCATGCCGTATATAAGTGCCTCGATTATTATTCAACTTTTGACAGTGGTATGGCCGTATCTAGAACGATTGAAAAATGAAGGGGAACTCGGTCGTCGGAAGATCACACAGTATACACGGTACGGAACTCTGCTTCTTTGCATAGTTCAGGCGTTAGCTATTGCTCTCTTCCTTGAGCGACAGACCAATATCGCAGGTGGGCTCCCATTAGTTTACGAGGGAGGATGGAGCTTCAGATTGTTGACTGTTCTCACGCTGACAACCGGTACGATTTTTATCATGTGGCTTGGTGAACAGATTACTGAGCGTGGAATCGGAAACGGAATGTCGCTGATTATCTTTGCTGGCATTGTGGTAGGGCTGCCTCAAGCTGTTATAACAACGGTTGACCAGCTTCGAACAGGTCAGATTGGGTTATTTAGGCTCATTGCGTTGCTAGCGCTCATGATACTTGTAATTGCGGCGGTGGTATTTATTGAGCGTGGACATCGAAGAGTCAATGTGCAATACGCCAAGCGTGTCGTTGGTCGTCGGATGGCCGGTGGTTCAAGCACCCACATACCATTGAAGGTGAACACGGGCGGTGTGATTCCAGTTATTTTTGCATCCTCGATTCTTGCGCTTCCGGCAACTGTAGCTGGTGTCTTGCCTGCGGGAGGTTTGGGGCAGGCAATTACAGACCAGTTGGCTTACGGGATGCCTCTTTATTACCTGCTCTATATTTCTGGCATCATCTTTTTTGCGTACTTTTACACAGCGATCATCTTCAATCCTGATGATGTTGCAGAGAATATGCGGAAATATGGGGGTTTTATTCCAGGTATAAGGCCTGGTAAACGAACAGCTGAACATATAGACACTATTTTGACGCGTATCACATTGGCAGGGTCGATTTATCTGGCACTCGTCGCGGTTCTACCTGACTTCTTGATTGTCGGATTAAATGTTGCTCCGATTCCCTTCATCGGCGATCAATTAGATGCTCTACTGCCTCAATTTATTACTCAGGGTATGAATGTGACGTTCTATTTTGGCGGCACATCGTTGCTGATTATTGTGGGCGTGTCGATGGATACGGTTAATCAAGTTGAGTCGCAACTCATTATGCGGCACTACGATGGTTTTATGAAAAAGACTCGTATTCGAGGGCGACGCGGGTAAATCTGAGATGACGGTCAATATGGTTATGTTGGGGCCGCCAGGGGCTGGTAAGGGTACACAAGCTGAGCGTTTTGCTGAAGACCATGGGCTGCTTAAGATTTCTACTGGCGACATTCTTCGTGAGGCAGTGGAGTCTGGTACTGAGATGGGACTGTTGGCCAAAGCAATTATGGATAAAGGTGGATTGGTCAGCGATGAAATTGTGATCGGCATTGTTCGAGATCGATTAATGCGTACAGATGCAAAACCTGGTGTCGTCTTGGATGGCTTTCCACGCACTGTAGCTCAAGCGGTAGCGCTGGATGAAATTCTGGAGGACTGTGACGACTTATTTGTCATTGATTTAGTGGTGTCTGAAGAAGAACTTGTTAGACGATTAAGTGCAAGGCGTGTTTGTGGCCAGTGTGGCGCTACCTATCCAAATGCTGGTCTTAATGGAAACTGTGAACGGTGTGGCGGAACATTGATTCAGCGTAGCGATGATTGCGAAAGCGTTGTCCGTGAGCGGTTAAAAGTTTATGCGCGAGATACACAGCCGTTGTTACACCATTATTCTCGTCGGCTTAATTTTGCTTCTGTCGATGGGTCACAGTCGCCTGAAGTTGTCGGATGTGAGGTAAGAGCCATAATTGAATCGAAGGCGACTGAGGGTTCACTTGAGGGGACGGCGAAGGAGTCTCCGCAATGATTGTCTGTAAATCAGCGAGTGAATTGGTCCGTATGCGTACCGCGAATGCACTGGTGGCTGACGTGCTTGGCACGCTTGAAGCGATGGTCTTGCCAGGCGTGACAACTCTAGATTTAGATGCCGTTGCTGAGTCACTTGTTCGGGATGGGGGTGCGGAACCGGCCTTTAAGGGATATCGAGGTTATCCAGCGACAGTTTGTGCTTCAGTAAATGAAGAAGTTGTGCACGGCATTCCTTCGAAGCGCCCACTGAAGGCTGGAGATATTGTGTCATTGGATGTTGGTGTTCTCCTAGACGGTTACTATGGTGATTCGGCGCTGACGGTTCCTGTTGGGGAAATTTCAGTTGCTGCAGCGAAATTGTTAAGCGTGACTGAACAATCATTAGAGCGCGCAATTTCAGCTGTTCGAGTAGGTGCGCGTGTATCGGATTTGGGGTATGCCGTTCAGCATTATGTTGAGGCCAACGGTTATTCGGTGGTGCGAGAATTTGTGGGGCATGGTATTGGCACGAAGCTTCATGAGGAACCGCAGATCCCGAATTATGGCCAACCTGGTCAGGGTCCGAGGTTGGCCGAGGGTATGGTGTTAGCCATTGAGCCGATGGTTAATATCGGGTCCGCAACTGTAAAGATTTTGAAGGATGGCTGGACCGCTGTTACCAGTGATGGAAATCTATCAGCCCATTTTGAACACACTGTTGCGGTGACTGCTGAAGGCGCTGAAGTTTTAACCCGTCGTCCTAGTGAAGGCGACCACGATGGCGACAATTTGAGTGTGAGAACAACGCAACATGATTCTATGTCCACTGTATCGCCAGAATCGTAATGATGTGGATGTAATTACAGTGATTAAGCATTGTGTGATAAAGGTGCTGAAATGAAAGTTCGAGCCTCGGTTAAGCGAATGTGTCCTAAATGTAAGATTGTTCGGAGACGTGGGGTTGTTCGAGTGATTTGTTCGAATCCAAAGCATAAGCAAAGGCAGGGTTAGATTAAACTTGTATTGTCTGACTAAGGAAATCTTAGGACGGAGTGAAAACTAGATATGGCACGTATTGCTGGAGTTGATTTACCTCAGGCGAAGCGAGTGGAAATTGCATTGACCTATATCTATGGTATTGGTCAACAGCGATCAGGAAATATTCTCGAATCAGCTGGAGTCAGTCCAGATGTGCGGGTTAAAGATCTTACGGAGGACGACGTTCGCAAGATCAGTCGTGTCATCGAAGAGCAGGGTCGTGTCGAAGGTGACTTAAGGAAAGAAATCTCTATGAACATCAAGCGCTTAATGGAGATTGGGTGCTACCGTGGAATGCGTCACCGAAGGAATCTTCCGGTTCGAGGGCAACGTACACACACCAATTCGAGAACCCGAAAAGGTCCAAGGAAGGGTGCGGTCGCGAAGAAAAAAACGATGTGACACTGTCAACATGAAGGTAGAGGTTCTTGATAATGGCTAAGAAGGATGTCGTCGACGCAACGCTTACGGAGGGTGTGAAACGACCTGCGAAGCGTAAGAAAACAAAAAAGAAGGGTGAAAAGCGTGTTGTGCACCATGGGATTGCACATATTCAAGCCTCATTTAATAACACAATTATTACGATCACTGATGCCGAGGGTAACGTCGTAGCATGGTCAAGCGCCGGTGGTATCGGTTTTAAAGGTTCACGTAAAGGTACACCGTTTGCAGCGACTCAAGCTGCGATTAATGCTGGCAACGCTGCCAAGGGTGTTGGTATGCGGTCGGTTGAAGTTAAGGTTAAAGGACCAGGCTCCGGTAGGGAGGCAGCTATTCGAGCTCTTCAGACTATCGGTCTGGATGTTCGTATGATTCGTGACGTCACGCCAGTGCCTCATAATGGCTGTAGGCCTCCTAAACGGCGTCGTGTTTAAGGTTTTGTAGTTGAGATATTTTTTATTAAGGTTAGAAAAAAGGATAAGGACATAGCATGGCACGATACAACGGTCCGGTATGTCGACTTTGCAGGCGAGAAGGCATGAAGCTGTTTCTTAAGGGTGAGCGTTGCTATATGGAGAAATGCGCTATTGAGAAACGGAATGTTCCACCAGGGCAGCAGGGAAAGGCTCGTAAAGCAAAGTTGATGGGCTATGGTTTACAACTGAGAGAAAAACAGAAGGTTAAGAGAACCTACGGGGTTCTTGAAAATCAATTTCGTCGCTACTTCGAATCAGCTGATCGCCAACGGGGAATTACAGGTGAGACGCTTTTACAGTTGCTGGAGTGTCGTTTTGACAATGTTATCTACAGGCTTGGGCTAGCGACTTCAAGGCCTCAGGCTCGTCAGCTTGTTCGGCACGGACATTTTTTTGTTAATGAACGAAGAGTCACGATACCGTCGTACTCTCTGCGTGTGGGCGACACTGTAACCGTACAAAAAAAGAGCACTAAGAACGTTTCGATTCAGCATGCGATAGAAGAGGTTAAAGGACGTGGTATTCCTGACTGGTTAACATTTGACGGTGAGCAATTATCTGGAAAAGTGTCATCACTGCCAACACGTGAACAGATCAATTTACCTGTTCAAGAGCAGTTAATTGTTGAGTTGTATTCGAAATAGAGGTTCGAGGCTGTAGTGCAAGGCTTGGGACGACGATCCCTGGCAAGAAAGGATTGATGTCGATGTTGTGGAAGGGTTTCCAAAGACCAAAGCGGCTCGAGTTTGAGCGTGAAACGTTAACCGATCGGTTCGGACGATTTTCGGCTCAGCCGTTCGAACGTGGTTTCGGGACAACAATGGGCATTGCCTTGCGACGGGTCTTACTTTCTTCGATTGAAGGAGCCGCTGCGGTGGCAGTCAAGATTGACGGTGTGCTACATGAGTTTTCCCCCATACCTGGCGTGGTAGAGGATGCGACGGATATCATTCTCAATTTAAAGCAGGTTCCACTCAGGATGCACGTTGAGACGACCAAGATACTTACGATCAACGTAACCAAGCCTGGGGAAGTCAAGGCTCGAGACCTTCAAACCGATGCAGATGTTGAGATTCTAGAGCCGGATGCGCACATCGCAACAGTTGCAGAGGGTGGTGTTCTCAATATGGAGGTAAGGGTTCGGCGAGGACGTGGATATGTATCAGCCGATAAGAATTTCGATGAGGATTTAGGAATCGGTTGGATACCTATTGACGCTGTTCATTCACCAGTTAAAAAGGTGAAGCATGTAGTTGAAGCTGCTCGTTTAGGACAGACAACTGACTACGAGAAAATAACGATGGATCTGTGGACTAACGGCTCGATTGCTCCTCGTGAAGCAGTCTCTTTGGCCGCTAAGTTGCTTCGTGATCACTTAAACATCTTTATTAATCTTGATGATCCGGTTGAGCAAATCAGTGAACCGCCGGTAGAAGTTCATGAGGTAATATCAAACGAGAATCTTGAAAAAAGTGTCGAGGAGTTGGAACTTTCAGTCAGATCATACAACTGTTTAAAAAATGCGAATATTGAAACAATTCGTGAATTAGTACAGAAGACTGAAGGTGAAATGCTGAAGACAAAGAATTTTGGTCGTAAATCACTGAACGAGATTAAGGATCTGTTGACCAGTATGGGACTCAGTTTAGGTATGCGGTTAGACCAACCAACAGAGCAACTAGAGAGTCCTGGCAATTCTCTTGAGGTATGACAACACATGCGTCATCGTGTAGCGCATCGAAAATTAGGTCGAGTTAGTGAGCATCGTCGTGCGATGTTGCGGAATCAGGCGCAGGCCTTATTACGGCATGAGCGGATTGAGACAACTGTACCACGCGCTAAGGAATTGCGGCCGTTTGTCGAGCGTCTAATTACGCTCGCTAAGCGTGGCTTGGCGAGTGAAGAGCCGTCAAAGATTGTGCATGCACGTCGTTTGGTTCGTCGAGAGATTGCTGATCCGATTGTATTGAGTAAATTATTCGATGGCATTGCACCCCGCTTTTCAACTAGAGCCGGTGGTTATACGAGATTGCTGAGACTTGGTGCTCGTCGAGGTGACAGTGCTGAAGTTGCCCAAGTGGAATTGGTTGGTAGCGAATACGTCCAGTCTCCGGTGAAGTCAGACGATGAAGGAACAACCGCTCAGGTTAAGTCGAAAGGAGTGGGAGGTCGCTTGCGAGCAGCTGCGCAGCGCATAAGTGGCAAGGGATCGAAACCCAAAGATGATTAGGCCTAGATTCAAGGTGCTACTGATAAAAAGCGTCGTCCTGCATCTAAAAAAACTAAAGCTTGAGAAAGACTTTCAACCGACAAGTGATTCTTGTATCTAGATAGTCTTGTTGTAAGCTAGCGCACAGTTGTCATGCTAGTCTTCATCTTCTGTTTCGGCACCGCCTTCGTTTTTTGAAGCCGAGATTATCTTACCCTGAAGGTGACTTGGTACTTCTTCATACTGTAAAAATTCCATGTGATACGATCCTCGGCCACCAGTTGCTGAGGTTAACTGCTGCTCGTAAGTAAGCATTTCGGCCATTGGAACCTGTGCCTTGATGGAGGTCATGGCACCCCGAGGTTCCATACCACCGATGCGACCTCGGCGACTGTTGAGGTCTCCCATCAAATCACCAGCGAACTCGTTCGGAGCGTAGATTTCTACATTCATAATAGGTTCTAATATAGTCGGTTTGGCTCGAGCCATGGCGTCTTTAAAGGCGAGTCTACCTGCCATTTTGAAGGAGAGTTCATTTGAGTCCACTGCATGGAACGAACCATCAAAGACCGTGACTTTGAAATCGACAACTGGATAACCAGCTAGAAATCCTTTCATTCGAGCTTCGTTAACTCCCTTTTCAACTGCAGGAATGAACTGGCGAGGAATCGAACCGCCAAAAATCTCATTGGCGAACTCAAACTCTGCACCACGTTCCAACGGTTCCACGCGAATCTTGCAGTCTCCGAATTGCCCGTGTCCGCCACTCTGCTTCTTGTGTCGACCATGGGCCTCTGTATGCGTCGAAATTGTTTCTCGATATGGAATTCTTGGTAGGTTCAGGTTAACTTCGACACCAAACCTTCGTTTAAGTTTAGCTACGGTTACTTCAATATGGAGCTGGCCTTGGCCAGAAAGCAGTAATTCATTTGTTTGTGCGTCTCGGTCATACTGAATTGTTGGGTCTTCCTCGGTTAATCGTTTCAACGCGGTACTGATCTTCTCTTCGTCACCGCGACTCTTGGGCTCAACTGCATAAGATAAGACCGTCTCTGCGTATTTGAATGGCGCAAAAGCAACCGTATTGGCCTTATCACCGAATGTATCTCCTGTGTGTGTATTTTTCAATTTCGCTACTGCACCAAGATCTCCAGCCTTAATCTCTGTGACATTAGCTTGGGTTTTTCCTTGCAGTATCATCAACTGTCCTAGCCGCTCACTGTCATCCTTTGTTAAATTGTGAATGGTGGTATCAGATTTCAACGACCCAGACACTGCACGAAACATCGTAATCTTTCCAGCGAACGGATCTGCGATAGTCTTCCAGACGAAAGCGGCGTACGGATCAGATTCCTTAGGCTCACACAATACTGGTTCGTTGTTTGAACGATCTACGCCAGCAAATGGTTTATCAGCTGGTGATGGCAAATAGCTGAGAATGCTTTCTAGAACTGGCTGAATACCAATGTTCAATGTTGCAGAAGTACAAAACAATGGAAACACTAGCCCAGCACGTGTTGCTGTTTTCAAACCTTCATTTAATTCTTCTTGGGTCAGTGTTCCCGTTTCAAAAAACTTTTCCATCAAGGTGTCGTCGGTTTCAGCGATCGCCTCAATCAGTATTTCTCGTGCTGCGTTGGCCTTTTCTGTGGATTCAGATTGGATTTCTTGCGCGGAGAACTTGCCACTGCCATCGCTTTCGAAGACAAGTTCTTGCATGGAAACAAGATCAATTACACCCTGAAAAGACTTCTCTTCGCCCAAAGGGAGCTGTACAGGTATTACCATGCGTCCAAAGACATCTTGAAGTGAGCTGAGAGCCCGTTCAAGACTTGCACGCTCTCGATCGAGCCTGTTCAGGATTAGCATACGCGGTAGGCTGAATTCGTGAGCTGTGTTCCATACTTTCTCCGTCTGCACTTCAACTCCAGCGACGGCGTCCACAACAATAACGGCAGCATCACTTATTTGGAGCGCGGCTTGCGCTTCGCTCAAAAAATTTGCCATGCCAGGCGTATCTATTATGTTGATTTTGTGCTTATTCCATTCAGCATGGGCGAGGCTAGCCGATAGCGTATGTTTTCTTGCGATTGCTTCTTCGTCAAAGTCTGTCACTGTTGTGCCATCGTCAACTTGACCTAGGCGATTAACCATTTCAGCGTCGAATAATATTGTGGAGGCCAGTTGAGTTTTTCCGGATCCGCTGTGCCCAACGAAAGAAACATTTCGAATGCTGGGCGCGTCGTAAACCTTCATATGGCGTTACACTCCTATCCGTTTCGATTGCCTTGCTGGATTTTCCTGAGCAGACCCCTTAGACTCACGGTTCTTTACGGTCCAAACCATGCTTAGAACGCGTGCCTATACCACCAACGATAGATCATATACCAGTCGTCGGCCAAGGTAGAATACATTTGAACAGACAATAAGGCAGAAGTTGCTTGAGAAATGCCCAAAATCACCAAGAAGCTAGACGGCGCTTCCCGCGCACGAGAAATGAAAATGGATATCGACGAGAATAGCCTTATTTTCTGTCTTGACAGGATCCAGTGGGTTCCTTACGATGCAGTGTTTCGCTTGCGGTGACCGTTTATGTTTTTTGACGTAGAGAGCTAGGGAGAATATAGTGCTCGGTTTTGTTCCTAAGGAATTGTTTTTTACTAAAGGTGTGGGTAAGCACCGAGAGAAGTTGACGTCGTTTGAATTGGCACTTCGTTCAGCAGGGATAGCCGCTTGTAATCTTGTTCGTGTGTCGAGTATTTTTCCACCTGGCGGTAAGATTATTTCTCGTTCTGCCGGAACAAAACGGTTGAAACCAGGCCAGGTGACTTTTGTAGTGATGTCCGAAGCTGCCTCTAGAGAGCCTCATCGACTGATCGCTGCAACTATTGGAGTCGCAATTCCTCGTGATGCCGAATTGTATGGCTACTTGTCAGAACATCATAGCTATGGGGAAAATGAAAAAACAGCCGGTGACTATGCTGAGGATCTGGCTGCTGAAATGTTAGCTACCACGCTAGGTCTCGACTTTGATCCAGATACAAGCTGGGATGAAAAGAAAGAGGTTTACCGTCTATCAAATAAAATTGTGCGTACACAGAATGTTACGCAAACTGCAGTAGGGGACAAGAATGGTCTATGGACGACGGTAATTGCAGCTGCCGTCCTTGTAGATTGACGAGAGTCGTTTACACGCAGGACAGTTGTTCGATCAATACGAAGTGTTTGTTCTTTAACCTTTATTGATATCCAGCGTGCCTATTAAATACCGTAGGGGAATATGACAGATAAGAATCGATGGCTACTTCTCGTTTGCACCTTTGCTGGACTCACTGCATCGACAGTGTCGGCATATGTCGGGCTGCAGTCTCGTCTCGACTCGAGTTATGCCAGTTTCTGTGACATCAATGCGACTATGAGTTGTACCGATGTATATCTCAGCCAATTTGGGAGCCTCTGGGGTGTACCAGTAGCTTTTTTTGGGATAGTCTGGTTTGTATTGAATGCTTTGCTGATATTGGCAGCACCGCTCGGTACACAACATTTTCGCGAAAGCGTACCGGGTTATCTGTTCGCTTGTTCGACGATTGGTCTCGCAGTCGTATTTTACTTAGGTTATGCATCATTGTTTCTGCTTGGCACAGTTTGTGTAATGTGTGTGATTGTTTATTTAGCTGTCATAGCGATCTTCTTGATTTCTGGTGCCACAACGCAGTTTAAATTGATGACGTTACCATTACGCATAAGTCGTGATCTACGACAAGGGATGACCTCTCCGATTGCGTTGAGTATAGCTGGAGGATTTGTAGTGGCGACCGTAGTTGGTGCTGCTTGGCTGGGCGAGCATCAGGTTGCTGAAGGCACGTCTTCCGTTCGCGGTGCCGAATTATTATCGGAATCGGAAAGAGAGGAATTTATTCGATGGTGGGAAGCCCAACCTCGTGTGGAGTTGCCAATTTCTGCAGACGATTCCAGTGTATTGATCGTGAAGTTCAATGACTATATGTGTCCTCCATGTCGGCAGACGTATCTAAGTTATCATGGCCTCCTACAGGCGTACGAAGTAAGCAGGCCTGGCGCTGTGAGGCTCGTTACTAAACATTTTCCATTGGATCCAGAGTGCAATGTGAATACGCCCAATGGTATGCATCTTGCTTCCTGTGATGCCGCTGTCGCTGTGACGTTGGCCAAGCGAAATGGTCAGGATGCACGCCTCGAAGCTTGGTTATTTGATAATCAGGCAACCCTGTCTCCGGCTAGTGTGAGAACGGCCGCACGAGATGTCGCGGATATTCAGGATTATGATAGTGAATACGCTCGCACACTGGAGGTCATTAAGTCGGACATCGCGTTGGGGACTAGTCTCAGCGTTGATGTGACTCCGACATTCGTAATCAATGGTGTGCGAGTGGCTGGTGGATTAACCGTACCGTATCTTGATGCTGCGATTGCGTATGAACTTGCTCGTAAAGAATAGAACGACCCTTGATGTAAGACTTTATGCAATTGCCTAAATTCTTTACGTGCGAGTTTCTTGCAAGCGTTTCTCTTATATGCTCACGCCTGTTGACCTAATTACGCATCCCTAGTTTCTTTAGCGCGCGTTCAATCTGTTTGCTAGTCACGTCTTCAACAATCGTTGTAAGTCCGATTTGGGTTGGTAACACGAAATGTAGCTTACCTTGGATGATTTTCTTATCTTGTTTAATCGTATTGATAATCTGTTTGATTGATAAATCATTGCTTGAGGGCAGAGGCCCCAAACGTCTAATCAACGTAACTAATGCATCCCTGTCTGTTCCGCTGAGTTCACCCCTAGTCTCTGATATGCTCGCCGCAGCTAGCATTCCAAAAGCGACTGCCTCACCATGACGAAAGCGGCGGTACTTTGTTACAGACTCAATTGCATGCCCGACTGTATGACCAAAATTCAGAACGCGACGTAACCCCGTCTCCCGTTCATCAGACTGGACGATTGAGGCTTTAATGCGACAACATTGAGTGATGATTGACATGAGTGCTCGTGGTTCATGGTCGAAAACGGCCGTCAGATCACGGTTTAGTTTCTTAAACAGTTTCGGACTAGCTATCATGCTGTATTTAATGACTTCGTAGAGGCCCGCACGAAATTCTCGACGTGGCAATGTGTCTAACAATTGTGGATCGGTGACTACTAGTTTTGGTGGATGAAAGGCGCCAATGAGGTTCTTGCCTAGTTTGTGGTTAATGCCAACTTTACCGCCGATTGAGCTATCGACTTGGGCCAAGAGTGTTGTTGGTATGTGAACCAGTGAAAGCCCTCGTAAGAATGTAGCTGCAGCGTATCCAGCGATATCACCAATGACTCCACCTCCTACAGCAATGAGCGCGGTATGACGATCGGCCCCAGCTCGGATAAGGGCATCATAAATGTAATCAACCGTCTGCTGGCGCTTGTAGCGCTCGCCATCAGGAATCAAGATGGTTTCTGCGTTAGGGATAGCTTGGCCGATTGTTTGGCCATGGATTTTCCAGATAAGCTGATTGGAGATAATGAATGGTCTATGTGACAAGATAGCTTCATGAAGCAGTGTCTCGAGATTGGCAATAAGGCCAGAGCCAATATGGACCGGATAGGTGTGACTGCCTGATTTGATTTTGACTTGAATAGGTTTCATGCTGAATCCGAGTAAGAATAATTTAGGTGTTCGATGGTAGGATACAGCAATTCGCCCCCTTCGGAGCCCTCCTACGCTCGAATACACTGAAGGGTGCAGTAATTGTGAGCGGATCAACGAAAATTAAGGTGGCGTATTGATGGCGGAGAAAAATACTACATTTGTAAAGGAAATCACTCCTCAGTCAGAAGATTTTTCGAGATGGTACCTCGATGTGGTCAGGAGGGCCGAACTCGCTGATTATTCACCAGTCAAGGGTTCTATGGTTATCCGGCCGTACGGCTATGCGATTTGGGAGTTGATGCAGAAAGCGTTGGATGATCGATTTAAAGCAACCGGGCATGTTAATGCTTATTTTCCATTATTTATTCCGGAATCCCTCCTCAAAAAAGAGGCTGCTCATGTTGAAGGCTTTGCACCTCAAGTTGCTTGGGTTACCCAGGGTGGTGAAGAAGAGTTGGATGAGCGTCTCGTTGTAAGACCAACGTCTGAAGCAATTGTAGGTACGATGTACTCAAAATGGATTCAATCGTGGCGTGACTTACCATTACTCATCAATCAATGGGGAAATGTTGTTCGATGGGAGAAAGTTACCAGACCATTCTTACGCACAACCGAATTCCTTTGGCAGGAAGGGCACACTGCCCATGAAACCGAGCAAGAGGCTGAGAAGGAGGCCTTGCAAATGCTGGGTGTTTATAAAGACTTCGCTGAACGTGAACTGGCGATGCCTGTTATTGAGGGTAGAAAGAGCGAGAGCGAGAAATTTGCAGGTGCAGTACACACATATTCGATAGAGGCGTTGATGGGCGATGCTCGGGCACTCCAAGCGGGGACTTCCCATCACTTAGGGCAAAACTTTGCAAAGGTCTTTGACATAACGTTTCAGGCTCGTGACAAGTCTGTACAGCACGTTTGGCAGACTTCATGGGGTTTATCCACTCGTTTGGTTGGTGGTGTCATCATGACGCACGGTGATGACAGTGGTCTGGTCTTGCCACCTCGGATCGCCCCGCACCAAGTCGTTATTGTTCCAATTCAGCGTGGAAACTGGAAAGAAACCGTTCTGCCACACGCCACAGCTGTTGAGCAGCAGTTACGCGATGCCGGCATTCGAGTCAAACTTGACGACCGGGAAGCCTATACTCCAGGATGGAAATTTTCTGAATGGGAACTGCGAGGTGTTCCCTTGCGTCTGGAGATTGGCCCCAAGGATATCGAAAAATCTCAAGTCGTGTTGGCACGCCGTGATACGAGGGACAAAAGTTCGACGTCACGAGACAACCTGGTGATTTCCGTCCAGACGCTTCTTAAAGAAATCCAAGATGGTTTATATGAGCGAGCCTGTCACTTCAGGGAGCAGCGGACGATTCGTGCGGAATCGTATAAAGACTTTACGGAAATGATGCAAGGAAGGCCAGGCTTTGTAATTGCACCGTGGTGTGGCGATCGGTCTTGCGAAGAGCGAATTAAGGCTGCAACACAGGCAACGATTAGAAATTTGCCGCTTGAGAAACCTGAAGTGAATGGTGCGTGTATAGCGTGTGATTCACCTGCGCAAGAAGAGGCTTATTTTGCGAAAGCCTATTGACCAGATCGGCAGCGTCACTTCGTTGATTCATCGTCAAGGGAACGTTTCCTGAATACGTAAGCAATCAGAATGCTTAACCCGTAAAGCATCATCATTGGCACCGCCATGGCCGTTTGTGTTACTGGATCAGCGGACGGTGTGAGTATTGCAGCGACGATGAAGATAATCAGAATTGCGTACTTCGTATTTTTGATAAGGAATTTTGGTGTTACTAGGCCGAGGCGTGCCAAGAAAAATACGAGTGTTGGCAGTTGGAAGACAATTCCCATGGCAAGGAGCATCTTGACGTAGAGTGAAAAGACCGGACCAATTTTTGGCAGGAACTCCATGTAATCCGTTGAGAAACCCGCAAAAAACTTCCAGGCTAGCGGAAAGACAGCATAGTGTGAAAATAGAGCTCCCGCGATAAAAAACATTGTGGAAAAAACAACAAAAGGAATCGCGAATTTCTTTTCGTGTTGAAACAAGCCAGGGGAAATGAAGAGCCAGACTTGAGTCAAGGTGAATGGTGTCGCCAGTACGAGACCTGCGAGTGCAGCAATCTTCATATAGAGGAAGAAAGCTTCAGCCGGTTCAGTGTAGACGAGTCTTCCACCCTCTGGGAGCACCTGTTGTAAGGGCACCATGATAAATTCGAAAATATATTTGATAAATGCGAATGCTATTAGGAACCCGGCAAGGATCCCCAGCACCGTACGGACCAAACGCTTTCTGAGCTCATCTAAGTGATCCAGAAATGACATCCGACCGGCTGACGAATCATCGTCAGGATCGGAATCGCCTGGTGGTAACGGAGCGAGTTCGCCAGGGGGTTTTTCGGATTTTGATTCCAGCGCCATCGAGAATTAATCAACCACCTTTACGACTGACTCTTGCTTGGCGTAGCAGGCGTTGATGCAGGAGGCGTCTGACTTTCGTCGTTTACCGTATCTTTTTCAGCTATTGGTTCGCTCTTCGGAGTGTCGAGTGGTGGTGTTTGTTTCTCTTCGACGCGGATCTCCTCCTCCAAGGTATTCCTCAAATCGTTCGAAGCCCGCTTGAACTCACCAATACTCTTACCAAGAGATTTACCAAGTTCAGGTAGCTTACGTGGTCCAAAAATAATTAATGCAATTACGAATATGATGATAAGTTCGGGCATTCCGATTGAACCAAACATCGCCTGCCACTCCTTCGTTAGCACGTTTGACTGTTGTCGGTGTGAAGACCATAAATGGTTACACCGACGTCTATCGTAATTCGCAGCTCGATAGCAGAACCCCCAGCATGAGGGTTTCCAGCACGTGCAAGTAACTGATCGCATTATAGAAACGTCCGCTACTCTGGTCAAGCAATCTGGTATGTGTCGGCGCTTGGAACTAATTGTTGGATAGAGGCTTATCTGTTAGTATCGAGTTTATGAAAATGCCCGGATCTTCTTCCCTTGCGGTCTGGGCCGTGTTCCTTTCAGCGGTCACAGGCGGTTTGTTTGGTGGGCGAGTATTAGCAACCCAAGACCGCAGTTTCGAAAAATATAAAGTTTTTGCAACCGCTCTAGCAGTTATTGAGGAAACCTACGTTGGGGACGTGGGTTCCGATCGCCTCGTGTACGGTGCTATTAACGGAATGCTTCAAAAACTCGATCCACATTCGAGTTTTATGGATCCTCGTTCGTACTCGCAGATGCGTGAACGACAGGAGGGGCGTTATTATGGCCTCGGCATTACGATCCAGGTTCGTAATGGTGATATCTCTGTTATCTCACTATTTGAAGGTTCACCAGCCTACCGACAGGGGATTCGACGTGGTGATGTCATTGCGAGGATTGAAGGAGAGGATGTCAAGGGATGGACTAGCGATCAAGCAGTACGACAGTTGCGAGGGCCTAAAGGATCGACGGTTAACATCTCGATTCGTCGCGAGGGCTACAATGAGTTAATTCCACTTACTGTCGAACGAGATGAAATCAACATCCCGACTATTCTTGGCGCGTTCATGGTTGATGGTTCGACGGGATACGTGCGTTTGCGGGATTTTTCAGAGACGACTGATCGCGATTTAAGTAATGCCTTGCACGACTTGTCTGGGCAGGGAATGAAGCAGTTACTGCTCGATTTAAGGAATAACCCTGGTGGACCACTTGACCAGGCCATTAAGGTGGCAAACCGATTCCTCACTCGTGGGGACATGATCGTCTATACACGTGGGCGAATTCAGAACTCGGACCAGGATTATCATGCCAGTGAAGACAGTGATTTTACTGAGTTGCCATTGGTAATACTGGTGAATAGAAACAGTGCTAGTGCTTCGGAAATTGTTGCCGGTGCGGTGCAAGACCATGATCGTGGCTTAATCGTTGGAGAAACAACGTTTGGAAAAGCTCTCGTACAATCAATTTACCGTATAAGCCAAGGGGCTGGGCTTGCTCTAACGACGGCACGCTATTACACGCCAAGCGGACGACTCATTCAGCGTCCGTGGGACGGTGAGTTTTCCGAGTATTTGACCTACTCTCTTCGAGAGCAAGAAGTGGAACGCGATCATGAGATCTCTGATTTAAAGTACACGTCTGGGGGACGTCAGGTCTATGGTGGCGGTGGCATTGAACCGGATTTCTTTAAGCCTGGCCCTATAGAGGGTTTTGTCCCAACAGAGTTCGGCAGGTTACTGTACGCTCGGCAGACATTTCCTCGTTACGCGCAAAAGTACTCCGCACTTGGTGATACACGTATTACTGTGACGGCGACAGGCCGCGAGACGGTTTCGCAAGGTTTTGAAGTGTCTGAGGCGATGATGCGTGATTTTAAATCGTTTTTAGACGATGAGCGGATCTTGATTAAGGAAGAGTCATTTCTAAGCGACAGATTGTTCATCCGCAGCATGATTCGTTATGAAATTGACCTTGCTCTATTTGGGATCGTCGAAGCTCGTCAAAGGTTGCTGAACGACGACCCACAGGCTTGGTATGGACTCAGCCTGTTTAAGGAAGCCCACGAACTTTCACTTTTATCGAAAAAATCGACTGTAGTGAATCCCTGAGACATTCTGTAAACCATTCGATTTTTCGTTTCAGAAGCATTGCCGCCAGCTTCGGATAACAATATTTTGTGGTGTAAATTACTCTTGCCCCAAGGGGTAGCACCTTGGTACACTTAGCCCAATAAAAGTATGACAACGGGGTCTCCCGGTAGATTTCAGACTGAGGGGAGGGAGTCACCGTAACCGTCTCTAGATAAGTTATTTAGCTGTTTTAGGTCGGTGGAGATGAATATGTGCCGGCCGCGGTAGAGGGGGCAGTTAGTGGTCATTTTACAATATGGCACGCCCTCTAGGTTCCGATGAGGAATTCCCAGCCGTTCGTCGGCGTTCGACTGCGTCCGACCGTACGGCTAGTTTTGCGTACGCGGATGTTTAACTGGCTTGACATATTTATTGGGTGAGGAGTCAAGGGAATGCAACAAGGTATTCAACTGCACAACCTGGAGATCTCGGGTTTCAAAAGCTTTCCAGACCGTTCTGAATTGGCATTTGACCAGGGTGTAACGGCTATCGTCGGACCAAACGGGTGCGGAAAGAGCAACTTGGTCGACGCCATTACCTGGGTGCTTGGTGAACAGAGTGCCAAAAGTTTACGGGGCGCCAAGATGGAGGATGTGATTTTCAGCGGTAGTGATGGCCGTAAGCCGACATCTGCAGCGGAAGTAAAACTGTTGTTGAAAGGCGTGATTTCTACCAGCAATGGTAACGGGAATGGTCACAATGTTTCTGTTGCAGTTGAGCCCAGCGATGTGTCGGTCGTAACTCAGGAGACAGAATTAGCGGGAGTTGGAGCCCGTGATGTCGTTGTTTCAAGGCGCCTCTATCGTTCTGGTGAAAGTGAATACCTCATTGACGATAAAGTGTGTCGCCTTCGTGACGTTCAGGATCTTCTGATGGATGCGGGGGTTGGTGTCAAGGGCTATGCAGTCATCGAACAGGGCAAGATTGGACAGATTTTAAGCGCACGTGCACACGACCGTCGGGTCTTGATAGAAGAAGCGGCAGGTGTAACGAAATATAAGAGTCGACGTCATGCCGCCGAGTTAAAACTGAACGCAGCACAGCAAAACTTGGTTCGGGTTGAGGATATTGTCTACGAGGTTCAGAAGCAGCGGAATGCTTTAAAGAGACAGGCTGCGAAGGCTCGTCGATATCGGCGGTTACGTGACGAATTGCGTAAATGGGAGAAAGTTGTATTTGCGTATCGATATCGGTTGTTAGGCGAGACGGTAGAGGCTGCACGTCTCGAACTGACGGAAGAACGTTCCCGAGAACAGGTTGCTGAAGACAGTCTCTCCCAGGTCGAAACGCGCCAAGAGCAATTGCGTATCAAGTTGGCTGAAAGTGAGACTAAGGTCACGTCAAATCGTGACACAGTTCATGCGTGTGACCTTGATATTAAAAAACGGCAGCAGCAGATCGAATTTGATAAAGAACAGATCTCAAATTTAAATGTAACGTTGCAGGAATTACGTAGTGAAGTGAGCAATCTCAAATTACGTCAAGGGCCGGCGCGAATCGATCTTACGGAACGTCGAAAGACTGCTGAATTAGTGAGATGCGAGCGAGATAAGGTTGCTCAGCAGTTGTCGAAAGTTGAAGTGGATGACCTAGGCATTCGGCAAGCTGTAGAAGTTAAGGAGAAAGATGTTGAGGCGTGCCGAAGTGACGTGTTCTCAGTTATTAATACTGCGACTACGCTGCAACATACTTTAGATCACACAACAAATGCCCAAACAAGACTTTTGGATGAATTGGCTAAGATTGATATTGAAAACCAGGATGTGAAGTCTGAAACTGAACAACTCTCGGCGACACATCAGACGACGGTTGAAGCACGTGCTCTTGTGCAGAAGGATCTAGATACAGTTTTAGAAGCTTATGGTAAGTGTCAACGGGAATTATCTGCGCTTTGTGAGCAACACATTGCTTTACGTGAAAAGGCTAATACATCTGATCGCGATATCGCGACTTGTGCAGCGCGTCTACAATCTCTTGAAGAGTTAAGTGCGGCGCGAGCCGGTTACATTGATGGTGCGCGGTTTATCCTTTCTCAAAAGAATGAAACCCGTCCTCATTTGGGATCAGTTGCTGATTACGTCAATGTTGCGCCTGAGTACGAACGTGCTGTTGAAGCTTGTTTGGGAAACTTATTGCAGTATGTTGTAGTGTCCAGGCATGTTCATGCGACGGAGTGGTTGGAGCACATACGTAAGGAACAAGCAGGACGTTGCGGATTTCTGGTGGTGGATGATTCACTTGTAGAAACTGAACAATCTGAGAATATAACGCCTGCAGAACTCGTGTCGGTGGAATCTGTCGTTAAAGTTGAGGGTTCTTACGCGTCGGCTATCCGTGAAGCCATTCGCGTAGTCGCTGGGCAGGTTGCGATCGCTGAATCTCCTGAACAGGCGAGAAGGGTTGCCGGTCAGACAAGTCAGCAGATTGTGACATTGTCAGGGGATATTTTTAGTGGTTCAAGATTGGTGTGTGGTGGAGGTAAGACTGAGGCGCTTGGGATACTAGCCGCTAAACGAGAAGTGAAAGAGCTGCAAAGTCAACTGCTGACGATGCGGGGTAAGGCAGAGGTCATTACGACTGACCTTCAAACACTCAGCCATGTGCAGGTCGATCTTGAGTCAAAGATTGTAGGGTTTGAAGAGGATCAGAGAAAGCATGAGAAATCGTTACTCGAGTTTGATCTGCAGCTAGGCACCTTAGCTAACGAGTCGTCCCGCCTTCAACGTAAACAAGACCTTCTTCATGTTGAACAGCAGAAAGCCGAAGAAGAACAACAAAATATTAAAGCTCGCCAGGCTGAAGTCCAAGAATCGCTTGAACAGATAGATCTGAAAAAACGGAAGTCAGATGAGCGTTTGACGCTGGCCCAACAAGACTTGTTTCAAGCCAAAACTGAGATTGATGTGTTGAGACAACGGCTTGCAGAGTCCAAGGCTTCCCATGCGGCTTTGACAGAGCGATCTACGGCAACCGATACCGATGTACATCGACTTGAAGAATTAGTAACAGACCTTGAGGTAAGGTCAGCAGCACAAACGGAAGCAGTGGAGCGGGCCGAAGCTCGATGTGAATTGTTACACTCTGGTATTGAAAGTGCTGAGAAAGAATTGGCCAGAGAGGTTGAAAATTATGAGTTGCTTCGTTCTGCTGTGAAGTCAGGATCCGACGAGGTGTCGGAGTTGCGTCGCGATTTTAGCAGCTTGGATGAAACTCTTAGAACATCACGATCCGAACTCGATGAGATTCGCGATAAGGTTGGTCAATTCAAGGTTGCGTGTGCCACAGTTGAGGCAGATTTATCACATTTGAGTAACTCTTGTTTGGAAGCTACTCAACTGGACCTGGATTCCGTTGTTGCTGAAGTCGCCCAATTGGAGTCCGACTGTGCGATTCAGCCCGATATTGAGACGGCTGAATCTCAGGATGATCTCGAAGAAGAAGCTGATTTTTCAGACACAGAAGCCATTGATGAGAGCGTAGACGCCAACTTGAATCGCGATAGCCAAAGTTCAGAGTCTACGTCTGAGTCTCGTCCACTAACTGCAGATGAGATGCTCGTGCGAATTCGTTCAAAAATCGATCGACTAGGTGCCGTGAATATGATGGCTATTGACCAATTCGATGAATTGGAAACTCGGCATGCCTTCTTGACGTCGCAACAGCAAGATCTCCTAGACTCGATTGCGGCAACTAACACTGCTATCAAAAAAATTAATAAAACCACTAAAGAACGTTTCCAAGAGGCATTCGACGCGATTAACACACACTTTCAGTCTACGTTTTCGACTTTGTTCGGAGGAGGGCGCGCTGGTCTAGTATTGCTTGACGAGGCTGATGTTCTCGAAAGTGGGGTAGATATCATTGCACAACCACCCGGCAAGCGTTT
>PYIL01182536.1_pt1 | contig 22265 bp, 20 predicted proteins | sample 3578041 | NCBI WGS metagenome assembly PYIL01 (sample SAMN08408023, study PRJNA431606) | Marine metagenome isolate SA_KN192-05_S13_150m, whole genome shotgun... | biome: marine; feature: oceanic pelagic zone; material: water; isolation source: 150 m water sample, 0.2-0.8 um fraction ... | reverse complement strand
TGTTTTAATTCAACTTTGTATGGGTATTCCTTGGGGTGCTCCAGATGATATGAATACACTCATGGCAATGGTTAACAACATACCTAAAGACTGGATTTTTTCGACCTTTTCAATTGGTCAGCATCAAATGCCTTATGTCGCCGCCGCGCTGTTAACTGGGGGAAATGTAAGAGTTGGCCTGGAAGACAATATTTATCTAAAAAAAGGTGTGCTTGCTACCAACGCTCAACTGGTCGAAAAGGCATTAAAGATTATCAACAATATGGGCGCATCAATATTAAGCCCTTCAGATGTTAGAAAAAAATTACAGCTAACCAAACAGTAAAAATTAAACCATGAAAGCTTGGTTGATCAAATCATTATGTTACAATTCTTGGCATGCAAAATGGTGCTACTTTTTTGCATAGAATACCTTAAAAACTAAAATAAACTTGGAGAGGTGGCAGAGCGGTTGAATGCACTGGTCTTGAAAACCAGCAAGGGTTTGTAGCCCTTCGAGGGTTCGAATCCCTCCCTCTCCGCCAGTACAAATAGCTTCAGATACAATCATTTTCATGCTTGTATCTTTCGCTCAATGCCTTATTATATTATTAAGAAATTAAATAAATTATATTGAGAGAGGTATTTATGTCTTTCGTTGTTAAATTTTACAAAAATAATAGAGGAACGATATTAAGGACTGTTATTTATACCATCGGTCATTTTATGATTGCAGCAGCGTGCGTTATGTATTTTACTGGCGCCTCATTTGAAGCGGCAATCACTGATGCAGTCATTGAGCCGCTAATAAACGGTGTTTGGTATTTAGTTCTGGATAAATTTTGGGCCAGTAAGGTTGACTCAAGAGCAGCAATTGCCTGATAAAAATCAGTCTGTCAAATCCTTGTAAGCTGAGGCAATAAGACCTTCTGGGCCTCCGATTCTTCTGCCACTACTCCAACGCTCATCGAATTCTGATGTTATCTTCGCCTCTTGAATCTCGGACAAGCTCATATTCTGTTCAATCAATTTAACCATTTTTCCCCTAATAATATAAAGCATCTCAACAGCCAATTTAACATGATTGACATCAGTAACTTTGCCATGACCAGGTATGATTTTTGTATCATTATTCGATAAATCAATCAGTAGCTCATAAGCCTTAATAGTGCCCAAAAAACTACCTCCATTATTAACATCAATATAAGGGTAACTTTCTGAACGATAGACATCACCCGTATGTATAACATTTGCCTCATTAAATTTTATAAAAGAGTCATTGTTAGTGTGCGAATTAGGCACTTTAAAGACATGCACATTCTCATTATTTATATGAAAATTTACGTCCTTACTGAAAGTAACTAAAGGTGGAGATTGCTCATATCCGGCAATCTTCATTTGCGATCTAACATTTTCATGACCGACGATTAATGCGCCCAGTTTTCCAAAATTTTCATTACCACCAGTGTGATCTGGGTGCATATGGGTATTTATTACGAAACGAATGGGTTCGTCAGAAACGGTTTTAATGGCTTTGACTATTTTCTCGGTAAGAGGTGCATACTGATCATCAATCAAAAGTATCCCATCATCGCCGAATATCATTCCAATATTACCACCTCGGCCAGCAATATATAGAACATTATTGGACACTGGATGAACCTTCATTTCAACGTCATTAAAGTTTTGAGAAAAAATAACTGTTGAAAAAAAACTGCACATAAAAATACAAAAAATCGTTTTTCTAACCATTGCCTATCCCTCTAAAATTATTACAACTAAGGATTTAACGTTAGCATATGTATAATAAATAAAAAAATATAATAGAGGAAAACATGAAAATATTATTATCACTTGCAGTATTACTGGTAACAATTTCTGTAAATGCCGATGACGTTAACTACTATACTTCTGAAACAACGATTTCTAATAATTACCCATTTTCTAATGCTGTAACGGTTGGAGATATTGTGTATCTATCTGGAATGATTGGTGAAAAAAATGGTGAATTGGCAGATGGAGGAATTGTAGGTCAAACGCACCAAGCAATGAAAAATATGCAAACACTTCTAAAAAAACATGATCTTGATCTAAATAATGTTTTTAAATGCTTAGTCATGATTGATGATATTTCACAATGGGGTTTATTCAACTCTGTGTATGTGCAATATTTTGAAAGGCCTTATCCCGCAAGAAGTGCATTTGGTGCAGATGGTTTGGCATTGAATGCAGCATTTGAAATTGAATGTATGGCAAAAATACCTAGTAATTAATTTGTTTCTTTATCTCTTGGCTACACATGTAACCGGGTGTTCCTGCAATTGAGCCACAGGGGTAAGTACCAGCACCACACAAATAAACATTTTCTTTGTCTGCGAAACGATAAAAATGATTCTTTGGGTCAGAAGAAAAGTTCCGATCAAAATAAGTTTGACCGCCTGTTAACATAGTATGATCGATATTACCTCCCGGAAAATGGAAGAGTTGTTGTAGATCTTTTGGTGTCAATAAACGTGTCCATATACAGTCTTGAGGATTTTTAATGTACTGAAGAACTTTTTCCCTAGCCTGCTTCTCGATATGTGGTAAAGCATCTCCTTTCTTGTTCAGTGAAAAATTTTTAAAGAACACCGCTAACCGATCAAAAGGCTCTTGGAGATTCATCTGTCTCATGGCAGCACCTTCACAATATATCTGCATATATCCAGGATCATAATCATAATCACCACCTCTGACGTTTAATGTGGCATTCTCGAAATCAGATAGTGTATCCACTGAAAATAAGAATCTAAATGCCATATCGGTATCAGGGAGATCTGTAGCGTCTTTCCATTGAATAGGATTTTTAAACATCATATTTAACTTACCGCTACTTCCAAGGTATTTCTTTTTTGAGGCACTTTCAATTTGAGCATGATTGCCAACTAACTTATGTGCCGTTAAGGGGTCAGTAGCAAAAACAATATAATCAAAATCAATGTTCTTTTCATGGGTTTTGGATTTAATTTTAGTCCTCCCTTTATTTAAATCCACTTCCTCTACCTTACTACCAAGAAATAACTTTACACCTAATTGTTGATTAATCCGACCTAGAGTCTCAGTAATCTTCCAAATACCTCCTTTAACAAAACCATAGTAACCTCCAAAAATCGAACCGGAATCCATCATTGGCAAGGTGAAAGCAGAAAATGGCTCGCTCAATGAAACAGGACCACTTTCAGAGATTGTCATAGCCATGAATATTTTTAGACGTTCACTGGTCAAATAATGATCAAAAAGTGCTTTGGCGTTACCTGTTATCCAGAGGTCGGTTAACTCATCTCCCAAAGCTATTTTGGCTGCTTGAATGGTTGGAGGAATTGCATTTCTATAACCTTCTTGAAGAAAGTTGATTACCCGTGTTTCATCGTTACGAAACTCTTCAATATTACCTCTTTCACCCCATTTACTTTTAAGTTCTATATTTAGTTCTTTGGGGTCTCTGTATAATTTTGTGGCAACATTATCACCTGGAAAATGAAGCAATTTTGGATGCGTTGGGGCAAATGTTTCAAGGCTATTTGACAGACCTGTTTCCTCAAACACAAAATCCTGCATAAGCCCCAAAACTGAGGCACCAAGAGCGTATTTTTGAGAAATACCTTCAACACTCATTACTTCAGATACACAAGCACCGCCTATTTTTTCAGCGCGATCAGCCATAGTGACATTACAGCCAAGCCTTTGGAGGTAGTTTGCTGCAACCAAACCATTTATTCCGGCGCCAACGATTAATATATTTTGCTTGCTCACAAGAGGCAGATTACATCTTTAAATTATATTCTGAAATATTTACTCTAAAAAAATCCGCAAATAGATTGAGCGCTTTATTAGAAATTTAACTCAAGCATTGCATCATAACTCCTAGAAGCTGTTTTCAATGAATTCGGTGGATCGTCTCTTTCGACATAATAATGCTCGAGTCCAGCCACTTCATTGTATTTAAATATTTCTGAAAAGTTGATGACACCGTCACCGACATCGGCCATCTTTGTATTACTTTGCATATCCTTGACGTGCCATAAAGGAAAACGCCCAGGATAATCTCTGATGTATTTTATTGGATCAACATTAGCTTTGGTCGCCCAGTATAAATCGAGTTCAAAACTAACCAGATCAGGATTAGTTTCTTCAAGTAAAATATCCATAGGAACACTGTTATTAAGTACTTGAAAATCAAAATCATGATTATGGAAAGCAAACCTCAATCCATGTTTTTTACAGCGTTCGCCAAAAGAATTAAATAAGTCTGCATGTGTGCGATATTGATCAATATTTATTCTTTCGCTTGGATCAAGAAAAGCCATAACGATAAACTCATGACCTACTTCTAAAGCTGCTTCGATAACTTGATTTGGGTAATCTCGCAATAATTGAATTTCGATATGTGTGGATGGTGAATGCAAATTATTCGCAGAGAGGATGGATTTAATTTGACTGGGCGTTTTGCCAAAATAACCAGCGAATTCAACCTCTTTGTAGCCGATTTCAGCAATACTTTGAAGCGTATTGCTGACGCTCTCTTTCATTATATCCCGGACAGTGTATAACTGTATCCCAATATTACCTAAGCCGTGATTTTCTAAATCAGCAGCAAATAATGATTTCTTTTGATTAAGTATCCCTAATGAGCTAAGCATTAACGAATTTCTTAAAAAATTTCTACGGTTAATATGTTCAATCTTTATCAATTTATATCCTCCCTTCTTTTAGCATATCGACAGCGGTAGACGCGGCTCTTGCAGTAAGTGCCATATAAGTCAAAGAAGGATTTTGACAAGCACTGGAAGTCATGCAAGAGCCATCGCTGATAAATAAATTAGGCACGTCATGCGCTTGATTATATTTATTCAGTACTGAAGTTTTAGGATCATGCCCCATTCTAGCGGTACCCATTTCATGAATTGCTAATCCAGGCGGTGCTGAATTATTGTAAGTTTTTACGTTTATCATGCCAGATGCTTCCAGCATTTCTTTTGCGTCTTCTGACATTGCTTTAAGCATCTCCAATTCATTATCGCGAAGCATGCAATCAATATTTAATATTGGAATACCCCATTTATCCTTTAGTTTTTCATCCAGCCATACTCGATTTCTCTTATCTGGTAACATTTCCCCAAACCCACCTAAACTAAATGTCCATGAACCCGGTCTTCTTAATTGCTCTTTTAGGCTTTTACCAATTCCATCGATCGATTTTGCTCGATTCCAGCTCGGTCGTTTTCCTCCACCTTGAAAACCGAAACCTCTAAGAAACCTCTTATCTTTAGAAGTTACATTTCGATACCTAGGGATATAAATACCATTAGGCCTCCTTCCTTTAAAATATTTATCTTGAAAACCCGGATATTCCCCATTCGCGCCACTCTCAAATATGTGATCCATTAAATAATGTCCCAGTGTTCCGCTGGAATTTGCAATTCCATTCGGAAAGCTATCCGATTTGGAATTTAACATTATTTGGCTGGTACCAAGGGTTGAGGCACACAAAAAAATCAAACGTGCATTTAATTGTGAATGCGTATTAGTTTTGGTGTTAATTACCTTAACGCCAGAGGCTCGCTTATTGCTCTCATCATATACAATGCTATGCGCTATAGAATCTACTAAAATGGTTAAATTGTTTGTTCGTTTAGCTGCAGGTAATGTTGCAGATAAGGTGCTAAAATAGGCGCCAAAAGAACAACCTCTTTCGCACTCGTCCCTACTCTGACATTGCCCTCTGCCCAACTCCAAATGTTCTTTTGTAGGTTGAGTTAAATGAGCACAGCGACCAATTATCATTTTTCTGCCTGGAAATTGTCGTTCAATTTGTTTTTTCACTTCCAGTTCAACACAGTTCATCTCCATTGGAGGTAAGAATTGGCCATCAGGCAATTGTTCTAAGTCTTCTTTAGAACCGCTTATACCAGCAAATGTTTCAACATGATCGTACCAAGGGGCAATGTCTTTGTAACGTATAGGCCAATCAACGCCAAACCCATCTAACTTATTTGCATTGAAATCCATTTCACTCCATCGATAACTTTGCCGATACCAGAGTAATGAGCGCCCTCCAAGTTGATAACCCCGAATCCATGAAAACGGTTTCTTCTTCTCAGAGATATAAGGATGTTGACGATCATTAACAAAAAATTGTTTGGTTGCACCATTGAGTGCATAGCATTGTTTTTGAATAAAGTATTCTGTGTTTAAAGTATCCTCTGGAATTGCACCACGATATGAAAGCTCCCAAGGAGCCTTTCCTTCGCCAACATAATCCGTACCATGAATTGTTTCGGATCCACGTTCAATTAGGAGCACCTTCAGACCTCTTTCTGTCAATTCTTTAATGGCCCACCCTCCAGAAATACCGGAACCCACTACTATGGCATCAAAATTGTTATTCATGAGTTATCCGCTATTGGCAGCATATCAAGATGACCATGCTCTATCATTTTCATCAAAGGTTACGCATCCTTGGTACCACCCTGGCATTCTGTCGTAATTCAATTCAACTGCAGCACCATACTCAGAAGTATAATAACCGGAAATTACAAACCACTTAAGATCGGAAAAGAAATTAACCAATGTATCCTCGAGCTCTTCAGATTGGTCCAGGTTATTTAATATATTTAATTGTTGGGAGTGAGTGCATTCTGAAAAAGGCAATTTGTGTTCTAGCTTTGCGTACTCAGAGATTCCTTGTAAACCTTTACGATAATGTGTTTGTGTTTCTTTGGAAGCCCAATCATTGAGCATCATATCTACAAAACGATGAACACCAACATCTATTGCACCAGCTGTATCCGTTTTAGGGATAATTTGATCAATGATATCTCTTAATAAAATGAATTCATTTGTCTCAAAAAATTTAACCTTATAACTACTCTCATTAAAAGCAAAGGAACTGAGAACGCCGCTAATTTGAGATACGGGTATACTCACCCCTAGAATTAAACCCGCCCTTTTAAGTGCCTCTCTTCTTGAAATTGAATAGTATTTCTTCATTTTTTTACACTAAGCTCAAAAGATCTTGAATTGCTTGTTCTTGATTTTTATTTTTTGGCCAGCATTCCAACCCAATATACCCTTCGTATTTCATCTTCTTTATCTCTTTGAATATAAAGCGATAATTTAGTTCACCGGTTCCAGGTTGATTGCGTCCAGGTACATCTGCTATTTGAATATAACCTACCTGATCCATTCCAGATTTCAATTCATCAATCAAATTCCCTTCAGTTAATTGCATATGATACAGATCCCAATTTATCTTTATACTCGGGGAATCAATTGTTCGACAAATCGTTAAAGCATCCTTTGATCCATTCAAAAAATGCCCTTGATGATCAACAGGATTAAATGGTTCAAGAATTAACATTTTTTCAGCATCTTCTAATATAGGTGCCACATTCATCAATGCTTGTTTTATATTCTCAATACTATCTTTATGACTAACACCATTGACGGATTGATGTCCGACTACAGTAAACATCGGTGCATCTAATTCATGAGCAACTTCAACAGCTCTTTTCATTGACTCAGTAAAAGCATGATGATTATCCATTAACGCTAAACTTGGACCTTGCCATCCAGTAAATTGAACAATCTGTAATTCTAGGGATTTGCACAATTTAGCTATCTCTTTAACGTTTCGAGATTGATCCGTATAATCCCAAAACTCAATAGCCGCAAACCCTGCTTCTGATGCAGCGATGAACCTCTCCATGAAAGGTAATTCAGTCCACCATGACTCCATATTGCAAGCAAAATAACTCGGCATTTGCCTCTTTTTAATTGTATTTAATTCTTGCGTTGCAAGGATTGACGGCATCAACGATGATGCAATCGTTGCACCTAGAACTTGCCTGCGATTCAATGACATTTATTTTACAGCCTTTATTAAATTAGTGGTCCTTCATCCATGACTCTAGCTAAAGGATTTGATTCTGGCAAATATTTGTTTAATTCGTCTACAAAATACATAATGATTTAATATATTTGAATTAGAACACAAAAAATGCAACAGCAATTTCAAACCCATCGTTTATTTATAGCAAGCTGCACATCTCTTGTTCTGACTGCAATGACTTTCGCGATTAGAGCTAGACTGGAGACTGTTTTTGGTCCAAGTGGTGTCGGATTAACTCTAGAACAAATTGGGTATGCATTTATGCCTGCTTTTTGGGGCTTCACGCTTGCCATGGTAGTGGGTGGCCCATTGGTTGATTCTATTGGAATGAAGAAAGGAATGTGGATAGCATTTATTTTGCATGCATTAGGTATTAGCTTGACATTGATGGCATTTGACTTCTCATCGTTATTCGCAGCTACTGTAGTTATGGGTATTGGGAATGGAATGGTTGAAGCTGTGTGCAATCCATTGGTCGCTTCCATGTATCCTCAAGAAAAAACCAAAATGTTAAATCGATTTCATTTGTGGTGGCCAGCAGGGATTGTTTTAGGCTCCTTTGTCGGTCTAATTTTAATGGATCTTAATGGACTAAACTGGCAATTCATGGTTGCATCTCTTTTTATTCCTTTACTTATATATGGCTATCTTTTTTATGGTCAAACGTTCCCTCAAACCGAAATATCAAAATTAGGTATTAATCAAACTGAATCTACAAAAAGTTTGATAAAACCTCTATACATCTTTATCGCCTTTTGTATGCTCCTTTCAGCAACTACGGAACTTGGAACCACACAGCGAATTGAATCCTTACTCAAAAATACAGGCGTAAACGCCTTACTTGTTTTAGCCTTCATTAATGGCGTAATGATTTTTGGAAGAGCAATGGCCGGTCCAATTGCGAAAAAAATTAAAACAACAGGTATGTTACTTTTTTCATCCATATTCGCATTTATTGGATTACAATTACTCTCGCATGCTTCAGGTTTATATGTATTTGTTGCAGCAGGCATTTTTGCTATTGGTATAACTTTTTTCTGGCCAACCACATTGGCTTATATATCAGAAAACATTCCTGAGAGCGGTGCATTTGGGTTGTCTTTGATTGGTGGGCTTGGGATGCTCTCTGTTTCCTTAGTTTTGCCGCTTATGGGTCAATTTTTAGATAACTCAACAGGTACAGAGGTAATTCAAAAAATGAGCATCTTACCCTTAATTTTAATCATTCTTTATGGTGGACTGCACCTAAAGAAAAAGTAACCCTACAAATCAACCCAATCGGAATTTGTGGTACTCGACTTAACTGCCGCCTCAATAAAAGAAACACCTTGCAGCCCATCATCTCCAGATGGAAATATAACATTTTCTGGAATGTCTTGACCGTCTCTATCCGCCAAAATGGCATCAGCCACTTCGCGATAAATATTTGCAAAGCCCTCCAGATACCCCTCAGGATGACCAGCTGGGATACGTGTCAACCTTTGTGCTCTTTCACTTAAATAAGCACTGCCTCTGGTTAGCTTTCTAGATGCTTGGTTTAATGGGTTAAAGATAAGCTCATTGGGTTTCTCTTGCCGCCAAATTAAACCTCCTTTATCCCCATATATCTGAAGTTTTATATTATTCTCATTTCCTGGGGCCACTTGACTTGACCAAATCATTCCTTTTGCCCCCTCTTTGTATTGAAGCAATATGTGTGCATTATCATCGAGTTGCCGCCCTTTCACGAAAGATGATAAATCAGCAGAAAGCTTGCTGGGTGTTAATTGAGTTACAAAACAGGACAAATGAAATGCATGCGTTCCAATATCACCTATACAGCCACCAATTCCAGATTGCTCTGGATCAACACGCCAATGAGCTTGTTTTTGTCCAGTCTTTTCAAGAGGCTCAGACAACCAATCTTGTATGTACTCAACATGCACTACTCTAATGGAACCAATATCACCGCGGTCAATCATTTCTCTTGCTTCGCGTATCATGGGATATCCCGAGTAATTATAGGTTACAGCAAGAATTAGATTGGAATTATTTGCAATATCAATTAAATCTTCCGCTTCTTGGCTATTCATTGTCATCGGTTTATCACAAATTACATGAATACCTGCTTCTAAGAATTTCTTGGCAATTGGATAATGAAGGTTATTGGGTGTAACTATGGAAACAGCATCGATGCCATCATCTCGGGCACCTTCTGCTTGAGCCATATCCATGTAAGTTTTATAACTTCTGTCATCGGATAAGCCTAATTTTCTTGCAGAATCAAGAGAGCGTTGAGGATCAGAACATAAAGCGCCCGCACAAAATGCATAGCGATCATCCATGCGAGCTGCCACTCGATGCACATCTCCGATAAAGGCGCCTTCGCCTCCACCAACCATGCCTAATTTAATACGCTTGATTTGACTTGATGACATAAGATTCTCATTCAATACCTAGTATTTCTTTATTAACATTTTCGTCATTTTCACTGCTGGCAAAATCATCAAACGCCTGCTCTGTGAGACGAATCATATGATCATTTATAAACTTTGCTCCTTCTTTCGCGCCATCTTCAGGATGTTTCAAGCAGCATTCCCATTCCAATACAGCCCAACCGTCAAACTTATACTGAGCGAGCTTAGAGAAGATTCTTTTAAAATCAACTTGACCATCACCTAATGAACGAAATCGACCTGCTCTATCAACCCAAGCTTGATAGCCACCATACACGCCTTGCTTTCCAGTTGGATTGAATTCTGCATCTTTTACGTGAAACATTTTGATTCTATCGTGATAAATATCAATATGATCCAGATAATCCAGGCATTGCAATGCATAATGACTAGGGTCATAGAGCATATGACAACGATGATGATTGTCAACACGTTCCAAGAACATTTCGAAAGTTACGCCATCGTGAAGATCTTCTCCTGGATGAATCTCATAACAAAGGTTAACGCCTGCTTGATCGTAAGCATCTAAAATTGGTCGCCACCTTTTTGCAAGCTCATCGAATGCTAATTCAACTAAGCCTGGACTTCGTTGTGGCCAAGGATAAAAATATGGCCATGCTAATGCGCCTGAAAATGTTACGTGCTCTGTTAAACCAAAATTTTCCGAGGCCTTAGCGGCCATCAGTAATTGTTCAACAGCCCAAGCTTGCCTCTTTTGTGGGTTGTTATGTACTTTTTCATCAGCAAATGGATCAAATAGTGTGTTATAAGCGGGGTGAACAGCCACTAGCTGACCTTGTAAATGAGTAGATAATTCAGTAACTTGTATATTGTATTTAATTAATTTTCCAGATATATCTTCACAATATGCTTTGCTTTCTGATGCCAGCTTAAGATCGAACAATCTAGAATCCCATGAAGGTATTTGTACGCCAATAAAGCCTAAGTCTGATGCCCATTTAGCTATTTTTTCGAGATTATTAAATGGCGCTTTATCACCGGCAAATTGTGCCAAAAATATCGCTGGACCTTTCATTTCGATTTCCTTTATTTATTGTCGGAATTTCGTAAGAAATATTTTACTTATTTTTACTTAATATCTACGATTTCCGCGCTTTATGTATTCGTCAAAATCACCTTCTTCATAAAGCTGACGATAAAAAGAATCGGGATCACACAGTAATGGGAATGCCACAGTTTTATCCTCTATTCTTTTCCATTTAGCTGAAGCAATAGGTGGAGTTTTATAATTCTCAGGGTCATGCAACGTCATATGAACGTGCAATACCCCATCATTATCTAACTGATATTTCTCGATGACTTTAGCATTATCTGATATCGGATTTCCCATAAAACCTCTCACAGATGGCATAAGGTTAGTAGTCTCAACTGTTAAGGCCCCACCTTCCCACCTTCCCGAAGAAAATCCAAGCGGATACCAATCTGAAAACTCTGGTGGCTTTCTATCATCAAGATATATTCTTCTTACTTCTGAACTGGATATCATGGTTACTTTCTTTTCATCTTGATAAATTTCTGGTGCACTGCCGAACCCATTAACCAAACCCGATGAAACGCATCTCTGCCTAGGCAAATCCAGTTCCACATCAAAATCTTCATTCCATTTTTTAGCCTGATCTGTCATATCAACCGTCCAGCGGCGCATCCCTCTTTCAATAAGGCGCCATCTGCCTGTTAAATCAATTGACTCTTCTTGCTCCGATTTTGATATTGCGGTTTCTTGATAACGATGTGCACTCCATGATCCGGTGGGATGCGGACATCCTAATGGAATTTTCTCACACAATTGCCTCTCCTGTTTTGTAACAGGAAATTCAGGCTCAAAGACACCCTGCATAATTCCTTTGTTTAATTTTCCTCGATAATACCTTTCAAATGGCATGCTTGCTCCTGTCCAATCATCAGCAGCCATCTCAATGTTTTCGCCATCAATGATAATCTTTATTGGGCCACCTTGGATGTGAGCCACATACTCTTCATCTACCATACGTATAGAAAGGAATCCATCTTGGCTCCGTTTACCGCCAGTCTCTTGATTAATTCGAATTGACCAGTCACCAATAAAATCAATTTCTGAAGATACAGCGATATTTGCAGCAAAAAAACAACTTGCCATAATTAGTATTTTTTTTAGTAAAATTTTTCTATCCATCAATTCACACCCGGTACTTTATTCTCAAGAATACTGCCATCACTTAATGTTATTTTACGAATAAACATTTTCGGTGAACCGTCATAAGTGGGGTCACCAGACATAATAATTTGTTCGCCTACCTGCAGAGTTTCTCTCGTCCAGCCTCCTCTTCTTAACATTGAGGGGTTATGACCGTGAGTATTCCAAAGTACCTTTGCACCTTCTTTGTCAGTGACTTCCACAAAAAACCTAACGTGTGGATTTTTAAACCAAACTTCTGTGACAACACCTTCAATGGTTATCGAGCCATTAATATCGTATTCAGCAAATACGGAATGATGCGCATAAACCCGACTCACCAAGAAGATACTCAACAACACAATCGCGTATATTTGTTTCATAAAAACCTCTTTACTATCTGCGTTAACTAAAAGTATCTTATACTTAATTGAAAAATGAAGCTAAATATAAAAAGATTACCCAGATCAAAATTATAAAGATACACTAACTACCATAATACGGATAACCAAAAAAGTCATATCATGAGAACTCAATAAACAGGAATCTTTAACATGAAGAAAAAAATTAATAGACGTAAATTTCTCATAGGAAGCTCTGCCATTAGCTTGGCATCGGGAATTATTAAAACTGCTAATGCTCAAACACCATTAATCAGAAAAGGTAATATAAAACCAGTAGTTGTCGCCTCAGGAAATGGTCACACCATGAAAAATGGTGGCAAATACAATTGTGTTGAAACCGCATTCAACAAAATTACTCAAGGAGATGATGTTCTAGATGCACTGATTGCTGGTGTAAATATTGTTGAGCTTGATCCCTTGGATGCCAGTGTTGGTTTTGGAGGACGCCCAAATGCAAACGGAGTAGTTCAGCTTGACTCATGCTGCATGCACGGACCAAAAAAACAAGCTGGAGGTGTTGGCGCACTCGAGGGAGTAAGAATGCCATCACTTGTTGCGAGGGATGTGATGAAAAAAACAGATCACCATTTGATTGTAGGTAAAGGCGCACAAGATTTTGCAAGAAATATGGGATATGAAATTGAGGACGATCTAAATTCTGACCGATCAAGAAAAATGTGGCTAGATTGGAAAAGAAGAATCGATCCAGAACATTATTTGGATCCTGAAAAAAGAGAAGTGGCTGGAAGAAATGCCGCCATGGATATGATTAAAGAAGGAATTATTCCTGAAGATGAATACTACGGAACAATTAATTGCAATGGAATAAATGCAAAAGGTGACATATGTGGTGTAACAACGACAAGTGGATTAGCTTGGAAAATACCAAGCCGTGTTGGTGATTCTCCAATTCTTGGTGCAGGTCTTTATGTGGATGGAAATTATGGAGCTGCTGGCTCAACTGGCAGAGGTGAAGCGAACTTATATGGACTATGCTCATATTTAATCGTAGAGGAAATGCGAAGAGGGTCACATCCAATGGATGCTGGCATGGCAGCATTAAAAAGAATACAAGAAAATACCATAGAAAAGAGATTACTGAATGAGCGAGGTTTACCTAATTTTAGTGTGAATTTTTATGTAATTGATAAGCAAGGAAGGTACGCTGGGGTAGCCCTTTATGGAGAATCCCCTAGCGGTGAACCTAGAAAATATGCTGTTTGCGATGAAAATGGCTCAAGACTGGAAGACCTAGAGCCTCTGCTTAGCGGAAGTGCTACATAACTTAGGTAAATCAATAGTTAAGTCATAAAAAAGTAAATAATAATTGTGAGAAATCCGATTAGCAGCGCATAAGGTAACTGTGTTATTACGTGATCAATATGATCGCTGCCGGCGCCTACTGACGATAAAACCGTAGTATCGGAAACAGGTGATGCATTGTCGCCAAAGATTCCACCACCTGCAATTGCAGCAATTGTTTGATATATGACTGGCGTAATTTGCCCGCCTGTTAACTCATAAGCTAATGGAAGCACGATAGGGATAGTCATTGCATATGCCCCCCAAGAAGTTCCAGTCGCAAATGATATGGTTGCAGTGACAAGAAAAGTAACCAATATTAATGCCGTTGCACTTAAGTTTTCAGAGAATAAATTGATAATCAAATCTGCTGCACCTAGTTTTGTCGTAACAGCATTAAGCGAATACGCCAACGCAATTATTAAGATAGCACCCGAAACGCTTTTCATTCCTGCAATAATGAGATCACCTATCTCTACAGCACTTCTTAATCTTTTTTTATACGAAGAAGTAATCGTTAGATAGGTAACAGCCAAGAAAAAAGCCTCAACAATTTTAACGCTACCAAATTCAAATACAGTTATTATACCTACCCCGAATATCAACAATATAGGCACGAGAAGCTCGAAAAACAATGAAGGTTTAATTGCAACCTCAGAGTTTGTTTCTATATTATCATCCTCTGAAATTAAAGGTGATGCACCTGGTCGCAATAAAGCTCCTGTTTCCTTGACCCTCTTCTCCGCGGATCTCATTGGTCCAAAATCAGGTATTAACCCGCTGCATATCAGCAGCGTAAAAAGCAGTAATAATATTGGATAGATATTATAAGGAATGGCTAAAATGTAGAGTGATAAAGCACTTTCAATAGAATCTACTGGTCCGCCTTGAGCGGCAATCAAACTCGATATATAAGCCCCCCAGGCCGTAAATGGAAAAAGTATACACACCGAAGCAGTAGTGGCATCTAAAATGAAAGCTAATTTTTCCCGAGGTATATTCGATCTATCTGAAATTGGCCTTATAATTGCACCAGTTAAAAGAGGGCTAAAATAATCATCAACAATCATGAAGCCCATTGCCCATGCTGATACTTCAACATTATGCCTACCTTTTTTTTGAGTCATAACGCGTTCAGCCAAAACCGTAAGTACTCCTGATTTTTTAAAGAGTTCAAATAAAATACCGATAAGGATGACAATCTCACAAATCCAAATAAAATCCTCATTACCGAGCGAAGCCTGAAATATTTCATTCAAACCAATACCTGGTGTCAGGCCGATGAGTAAGGTTCCAACAAATGTTCCAATTAACATAGCCACTAATGCTGATCGCATCATAAAGGCGAAGACCAACGTTACCAGAAGAGGCAATAATGAATAATATTCCCACTCAGAAAAAATCATAGATAAAATACCTAAAGCATTAGACTTACAATCAATATAATATCAATATTGCTAAAAAATATGTATACAATACTTTATGCGAAACAATCAGGATTGAGTCACTATGGTTATCAAAAAATTTATTCGGATAAGCTTGCTTATATTTACACTAATTACCGGCAATACATATACCTTTGCTGAAGTAAATAGATACGTCAGATACTCTCACGACAATTCTATAAATTACGGTATTCTAGAGGAAGGGATGATCCATGAACTAAATTCTGCACCGTACCTGAGTACAAAAAGAACAGGAAAAAAAGTAAAACTTAAGGATGTTAATCTAATGGCACCGGCAGAACCCTCAAAAGTATTGGCTGTTGGATTTAATTATCACAGCCATAGAGGTGATCTTGAATTGCCTCCTCACCCACCTATATTCTTGAAATTATCAAGTTCAATAATTGGACCAGATGACCAAATTATATACCATGAAGGAATCACAGACCTTCATTACGAAGCTGAATTGGTAGTCGTGATAGGAAAAACAGCCAGCAAGATTTCAAAAGAAGAAGCCAAGCATTATATTTTTGGAGTTACCGCAGGCAATGATGTCAGCGCAAGAAATTGGCAAGCTGATGACCTGCAATGGTTTAGAGGTAAAGCATCGGATACATTCGCTCCATTGGGCCCAGTTATTGCTACTGGCCTCAATTACAAGAATTTATTAGTGCAATCAAGATTAAACGGTAAGGTGATGCAATCTCAAAGCACTAAAGATCATATCCATGATTTAGAAGCGATTGTAAGTCATGTTAGTCAAACTGTTACACTTTATCCTGGCGATCTAATTTATACAGGCACGCCAGGTACAACAAGTTCGATGCAACTCGGTGATATAATAGAGATTGAAGTGGAAGGAGTTGGCATACTCAAAAACACTATCAGTAAATAAAATTTAATTTTATATACTTGATATATGGTATTTAAAGGTGAGTCATCACAAAATGATTACATGGTATTAGATTGAAAACAATTAAAACTAAACTTAATCGAAAATTTATCATCGGTTTAATCGCTGGCATTTTTTTTCTTTCTTCGCCACTGTCCTTTACACAAGAAAGTGATAAATTTAATCCTATAGCAGCTAATGCCGAACTCGATCTATTAAAAAGACAAATTGATGGCAGTGATGTCTCAGCATCTTTCCTTAATACAGCCAGAACACAAGCGCTGAATATACTTAATGATGCTTCCGTTTGTTACGAAAGATCTTCTGCAGAGAGGGAAAGACTGGAAATAAGATTTGCTCCCCTAAAAGACATTGATGCTGATGTTTCACCATCAATCTTTGACCAAAGAAATGCTATTCGCAATTTACTAGATGAGGCAACTGCAAGGCAAATATCATGCAGTGGTGCACAAGATGAAGCCACAACAATCGTTGAACGCATAAGCAGTATCCAAGAGGAACTTTCGGAGCAATATTTATCTTATAAAAGTAAAAACCTAGTTGAGGAAATGCTAGGGTTCCCATTAAAAGCAAAAGACAGTCTAAGCAAATACCAAAATGCACAATACTTAAATCTAACTAGCGGCTTATCTATAACCGGTTTTTTCTGGTTATTGGTATTTGGGGGTCTACTTGCAACTGGATTTGATCTTTACATCAGAAAGAAATCGAAATTATATCTGTTGATCGAAGAAAAAAGCGCATCATCAAAACTCTTGCACCGTATATTAACTCAACCAATGGTGAGACATTCAACTTCATTGTTAATCGGTCTTTTTATTACTTTGATCTTGTATACAACAATTTCTGAGCCATCACTTGATCGAATGATTATTCGAGTTGGGTTAAGCATTTTTCTTTTTGGGGTTACTAGTATAATTATTGATTGGGCTACCAGTGAAGATTCACCGGCTATAGAAATAGAAGGGTTTATTCCAGAGCACGTCAAACCTTTAAGATTTAGACTTGCGTTATTACAAATATCTCTAATCGCTAGCTTCATAGTATTTGGTACAAACTGGCTTACAATTAGGTTAATTGATCCAGATGTAACAGGCAGAGCTGCAATCATCTTTTTGGTTGCCGCCACCCTACTTTATGTTCATCTATATTTAGGAAGAATCTCTGGACTGGAAAACAAATTCAGGCTTATAAGATCATTAATCACATTAACACTATCTGTTAGTATCATCGCTGTTATTGTTGGCTATCAAAATTTCGCTGGTTACTTAATTCACGGAATTACTCGATCCTCAATTGCATTATTCTTGGTGTGGATTATTTTATGGTTAATCTCCATGTCATTTGATTACCTCACAAAAAATGAAACGCCAACTGCTGTGTCTATGCGAAGAAATCTAGGTATTCAAAAAGAAGGATCGACTGGTCTTGGTTTCGTGCAACTCATATCAGATCTCGTAATATGGTTAAGCCTATTTGTTTATTTGGTTTATGTGTGGGATGCATCAGGAACAACTGTTGACCGCCTATTTGAACTTATCGTACTTGGCGGAACAGTTGGCAATATTCAATTAGTTCCTGCTCAACTGATTGGCGGCATGCTTATTTTTACAGCATTGCTAGCTCTAATTGGTTGGTTGAAACGCTGGATCGATAGAAGATGGTTACAACATATTGTGATTGAACGTGGTGCCCGAGAAGCACTTATTACTTTATTTGGATATGTTGGCTTCATAATTGCTTTACTATTTGGACTTACACAAGCTGGAGTTGATTTAGGTGGTCTTGCTATTGTCTCTGGCGCCTTAGCTTTAGGTATTGGTTTTGGTATGCAAGAAATTGCAGGTAATTTTGTTTCAGGATTAATCTTATTATTTGAAAGACCTATTAGAACTGGAGATTTTATTTCAGTGGGTGAAATTGAAGGTTTTGTTAGAAAAATAAGTATTAGAGCTACAGAAATAGAAACACTGGACAATCAGAATGTACTCGTTCCAAACTCAGAATTGGTTTCAGGGAGAGTAACTAACTGGGTACTCAGAGATACTCAAGGGAGGTTAAGAATTCTTGTGGGAGTGGCATACGGATCAAATGTTGAAAAAGTACAGGAAATACTCGAAAAAATAGCTAATGATCATCCTGAAGTTATTACAGATGGCAGAGCTCCTGCACCAAAAGCATTATTTACCGGTTTTGGTGATTCTTCCCTTGATTTTGAGTTACGCTGCAGGATAAATAGAATCGACAGACGCTTTACTGTTCAGAGCGACATAAATTTTGCCCTTGATTCTGCATTCAGAGAAGCAGGTATAAATATCCCATTCCCACAACGTGACTTGCACATCATCTCTCACGAAAAGCAAGAAACGACCAAAAAAACAAAAAAACAAAAAAACAAAGGAGTACAAGAAAATATTAATTTAACTGCTGACAGCATCACCAGAAGTCATGAAGAAGAAATATCAATAGATGGCAAGTTAGATGATTTATGGGCATCACTAACAGAAATAGAAATGCTAAAAAAATGGCTTATCGAAGACGGTACATTAACCCCAAGAATTGGTGGTAAATACAACTTAAATTTAAAAAACGGAGATACAATACAAGGTCATATAGATGTATTGATAGCCAAACGAAAAATTCGATTAGTTGAGGCATCTCGCGCTGAGGAGGAACCTTTAGCAACAGGACCAATAACCACTGAATTTATTATTAATAAAACTGAAGATAAAATTAAATTAACGGTAATCAACACGGGTATTCCAGCAACTGAAGAATGGGAAGAGGATTTCAATCGATCACAAAGTACTTGGCAAGTTGCGTTAAAAGAATTAAAAGAGCAATTTACCGAAAGGTAAAAATAAAATTAACTGATAGTCTCCAAATTATTCATATAGGGTAACAAAACACTAGGAACCTGAATGCTTCCGTCTTTATTTTGGTGATTCTCCATTACTGCAACCAAAGCTCTACCAGCAGCGACCCCAGAACCATTGATTGTATGCAAAAATTCGTTCTTTCCGGTGCCTGTATTTTTATATTTTGCTTGCATACGTCTGGCCTGGAAATCACCAAATAAACTGCACGAAGAAATCTCACGATATGCCTGTTGACCTGGAAGCCATACCTCTAGATCATAAGTAAAGGTTGACCCAAACCCTATATCGCCTGCACATAACGACACAACTCGGTATGGTAATTCAAGTGCTTGAAGAACTTTTTCCGCATGATTAGTGAGTGATTCTAATGCGTCATTCGAATTCTCTGGAGTTACAATCTGCACTAACTCAACTTTCTCGAACTGATGTTGCCGTATTAATCCTTTTGTATCTTTTCCGTAACTGCCCGCCTCCGATCTAAAGCATGGCGTATGCGCTACTAATTTCCTAGGTAAGGAATCAGCATCAACAATCTTACTTCCGAATAAATTTGTTAATGGTACCTCTGCTGTAGGTATAAGATATAGCGACCTATCAGCATCTATTTTAAATAAATCACTTTCAAATTTTGGTAACTGAGAAGTTCCGATTAATGCATCACTTTGAACGATATAAGGCACATAAAATTCCTCATAGTCGTGCTCTCTTGTATGTAAATCGAGCATAAATTGTATTAAAGCTCTTTGTAATGCAGCCAATGACCCTTTAATAACTGCAAAACGACTCCCTGAGATTCTTCCAGCACTATCAAAATCAAATGAACCAAGATTTTTGCCAATCTCAACATGATCTTTCACTGAAAAATCAAAAGATCTCTTCTTTCCCCAATTTCTAATTATTTCATTATCGTTTTCATTATTTCCATCTGGAACTTTATCAGAAAGAAGATTTGGTAAATCTAACTCAATTGCGTTAATTTTAGATAAGACATCATTTAATTTTTTTTCGCTCTTTGCTAACAAAGAATTAATTTCATCGGAAGCCTTCATTAAAACGGATGCATCTTTCTTTTTTGACTTAGCGATGCCTATTTCCTTTGACACTGTATTTCTTTTGTTTTTTAACTCTTCGTTCTCAACTTGCAATGATTTTCTAAGCTTTTCATGACTCAGATATACTTCCGCATCAAATACATAGCCTCTTCTCGCTAAATTTTTTGATACTTCATTTGTGGACTGTTTGAGTAGTTTTGGGTCAATCATTTAAATTATAGCTCTGATTCGCGATCATGTGGTTGTTGCTGAGCCTCCTCCTTAATCTTTTCTAATTGCCTTTTATTTTAGCTTTTAAACATCGATTAACTGGATAATAATACTTCCTATCATCCCTGCCGTCAGGAAAATATTTTTTCTGAAAGCAATTCTATTCTTCTGGTTGTGAGCGTATCGGTATTTCTTTCCATGATCCATCATTTTTTTATTAAAAATTTATCCTCAAATACTCTAGACCAACCAGAAATTTTTGAACTTGAGATAATTATACCTAATAACACACCCACTTCATTTGCAAAAATATCCATCCAGTCAGAGTCTCTATAAGAAATAAGATGTTGCACTCCTTCAATCAGAAAACCATATATACTGATAAAGAAGAAAATGACTAGAAGTGATCTTAATTGACCTGAAAACCAAATCACTAATGAAAAAAATACTGCACAGTGAACTACCTTATCCAAGAAGGGGATTGAGGTCATACCATCATTAACAAAGAACCATTCTGTTGGAAGTAACATCAAACCACTACAAAAGAACAGAACAATCATTCCACAAACAAGCCAATAAATTTTGAACTTAAGATTGTACATTTAATCAAATTCGATCAACGGTTAACTAAATTGTTCTTCTGAATAAATAGATTGATATCAAATGCATCTGAATTAATTTCTTTGTCTAAGGCTATATCCTCAAAATTGATTATCATAATTTGGCCCAAGCTATCGTTTAGAATCATTTTTGATAAAATTTCATTATTAAACCCTAATTTGAATTCAAATAAATCATTATTAGTGTCTGAATATCTAAGTTTCACCCAAAATTGATTCTGTTCTTTGTAGATTTCAATATATTCAATATCATCAAAAATACGTTGGTCCCCCTGCATCAAAATGAGTGGTACCATCAAATTCAATTCTGATTGTTTCTTTCTAATTAAATGATCTAAATCAATATCATATGATATAAAGTTAATTCCATCTCCAATGAAGATTTGTTCGTAGGGCGATGTGTAATGCCAACTAAAGTTATTCGGTTTTTGTATTAAAATCTTGCCTTTCATCGTATCCATGACATTATTTCTATCATCGTTAACATACTGAACAAAATCTGCCGTTATAGTTTTTGGAGTGACAAGGTATTTTTTAATGAGTAATTCAGCTTGATCATGGTCACTTGCTGATGCAAAGGAAGAGGAAATAGATAAAATACTCAACAGAATTACTGCAATCCTTCCAGCTAGCATACTCAGATCATTTGACTTATTCATCATTAACGGAACTGATTAATATCTCTCTCGTTCCATTAGACTCCAAAGGTCCAACCAAACCTGCTGCTTCCATGGACTCCACCATCCTAGCGGCACGATTGTAGCCGATCTTTAATCTACGTTGGACTCCTGAAATAGAGGCTTTCTTAGTCTCAATAACAATTTGTACTGCCTGATCGTATAATACGTCTTTCTCGGCATCAGGATCATCAGATGAAACTCCGGGAATGCTAGATTCAGTGGTTTTTAATATTTCTTCAATAT
>PYIL01111311.1_pt1 | contig 22336 bp, 19 predicted proteins | sample 3578041 | NCBI WGS metagenome assembly PYIL01 (sample SAMN08408023, study PRJNA431606) | Marine metagenome isolate SA_KN192-05_S13_150m, whole genome shotgun... | biome: marine; feature: oceanic pelagic zone; material: water; isolation source: 150 m water sample, 0.2-0.8 um fraction ... | reverse complement strand
CGTCGGGCTTACACTCATAATATTTCTCCCAAAGAAAACGATGGAACACTAAGTGTCGTGATTATAGCAAGAGTCGAGAGGATGAGGTGCTAATCATTCTCTTCCCTCTGCTTTTGTGGCTTATGTGTGGTGTTGGGACAACTTATGTGACTGTTTAAGAGACTTCACGTCGTCAGTGCGCGCTGCGCAGCACGCTTGTTGGTCACATCATCGTGAGTGAGGTTCGGCCGATTGGATAATATCGTGCAGTTCAAAGACGTTGTCCCCAGCAAACATTTCTGGGGGCGGACGATCAGCATGTGCCGTCCGAAAATCTTCACTATCGGTCCAAGCGACGAAGTCTTCAACACGGTTCCAGTACGTCAGCACGACGTGGTAAGCGGAATGTCCCATGACTCGGCCGTGCATTGTGACTTGGGTTGGTTTGAGAATCTCAAGTCGCATAAACCCGTTATGTCCTTCAACGAGTCCAGCTCGACTACGAAAGCGTTCAGCAAACGAAGCTTCTTGACCCGGTGCTACTGGAATTCGATTGGAAACGACAATCATGTGATCCTTTCAGTCTAGACGTGATTACGAACATTCGCGTTGCAGCAATGATGCGACAAATTCGGCACCCATACGGCGATTGATCAAAAGTTTATACTATCTTGGTAATAACCTTATGGTTGAGGCCTTTGTTGGTTTTGGTAGAGGGCGTTATGCGACTTCACCACACAGGTCACCTCATCACAGTGGCCGTGCTGTTTGCTGCATGCAGTGGTGGTTCGGGCTCCAGTCCAATTGCGCCAAGTGCGACTACGAATCAAATTTCGACTCCTCTCACATTTGGCTCGCCGCAGTGGGTCCTCATTGGTCAGGTGCGCTCGTCCGTGACTACTCATCCCGTGACTAATGCGCAGCTTACATTGACCACGCCAGCGCTTGGTGCCGTTACGGCATGGGACGGTGTATTCCGTCTGAAACACCCTGGCAACCCTGGAGGCGAGATTCCTTATGTGGAGTTTTCACGTGAAGGATTCCTGACGCGGAAGGTCTCGTTACCGTGGCTCCAAACAAATATCACTCCGTGGACGAACGTAGCCACGACGCAGGCGCTCACGATGATTGAAACCCTCGCACCATTTAATGACACGATGTGGCGTGATTTGATCTACGGTCAATACGATTCACCCGACACCTTACAGTCGAGTTATTCCAGACGATTGAATAACTTGAATCCAAATTTTTATATTCGACTAGGCAATGAGGTGGGACAACGTGTGGTCTCGGATATCGATCGGGATATGATTCGGAAGTATGTGCCGAAGATTGTGCCGCAAATCACCGGGCAACCATACACTGGCCGTATTGAAGAGGGTCTTACCGATCGTGATGAAATCGGATGGATCACTATCGAGGTCCAAGATATCGATCAGAATATTTGCGGGAAGGCATATGTTGGGCGACCGAATGGACGCATCATCCTCAACCGGAATCAATCGAAGTGTCCTTCCCATGCAGCCATTTGGCGATGCAGTTCGAGTGACTATGTTCGTACCGAAACGCTGACGCATGAAATTGGACATGCTTTCGGTCTCCGTCATACTCGAGGTCGATACGACATTATGTGGCCGTATGCGAAAGCCACCTGCGATCGTTGGACTTTTAACGATCAAGAACAGTACCACGCTAACCTTGCCTATCAGAGGCCGCGCTATAGTCAATATCCCGATAGCGATCCTCAATCAGTGGTGTATCAAGCCACGACGGCCGGCAACTCAATTCTCGTTGTTAATTAATTACGAGGCACACACCGGTGAAATGATATGCGTAAGCCTACTCCCTACTGCAGTGGCTTGGTAAGTGTCGCACTCATGACAGTGAGTGTTACGGTGTCTGCACAAGAGGTGAGTCCAGTTGTGCAGGCATCGGAGCCTCACGCTGCAGTAACGATATCTGATTTTCGTGCTGACGAGCCTCTTGACGTTTCCACGCAGGGTCGTTGGTGGGGTGATTCCTCAGTACGCACCCAGCAGAGTCCTTCAACGACGCGGTCGTGTTCAGCTTGCGGCTTCATCCTTGGTGCTGGCCTGGGATTTGTCGCGCACGAGAGTGGTCACCTGCTAGCCAATGGTGTATTAGGCACTGACGTGTATTTCAAAAAGGTAACGGCTGCGGGGTTACCGTTTTTCGCAATTGCCCACCAGGAGGTGTTATCACCGCGACAGGAATTCGCAGTGTCGTCAGCAGGCTTCTTGGCTCAGTTTGCGTCGGTTGAATGGGTGCTTACACGGACACCGGAAATGAGGGATCGACCGGCTTCCGTGAGCAAGGGGGTGCTCGCGTTTCATCTTGGGACCTCGGCTATGTACGCCATCGCCGGCTTGGGACACTTGGGACCTTTGGAACGAGACACACGGGGAATGGCGACGAGTCTTGGCATTGATGAACGGTGGGTCGGTGTCGCCGTGTTGGCTCCGGCGATGCTGGACACGTATCGATATTTTCGGCCTTCGTCAAAATGGGCGCGGTGGGCCAGTCGCATCTCCAAGATCGTAATTTTCATTCCTTTATTCACATCCTTATCATGAACAGGTCGGAGTAGAATCGAGTCCTCTAGCAGGAACAGGTCTGGCATGGCAGAACCATGGAGCGAAGTGACACGGCCCTCGGAATCGTCAGACGACGCTGACCGCACCGCATTGACTCGCGAGTTGTCGTTGTTCGATGCGCTCATGATCAATGTCGGGATCACACTGGGGTCAGCCATCTTCATTGTTCCGGCGATCATTATCGCGAACGTTGGGACGGCGTTTATGTCGGGCGTCGTGTGGATTATCGCCGGCGTGCTGTCCTGGTTTGGCGCAGTCACGTTTGCTGAATTGGCGGTGCTCTATCCACGTGCTGGAGGTGAGTATGTCTACTTAGAAAAGGCGTACACTCGCTTCTGGGGATTTTTGTACGGTTGGACTCTCTTCAGTGTCATTCAGACAGCGTCGATTGCCGCTGTGGCGGTCGCATTCATGACCTACTTCGATTACTTTGTCCCGATGAGTCCAACCATTCTTAATATGAGCGCCATCGGGTTGATTCTGATTCTCTCGATTTGGAACTGTATTAGTCTCCGCACTAGTGCGAACACGCAAAATTCAACCACCGTTGCGAAGCTCGCACTGGTGGCGGTCATGGTCGCTTCGTGCTTTTGGTACGGTGGGGATGGTGTTAATGCGTTTCGTCAGATGGTTCCGACCGACCCGGCGACCCGCACCGTGGCCGGATTTGGCGCGGCGATGGTTGCGGCGCTCTGGGCCTTTGATGGGTGGGTCAGCGTCACGTTCGTCGGGGGCGAAGTGAAGGACCCCAGTCGGGCATTGCCACGCGCATTATCGTACTCGGCGCTCGGTTTGATCGGCATCTATCTACTAATCACGAATGGTTATATCTACGCACTGCCGGTTGGGGAGATGGCGCTCTCGGAACGGGTGGCCGCGGATGCTGTCGAGAATGTTTTCGGCAATGTTGGCGGTGGCCTCGTCTCACTGGCCGTTGTAGTTTCCTGCTTCGCTGCACTGAATGGGTTCATTTTTACTGGCGCCCGTGTGTACTACGCTATGGCTCTTGATGGCGCGTTCTTCGGGTGGGCGGCAAAACTCAGCGCCCGCAAGATTCCGGTCTACGCCATTCTCGCCCAGGGTATCTGGGCAAGCGCCTTGGTCTTGACTGGGCGTTACGATCAACTGTTCACCTACGTCGTCTTTACGTCCTGGCTGTTTTATATGCTCGGAGCGTTTGGCGTCATCGTACTGCGATACCGGGAACCACACCGGCCGCGACCTTATCGGGCGTTCGGCTATCCAGGAATCCCGATTTTCTTCGCCGTCTTTGCGGCGGCACTGTTGCTCCAGACACTCTGGGACAATCCACGGGATTCGCTTGTTGGGTTGGGGATCATGTTGATTGGAGTACCGGCGTACTACTATTGGACGCGGAACCCCGCCGGGCACGACCGGATCAGTCCTTAATTGCGCAGAGCCTGGGGGCTTGAAACCGTTCCTTCTACAACTTGGTATCATGTCTGGGAACTCGGTCGCACCATAAAACTCGACTACGCTACAAGAACCTATGGACGTTAAGCCTCGTGACCCGATGCCGCCGGACGGCATAACACTGCCAGCCCGGTACTACACGGACCCCACGCTGTTCACAGCTGAGCTTGAGCGGTTTTTCCGTCGTATGTGGGTGTGTGTGGCTCGTACGGATGAGCTTCCGGAAGTTGGCAGTTACGTTCTCCGAGATCTAGCCGGCGAAAGTGTCATTGTCGTTCGCCATGCAGCGGATGGCATTTCTGCGTATCACAACATCTGCCGACATCGTGGCACAAGACTCTGCACGGACGCTGATGGACAGTTCGCCGGGCAGATCCAATGTCCGTATCACGCCTGGACCTATGACCTCGCCGGTCGCTTGGTTGGTGCGCCACACATGGAAGAGGTGCCACATTTCGAGAAGGCTGACTATCCGCTGCAGTCGCTCTCGGTGGCTTGCTGGGATGGCCATGTGTTTTTGCACCGGGCGACAGAGCCGGAGCCACTCGACCAACAGCTTGCCGGCTTGCTAGATAAATTTCGACCCTGGTGCATGGAGGACCTTCGACGTGGCACACGGATCACCTATGACGTCAAGGCCAACTGGAAACTGATTGTGCAGAACTACAGTGAATGTCTCCACTGTCCGGTTATCCATCCTGAGCTCAGTCAGCTGTCCCATTACCTCAGTGGCGAGAATGAGCCATTGCAGCCCACCTATATGGGCGGGCGCATGGACTTTCGCGACGGGGTTGACACGCTGACGGGTGATGGAGTTCGACGACGTGCCTGTTTGCCAGCGCTCAGTCCAGAGGATCAACGCCGCGCATATTTTTATGCGGTGTTTCCCAATCTGTTACTCAGCTTGCATCCCGATTACATGCTCACTCACACGCTGTGGCCGCTTGCGTCGGATCAGACGCGGGTCATCTGCGAGTGGCACTTTCATCCTGACGAAATGTCGAAGTCGGACTTCGACCCGCACGACGCCGTCGACTTCTGGGACAAGACCAATCGGCAGGATTGGCGAGTCTCGGAACTGGCGCAAGAAGGAATTTCCTCACCCGCGTATTGTCCCGGTCCTTATTCCAATCGTGAAGATCTGCTGTACGCGTTCGATCGATTCATCGTGCAAGGGCATGCCTCCGATTAGGCCACAAGGTCGTTTGTCATGCTGGCGTGGCATACTATCGACGGTCGCAGTCAGGCCGTGGGTCCGCGACACAGAAAGGATGTGGCAGGATGACCGAAGCGATTGATCAGTTGGTGGCACGGTACGACTCAAGACAGTTAACGCGGCGGCAGTTGGTACAGGCTCTTGGCGTCTTGGTTGCGGCCAGCCGACCAGCGTCGGCCAAGCAGTCACCCTTCCAGGGCGTCTCGCTGAATCACACTTCACTGGCCGTGTCTGATGTCGCTCGTGCCCAGGCGTTTTATCAGGATTTACTGGGTCTTGATGTGGTGAGCCGACAGGCAAACGGCGTGAATCTCGGTCTTGGAAGTAGTTTTCTGGGGTTGTATCAGATCGACCCACCTGGACATACGCATCATTGCTGTATTGGTGTCGAGGATTTCGATCTTGAACAGGCGGCGGACACGCTACGCGAGCACGACCTGGAACCCTCTTTCAATCGCGGTGTGGAAGTGTATTTCAGGGACCCGGATGGAACGCTGGTACAACTCGCGGCCAAGGATTATCGGGGATAGGTGATAGGCGATGAAGCCGATGAAGCGAGGAATCATGCCCAAGCTAACGCGTCGCGAATGGTTTGAAACTGCCACTGCTGTCGCAGGCAGTCTTCTGGTGCCTTCAGTGCACGGAGCAGATCTGGTGCGAGGACAAGGCACGCCGTCCATACCGGATGTGGATCATTTGATCTGGGGTGTTGCGGACTTGGAGGCCGGTATTGATCACTTGGAGCGGCTGACCGGGGTGCGGGCGGCGGTCGGGGGGAGTCATCCGAATCGCGGAACCCGCAATGGCATTTTGGCGCTGGGCAGACGGCAGTACATCGAAATCCTGGCTCCGGACCCGCAGCAGCCGCATATAGCAACACCGCGCGTGACGTTACTTAAACAGCTCCAGACACCTCGGCTGATGACGTGGTGTGCGCTTGGTCAAGACGTCGACGCACTCGCAAGGCAGGTGCAGGGGGCTGGGGAAACGGTCGATGAAATTCGAGATGGTGCGAGGGAACGGCCGGATGGGGTGGTGCTGCGTTGGCGAAATTTATATATCGCCGGTCACCAGGGTGACGTCATTCCATATGTCATCGAATGGGGTGTGGGGGTGCCGCATCCGAGTGCCGATGCATCGCAAGGCGGTACGCTTCAGTTGCTCACACTGCACCATCCTGAGGCCAGTCGGATGAATGTCTTACTGGAAGCCTTGGGACTGTCTCTACGGGTCGAGTCTGGGCCGACGGCACAGCTCACCGCGGAACTGGATACTCCACTCGGCAGGGTTGTCCTCGAGTAGTCGCGCGGCGTCGGCAAGCGCCGGGCAGTGTGAATGCTGTCACTCGGGGATTACACCCACCCTTTTTGTCGAAACATTCGAAGTGCATCCGTGAACCGTTCCAGTTCCTCGGGAGTGGCCGAGAGGGAGAGGCGGTTAAACGATGCCAGGGGTGGAAAAGCGCGACCGACAAGGATGTCTTGTTCTTCCATGCGGCGTCGGTATGCACCATGGTCCCCATGGATCTCATGAAACAGAAACGCGGTATGGCTTGGAAAGTACTTCAGTTCGAGTTGGTCGAGACAGGTCGTGACTATCTCACGGCATTGTGCCCAAATGCGAAGGCTCTTGGCGGTCCAGGTTGTATCCTCCAGTGCGGCGAGTGCGGCGGCAAGGCCTAGCATGTTGGGGCGACTGTGATTGGCAAACTGTTCTAGACGCTGGGCGGTGCTGGCTGCGCAGAGACCGTATCCGACTCGCAATCCCGCCATCCCGTAGAGTTTTGAGAAGGTGCGCAATACCAAGACGTTTGAACGTGTCTGTATCCACTTGTCGGCTGACCAGTAGCTGGGGTCATTAACGAAGGGGAAGTAGGCTTCGTCGATCACAAAAAAGACATTATCGTGGGCCGAGGCGATCCATTCATCGACAGCAGCACTGGGTGTAAGGGTGCCAGTCGGGTTGTGAGGATTACAGATGTACACCAGTGTTGGCTCCTGCCATCGTGCAGCCATCGCACTCATCCGTTCAATATCGTGGGCGGCATCACTGGTTAACGCGACTTTTTCTAGGTGGTAGGGAAATGGCTCACCGTACTCCATCGCATTTTCGTATGTTGGGTCCGCCTGGAGAATACGACTTCCGGGTGAGGCGTACGCCTGGACCGCACAGCGAATTAATTCAGTCGAGCCAGCTCCCAGAATGACTTGCTCATCACTGAGTCCATGGAGGGCTGCTAGGCGCGCTCGGAGTTGACCTCGTCGCGCACGTGGATAATGCGGAACTTCCGCGAGCGTCTCAAGGATTGCCGCTTGGGCGGTTGGCGGCAGGCCCAACGGATTGGAATTGTGATTTAACTGCAAGATACGGCGACCGGTTGTTTGGTTCTCTGTCATGTGCATGACGGGATTGGAATCCGCAAACGTGTGATTAGCGGACACAGTGAGTGCTGCCCAGGCACTGGTTCCCGCAGTCAAAAATGTTCGTCGGTCCACGGTATCTCCTTATGGTTGAATCGGATTGACAGCTACGTAGTCGTCAGCCAGTTTGTCCACTTGGTTGATCACGTCGTTGATGATCGTCGGCAGTCGTGTCGCGCTCACTCTGCCCAATGCCGCAATCGACCAGATGGTCGCAACGGTCACTTGGCCAGTTTCAACCAGCGTCACGGACGTGTTCACTTGCAGGTCAATACTGTAGGCGTAAAAGTCTTCATTAATGGCAAAGGAATTAACGTGCAAAACAATGTACGGGTCAGCCGTCTTACTGAGTGAAATGCCAGACTGGTGGAGGCGGTCTTCGACTACTGCTTGCAGCATCGCACGAGTCAGTTGGCCGCGTTCCAAATCAGGCTTGACGTCTTCAATAATGAGATCAAGAGGGCCAATACCTTTGAGATTATCGCGCTGACTGCTCTGCGCCGTCGTCGTGGGATTGTTGCCCACGAGGATCACGATCGTGGTGAATGCGATAAGCAGTTGTCGATGCATAACAAGTCTGTGTCAGTTGCTGACTCATTCGTTGTGATTCGCTATGTGACACGCCATTCGATAAGTCCAAATTCTCGCCATTCGATGTCTTCGTCGAGAAACAGTGCTGCGGGCGGACCGATGTCACCTACCTTGTATGATTCTGTCTGCGGTTCAACCTCGAGACGGACGGCCGTTGTGGTTACGGGATCAAAGGTTACCGTGCTAAAGGTATCGTGTGCGACAGTGTACGTGTCCCGGGTGGCGACTGGGTGCCACTGGTCCTCGTGCAGATAGAGAATACGCCACGAGGACGGAAACTTACAGAACCGCTTATCGTCGAACCAATAGGTTTCGGCCGAGGAAATTTCGGTCGGCTGTTTGAAGACGTACTCCAACCATGCTGGCTCACCCACTGGTGGTCGCATTCGAAAGAAACGGTGCGATTGGTCAGCGGAATTGAGCGGCTCACGTCCGTCATACACCGATGCAAGATCGTCATTCTGATCGTTGTAACCGGTCCAGCCTTTTGGCACGCCACCTGAAGTGCGCACCTCGCTGATGTGTTTGGGTGGCAACGGTGGAAGCCAAGCTTGAGTTGGCGTACGAGCCATCCAGACGGCCATTTCACCCATTCCTCGATTGGCCCACAGGTAGTAAGGAATGGCCGTGAGTTGGTGGGTGACCGTGCGAGTCGTCGAGTTACCGTTGTCGCGCCGTTCGATTGCTTGCACAGAGCCAGAGATGACTTGGATACCTTCGAGCAGGTCTGGTTGGAACTCCGTCTCGAGCTCGGCGTCATCGGGTACCACAATGTTCAGCGCCCGCCCGCCATTATCCGGCCACTCGGCGCAGTACACGAGTGGCCCTCGTTGCAAGGCAACGCGACCTCGGTCGTCCTCAACATTTGGGTGGGCCACAACCTGCCGCACCGGCATCGGCAGATTTAATTCCATAAGATCTCCAGCGTTCCACGTGCGGTCGAGTCTGACGTAACCCTGCTCCACGACCAGAGGTATAGGTTCTCCATTAAGACGAACGGTCGGCGGGGTGGGGGTGTCACCAATGAACTGGTAGAGTTCTCCTGGCATGACGGCCTCGCCGGTCCATCCAGGAATCCGTAGGTAGATGGTGAACCTCGTAGCACTCTCAGGATCGACATGGAGGCTGACCTGGCCATCCCAGGGATACCGGGTATCCTGGCGGAGGGTCACGGTTGTTTCATTGAGTGTCACCTCTGCTGTGCTGTCGACGAATAAGTTGACGTATAACTCATTCGAGAGGTACCTGGCGTAGATGTATTCGCCGACTGACGCCACCATGCGGACGACGTTGGGAGGACAACATGGCACATTAATCCATTCAAAGCGTTCGTAATCACCAAACGACTTCAGAGGATTCTGGTAGAAGAAACGGTCACCTTGAAGATTAACCCCGACCAGCAGGGCGTTGTAGAGCACCCGTTCCATCACGTCGATGTACTTGGCATCTTTGTCACGGAGGAACAGGCGATGATTCCAGACGACCATTCCGTAAGCCGCGCAGGTTTCGTTCCAGGCACTTAAGTTGGGTAATTCGTAGGCTTCACCAAATTGCTCGTGGAATCGGATGGAACCAATACCGCCCGTGAGATAGGTCTTGTAATGGATCGTATCTTGCCAGATAGCGTCAACGGCATTGTTGTACGCATCGCTTTGGGCCAATGTGCCGATATCGGTCATGGGAATGTAGAGGAAGGTAGCTCGCACGCAGTGACCCACCGCTTCAGCTTGGTCGATGACCGGAGCGTGGTCTTGTGCCATTGTGCGATCGCGGGCATATTCCCCGAGCCGTTCGTAATCTTCTTTTCCTCGCTCGTCCGCAAAAAACTTTGCAAGTTTCCAGTACCGGTCGTCTCCGGTATTGCGATAGAGTGCGATGAGGCCCATCTTCATACCTTGGTGACCCGAAATGTATGTGTCTTTGCCAGGTCCGTATCCCTGATCAATTTGGTCGGCAGCTTTTAGTGCTGCTTCTAAAATTTGCCGTTTTCCGGTTGCTTTGTAATACGCGGTTGCAGCTTCAAGAAAATGTCCGGACACCCGAACCGCTTGGTTGGCGCTCTCTAGTCGGCTGTCAAGAGATGCCAACATTTCGTTGATGGTTTGGTCCGTGGAAGTTTCTAGTTGTTGATCCGGTCGGTCGGTCAACATGTACGCAGCTGCTTCCACTAGTTTTGCAACATTAAAGACGCTCCCGCTTTCAAACCTGACCAAGCAGTGGTCGAGTGACACGTTCCGGTTCGCTTCCATTCGTGGGCGCCAAAATGAATCGGTGATTGTGACTTGGTCAAGTGGAACGGCCTGAGCACTATAATTTTCGACTGTTTGCAGCGTTGGGATGACGGACACGCCGTTCGTGTTTACGAACCGTTTATTCGTCCCGGCGTACCCAAGGGTCCGACCAGTGGGAGAAAGAGTAATTAACCCCATGGCAGCCGCAGCTTGAAGAAAACGTCGACGATCGATCGAACTCATTTCATTTTTCCTTTTTCCTTAAGAGACAGCGCAGGCTTTCTGCCCTGCGATGTGACAATCCTACGTGGCTCCGGCAGTGCCGTCAAACGAACGTGCATTGCATGTAAGAGAAATCTTAGATAGTGTCTTTTGCAGGTTGAAGGAGATCGCAATGCGTCATTCAAAACAGATAGGTTCGGCGGTAATCGGAGCGCTCCTGGTGCTTGGTTGCAATAATCCAATCAGCATTGAGGAGTCTAAGAACGCCAGTCAGCCCGAAACCGCCAACGCCCGACCGAACATTCTGTTACTCGTTGCCGACGATATGGGGTACACCGATCTTGGGTCGTTCGGCAGTGAGATTCCGACACCGAACTTGGATGCTCTCGCGTTTGATGGCGTGCGCTTTGTGAACTTCCACGCTGCGCCCAGTTGTGCACCGACTCGGGCCATGCTGATGTCGGGTCTGACCGGCGGTGAAGCAGGCGTGACGGACACCATGGCTCCCGTGTTGGCAAACAACGTCGCAGCTTTACCTGCGCTCCTTCAGGATGCGGGTTACCGCACCTACATGGCCGGTAAATGGCATCTCGGCATTGAACGCGACCAGAGTCCGACCGCCCGAGGGTTCGATGCCTCGTTCGCATTGCTTCGAGGTGGGGACAGTCACTTGGGAGCTAGTCATTTTGCACCTCAGACTGTGGCCTATCGTGAAAACGGTCAGCTCGTCCAAGTTCCTACCGACTGGTTTTCAAGCAGGCTCTACACAGACAAACTCATCGAGATGATTCGCTCTGGCGAAGACAACCGAAACCCGTGGTTCGGGTATTTGGCGTTTACCGCACCACATTGGCCACTGCAGGCACCGGCGAACTGGCGAGATCGGTCAGCCGACCGTTACGATGGAGGATACGACCTCCTACGAGCAGCTCGCATCAACCGCGCCGGGGAACTTGGGATTATTCCAGATACCACCAGTGTCGAGGATTACGCCGGTCTTGCGCCCGCCTGGGAAGACCTAGATGCCGAAGCGCGTCAGAAGAACTCACGAGCGATGGAGTTGTATGCGGCCATGGTCGAAAACATGGACTACCATATTGGACGTCTCTTGGAGTACCTGCGAACAACCAACCAGTTCGACAACACAGTGATCCTCTTCTTCTCCGACAACGGTGCGTCTGGTTCCGATTCCAGTTTCCGACCGAGAATGCCTTGGAAGCCGGACCTCGCTTGGAATAATAGTTTGCCCAATATGGGTCAGGCAGGGTCGTTTGTTGCGATTGGGCGGGGGTGGGCAGAAGCGACGACAGCCCCATATCGTGATGTGAAAGGATCGCTATACGAAGGCGGTACACGGGCTGCAGCCTTTATGCATCATGAGTCGCTTTTGCATGGTGGGAACATCGATCGTGGGTATCTGACGGTGATGGATGTACTCCCGACGTTGCTCGAGATTGGAGGAACGGCGCATCCCGGTGCTGAATTTCAGGGCCGTTCCGTACTTCCCATCCGAGGACGGTCATTTTGGTCACGAGTTCAGGGTCAATCGGAACCAGTGCACGGTGACAACGACGCCATACCATGGATAAGCTCGTCTCCGAGATCTCGAGGTCCGCAAGCAGCTCTTGTCCGGGGAGACTGGAAAATCGTGCGAGAGCGAGAACCTTCCAGTGTTCCTGAAGCCGCACCTGTGTGGAGGTTGTATCACTTGGCGACCGATCCCGGAGAGACTACCGATGTGGCGGAGCAGTGGCCCGACCTTCTAGAAGAATTAATTGCGCTGTGGAATGTTTACGAGGCAGGACTGTAGCGTAACATTTGTAGGAGGAGACGTACTTTTGTGAGACGGACAAAAATTATCGCGACGATTGGACCCGCGAGCGACACTGACGAGGCAGTCGATGCTCTGATAGCAGCTGGCGTCGACATCTTTCGTATCAACTTTTCTCATGGCGATCGCGCAAGCCAGCAACGAATGTATGAACGTATTCGTGCGGCTGCAGACCGAGCTGGTCAGTTGGTCGCTATTATGCAAGATCTGGCTGGTCCGAAGATTCGTACAGGTCGCTTGAATGAAGGCGAGGCTGTGCGGTTGCAGGAAGGCGCGATGCTGCGAATTGCTACTGGAGACTTCGTGGGTACGGTGGATCGCCTCTCTACCACCTTTGCGGGTCTGGCGAAAGCGGTGACGGCTGGAACACGTTTATTACTTGACGATGGGCGTATTGAACTCCGCGTGTGTGATAGTGATGGGTCTGAAGTTGTTACGGAAGTGGTCCATGGTGGTGTGCTGGGAGAACACAAAGGCATTAATGCGCCTGGTGTGGCGCTCGCGGCCTCGGCACTTACGGAAAAGGATGTCGAGGATCTGAAATTTGGTGTGAATCTGGGTGTTGATTTTGCAGCAGTAAGCTTTGTCCAAACTGCAGAGGACTTACAACGCGCCCGCGAAGTGGCGGGGTCGGCCGTGGCACTGGTCGCGAAGATCGAACGTCCTCAGGCGGTAGCACGATTCAGCGAGATCCTGCAGGTTGCCGACGCGATTATGGTAGCGCGCGGTGATCTCGGGTTGGAGATCCCTCTAGAACATGTTCCGCGGGTGCAGAAGGAATTGACTCAGCAGGCCCGAGCCGTTGGGATTCCAGTGATCGTTGCGACACAGGTACTCGACACCATGCGGTTTGAGCCACGCCCAACGAGGGCTGAGGTGAATGATGCGGCGAATGCGGTCTACGATGGAGTGGATGCCATCATGCTGGCAGGTGAAACCGCAGTCGGTGAATTTCCTGCGCTGACCGTTGAAACACTTGCCTCGGTGATCGTCGATGCTGAGAGTGTGCCGCCGACGGTGCAAGCCTCTCCGAGTACGCCGGGTCAACACCATGGCCGTGCGCTTTGTGAAGCCGCCCTGAAATTGGCGACGTCGTTTCAGGCCGCTGTGATTGTTGCGGTAACCCGCCGCGGTGCTACGGCACAACAGCTGGCAGCGCTCAGGCCTCCGGTACCTATTTTTGCAGTGACCGATGAGCCCGCGATTGCACGTCGGCTTACGTTGTCCTGGGGCGTAGTGTCGTCTACTTTAGACGCGTCCGAGTTGGACACAGCCTCAATTCAACAAACACTCTTGCAGCAAGAAACCCTACGGTCCGGTGATACCGTTGTCTTTGTTAGAGTCCATTCCGATCTGACGCTGGCCGCTGGCAATTTTCTTAAACTGCAGACACTTCCATAGCGCACGTAACAAGCTGGTTTGCACAAATGGGGGAGCAGTGGTGCATTGGTTTGGATTGCTTGCGGATGTTGTAGTGCTCGCCCATATGGGCTTTGTGCTCTTTGTGGTGCTTGGTGGTCTAGCCGTATATTGGCGGCCATGGGTTCTCTGGTGGCACGTCCCGGCCGTTCTTTGGGGGGTCGGTATTGAATGGGTCGGCGCAATCTGTCCGTTGACACTGGTGGAGAACTGGCTACGAAATCAAGCGGGTGAGGACGGGTATGCTGGTGACTTTATTCAACAGTACCTACTGCCGACTCTGTATCCAGCAGGTCTGACGCGTGAGATTCAAATAATGTTAGGGGCGGCAGCTCTTACGATTAACATCGCTGTGTACTTCTGGCTGTGGCGGCGGCATTGCGGTTCTATCAAACGATAGCTTCGTTTGAGCAAGCATTGCCACGGGGACAGAAGGTGCCGGCGACTACCGCAGGTTATTGTTTCCCAAGCGTGGGTCCTCCCGTGTCGACCTGATTGGGCACTCGGTCTGCTGCAGCAGGTAAAAGTGGAAAAGGTACGTGGGGTTCGTCTTGGTACCAGTATGCCACCGTGTACCAATTATCTGCCCGATGGTTACCGTGTCCGTGTTCCATAGTGACACGAATGGAATCCTGGAAGGCGACCGGTGACTCGGTGTGATGGCGATAGACCATCCATTCGGCTCCGCGATTGTCTCCGCCGTTCATCGGGTTACCGTAACGCTGGAACGCGAATGTGGGTTTGGCGTGTCCAAACGGGTTGATACCACAGCCGCCGTAACACCAGGCACCCAGATAGTAATCCTCAGAGCCGGTTCCAATAATCTGTGGCGCAGTGGCACCATCAATGAAGATCATTTCGTCACCAGCTCCCCACCAGTCACCTTGATTTTGCAAGATGCTGTGGGTGACGCCCACGTAGTGCCCGCGTCCTGCGGTTTCAAGGATGACGTAGTTGTCCTCACCGTTGAGGTTGGCGTGGTCTGCAATAAGGGGATCCATAGTCAAATTCCAGTCAGTCGTCCAGACCTCTGGCGGGGTAGCCTGTCGGTACTGTGCGTGAAAATATGCCAAGTTATTGTCTAGGCTCAAATGTTTCTCGTAATCGATGTTGTAGTAGTACGCGCTAATTGGCTGTTCACCTTCATTGGTTACTGTAATCCGTGCGGACTCATGAAATGGCATCGGAAAGAACGAATTGAGGGCCTTCAACGCTCCGACGGACAAGAGGGATGATTCGTAGACAAAGTACTGGCCGAGGCCAAGGCCGAAGAAGTCGCCGATGGGTGCTTCCACGCTCGGTTCGGTTTCGCCATCCCAATACATGCGAAGTACAATTTTCTTCAGGTGATACCACTCTGGGGAGTCGAGCGTAATCCAGATATGGCTAATGATTGCCGGGCCTTCGATTTCGGCCATGGTCCGGGTTTCTCCAGGACCGATCGGATTCACGCGCCCACCATCATCGTTGCGACCGGAGCGATCGTAACTGGACACGCGATGGTTTTCGTAACTGCGGAACCGCGCGAGGTCGCTCAACTCATTACCCACCGGCTGCGCTCCTGCTAGGTGTGCCGACAGTAGAAGCACGGCGAGTATCAGGTGTCCGTACATTCGTGGATAGATCATGACCAGAGTCCTTCCTTGGTTCGATACTAATGAATAAATGGACCTTTGAATTTCACTTGCGTGGACGTCACGGAGTTGATAGTACCACGGGAAGAATTAATTCCCGAGACGTCGGAGGAGGGGTGTAATGCGCACAGGAGCAGAGAGCACTTGGCGAGTAACGTGGCGTAAACCATTCGTACGCCGACTCGCTCTGCTCGGCGCCTTACTCCTGATAGTCGCTGGTTCGATGTTGCTGAAGTCTGGGACTATTGCCTTTTGGCAGGTTGCTAGTGGGACGGGACGCCTAGTGATGACGATTGTCGACGATACAACAGGAGTCTCTACTCCGGTTCGCATTCGGTTGACCAATGCGCAGGGTGAACCTGTCGTCCCGCCGGATAACGCACTCGCCGTGATGTGGGGCCGGTTCGATGCGGCAGAGAATTTCGCCTCGTTACCAAATGGTGACTTTTACACGGAAGGTGCGTTTGAGTTAACCCTGCCGGCCGGGATCTATCAGTTAAGGATCTCGAAAGGGTATGAGTACCTCGAACAGGAACACGAGGTCGTCATTGCGGCGGACGAAGAGGTCTTGGAAACCTACCGGATGGCGCGTTGGGTAGATATGCCGTCCCGTGGTTGGGTATCAGCGGACGATCACATTCATCTTCGACGGTCGCCACGGGATAACCCGGCCATTCTTGGGTGGATTGCGGCTGAGGATCTGCAGGTAGGCACTCTCCTCCAGATGGGTGACTTTTGGGCGACGTATTACTCACAGTATGCGTGGGGCCTCGATGGGGTCTATCACGTGGAAGACCGCTTATTGGCGTCTGGGCAGGAAGACCCTCGGACGCACGAGCGGGGACACACGATCTCATTAGCTGCTGATGACTTCGTACGCCTCGAGGATCCTGCACTCAGCCAGGGTCCGAGTGGGTACTATTATTATGATCAAGTGTTTGACCGGATTCATGAACTGGGTGGTATGACAGGCTATGCGCACCAAGCCGTCACATTTCATGGCTATCGTGGTCTGACGCTCGACGTCCTTCGCGATAAAGTCGACTTCTTGGAATTGTTGCAGTTCTGCGCGGCAGACGGGCCTCTCCATACGGACCATTATTATCATTTCCTCAATCTTGGGTTTGAATTGACCGCAACTGCCGGATCAGATTTTCCTTGGTGTGGTCGGTCTCCGAATAGTGCCGACCCGCGAATCGGCGACGCTCGCTTTTACGCCTACGTTGGTGATGAGTTCACTTTTGAGACTTGGCGCGAGAGCGTGCGTGACGGGCACACCTTTGTTACCAGTGGTCCGATCGTTGAATTGACGGTCAATGAAGCAATGCCTGGTGACCGGGTTGATATCGAATCGGGGTCGGCGCTCAGAATTACTGCGCGCGCTCAAGGGCACGCCACGCAGATTCCATTGGAGGAGCTTGAGATTGTGGCTCATGGAGTAGTCATCGAATCGGTGTCAGCTCGCGATCCGAATCAGTCGTCAGAACGTCTTGCGGTGACCATGAGTCTCCCGGTGGATCACGGTGTCTGGATTGCCGCCCGCACGAGAGCTGGCCCGACGCAAATAGCGCATTCAACGCCAGTGTATGTGACCGTGTCAGGTTCGGGCTTTCACAGTCCTGACACGCTTGAGGAATATCTTGATTTAAGCGGGCAGTATCTCGATGAACTACAGGAAGAAATTGCTCAGCCGAACGACTCACTCGACCATCTAGCTTGGCGAGATCGTGACGGCCTGGAAGAACAGATTGCCGAAACCCGAGAGGTGATTGCAAAACTTCGGCGGGAACTCGGCGACGGAGAATAATTTGGTGCGTCGAATTACGTTCGCGAGGCATTAAAGGTGGCGCATGGAACCTGACACAAGACATTTCGGTATCCTGTCAAAAGTTGCTTTCCCGGCGACGATGCTAGGTGCTTTTACCGTGAATACCACGCTAGTCTCGATGGGATGGTCGATTCTGGGAGCTTCGTATGTTGCGGTCGTGTTGGCGGCAGCTGCCGTCACGTGTTTTGAGTTCGTCATTCCCTATGACAAATCCTGGCAACCGCGGTGGACCGATGTAAAGAATGACCTATTGTTCATGGTTACGATTCAGATGGTACTCCCGCAACTGCTCGGATTGGTGGCGGCATTGACGGCACTTGGATACTTCGAGTCTCTCGATTGGTCGTTCAGGGAAGTGTGGCCTAGTCAGTTGCCGTTGTTTCTTCAAGTCGCCTTGATGCTCTTGACGGCCGAACTATTTCGGTACCCGCTGCACGTCGCGGCGCATAACACTAAAACCCTGTGGCGACTTCACGCAGTGCATCATTCACCCAAGAAGCTCTACTGGCTCAATGTTGGGCGATTTCATCCTGTCGAAAAAGCCCTGCAGTATTCGCTAGACACTCTGCCGTTTATATTGGTTGGTGTCGGTGGGGATGTTGTCGCTCTCTATTTTCTCTTCTACGCAACCAACGGCTTTTACCAGCATTCCAATGTTGACGTCTGTTACGGTCCTCTCAATTATTTAGTGAGTGGACCTGAATTGCATCGTTGGCACCATTCGAAGCTGGTGGATGAATCGAATCGCAACTACGGTAACAACCTGATTGTCTGGGACCTTCTGTTTGGCACTTGGTTCTTACCAAAACGTATGCGGGTCGGCGAGTTAGGTCTCTTTAATCGTGATTACCCATTGGACTTTGTCGGTCAGATGACGGCACCCCTAACCCCAGGTCTTGACAAGCAGTCACCACCTCATGATCGCTAATACTTTGCTCAATTGTGCACTCTGGGTGCGCATGCAAATCCTTCGGTGGACTCATTGGCGACCGTTCGTGCACGCGGCCAAACATCCGGGACAGATTCAGCGAACGTTGTTGCAGCAACTGTTGCGTCGTAACACTACGACGAGATTTGGGCGTGAGCATCGCCTAAACACAGTGAGAAGCTACGATGACTTTATCGGCGCAGTTCCGGTGCAAACTTATGAAACCCTACGCCCCTATATTGAGGACCAAGAGCAGACGGGCGAACCGGCGCTCAATATTGCGCAGCCGGTTATGTATGCGAAGACGAGTGGAACGACTGGGCAAGCGAAGTTGATTCCAATACTGCCGGCAACCCTCCAGGAACATAAGCGAAGCCAAGCCATCCAATCCTACGTGCAGTTTACGACCGAGCCGCGGGCCTACTATGGACGCTGCGTCGCAATCGTCAGTCCGGCTGAAGAAGGAACGCTCGACACTGGCACGCCGTATGGATCCACCTCGGGGTTCATGTACCAGAACATGCCGAGACTCGCCAAGGTGAAGTACGTGTTGCCCTATCAGGTGTTTGAGATCGAAGACTATGACCTCAAGTATCTTCTTATTTTGCGACTGGGTGTTGCATACCGTGATGTGACGCATCTCGCGTGCGCGAATCCATCTACCTTGGTTAAGCTGCTTGCGGTTCTTGTAGCCAATCGCACTTCATTGTTGCGCGACATCACGCAGCAGACATTTTCTCGAATCGACGAACTGCCGGTCGACGTGCAGGCTGTCATTCGTCGACGGTTGGCGTGCATGCCGCGCCGCGTCGCCGAACTGCAGACGATTCTCACGTTGCCAGAGCCGACATTCGCCGATCTTTGGCCAGAGTTGCAGATGGTCTCTACCTGGACTGGAGGAAGTTGTGGGATTCCGCTGGCACGTGTGCGTCCAACCCTCCCACCGACTGCCCGCGTGGCCGAGTTGGGTTATTTAGCGAGTGAACTCCGAGGAACATTGATGGTTGACTTGAAGCGGAATATTGGCATTCCAACCATCCATGAAAACTTTTTCGAGTTTGTAGAACGCGACGATTGGGATGCGGGTCGTCAGGTGTTCCTTACGATTGATCAACTCACAGAGGGCAAGGAGTACTATATTTTTCCAACGACCGCGACTGGCCTCTATCGCTATTTTATGAATGATATCGTGCGCGTCACCGGGCTGTTTTACAACACGCCGACGATTGAGTTTGTGCAAAAAGGGAAGGGCGTTACGAATATTACAGGGGAAAAACTGTATGAAAGTCAGGTGATTTCTGCGGTACGTGCCACTGAAAATACTACTGGGTTCGTGTCAGGATTTTTTCTTATGTTCGCCGATGCTGTTCAAGAACGTTACCGCCTCGTGGTCGAATGTGCCACGCCGACTGATAACTGGATACAGCAAACAGTGGAATCGGTTGAACGGCACCTTATGGCCGGTAACGTCGAATATGCAGCCAAGCGGGCGAGTGGACGCCTGCAGCCACTGGAACTGCTTCCAGTCCGATCCGGAACGGGCGACGCGTATAAACAGGATTGTCTCAAGCAGGGACAGCGGGAAGGGCAATTTAAGCTGATCGCTCTCCAGTATCAGGCCGACTGCCAGTTTCCTTTCGCTGAGTTCCGGGCGGACTTAACTACACCCTCGGTAGACTAGTGATGCACCTTGCTCTCTTTCGAGTCGAGATTCCCTTTACGACGACCTTTACCCATAAGTCGGCTAGCCGTGCTGCGACCCAGAGCGTCTGGGTTGTCGCGCAGACTGGGGAGTTCATTGGCGTTGGCGAAGGGTGTCCCCGTGAGTACGTTACGGGAGAAAGTCTCGTGTCGGTGCAAGCATTTTTCGAGGAACATTGTGAGTCCCTTTGTCGCACGGTCCAGTCCGTTGCGGACTTGCGTACATGGGTGGACACTCATACGGCAATCATTGATGTGAACCCGGCAGCCTGGTGCGCGATGGAATTGGCGATGCTGGAAATGTTTGCGCGCCGCGAGGGGGTACCAGTCGAGCACGTCTTGGACTTGCCGACTACGACAGGAGTCTTTAAATATTCCGCGATCGTGAGCGATAGCGAGACCAAACAGTTTCGGAGCACGGTCGCACGGTATCGGGCGATGGGGTTCGTCGATTTTAAATTAAAACTTTCTGACGACCTGAATCACAACCACGAGAAGATTGAGAGTATGCGGACGGAGCATGAACAAACACCACTCCGGATTCGAGTTGATGCGAACAACCTCTGGGACGATGTCGACACGGCGGTGCGAGATCTGAGAGAGTTGGCATGGGATTTCGTCGGTATTGAGGAGCCACTGTCGCCAAACGCGTTTGGCGACATGCGCAAGATATCGGAGTGTATGGGTTCCCCGATCATTCTGGACGAAAGCTGCCTGCGGGTCGACCAGGTCGCGGCGCTTGCTCGGGATGCGGAGCGATGGATCATCAATGTGCGTGTGTCCAAGATGGGCGGGCTGTTCCGGTCACTGGCAGTGGTGCAAGCCGCAGGCCAAACCGGCATTCCCGTGATTGTGGGTGCGCAGGTTGGTGAGACCAGCGTCCTTACACGGGCCGCGCTGATCGTGGCGCGAGCGGCTGGGTCCAATCTCGTGGCGCAAGAAGGAGCCTTTGGAACGCATCTGCTTCAGACGGACGTCGCGAACCCAGTCCTTATGTTTGGCGAAAGCGGTATCCTCAAGGCTGACGAGTATGGTTTCGCTACCGCCAGCGGGTGGGGACTCACGTTGCGGCCGACACAAGACTTTGCCGTGAGTTTGTCTGAATGACCAACTCAGACGACCGCTGGAGTCATCTTGAAATCCTTGAATGCCAGCGGTACAGTGCTGAGTGGTCATCGTGGCCGGAGAGCATTGTGCCAACACTGGCTGAACAGTCGCCTAACAGTCGAGCAGCATTCCCAGTCGAGTGGGTCGGAGTCGGGACGAGATAGTGACGAACTGGCACTGGCCCGGATGGATACGTTTCGGCGGGTTCGTCGTGTTGGCGGGTGTTTCTGCGATTACCCTGTACGCACGCACCTACCAAACCTTTGATCGGGTTCGGGTGCCAGTCATCACCGGCGAGCATCTGCCGGCCGATGGCCTCTTAACCGTATCCCTTCCGGAGGCCCCAGGCCTCACCGGCCGGCCCACGGCAATCATTGTCCGGTTGCTGAACGCGGCGCGTTCTAGTCGCACCATCACGATTACTTTGAATGAGACAGATCTAACGCGCGTTGATCTTCGACCAGCGGAGACACGACGGATTGACCTCAGTGTACCCACCGGTGTTGAGTCGGGCGACATGCTTGAGTTGCGTGGTGATGGATCGGGTTGGGTGCTTTCCGACTTGGAAATCGGCACCGCGCACGGATTTTCTCATGGCCTGTTCAGCCTGGTCATTGTGCCAGGGATCGTAAATGACTACGAATCCGTTTCCACACTCGGAGCGATGGGCCTATTTGTGGGACTGCTGGTCTTGTCCTGGACTTTGTTCCGCTTCGAAACGCGGGCTTTTGTTCGACGCCTTGAGACGAGTCTGATCAGCATTATCGTCGCCTTCTTTTGTCTTATCTGGCTTATCCCGACTGTGTCACCGTACAAGGTTCTGCTTTCCTGGAGTGCGTTGCTCATCTGTTTGGGCGTCTTGTATTTACCGGTCGTGATCCCGGGTGTGCAGCGACTGTGGCGCGGGTGCGTGACCCTGTGGCACCTCATGCTCAATTTTTATCATGCCAGGAAAAGCAGTCTGACACGGATTGGTCTCAGGACACTCTGTGGTGGTTTGGTTGCACTCTTTCTTGTTTCGGTGAGTGGCTTTTACGCGACCGAGACCGGATTTACTTCCCTCATCTTGTTTGGAGAGCGGTACGAGGCGCAGGCATTACCAACGGTAAAAGCCTTGCCGCACTATGTGGACTCATCGCCGGGTTACGACGGACAGTTTTATGCGCAGTTAGCCTTGGAT
>PYIL01316382.1_pt1 | contig 22482 bp, 18 predicted proteins | sample 3578041 | NCBI WGS metagenome assembly PYIL01 (sample SAMN08408023, study PRJNA431606) | Marine metagenome isolate SA_KN192-05_S13_150m, whole genome shotgun... | biome: marine; feature: oceanic pelagic zone; material: water; isolation source: 150 m water sample, 0.2-0.8 um fraction ... | reverse complement strand
GTTTTTGACCAGTGTGAACGAGCATGCCGGGGTCTTCTCACCTTGCTAGGCTCCGAGCACAACTTGTCTTGACGCGCATCATGCTTCCTGATGTACAGCGGAAAATCGAGACCGTCCTCGGTATGGGTATCGCCTCAACCCAGCGTCTTACTGGCGGCAGCATCAATGAAGCGTACTCCGCACACCTTGCTGATGGACGACCTCTTTTTATTAAAACGAATCCGCACGCTAACCCAAGGATGTTTACACGCGAAGCCCAAGGCTTGGCCTGGCTTGCACAATCTCGTGCTATTACGATTCCCGCAGTTATTGCCGTCAGTGATGAAACAAGTCAAGGACCACATTTCTTGGTGCTGGAATGGATTGAATCAGCCGAACGATCGGTAAACTTCGACGAGCAACTTGGTGAACAATTAGCCACACTACATGCAAGCCTTCCTAACACGTTCGGTCTCGGGTGCGACAATTTCATCGCTACACTTGAGCAAAATAATACCCCGCACGAATCCTGGGCTGACTTTTACGTAACATGCCGGCTTGAACCACAACTACAGCAAGCCGTAGACACCGCGGCGGCTCCGCGTACCTGGACCAATTCATTTGCAAGTCTGTTCTCTCGAATGGAAGACCTTGTGGGGCCACCTGAACCTCCTGCAAGATTACACGGCGATCTTTGGAGCGGGAATTTACATACCGATACGCAAGGCAACCCTTGCCTCATCGACCCGGCAGTTTATGGCGGACATCGAGAAATCGATTTAGCCATGTTGAATCTTTTTGGCGATCCTGGACCACGGTTCCTTGCAACCTACAATGAATGTTATCCCCTCGAGTCTGGCGCGGAAGCACGGGTCGCCCTGTACCAGTTATACCCATTATTGGTGCATGTTAATTTGTTCGGTGGGCACTACGTTGGCTCAGTGGAACAGGCGCTAAAGCAATACCTCTAACATAACCATCTGGGTCAAGGCCTATGCCTACAGATTTTCCACACACCAACTGTTAAGACTGGAATGACGAAAACCATAACAAAACCCCACGTAACCGTTGCATACCCACGTGCAATCAAATCTATTAATCCAATTTGCGCCGAAACAGCGCCGATCGCAACCATCGCGATTGCAATTAACGGACGTAGACGGGTGGGCATCTCGCTGCCACGCTCGGCATAGGTCGTCGCCAACCGTTCATTGAAACCATGGACGAGTCCAATACCTGTTTCGATTAACGTGCCAAAAAGTATGACTTGAAACACGATCTGAAAGGTGCGTGATCCGATCACTGTGAGTAAAAAATTCGCTGGCACAGTTTCGGACAGAATGGCCGGATACTGCCCTACCATGGCAAGATAGAACAGAAGGCCTGGCAGCATCGCAATTGGCCCTGTCAGCACGCCGGCCCCAAAGGCTTCGGTCCGCGTCTTCACATGCCGCATGCAAAAAAGAATAGCGGGGATCATCTGTAGGTTATACCCGGCGTATTCCACACCACCCCGAAACCACCCAGCCTCGATCTCGGAACTACTGAGACCAGTAGAGATCGCATCGCCAAAACTAACCCAGGACGCAACAAAGAACGCGCCGAAAACGGCATAGAGCATGAACGACCAACTCGCCAAGAAGCGTTCGATCGCCGGAGTCCCGCGAAGTGCAAGAAACCCAACAACAGACATCATCCCGATAACACCAACCAGTGTCGGTGTGCCAAACGTTTCGCGTAAGATTGCACCGGCCGCGGCGGCAGTCACGGAAAGCACCAAAAAAGCCGTAAGAAAATAGAGTATCTCGTATAAGAACCACCCACGACCTAGTAAATGAATGAAGAACGTTCGGTAATCGTAACTTCGTGTCAGTCTGGCGAGTTCAAAACTTGAGGCTGCAACAGCGCTCCAAATGGCGGTCGCAACACCCATCGCGAGTAAACCAGTGAGAGGACCAAGATCAAGGAAAAACTCTACTAGCTCGCGACCCGTGCCATAGCCCCCGGCAATCACCAGTGACTGAAAAATGAATCCCGGCAGTAGGTACTTCTGAAAAAATGTTGAATGCACGGCAACCTCACCGACCGACTTCGCGTCCTTTATTGCGACTCAAGCCGCGCTTTTACCAGACGACTAAGAAACTCAAAAGTTCGCTTCCCGGCTTCTGTCTGAGTCGCCGCCCATTCCACATACTGGAATGCGGTGGGCGATCCATTCTTTCTGATCTCTGCAAGGTGTGGTGCGATCTTGGCAAACACGAAAATGCCTTCGCCGTTATTCTCCACCCAGTAATCAGCATGAACAATACCGTGTTTAGCCATGCCATACACCATCTCCCAGTACGAGGTCACCTGGCGCCACGCTTCGTTCTGCTCATGCCCGTGGTCTCCGATAGCCTTGCAATCCTCGTAACTCTTTGGCCAGAAATTAGAATTAACCATGTCGCGTGAGGCACGCATTTTAGTCTCACGGCGCATGTCATAAATTCGAAGCAAAAGGTCGGCATCCTGATATGTGGGGTTCTGTTCAGACATCAATATTGTTCTCCTGTAGTTTGTATTTGATTGATAACAACTAGCGGCAACGATGGAAATGATGCAGTGCCGCCTACAATTTATCGAGTTTCGCCTCAAGTTCGACGACTCGATCTTTGAGTTCCGCAAGATCGGTACGCCACTTCGGTAGCCGCGACAGTGCCGCATACTGTGTCTTAAACTCCGTCAATGGCCGAGCCGGAGTACCCCAGACGATCTGTTTTGGTTGGACTCGTTTTCCGGTCGGTACCCCGCCTTGTGCTCCGACGATCGCCCCTTCCATGATAGTTACATGGTCAGCCACACCCACTTGACCGGCCAGCGTGACATGATTCTCAAGGCGCGCGCTACCTGCAACACCCACCTGAGCCGATAATGCGCAATGTTCGCCAATGAATACGTTGTGCGCAATTTGTGTCAGGTTGTCGATTTTCGTACCCTGCTTAATGATTGTTGCATCTAAGGCTGCACGATCAATCACGACATTCGCGCCGATCTCTACATCGTCTTCGATTATCAGTCGACCGATCTGCGGAAATTTATGATGCATGCCATCTTTCTGAACATAACCAAAGCCATCACTACCAAGCACACTGCCAGCATGCACAATGATTTTGTCGCCAAGTGTCGTACCAGAATACATCGTGACATTTGGATGAATGACGCATCCGGCTCCAATCACACAGCCCTCGCCCACATATACGCCGGCACCAATGATCGTGCCTGAACCAATTGTTACCTTTTGTTCTAGAACCGCACCCGCACCAACACTCACATCATCAGGTAATGTCACACCCGTGGCGACAATGGCCGAGGTGTGCACACCGGCCGTTGGTCGGTGATCCGGATGAAAGAACCTCATCGCTTCAGCAAACGCCAGCTTTGGATGGTCCACTTGGAGTAATGTTTTGAGGTCAGATGTGAAACCGGTGGGCACGATAAGACAACCAGCGGCTGAGTTCAAAGCCATCTCAGCACGGTCCTTCGATTCAACGAATGCGAGCGTCTCGTGTCTGGCGGATTCAAGTGACGCCACGTCGCTAATAACAAGTGACCCGTCACCGACGACAGTAGCACCGATGTGCGCAGCAATTTCCTTGACTGTCTTCGTCATAGTCCGACCCTCTCTGAGCGTGTTCCGCACCTCGCTCGGGTGTCTCTACATTAATCAGTCTTCATTGCACCTCACCAGCCTGGGTATGACCAGTGGTGTTGGATGTAATTGATTCGATGATCTGTTTATAAAATTCATTTGAGGGGCGTCCCTGATGCCACCGCCACACCACTACCAAGTCATGCTCTGGGTCAATCCAAACCGTGTTTGAACCGTGTCCACTGGCGCGATAGGCCGAACGAGGCGCATCGGGCCAAGCTTTACCCTCTGTGTTGAGCCACCACAGGTAGCCATAATCTGGACCGACGTCACCACGAGTCGTCGCAGCCTCGATCCACTCCGTTGAAATCAGTTGCTCGCCGTTCCACATTCCATTTCGCAAGAAAAGTAATCCGAAGCGTGCGTGGTCAAACGAGTTGATCCAAATCCCACCACCCCAACGTGTCCCACCGGTCACCGACTTCATAGTTTGTCCATCTAGAGTAATGTCTGAATTTCTGTAACCGTGGTAAGACCAAGAATCCGAGGCGCCAATTGGCTCCATAATTTCGTCATGAAGCACTAAAGGCAGTGGCTTTTTAAAAAGTCGTAACAAGGAGAGAGCCAAGCGATTAATGCGCACGTCGTTGTACTCGTAATAGTTACCGGGTGCCTCTAACTCACGTGGCTGGCGCTCCGCTGACCCAAACTCAACGCTTCCAATAAAATCATGCCGGCGATCCCATAAAGTTCCCTCCCACTCGGTGGTCTGCTGCAAATGGTGGTGCCAGGTTACTTGTGCATTATGAGTCGAATCGTAACCTCCATCCTTGATGTACTTACCAACTGGATCATGCACGTTATCAATCAGCCCTTGATCAACAGCCAGCCCAGCAATCGTCGATAGATAACTCTTGGCTGCGCTATAAGTGGGATCAACTTTTGTCGTCTCACCAAATTCCGCCACGATATAACCGTGGCGAAGGACAAGACCGTTGGTATGGGCGCGCCGTTTTGGCAGCGGACCAAGCGGTTCACCAAAAATTCGCTCCTGATCGGAAAAATCCATTGGCTTGTTTGTTTCCTGAGTCATAGCAAATTCAACGGCCTTAGCAAGCAGTGCCGCATCCATACCAACCGCCTCAGGTGTTTTCCGTTCCCATGAACCTGCCGGTGGATAGTAGGGCTGTGACTGGACCCACACGACACCCTGCACCAATAAACAGGAGACAACCGTAAGAAAACAACTGGCAATAAATCGTTTTGTCTTCATGGCAACTTTTCCCTTCTAGGTGTAATCGCTCGCTAAGCACAGTTTACTGCAGAGTTCCTTAACACGGACATACCTAAGAATCACATACGAAATTCTCCCCGCGAGATATAGTATTCCAGTGGAAATAATGTATGGCTCCACCACCAAGAAGCGCATTATGCGAGTAACGCTTGCTACAACAGTCCTCTGGTTAATTGTCGCAACCAGTATGGCGGAAGCCCGCCTAGTCCGCTTACGTATTGAACGTCGTGAAATCGTCGCGAACGGTAAAGCGTTTGGCTTAGCTGGTCCCTACGAAAAGCTCATCGGTATAGCTGAATTTCGTTTAGATCCTGATCAACCACAGAATCAGATCATCGTCGACTTGCCTCTGGCACCAAGAAATGTTGATGGGGACGTCAAGTTCAGTGCAGAGTTCTACCTCCTGAAACCTGTCGACCCGACTCGTGGTAACGGCCGGCTATTTTACGAAGTGGGCAATCGAGGTAGCAAGCGAATCCTGCGTACATTTCAGAAAGCCCCACGCTCCTCAGATCCAATGACGGTGGAAGAGTTTGGTGATGGTTCACTGATGCGTGAAGGGTTTTCGTTACTCTGGATGGGTTGGCAGTGGGACGTACCCGAAGGCCGGATGCGAATGACAATGCCAATTGCCACCGATGGTGACGAGACCATTACGGGCTTGGTCCGTGGTAACTTCGTCGGTCCCAGGACCGAGACGGCCCTCCTCGCAGACCGAGGTCATCAAGCTTATTCTGTGATCGATCCCGAAAGCGATGAGCATGTGATGACCGTTCGAAACCTCTCGACCGATCCGCCCGAGATCATACCGCGTGACAGCTGGCGATTTACCGAACCGGGTGTTGTCGCACTCGATGGCGGATTTGAGCCGGGTCGAATTTATGATGTGGTCTATCTCAGTCAAAATCCACGCGTTGTAGGCACTGGGCTTGCCGGCACACGGGATATCGTGAGTTTCTTCAAGTACGACACGAGTGAAGCGAACCCATTACCCGGTATTAACTACGCACTTGCCTGGGGTGTGTCACAGAGCGGCCGCTTTTTAAGACATTTCCTGTATCAAGGCTTCAATGAAAACGAGGATGGTCTTCAAGTTTTTGACGGCGTATTCGATCAGGTTGGCGGTGCAGGTCGGGGTTCATTCAACCATCGATTTGGGCAAGCCTCTCGGGATGCATTACAGCACTTCAATTTTCTTTACCCAGTCGACATGTTTCCGTTTACTGACGCGACGACTACTGACCCTGTAACAGGCCAGAGTGATGGTCTTCTGCGCCAAGCCGGTGCAACTGGCACCACGCCGAAAGTGTTTCACGTATTAACTAACTCGGAGTACTTCAACCGCGCCGGATCGCTCACTCATACAGACGTGACCGGTTCGTACGATATCGATCCGATGACAACAAGCCGAATATACTTTCTTGCATCAGCACCACACATCCTTGGACGCTTTCCACCTCAACCGAACTCAAATGAAGTGTTTCTCGGTCAGGCACCCATGAATATTTTGGCCTACACGCCTGTGATACGCGCTTTGTTCAAAGCGCTTGATGCGTGGATCGTTGAAAAACACGAGCCGCCACCGAGTCTCTACCCTCGCATTGATGCTGGGACTCTCGTATCACCTGAGGACACTGGTTGGCCCGATCTACCTAATGTCAGTCTGCCGAGGGAACCGCTAACAGCGCTCCGTCTCGATTTCGGTCCCAACTGGCATCGAGGCATCGTCGCACATGAGCCACCAAGAATTGGCGCACCATTTATCCAACTTGTGCCGGCCGTCGACACCGATGGGAACGATCGTGCCGGTATCCGAATGCCCGAACTAGTGGTACCGCTGGCCACTCAAACTGGATGGAATTACCGGCACGAGAGTATTGGCGCTGCAGATCGTCTGTCGAGTGAAATTGGTTCTTACTTCGTGTTTGCACGTACGAAAGCAGAACGCGAGGATTCTGGAGATCCGCGGCTATCAATTGAAGAGCGCTACCGAAACAAGCACGATTATGTTGGACGAATTACTCAGGCGGCACTCGATCTGGTAAACAAGCGTTATCTTCTAGCCGTCGACTTACCGGAGATCATCAATCAGGCCGGTGTACATTATGATTGGGTGATAGGGAAACACTGACTATCTTGTGATATACACGAATTTTCATGTCGGATGAACACGCAGTCCTCATCACCGTAGCGGACCAGCCTGGCGCACTAAACCAAGTCACCGAGGTTTTCGCAAAAGAAAACATCAACGTTACCTCGCTGGAGGTCGTGCCCCATTCAGATGAATTACGTCAATTATCGGTAGAATTTACCACCGACGGACTTCCGGAAACCATCAAGAAATCTCTTGAATCCCTATCCGTTGTGCGGTCAGTTGAAATGGCCTCGTCGTCGACGTCAATTTACGGAAAGCGTATCATCATCATGGGTGCCGGCGCTCAAGTTGGTCAAGTCGCTGTCGGCGCTATCTCGGAAGCTGACCGGCACAATATCCGTGGCGAAAGGATATCGGTTGATACGATTCCGCTAGTTGGAGAGAAGGAATTGAGCGCCGCGGTTAGGGCTGTCGTGCGTCTACCTCGCGTGCATATTATTGTGCTAGCTGGCGCAATTATGGGAGGCGAAATTGCCGAGGCAGTCAAGGAAATCCGTGAACAAAACGTTAAGGTCGTCTCGTTGAATATGGCTGGCAGTGTACCCGATGTCGTGGATTTAGTTGTAAGTGACCCTGTGCAAGCAGGCATTATGGCAGTAATGGCTATTGCCGACACCGCACAGTTCGATATTCTGCGGCAGCAAAAACGACGTTACTAGAATAATCAACCTGTGACGCCCGTCTATCTTCGAGTTCCTTTTTTTAAGAAGATCTCGGCAATAGCGAGGCCATGCTGGAGTGAATCGAATGGTCCTCAGTTTGCACCCAAAACCGCTGACATTTTTCACTAGCGTCTCACTAGGATCGGGTTGAAAATTAAGGCGTGCGACCATACGTATGGAATGTCTCTAGCGTCTTGATCGGCGCAGCTATTGTCTGGGCTTGGGTGGCACTCCGTCCAGCCGCTGATCTTCAACTGCCGTCACGCGTCGTTGTAAATATCCCAGCAACGCATGAACTCCTAGATGTAGCCATTTCTGCAGACGGAACAAACCTAGTCTACGTGGCATACACAGGGTCCGGGACCCAGTTGTTCTATCGCCCGGTCGATCAATTCGATGCAATACCGCTCTCAGGAACCGAGGGAGGAGCAAATCCGTTTTTCTCTCCAGATGGTTTATGGGTGGGATTCTTCGCCGACGATACCTTAAAGAAAATCTCTCTGCTTAAAGGTGGGACTCCAGAAACTATCTGTGACGCACCATTGGGCAGCGCCGGTGCAAGTTGGGGTCATGACGATGTAATTATTTTCGCGCCGGTTGGAGGTCGTGGTTTACGGCGCGTCACCGCCAGTGGAAGCGCGCCAGAAGTTTTAACTGAGCCCAACACCCAAGCTGGTGAACTGGAGCACGGTTGGCCTCATATCCTTCCGAATGGTGCAGGTGTAGTGTTCACGATCACCAGAAAAGGGCACGACGCCCGCCTCGCCGTGCTCAGTCAGGACTCACAACAATGGACGCTCCTAACGCCTGCGACTGGAGGTGCCCGATACTTACCAACCGGACATCTCGTCTACGCTTTTGATGACGAGTTGCTCAGTATTGAGTTTGATCCGAAAAAATTAACTGTTCAAGGATCACCAAGTGCTGTTGACGAACGTGTGCTGACTTCAACGACTAGCTTCGGTCGACTAGGAAAGGCTTATTTCGACCTTTCCACGACTCGTACCCTAGTTTCGCTACCAGCACCGTCGGTCTTAGAGAACAAGCCAGTCTGGGTAGATCGAAATGGCAAGATTACCGAAATGGAGTTTCCACCCGACCCCGGCCACTATTCAACTCCACGCTTATCACCGCAGGATGGACGACTGGCGATTGTTCGCCAAGCTGACGTGTTAGGTCGTGAAACTTGGATACAAAGCAAGGATCGAGAGCAGTGGATACAGCTGACGGAAATGGGCAGCGACAACCGATCTCCCGTCTGGGCCAGTGACGGACACTCTCTAATATTCGCGTCCAACAGACTTGGACCACAAAACATTTTTTCTAAAACGCTAGTCACAGGTGAGGTAACACGCTTGCTCGCCAGCAGCGATCCGCAGAATCCGGTTTCCCAAAGCCGTGACGAACACTCACTTGCGTTCTACACTATCCACCCCGATAGCGGTCGTGACATCGGGGTGCTTTCTTCAGACGGTCTAGTTTCAGAAATTGTGAGAACACCGTTTAATGAGCGATCGCCTGCTCTGTCGCCCGATGGACGCTGGATCGCCTACGTGTCTGATGCAGCTGGTGTCGACCAAATTTACTTGCAACCTCATCCGGCGACCGGCGACCGTTGGACAGTGTCACTGGAACAAAGTCATGAGCCAGTCTGGTCATCAAATGGAACTGAATTGTTCTTCCGCCGTGGCGACCAGATGCACGTCGTTAAGATCGACTTCACCCAAAAACTCGTCGTGGAAATCCCACGGCAATTGTTTGAGAGGAGATTTGACCGAGATCCTGGAGGAAACTTACCTAACTATGACGTGACTGCTGACGGACAGCACTTTGTCATGCTGCGCCCTACCAAGCCGCCTCGTGAAATCAGACTGACCCTAGACTGGGTGCCCGCGCCTTAACTATGAATGCTCATGGCGAGTAAACGGAGCCTATCGAAGTATCGTCACATAATTGGATTGTAAAATGCACGGCATTGTTGTCTTGGAATGCCAGCAGGGAGAAGGCCAATGTTACAAGTAAGGTATCAGACCTCCAAGTTCGCTCGATCGGTGATCACTTGCACAATTATTTGCACTGTGGGATACGGCGCCCTCAGGATAGTTGATGCGAGTTCTCAGCCAAGACCAAGATTTGACCGTCGTGGACCAGATGGTGGCGCAGGCATTCTTGGCTTCCGACAACTGGATTTAACTCGTGCGCAGCGCGAATCGATTCGCACAGTTATCCAGACGCATCGAGCCGAGTTGCAGAAACTCCGAAGACAATCGGTGCCAATTCGTCAAGCACTCCGGGAAGCCTCGACCGGAACGGCAATTGACGAATCGGTGATTGAAAAGATCAAAGATAACAGTAACAGGCTGGCAGAGACCATCAACCTGTCCGTGCTTGAAGTTGCGAAGCTTCGTAGTGAAATCTTTGCATTGCTGACACCGGCCCAACAGGATAAAGCTAGAAAACCTCAAGCGAAGCGTGGACCTCGCATGGACAGATGGATGCCTGACGGAAGAGAGTTTATGGATCGCAACCGGGAACGTCGTCCGCAAGACCGGCGGCCTCGCCGAACCCGTCGCCCTCGTCGATAACCCTGATAGATGACGACCCGCAGGCGCTCGACTCTTGTGGTGATGCGGGTTGCACGGCATTGGATTGTTATTTTTCACAAAGAAATGCGTGGAGACTTCACCCTCTTAGTTCCTAACCGGCTCTCGAATTCCACGAAACTCACTCGATTCACTCCACTCCGGCCAAGAATCATCCGTCGCTAATGAATATCCCATCTCATAAAAAAACTCCAAATCCTTAACCGCACCTGCGAGATCCCAGTAGGGTTTCATCTCGTCTGATACTTGATGATAATCCTCATTGGTGTAGCGATCCCGCATTTCAATACCCCATTGTTCGGACTTACCAACAATTTCGACACCTCGATGCGGGTCAAATGCCGGAACACCAACCTTGGCAAATTCGAAATGATCCGAACGATAGTAAAAACCCTTTTCCGGTTCAGAGTCTGGTCGTAAGACCCGGCCTCGTTTTTCAGCTATCTGGTGCGCCAAGTCGTCGAGTGTGGACTGTCCTAGGCCAATCACAGTCAGATCTCGAGTGATGCCAAATGGATTAAGTCCATCCATGTTAATAACTGCAACCGTTTTCGCTAATGGGTAGAGTGGCTGCTTAGCATAGAACCGTGAACCTAATAGTCCCTGTTCCTCCGCGGTCACAGCAAGGAAGACCACACTGCGACGAAGCTTATCGGCCACCCCAGCAAACGCGCTACCAAGCTCAAGCAAGCCTGCAGTTCCACTGGCATTATCATATGCACCATTAAAAATTTGATCGCCCTGGCGAGTAGCGTCACGTCCCAGATGATCCCAATGTGCCACGTAAATCACCACCTCGTCAGAGTTACCTACTCCTTTAATCATGGCTACCACATTGTTTGAATCTACAGTACGGAGTGTATTGTCTATCGTCAGCCGCGCTGTAATCCCGAGCGGTACCGGATTGAAGTCGCGTTCCGCAGCTGCCTTCTTGTACGTTTCAAAGTCGAGACCTGCCATCCGAAAAATCGAGTCGGCCGCAGTGTTTTGTATCCATCCTTCCACCGCAACGCGACCTCTATTACGATCCTCGGCGACTAAATCAAATTGTTCTCCATACGGTGCGCTGCCAATTACCTCCCATGGATAACCCGCGGGACCGGTTTCGTGAATGACAAACACACCCGCGGCACCACGCAGGGCGGCCATCTCGAATTTATAGGTCCAGCGTCCATAATAGGTCATCGCCTCATCCCCAAAGAGGCCGGCGGCAGGCGGATCGTTAACGAGCATGAGCAGCACCTTGCCCTTGACATCCACATCCTTAAAATCATTCCAGTCGTACTCAGGCGCAACTGCGCCGTACCCGACGAAAACAATTTCTCCGTCCATATCTACACGATCAACGACCCGCTTTGTAAACGCTACGTAGTCAGCGCCTGGTTCAAGGAAAACAACCTCGCCATTCTGGGGTTGCACCTGAAGCGTCTCCCCAACCCGAGGCGTGATTCCCACAAGTGGAACGGGTTGAACATAAGTGCCATCAGGATTACCAGGCTCTAGTCCAAGTGAACGGAACTGGTCAGTAAGATAGGCAACGGTCTTTACTCCACCTTCAGTTCCAGGAGCGCGCCCCTCAAACTCATCCGACGACAGTTGCTGGATGTGTGCCCTCAGTGAATCAACACCGATCTCCTGGGAAGGTGTTGAGCAACCATGTGCCGCACCGCATGCCATCACGAGGCATGTCAGCCAGACCCCTCGCCGGTTCAGCACACACTTCGTCAACATGACACTCCCCTTTTACTGCTGCTTCACACTCGCTTACAGTTGTGCCGCTTCAGCTCGTAACATTTCAATTCGACGGAGCAGTGGTGGATGCGAGTGGCCTAGAACGACCGTAAGCGGATGTGGAGTCAGGTTTGCAAGATTCTGAACGCTGAGCTGCTTTAGTGCATTTACAAGCGGCTCACATCCAGCCGTCGTCGTCACAGCAAACGCATCCGCCTCAAATTCGTTTTTCCTGGACCGGGCGAGGACGAGAACCGAGAGTGCAAGTTCTACTGGCGTGAATAATAATCCAAAAAATAGAAGCGCGGCATAAACCGATGGTTCGTGGACGTCGAACGCTTCCAGCAGCGCAGGTTGTTCAAGAAAAAACGATAACAACCAGAACATAAGTCCCGTATGGACGATGCTTAACACCATTCGCTCAAACACATGTTTGCGTTTATAGTGGCCGACTTCGTGCGCCACAATCGCAACCACTTCTTCTGTTGTCTGTTGTTCAATCAGTGTGTCGTAGAGAGCAATCCGCTTGCGCTTGCCAAAACCTGTAAAAAACGCATTGGCTTTTGTCGATCGTTTTGACCCATCAATTACGAAAAGCCCTTCGAGGGGAAACTTAGCCGTGCGCGCATAAGCCATGATCGCCTCACGCAATTCGCCAAGCTCAAGCGGTGTGAACTTATTAAACAAGGGCATTATCCAAGTGGGCGCGACAAACTGCATCAGTACCATAAAAATGACGACCGTTAACCAACACCAGAGCCAAGCCCACGAGCCCACCCAGTCAAAGAAAAAGAGGACTGCTCCCACGAGTGCGCCCCCGATCACTACTTGAAGAATCAATTGCTTCAATTGATCAGCCACAAACGTTCTTACGGTCGTTCGGTTAAAACCGAAACGTTCCTCAATGTTAAACGTGGAATAAAGGTGGAAGGGCATCCCGATTACGTACGAAGCCAGCGATAAACCGCCGATATATATCAGTCCCGTTGCTACCGGACCAACGCCCAGACTACGAACCAAGACGTCAAACCAGCCAAAGCCACCGAACTGCCAAAATAAAAGTAGCGTGGCCAAACGAAAGGTGTTGTGGATTAAGCTAAATTGGGTTCCAACACGAGTGTATTCTTGCGACTTAGCATACCGCTCGGCATCGTAAACCCCTGCAAATTCGTCAGGTACGTTGGGAGACATCGCGCGTACGTTTAGCCAACTCGCTGTCGTCGAGAGCACATACTCTCCAAGGAGCGCAGCCAAAATAATTACCGCATACATATTCATTGAAGAGCCTCCACAAGCACTCGACCATCAACTTGTGCCAACGTGACACCGACCAAATGGGCCATGGTCGGTGCAATGTCTGCCGGTGACGCCACTGAAGCATACCGGCCGGCCTTGATATTCGCCCCAAACAAAACGACGGGCACGCGGCGATCGTAGAAATTGGCAGTCCCATGCGACGCTGGGTTACCACCACTCATCCAGTAGGGTTTTGGCACAAACACCAGATCGCCAGTTCGACCTGGGTAAAAGCTTAATGCTGCTGCGCGTTCAAGGTCATCTTCAGATAAACGTCGCTCAGGCAGTGTGTCGGCGAAAAACGCTTTTTGGATTCCTGGAATTTCTTTAAACCCCTCCAAGACACCAACACGCAGTTGAGGATTCTGGGCCAACTGACGCTGCGCGTTTGGCACAAGATAAACGCTGTTGACCGCCATGCCAGCCACGTGTGGTCCTGAACCAAGCAACTGTTCAAGCACGCTTTCAAGATGCTCACGAACGGGTCGAGACCGAAGCCGCCCCGCATCGAAGCCTAACGCAATCATCTGTTCTGGAATCGGTGAGACCCCATGATCCGAAGACAATCCAATCACATACCGGTCTTGACCTACCCATCGGTCGAGTTCGTCGAGTAGCTTGCCAAGGGTGGCATCAAGTCTAATCAGCACATCTTGTACTTCATGACTCTTGGGTCCGAAACGATGACCGACTTTATCGAGCGCCGAAAATCCAATCGCGAGGTAATCAGTTGAGGCGCGCTGTCCCAATTGCAGCTGTTCAAGAGCAGCCACGGCCATTTGCCCAAGCGCTTCATCCGAGTAAGGACTGTGCTGCCAACGTTCGTAGAATTGCGCATCAGGCAGACCCTGCTCGCCCTCGAGTAAATGTGGAAAAGTTCCTTTCGAATATGGCCAGGGTCGTTCGCCGTCGATGTCATCCTCGTACAGATAGTTGGTGGCCGAAAGTGTTCGACTCCATCGCGTCCCATGCAACACCTCAATTGGAGATGCTTGTATGAAATCAGCAAGAAAAGGGATCGGTTCTTTGGTGTAAACGGATGAAGTGACCCAGGCATTGTTGCGTCCGAACCATGTCACCACGTCTGCCAAGTGGCCCCCAAGCATGATGGCAGATCGCTCTTTCAGTGAAAAAGTCACCACACGCGCATCCGAATCAAGTTGTAGTCGTAGCTCATCTGACAGCGTTGGGATCCGGAGACGATTCGGGCTTTCGCCAGGTTGTTGAGGAATCCCGTAACTCACTACCTCCGCATCAGGATCGAAGGTACAGCGGACCTCCTGGCTCAATGCCCGGTCCCACCATTCATTGCCAATCATGCCGTGGGTCGACGGGTACGTGCCTGTGGCGATTGTCGCATGACCTGCACACGTTACGGTGTTGAGATAGGGGTATGCCGCCTCAGTGAACCATGCCCCGTTGTCGATAAGTCGCCGTAATCCACCGGACCATTGCCTGCCGTACGTTTCGACGTAGTCCGCTCGGAATTGATCGACCACCAAGAGGACCAACAACTTCGGGCTCTCCGCCGAAACGGGTGCCACACTCGTAAACCACAACAACCCTGCAATCAGCCATCCACCTACAAATGTGAACTGTTTCATTGAGTATTCAAGCTTTCAAAGGACAAGTCTCCAGACTTTCCCTACTAATTAGTACAAGTGATAATTAGACCTCACCAAGGATAAATCGGAAACGGTTAAGATCCCCAGGCTATCTCAGCAATCGCTGCATCTTGTGCACCCACACCAGTGAGATCGCAGACGATGCGTTCGTTACCCTCTCGGCCCGGCTTCTCACCAATGAGGATCTCTCCAAGTTCCGCATATACTTGTTCCACACGTAAGACTCCGGCACCTACAGCATGATGAATTTCGCCAAGCTCAAGGCATTGCTTCAAGCGATCTGCCACGACCTTGTCTGCCTCTCCCAGAACCAAAGGTGCAAGTTCCTGCTTATCAGGACCATCAGAACCCACAGCTAAGATCGTGACACCTGGCGCGAGCCAAGCGGACTCAACGAGTGGCGTGCGACTCGGTGTGACTGTCACAACGAGCTCTGCATCTTTAACCGCCTCCTCGACACTGGCCGCCGGCACGAATAATTGCTCAAGTTCGTTGGTCAATTCCTCACAGCACCGCTGTGCGTTTATGGGATTGCGACTCCATACAGCCGCCTCTGTCCACTGACGTACCCGCGCGATCGCACGACTCTGAAAGCGTGTTTGGACACCACTACCAATGAAGGCAACCTTCCGAACATTTTCCTTGGTGAGAAGGCGTGCGGCTAAAGCACCGGCCGCAGCGGTACGCAAATCAGTCAGATAACCATTATCCTGTAACACTCCTAAAGGAAATCCCGTTGTCGCGTCAAAAACAAGCACCAACCCGGAGCCGGTAGGTAAATCACATGCTTGATTACCATAGAAGCCAGAGGCTACTTTGATGGCAAACACCGGTGAACCGGCTAGACATGCACCCTTAACATGCACTTCACCACCAGCAGGTTGGACGTCGAGACTCATCGGTGGCGGTTGCATTACTCGTCCTTCTGCTAACGCCCGAAATGCTCGGTCAACCGCCTCCAACGCCTCAGCCTCGCCAGTGCGGCTCTTGATTGTTGTTTCGTCAATGACCTGCATCACTGTGCTCCTTCGAAATGTTGGGAAACTGCTCCTATTCCCTATGCATCCTATTTAATCTTTCAAAGACTCAGAACTATCATTTTCCAGATTGCGGTTTTAAGGTAGCATCTTAGGTATTGCCTGCTTATCTGGAATCGTTAACATTGATTTGCCCTTCGGAGGATAGCCATGAAGTATTTGAGTTTGCTGTTGCTGCTTCTTGTAATCCCCGTTAGTACAGCCACGACTGAGCGTAACACGATCGATATCAGAGAGTGGACCGTTCCCTGGAATGATACCCGGCCACGCGACCCTTACACTGAGAGTGCAAATCGTGTCTGGTTTTGCGGTCAACAAGGCGAATACCTCGCGAGGCTCGACCCGACGACCGGTGAATTCCAGCGCTATGAATTGGGTTCGGGGGCTGGTCCACACAACCTGATTGTAGACAGCGATGGTTCAGTCTGGTTTGCTGGAAACCTTAATTCTTATATTGGGAAACTCAATCCAGAGAATGGTGACATCAAGAAGTATCCGATGCCAGACTCGGCCGCACGTGATCCACACACACTAGTCTTTGATGATCTGGGTAACATCTGGTTCACAGTGCAAGGCGGAAATTTTATCGGCCGGTTGAATAAAGCGAGCGGGGTAATTGATTTGGTAAAAGTTCCAACCTCGGGTGCAAGACCGTACGGTATCAAGATGGATTCCAATAATGTGCCTTGGGTCGTTGAGTTTGGTTCGCATAAACTCGCAACAATTGATCCTGAGACGCTAGTACTTCGAGAGATTGCCCTGCCGCGCGAAGAAGCAAGGCCGCGTCGGATGGAGATCGATTCGAACGATGCAATTTGGTACGTCGACTACGCCAATGGAATGATCGGGCGATACGACCAAAGCACCGCACAATTTCAGGAATGGGAAACACCTGGCGGTGCGAATTCTCGGCCTTACGGCACAGCAATGGACGACCAGGATCGCCTCTGGTTCGTAGAATCTGGCTTACAACCCAATCAATTCGTCGGTTTCGATCCATCAACGGATGATTTTTTCAGTATCACACCGATCGAAAGTGGTGGCGGTACCGTGCGTCACATGTACTACTACGCACCGGCGCAAGAAATCTGGTTCGGTACCGATACCAACACCATTGGACGAACGAAGGTTCCTTAACGCTATTTTGGCAAGCCAACGTATTTACTGCCTGCTCGCGTGCTTCACGTTCGTGGGTCTTAGTCTCACATTTCCGGTGGCGGGCTATCTCGACGGGCCACCACCGGCTCACACGGGCGGCTTCGGTGAGGATACATGTCATGAATGCCACTGGGATCATGAACTTAATAATCCGGATGGGACTCTGACGCTTAGCGGTATACCAAACGATTACCTTCCGGGCCAAACTTACCAAATGAACATCATGCTTAACCACGTCGAGATGAGGCGCGGAGGGTTTCAACTAACAGCGCGATTTCTTGAAGGGTCAGACGTCGGACGGCAAGCTGGCATTTTACGACCTCTTGATACACACACAACAACCGTGGTTGGTGACACAAGTGATGTAGAGTACGTGCAGCACACAACTGTTGGAAGCACGCTACCCACCCCAGGACTGGCCAAGTGGGTCATCGAATGGTCGTCGCCGGTTGCACCAACTAGCCCAATTATTTTTCATGTCGCAGCCAACGCTGGGAACGATGATGATTCTGACCTCGGTGATTTTGTCTACACCGCACAACTAACCGTTGGCCGTGAATAATGTGAATATTTACCATGTCATTCATAAGTAAACTACGTATGCTGCTGTCGCTCGGACAGGGAGTAAAAGGACTCACAGAAGGTTTGTCCGAAAAAACAGCCGGACCTGACCCGTTACGTCTTTTCGATGAATGGTTCGAGCAGGCCAAAACCAGCGGCATTGTCCTTCCTGAAGCGATGACGCTCGCCACCGCCTCCGCGGACGGTGCACCTTCAGCGCGCCTCGTGCTCCTTAAAGGCTTTGATGAACGTGGATTCGTTTTTTTTACTAACTACAACAGCCGAAAGAGTGCGGAACTTGATGCGAACCCGCGTGCGGCCCTTGTTTGTCACTGGACAGTACTACAACGGCAGGTACGCATTGAGGGCACAACCGAGCGCACCTCAAGTGATGAATCTGACACCTATTTTCACACAAGGTTGCGTGGCAGCCAGATCGGCGCTTGGGCCTCATCACAGAGCGCGACCCTAACCAGCGTGGATGAACTCCAGCAACGAGTGCGCGAACACGAGAGGAAATTCGCCGACCAACCTATTCCGCTACCGCCGTTTTGGGGAGGGTTTCGGATCATCCCGCAGCGAATCGAGTTCTGGCAGGGTCGCGCCAACCGGCTGCATGATCGATTGTGTTACGAACGGGTTAACAACGATTGGCTCTGCCGCCGGCTGTATCCATAGCCCTACTCGTTGCGGCGCAACGCAAAAGTGGAGCGCTGTGGCAAAGACCACCGCGAACCATCATCTGGACCGAAGCTTCACCAACAGGCGAAGGATCTCTAGATAGAGCCAGATGAGGGTCACAAGAAGGCCAAAGGCGCCATACCATTCCATGTACTGGGGTGCACCACGCTCGGCTCCTTCCTCGATGAAGTCGAAATCGAGTACCAGGTTCAATGCAGCGATGACGACGACAAAGAGACTAAACAGAATCCCAAACGTGCCGCTTGAGTGAATGAGCGGAATATTGATGCCGAAGAAACCGAGAATAAAGCTAAGGAAGTACACCAGCCCAATACCCCCAGTGGCAGCGACCACGCCGAGCTTAAAATTCTCGGTTGCCCGAATGACCCCACTACGGTACGCCAACAGCAATCCACCAAGAGTCCCAAAGGTCAAAAAAATCGCCTGCGACACAATGCCAGGATATTGCTGTTCAAAAATAAACGAGATTCCACCTAGTGCAAGGCCCTCCAAGCCAGCATAGAGTGGTGTGGTATAGGGAGCCCATGTCTGCTTAAAAACCGTGACTAGCGCCACAACAAACCCACCGATAAACCCACCCCAGATGAAACCCGTTGGAAGAGCACCGGCTGCCCCTTGGCTCCAGACGTAGGTCGCTGCCACAAAAAGAATGGCGAGCGCTAAGGACGTCTTGTTAACGGTCCCGCTGATAGTCATAGCATTCTCGCTACTCGTGCGAGGAATGCTTGTGAAAGTATCAGCCGTCAGTGCCGGATTACCGGAACGCAACGCAAGATGAGCGGACATGTCAGGCTCCTTTATGCAACATCCGATGCAACCTTAGTAAAATAAAAGTATGGTATTGACTTCAATAGGCTTCTTCTTAACCCTTAGCGCTCTACTGACTCCCTGACGCACCTGAAGCACCGCCATTCTGGTTGTCTGCTGCACCAATAAAAGTGCCATCTTCAACGAGAATCGAATTGGCATCACCTCCACCTCCACGTGTCACGGTATGACCCATGGCACGGAGCGCATCGACAAGATCAGCGTATTGTGGATCCTCCACTGCCTGGAAACCAAGGCGGTCTGGCATCCACTGCATATTGAGGCGTGGAGCATCAACGGCCTCCCGCATATTCATTCCGAACTCAAGCACATTCAACGTGACGTTGAGAACGGTGTTGATGATTGTCCGACCGCCTGGACTACCGGTAACCAAATAGACTTTGCCGTCCCGTGACACGATGGTCGGCGTCATAGAACTCAGCATCCGTTTCTCTGGAGCAATTTGATTGGCTAACGTCCCTATTTCTCCACGTGGTGAAGTCACACCAGGCTTCTTATTAAAATCCCCCATTTCGTTGTTCAGTAAAAAGCCTGCACCAGTGACAACAACTCCTGCACCGTATCCATTTTCTAGCGTGTAGGTGTTCGACACCGCCATCCCAGTAGAATCGATAACCGAAAAATGTGTCGTTTCCTCGCTTTCAGCCACCAGAGTGATCGGGGGACCGAATTGTTCACTTCTGGTCGCTTGAGTTACGTCAATACTTTCAGCCAATCCCTTCGCATACAGCTTGTCCGTGAGGTGTGTAGGGATATCGATAAAATCAGAATCTCCCAAATATTTTGCACGATTGGCGTAAGCACGACGCATCGTTTCAACGATGATGTGGACCGTCTCAGTGGACCAACGCCCAGTTGCCCTTAAATCAAAGTTCTCAAGCATATTAAGCATCAACGTGAGTGAGATGCCGCCAGAACTCGGAGGTGGTGACGAATAGATGTCGTAGCCGCGAAACATGCCGTGAATCGGCTCGCGTATGACTGCTTCGTATGCTGTTAAATCCTCGCGCGTGATGTATCCCCCACCACGCTGCATTTCATCATGCAAGAGGTCGGCAGTCTCACCACTATAGAATCCATCTAAGCCCAGTTCAGTGATGCGACGTAATGTGCGACCCAAGTCAGGCAACACAAGGCGATCGGTCGGCAACCATGGTTCGTCTCCACCAGATTTACCATAGACCCGCTTGAATTCATCGTTGTTTGATCGTTCCAGCACGCGATTGAGCTGAGCAGCCAGGTGATTTAAGACGAAGCCGTCTTCGGCTAATGTCACGGCCGGAGTGACCAGGTCAGTCCACGCTAATGAACCAAATTGTTCGTGAGCAAGTACCATCCCGGCGACTGTGCCTGGCACCCCCACATACAGATGATTCTTCCTGCTGCCGCCATCAACATAATCACCCTGTTCATCGAGAAACATCGTCTTCGTTGAACTAAGTGGCGCTTTTTCGCGATAGTCGATGAAAGTTGGCGCACTGCCGTTAGCAGGATGGACCAACATGAAACCACCACCACCAATATTGCCAGCAGACGGATAAGTCACGGCCAACGCAAATGCGGTCGCAATGGCTGCGTCGACCGCATTGCCACCCTGTTCTAGAATTTTCGCACCGACGTCACTCGCCTCCACCGATATAGAGACCACCATGCCATGTGCACTTGTGGCATTACGATGATCCTGTGCCATGACAGTCGTGCCATACACAACCACCAGACTCAAACCGATAACAGGTGCAGCTAGGCGACCCATACCCAAAGAGAAACGGCGAAACATAAAGCGCTTCCTTTCAGTCAAATAAACAATGCAAATTATTTTCAGCGTACGATGGACAAAAGGCTCGTTGTCAGAAAAGCAGAACAATATCAGGATCGGCGAGGAGAGTCGATATTCTGGCCGGCAATAATCTTGAGACTGGGAATAAAGTTAGCAACAAACGACATTTCTGCGTCGTTTATAATAGAGAGTTGTTAATATCGGTATATACCTACTCGCACTCGACCTCATTCATGAAATCTGAACCCCTCAACACACTCGGTACCCTCGCTTTGCGCATAGCCACCTTCATGGGGTGCCTGCTAATGTTGTCGTTCAGCGTGAGTACAGCTGCCGCGCAAATCTCAACGCAAGCACTCGAACTGGCGGCTGCCAGGAATGTTCCTTATCAGCAGCAACAACTCCAGCAATCGGATAAGGTTCAATTAGACGAAACTGACGTCGATAAGTCAGACACCGACGTAACAATCGACGGTCCCCCAGCACCCATCGCACCAAACGTCGTCTCTCGCGATTCTCAAGGCCGAGTTACCGTGCGGGCTGTGCGATTGCCCGAAGGGTTAAACGTTGATGGGCGACTTGACGACCCAATCTATTCCACTGTGCCAAGTGTCACGGATTTCATCCAGCAAGAGCCAGACGAAGGTGCGCCTGCGACCGATAAGACGGAATTGTGGGTCTTCTTCGACGATAAGAATGTCTATGTCTCGGGCCGAAATTGGGACACTGGCCGAGAAAAAAGATTAGCCAATGAATTACGCCGTGATAACCGTGCGATTGGTCAGAACGACAATTTTTCCCTTGTGTTAGATACCTTCTACGATCGGCGTAACGGATATCTCTTCCAAACGAATCCACTCGGCGGCCTGCGAGATGGACTCATCACCGACGAAAGAAATGCAAATTACGACTGGAGCACAGTGTGGGATGTCCGAGTTAACCAAACCGACGAGTACTGGGACGTGGAGATGGAAATCCCATTCAAATCACTTCGCTTCAAGCCTGGCGAGGGCCAGATTTGGGGTATTAACATCCGCCGCGGTGTGGAATCCAAGAAAGAAGATTCATTCCTGTCACCGATCCCACGGTCAGCAGCGTGGGGAGCCCTGCAACGGGTGTCCGATGCAGCCACATTGGTCGGCATCTCTGTGCCAAGCAATTCGCGGAATCTCGAAATAAAACCCTTCGGTATTTCCTCAGTGACGGGCACACGCAACACCACAAACGTAATAGACAACAATTTCCTTGGTGATGTCGGCTTTGATGCTAAATACGGATTGACGCAAGGATTGACGGCAGACTTCACCGTCAACACTGATTTCGCTCAGGTTGAGGACGACATGCAGCAGGTAAATTTAACCCGCTTCAGTCTGTTCTTTCCAGAAAAGCGTGAATTTTTTCTTGAAGGTCAGGGCATTTTTAATTTCGGGGGTGTGAACAGTGGCT